>Ga0182027_10015423_pt1 | contig 10506 bp, 6 predicted proteins | sample 712E1DmetaG_FD_121300 | JGI IMG/M metagenome (GOLD analysis project Ga0182027, IMG submission 121300) | Permafrost microbial communities from Stordalen Mire, Sweden - 712E1D metaG (Illumina Assembly) | ecosystem: Environmental > Terrestrial > Soil > Wetlands > Permafrost | place: Sweden... | reverse complement strand
TCAATAGCCAGGGTGGGGATTGCCTTCTCCATCGACAACCCCGTGACCGCAGGAGAAGACAATCCTGGCGAGGCGATAAAAAGAGAAAATGGGGGACGGCAGAACGAGTATCGCGCCGCGAATGGCATTGTTGGGCTGGCGATGGGCAACACAAGTCTCGCGCAGGACGATCCCCTGGCCGGCGAATTCGTGCTGGCGGCGACGCCGGAGGCGGGCACCGAGGTCTCGCACTGGGTGGGATGGCCCGCAGGACCCTGGTGGAACTCTCCTCTCTTGTTTTGGGATCAGTTTTCGGAATCGGGAAGTCTCAGTGCGCAGCCGGAGACGCATGACGCAGTGGGTGTCCTGTGCCTGCATAAATCGATCCCTCCAGGGGAGACTGCGAACTTTCAGTTCCTGCTCGGCTGGCGATTCCCCAACCGGACACCGGACTGGTGCGGCTGGTCGGCGCCTCCGGGCGAAGGCAAAACGATTATAGGAAATTTTTATGCGGTCCGATTCAATAGCGCATGGGAAGCCGTCGAATACGCCGCGGCAAATCTTGAGTCGCTTGAGGCCCGCACCCGTTTGTTCGCCCGGGCCCTGCGGGAGAGCACGCTGCCCGCGGCGGTGAAGGAGGCTGCCAGCGCGAATCTCTCCACGCTGGCCACGACTACCTGTTTTCGCACTGCGGATGGGGAGTTTCACGGCTTTGAGGGCAGCGACGACCAGCTTGGCTGCTGCTTTGGCAACTGTACTCACGTGTGGAACTACGAGTCGACAACCGGGTTCCTGTTCCCTTCGTTTGCCCGCTCGCTGCGCCGCAGCGCCTTTGGCTACTCGATGGATGACGCCGGCGCGATTCACTTCCGGCAGATGCTGCCGGATGGAAAGGCGCGCTCAGGATTCGCGGCGGCCGACGGCCAGATGGGCCAGATCATGCATGCGTGGCTGGACTGGAAGATCGGCGGCGACGAAGCGCTGCTGCGCGCCACCTGGCCGCGCGCAAAGAAGGCGCTCGAGTTTGCCTGGGTCCCCGGCGGATGGGACGCCAATCGCGACGGCGTCATGGAAGGCGTGCAGCACAACACCTACGATGTGGAGTTCTACGGCCCCAACCCGATGTGCGGAATCTACTACCTCGGTGCGCTGCGGGCCGGCGAGGAGATGGCGCGCGACGCCGGCGACTCCGCGTCTGCCGAAACATACCGCAAGTTCTTCGAGCGGGGCAGCCGCTGGATCGACGCCAATCTCTTCAATGGCGAGTACTACATCCAGCAGATTCGCGGATTCCGCAATAATGAGATTGCCAAGAACCTGCGCAGCGACATGGGTTCCGAGGATACGCTGAATCCGGAGTACCAGGTTGGCGCCGGCTGCCTCGTCGATCAACTGGTGGGGCAGTATCTGGCAGATGTATGCGGACTGGGAGCGCTGGTGTCGCCGGACAAGATTCAAGCAGCGCTCCGGTCAATTTACCGTTACAACTACAAGCGCAGCCTGGCAGAGCACGACAATGTGCAGCGCACCTTCGCGTTGAACGATGAAGCGTCGCTGGTGATCTGCGACTACGGTAGGGCCCGGCGCCCGCGCATTCCCTTTCCCTACTTCGCGGAAACCATGACCGGCTTCGAATACACCGCGGCAGTGCTGATGATGAACTGGGGCATGGTGGAAGAGGGGTTGGAGTGCGTGCGGAATATCCGCAATCGCTATGACGGTGAAAAGCGGAATCCTTGGGATGAGGCCGAATGCGGGCACCACTATGCGCGCGCCATGTCGGCATGGTCGGGCGTCCTGGCGTTGAGCGGTTTCAGCTACGAGGCTGGCAAGGCATCGGTGGTTGCGGTTCCTCTTGTTCCCCATGCCAACTTTCAATGCTTCTGGTCGACAGGCACGGGCTGGGGAATATTCTCCTACAAATCGGCAGTGGACGGCCGCAATCAATTCACATTGCGTGTACTGGCGGGTGAGCTCCCTTGCCGCTTCGTTGAGATTTCCGGCGTTGGTTCCTCCTCTTCCACGCAGAGAAATGGCAAAGCCCAGGCTCATACTGTTGAGCGGCGCGACGGACGGACCATCTTCCACTTCAACGAGGCGGTCACCCTGGCAAAAGAAGACGATCTCCTTCTCGAGGTGTGGGCGTGAGGCAAGACACCACCATCGCAAGGCCATGGGTGATCGTCGTAGGCGGTTTTCTTGGTTCCGGGAAAACTACGCTCCTGCTGGCGGCGGCGCGGGAGTTGGAAAGCCGCGGGATGCGTAGCGCTCTGATTATGAATGACCAGGGAGACTTGCTGGTCGACACCGAATATGCGGCCCTGCATGGGCTGGAGCACGGAGAAGTCACGGGAGGATGCTTCTGCTGCAAGTTCTCTGAACTCGTCGATGTGATGGGCCAACTGCGCGAACACTCTCCCAATGTGATTTTTGCAGAGCCTGTCGGAAGCTGCACCGACATTTCGGCAACCACATTGCGGCCATTGCTCGAGTACAGCGAGAGCTACCGTCTTGCTCCCTTTACGGTATTAGTAGATCCGGAGCGGGCAAGAGAACTGCTTCGCGACGACGCTGACCCAAGTCTAAGCTTTCTCTTTCGAAACCAACTGCAGGAAGCGGACTTGGTCTGCTTTACAAAGGCGGATATCATGCCCGAATATCCAGCAATTGATGTGCGCCAGGTGCGGCAGGTCAGCTCAAAGACGGGCCAAGGCGTGGCGGCATGGCTGGACGAATTGATGTCTGGAAGTCTCTCGGCGGGAGGTGAAATCCTTACGATCGACTATGAGAAGTATGCACGCGCGGAGGCTGCGCTGGCTTGGCTGAACCTGGAAGTGGTAGTTGAGCCGGAGCAAGCGCTCTCCGGTGCAGCGATCTTGGGTCCATTGCTCGATAAGTTGGATGCCGATTTCACTGAGGTTGGAATCAAGATCGTGCATCTCAAGGCGATCATCCATTCGCATGAAGGGTACCTGAAGGCTGCAATCTGCGCGAACGGTCAAAGGCCCATTGTCGACGGTGCGCTGGGTGCATCTCCGGCATCCCGACATCATCTGCTTTTGAATCTTAGAGCCCTGGGAGCGGCTACGCATGTGCGTGCGATTGTTGAGGAGAAAGTCTGCAAGATCGGCGGCTCGCTCACGGGGTTGCGGGTTAGCTGTTTTCATCCAGTTCCTCCAAAGCTTGAGCGGCGAATCCCCGGAATACAAAATCTAGGCGTCTGACAGTATCCATCTGAGCAAGTCCGTCTCTCGTGAGGCGTAGGTGTCTGATGGACTTTGTGTATGCGCGAGTCGTGGGCAAGGATTGTGGTGCGGGGTCGGCGGGGCCGAATGGAAGCGGATCGACTTGTGGCCGAGGATCAGTCAAGCGGTCTGATGTGGCTTCTTCTACTTTCTCTTGACAGATGGGCCATTGAGGAGCAAGATTTATTTGCAACCAAGAGACAGCGTTACCGGTAACGATGCTAACACTGCTCATTTCTATGACTCCAGGCCCGAAAAACAGGCGACACGCCAATTCAATCTTTGGTCGACGATCAGCAATTCTATGAAACTGCGCAAACAGCCCTGAGAGGCGAATTGAGCACAGAAAGGAAGATGAAATGTCAGTCTATGCAATTCCTGACATTTTGAACCCAGCGCCCGTCGTTCATGATGAGGTCGTCCTGGTTGCGAATGGGGATCTGCGCCAGTCTGCCAATGAGGTTTGTTGGCCCGCCCAGTCAGCACTTGAACAGATGCTGACGGATGCTTTCCGCGAAGAAGGAGTTACGCTCCGCAGGGCGCACCCGTACAACCCGATTCTTAAGCACGGCTTCATCTCAGGCCAGCGGATGGGCATGGACATCTTTGAGCATATTCATTCAGATGCCCCTCTTGTAGTGGCCGAAGCAGTGTGGCAATACAGCGGCCACTTGTGGGCGGGACTTGTCACTCATCGAGGCCCAATTCTTACCGTGGCGAATTGGTCGGGCCAGTGGCCCGGCCTGGTTGGTATGCTGAATCTGAATGGGTGCCTTCGCAAGGCTGGAATTCCGTTCAGCACGCTGTGGAGCAAGGATTTCAAGGACCCTTTCTTCAAGCGCGGGCTTCGGCAATGGATCAAAGACAAGACTGTCGTGCACGATACTTCGCACGTGCATGAGTTTGTTCCTGAAAACGTAGGAGATGCCGAGCGGGCCCTTGGAAGCGCGCTGGCCAAAGAGTTGCGGAGCCGGAAAGCAATCCTCGGAGTCTTCGATGAAGGTTGTATGGGCATGATGAATGCCATTGTTGAAGACTTCCTGATGAATCCGGCGGGTATCTACAAGGAGCGGCTGAGTCAGTCGGCGCTCTATGCGGCCATGCGCGAAGTCACTGCGAATGAAGCTCAGGCGATTCGTGACTGGCTGGACAAGAGCGGTATGCGCTTCGAGACCGGGACCAACGAAGCCGAAGATCTGACTGATGCGCAGATTCTCGAACAGTGCAGGATGTATATCGCCGCGTTGCGCATTGCGGATGAGTTCGGTTGCGATACCATCGGGATTCAGTATCAGCAAGGTTTGAAGGACCTTGTACCCGCCTCGGATCTGGCCGAAGGGCTGCTGAACAATGTCGACCGTCCGCCCGCATACAGCCGCGACGGCCGTGAACTTTATGCTGGGAAGCCGCTGCCTCACTTCAATGAGGTCGATGAGTGCGCGGGTGTGGATGCCCTGGTCACCAATCGAGTCTGGACAGCAATGGGACTGGACCCGGCGACCACCTTGCATGACGTCCGCTGGGGTGAGCAATACACCTCCGATGGCTTCAACGACTTCGTCTGGCTCTTCCAGATATCGGGAGCTGTGCCCGCTTCGCATTTGGTTGGAGGGTACAAGGGAGCCGTGAGCGAGCGCCAGCCGCCGATGTATTTCCGTCTCGGTGGCGGTACACTGAAAGGCGTCTGTAAGCCGGGTGAAGTCGTATGGAGCCGTGTGTATGTTGAACGCGGATGCCTGAATGTCGATATGGGACGCGCCACGGCCATCTCCTTGCCGCTAGAAGAGACCAATCGTCGCTGGAGGGAAGTCACTCCACAGTGGCCCATCATGCATGTTCTGCTTCACGGCGTAGATCAGAACCAGTTCATGGCCCGCCACCCTTCCAATCACGTGAATGTTGCCTATGCGCCGACCGCCGAGGAAGCGGACCTCGCGCTAGCGGCAAAAGCGAGCATGTTCCATGAAATGGGTGTTGAGGTTTACCTTTGCGGGGTTCATCTCTGAGCTCTGGCGGATTCATGGATGATGCCGCAGACATTGCACTCAGCATAGAGAATCCCTGGGGGCGAATAGGCGATGAAAAGAATCATCAACGCGACTATTCGCAAAGTACTTGCAGAGCATTTGGCGAGCAACATGGCGATCACCACTTGCACTTCAGTTCAATCCGCTCACGATCTCTTCCATTCAGCACAAGTGGAGGAATTGAAGGCGCAAATCGTTGCCGCAGGGCAAACGTTGTGGCACAGGCAATATGTCGACGGAAACGGCGGGAATATTACTGCACGCATCGGCGACCAACTCGTCCTATGTACTCCAATGTGTGGCAGTGGACAGATGAGTTCGTGGATGAGCACACACGCGCGGCCATCGTGCGCGGGGGAAGTTATTACCAGCCGCAAGGATCATTCTGGTACTTCCCACAGGCCTACCCGAACGATGAACATGGCAAGCTGCTTCTGATGGCTCTCGGTATGGATCGCTCGGCAACGGTTGGTTTCCGTTGCGTGAAAGACGCCCGGAATTGAACCCTGACGGGCTTCCAAAGCGAAGGCAAGTTTGGGATTAGCCGGGCCTTCACCGCAGCGTGCCCGTCCTTTCGCATCGCGAACGGAGATGGGCAAGAGGCACACATCCCGGCTGTTCCAGCCCAGGGGTTGGATGGGAACCAGTTGTGACCTCTGCGGATGGAGCGGTGAAAATGTCGCGTTTCCTCAAAGGAGGCAAGCCAAGAAAAACCCCCGGGAGCGCGATACATGTTCAGGCGCCGTAGGAATGCAGTCTGAAGCAACCGATGACGCAGCCATCATCAGGAGCGGATACTAAGGAAGCTATGCAGCCACTCAATTGCTCTTTCAGAAGGGGCGCCAAGAACCGAAGGCACGATTCCGCGGCCCCACAGTCAGGTTATGTGCAAGCATCTATTCGGCGCTCGATCCTCATGGCCCTGTCTTTGCTTGCTCTTGTTTGTATCCCCTCCCTTTCGGCACAGGCTATTCAGGATCCGCCGCCAAGGCTGGAGATTTCCCGGGCCGCTCGGCCGTGGGAGTTCGTCGACGTAACGGGCGATCGCGCTGCACTGCTGGGTAACGAATCCGGACGCTTCGAAGCCTGGGTTTATCCGCTCAAGATTCTTCGCAACTTCCATTTGCTTTTTCATGCCGAAGGGCACATCCAGGCCGCTGAATCCCTGGTGCGCACAGTAACTGTCCGTCCCGAATCGACAACGATCGTCTATGCATCGGATACCTTCACGGTCTCTGAAACCTTCGTCGTTCCCATCGGCAAGCCGGGAGCCGTGATTTATCTCGATATCCACAGCTCCGAACCTCTTGAAGTGGAAGCCGCCTTCGAGCGCGACTTCCAGCTCGAATGGCCGGCAGTGCTCGCCGATCCGGGGATCGATTGGACGCCGGGCCTGCACGCATTCATATTTGGTTGTGAGCGCCCGGAATTCACCGCAATCATCGGCTCGCCTTCGGCGACCGTGAATGAGACCGAAGTCGCCACCAACTATGCCACCTCGGATGTAAGCTCGTTTCGCCTGGGACTGTCCCCCGCGGGGACAGACCACAAGGTCATCGTCCTTGCCGCGTCCCTCGATGGACGCAAGAATCTCGAGTCTACCTATAAGGACTTGATTGCCCATGCAGGGGAATTCCCGAGTGAAGCTTCAGATTATTATCGCCAGTATTTGAATCGCACAGTGGATCTTGAAATCCCCGACCCGGAAATACAACAGGCCTATGACTGGGCTCGCATCAACATGGCGCAAGCCATGGTGGACAATCCAGTCCTCGGCAAAGGATTGATCGCGGGTTATCGCGTCGACGGCGGTGACCGCCGTCCGGGATACGACTGGTTCTTCGGCCGCGACACCTTCTGGACAGCGTTTGCGCTGAACGCGGAGGGCGACTTTTCGAATAGCCGCGCGGCGCTCGATCTTATCGGCCGGTTCCAGCGTCAGGATGGCAAGATCCCGCATGAGGTTCCGCAAAGCACCAGCGTCATTCAACCGCTGACAACCCCGCCCTCCGCTTACGCCTCAGCCGATGCGACCCCGCTTTATCTGATCGCATTCGACGACTACGTCACCCACAGTGGCGACATCGAGTTCGCGCAAAAAAGGTGGGAATCCCTTGAAAGCGCCTACAAGTTTCTGCGTTCAACCTTGGACGCTGACGATTTCGCGCGCAATGAGGAGGTCGGACATGGATGGGTCGAAGGCGGACCGCTGTATCCTGTGAGAAAAGAGTTTTACCAAGCCGCGCTCGGCGTGGAGGCGCAGCGCGCATGGTCGCATTTGTCTCGCATCGCGGGCCACGAGGCGAGTAGCGCCGAGCCGGATGCGGAGTACGCGCGCACGCAGCCGAAGCTCGATTCAACCTTTTGGATCGCCGGACTCAGCCGGTATGCCTTTGCGCTCGATAGCCACGGCTTACCCGTCGATGCGCCAAGCGTGGAGACCACCGTACCGATGTGGTTTGGACTGCTCGACGAAGATCACGCGCAGACCCAACTGGACGAACTGTCTCGCCTCGAACATCAAACCGATTGGGGAATGAGACTGATTTCATCCTCGAACAGCCGCTATAGTCCCGGCGGCTATCACTGGGGCAGTGTCTGGCCGCTGTTCACGGGATGGGCATCCGTGGCCGAATATCGCTATCATCGTCCGTTCTCCGGGTATGAAAACCTTCGCGCCAATGCATTGCTGACTTTCGCCGGAGCGGCGGGCCACGTGACCGAGGTTCTCTCTGGAGATGCGCACCAGGGTCTTGCCACCTCAACTCCGCACCAAACGTGGTCCTCTGCCATGGTCATCGCTCCTCTGCTGCTGGGTATGTTCGATCTTCGCGTGGACTCCCTGGACCGGCGGATATCGCTCGCTCCGCAACTGCCTGCAAACTGGAACGATGTTTCCCTGCGCAATATCCGGCTGGGAGAAAGTTCTGTCGATCTGCGCATCGAACAGCGGCCTGGACTCATGCGTCTGCTTATCACCGGCAACGCCTCGACCGGCAGCGCGTTGAATGGAGCGGCAATCGACTTCTCGCCCTCTTTCAGCCCTCACGCGCGCATCCTGAGCGTGACTTCGAATGGGCACGCACTGCCGTTCACAGCGAAGGCAAGCGCCTATGATCAGCTTCTGCATATGCAAATTCCACTCGATGGCCATGAACAAACCGTGGAAGTGCATAGCCAGGGCGATCTGCGCATCATGTATGATTCCGTTTTGCCACCGCTGGGCGGCGCCAGCCAGGGACTACGCCTCACGCATGAATCCTGGTCGCCCGATCGAGAGACCTGGACCATGCAGTTTGAAGGTGCAAGCAGCGGGGATTACGAGCTTGCCGTCTCAGGCGCGCAAGAGATCCGGTCCATCGAAGGCGGCGAGCTGCTGCGTGGACAGGATGGCTCCGCACGCTTGCGCGTCCACCTTCCCGAGCAGGCCTCGACGCCGACCAATCTGACTCTCCATCTCACCGGAAGGAAACCATAATGATGCCCATGTCCAGTGGCCGCTTCTTCACATCGCGGCTCGTTGTTTCGGCGCTTCTCATGCTATGCTTCGCATCTCCTCTTGGCGCTCAAGACAAGAGCCAACCCTGGTGGCGTCATGCCGTTTTCTACGAGATCTATCCGCGCAGCTTTGCCGACAGCAACAACGATGGCCTCGGCGACTTGCGCGGGATCACATCCAAGCTCGACTATCTTCATACCTTGGGAGTGGATGCAATCTGGATCTCGCCCTGCTATCCATCGCCGCAATTCGACTTCGGCTACGATGTGGCCGACTACGAGAACATCGATCCGATGTACGGCAAACTGGCCGACTTCGATGTTCTGGCGCGCGAGGCGCATAAGCGCGGGATTCGGGTCATCATGGACTTTGTGGTCAACCACACATCTCATCAGCACCCGTGGTTTCTGGAATCGAAATCCTCACGCAATTCGCCGCGACGCGACTGGTATATCTGGCGCGACGGCAAAGGCCCAGGTCAACCGCCGAATAACTGGGAGTCTTCGTTCGGCGGTTCTGCATGGACCCTCGATCCCACTACGGGCCAGTACTACTATCACTACTTCGAGGTCCAGCAGCCGGATTTGAACTGGCGCAACCCGGCGGTGGAGGAGGCGATGTTCGATGTCACCCGCTTCTGGCACAAACATGGCGTGGACGGCTTCCGTCTGGATGCCGTCGATCTTCTCTACGAGGACCCCGATCTGAAGGACAACCCCGTTTTGCCCGGCAAGAACGAGTTCGGCGATCCGAAGATGACCAACAAGTACAACGACAACCTGCCCCAGGTGCACGACGAGCTACAGCGCTTGCGCAAAGTCACCGATGCCAATGGACAGGTGCTGATCGGTGAGACCTGGACCGACAACATCGACGAGTTGAAGGCGTACTACGGCCCCCATCAGGATGAAATCCAACTGCCGATGGACTTCCTGTTTACCACCGTCGACAAGCGTTCCGCTCCGGGCTTCCGCAAGCAGATTGGACTCGCGGAGTCCTCCGGCGGATGGCCGGTTTTCGTCATCAGCAATCATGACATTGTCCGCTCTTACACGCGCTATGGAGATGGCCAGAACAACGACCAAATTGCCAAGCTCATGGCCGGCATGTATCTGACTCTGCGCGGCACGCCCATTCTCTATTATGGCGAGGAACTGGGCATGGAAAACCACGATCCCGTGCGCAAGGAAGACGTGAAAGACCCACTCGGCCAGCAGGGCTGGCCCGAACAAAAAGGGCGCGACGGCGAACGGACGCCGATGCAGTGGACGTCCGGAGCGAATGCGGGGTTCACACAAGGAACGCCCTGGCTTCCCGTAGATCCAGCCTACAGCACGCACAACGTGGCATTTGAATCGAAGGATACGGACTCCATCCTGAACTTCTATCGGCTTTTGTTGGCGATGCGGCACCGGAGTCCGGCGCTCCTGGACGGAGACTACATTCCCGTTGACCAGGACGATCCGAATATCCTGGCCTATCTTCGACGTTCGGGCAAGGAGACGATCCTGGTGGCGCTGAATTTCTCAAGTTCTTCGCAGCCGTTCGACATCGGCCAGGCGACACACGGGGTTTCCCGGGCCAAGAGCAGTGTCTTGCTCACGACATCCAGCACCGATGTGACCGTGAAGGGAGACAAGCACACTATTCTGTTATCTCCCTACGCGGTCTTTATCGCCAGGATCACTCCGTAGTGGGGCATCTTCCGCCTCTCAAGGCGGAAAGTGCCCCACCGGTGCAGGCGTATCCGGCCGAT
>Ga0182027_10015421_pt1 | contig 10507 bp, 15 predicted proteins | sample 712E1DmetaG_FD_121300 | JGI IMG/M metagenome (GOLD analysis project Ga0182027, IMG submission 121300) | Permafrost microbial communities from Stordalen Mire, Sweden - 712E1D metaG (Illumina Assembly) | ecosystem: Environmental > Terrestrial > Soil > Wetlands > Permafrost | place: Sweden... | reverse complement strand
TATCTGTGGGATCTTCTTTTATTATATCTATTGAGCGTATTTTTTCTACTATTTGAGATATTGTTCTTATTTTTTCTATTGTGTATTTTATTTCTAGATTCTTGTTTTTAATTTTTTCTTGTATTTCTTTGCTATTTAATACTTCTATATATTCTTCTATTATCTACTTTTTCTATTATCTTGTATGAGTCTCCGTACCAAAATGTTGCAGATATTAATATATTTGTATCTACTGTTATTTTCATTTCTTGGCCTTTCTGAGCTTATGTATTAGGTCTGGAACATTGGACTCCTTCATTTCTGTCTTTTGCATTGCTTCCCTTAATGGTTTAGTTATTTCTGCCCAGGTTTGAGTATTTACTCTCTTCATTATTAAGGCATCTTTATTTAGTAGAAATAATACTTTACTCCCCTCTTCTAAACCCATTGTTTCTCTAATATTGTTTGGTATACAAATTTGTCCTCTAGAACTTACAGTTCCCATTTCAATAATTTCATCCATTGTAAAAACCTCCAAAATAAACACTTATCTTACTAATAAGACGTAACTTACTTATAAAGTTTACGAATTTATATACCATAGATACTAGTTCAATTTAAAATAACAACATTTAGAAATCTACGGGGATAAAGCTAGTAGTAGAATGCGACCAGAAAAATGAATTCAAAAGGTTTGCGTAGATGGATTAAACAAGATAATCACTTAGTAGGTGTATTTAAGCAAATGGTTTTGTTTATACCTTCAAAGCGATTGCAAATCGATAAGTCGCCAGTTTTAGCTGCAATGTACATATAACAATTCGATTTATACCAATCATTTGTTATCTCTTCACATATACTAACATCTTTTTTTAACTCGGCAACACTGGTAAAACAGTATTCTTTATCATAATTGTTATCTGCTGTTATTGCACGACAAGGAGCCGTATCATTAGTAACGATTGCTAGCGCTGAATAACATCTATTTTTGGTTGAATTGTCATTTATATAATTGCAATATGTACTTTCCTTTAGACTTTGAGCAAGATAACGTATACAATCATCTCTACTATCAGGAGCATTGTCACATAGTGCTGCATTTTTGCTCTCGAGTACAACACCCAGATAACATTCATTTTTTTGATTCAATGTCGGTTTTTTCAAGCAGTCATTTAGCCTGGATTCGTATGTAACTGCACAACCTATCAAAAACAACAAAGAAATCGCTATGACAAATGAAAATGCAAGTTTCATGGTTATTCAATTATTAAAGAGATATATAAATGTATTTATTAAAAACAAATATTTATTTCGTCTATAAAATTTAATTCTTCGTCGATAAAACAGGTCTGCGATCTGCGGGAATGATGCCAGCAGTTACATGCAACTACATAGTATTAGGTATTACTTAATACTATGCTTCTAGTATCTCTTTAGTTTTGTCTAAGATTTTTTGGGCAATTTCGAGTATTCTTTCGTATGCTTTATCATCTATGGATAGGCTTATGCCATATTGTTCTGTCTCTCTTAATTCTATGATTGGTGTTTCTTGTTTTTCTTCAACATCCATGTTATTAATTTCTTCGACTATTTCTTTATCTAGATCAATCTTTTTGTCTTCAATTAGTGTGTATATTAATGCAAAAGTGCATTCTTGGTTCCGTGATTCATATCCGAATTTGTTTATTATTGCTAAAAAGCAGTGATATATAGAGTAGAATGCTGCGGATGCAGACCAGTCAGAATATCCTGTTTTTTTGAAATCAATTATTGCGTTTAGATTATGTTCTGCTTTCTTGATGTGTGCTTCGATTATTTTATCGTTCCTTTTTACTTTTATGAGTCCTCGATGTTTTGTTCCTTCTTTTTCTCCTTTTTTTAGACACCATTCAACTTTATTTGTATTATGAGACATTTCGAATCACCTGTATTATTTTTTCATATCCAAAAGCAACGATTCCTTCTTTTATTGCAGATATGATAACCGCATTATTTTCTTTTAGGTTCTTAATTAAGTCTTCTTCTGTTTGCTTTACAGCATGAATTTTTTTGATATTTATTTTGTTGATTTCTTCTATATTTTTATTAAGACCTTCATTCTTCTGATTGTTTAATACTAGAAGCAGATCTACATCTGCATAATTTTCTTTATGTAGAACAGATCCGAAAACTATTCCTATAGTTGCATTTTCTTGCAGTTTTCTGACTTCTTTCACTACTTTTTTTATTTTTGGGATGGATTCTTCTGCTTCGTTTTCTAAAATGAATTGTAAATAAGTTTTAGCATAACTGTTTTCGAAATCAATCTTATAAAACCTTGCTTTACCTAATTGTTTTGATGTTAGGATTTTCTTTTTTTCCAAATTTTTCAGTATTTTTAGGCAGCCCATAGATGTTATGTTTAGTTTCTTGCTTAGATTGTTTGCATTATAAGAACTACTATAATCTTTGAATATCATTAATAATGTTTTCATTTCATTAGGAGATATTTCATTCATATAAACTCACAGTTGATATATATAAACTACTAGTTTATATAGTTTACGGTTATAATAAAATCTAATCAAAATATTACTGTTTATCTTAAAATAAAACATTAAGAAATCTGCGGGAATGACACTAGTAATCCAATGCGACTAATTATTTGTGCTTGTCTGTTTTTATTTTCTTTTGCTCTATTTTTGGAGGTAGGAAGTTTTCTTCTGTAACTACATTTTTTCCTGTCTTGTTCTCTAGTTCTTTGCGTGCATTTTGTGCTATGCCGCCACCTTTCTTGCTTGCTATTTTATTTTCGGGTATTCCTGTGGCATTCATTGTTTCTGCAATCTGTCTTGTTGATAATTCTGCTAATGCCGTGAATATTAGTTCTGCTTCGCTCATATGATCTCTGAGATTTTGTGTCTTTAAACCTTTTAGTTTTTTATGATCCTTAACGCTTAGGCCAGTCCATTCCTGATGAATAATATTTGTGAGTATTGCATATTCTTCCTCTTTTGTTATATCATGGTCTTTCCAATAGTCTGTAAGTTTATTTCTAGTCTCTTGACTCATCATTCGTTGCTGTACCCATTTCTCGCTACGACCTAACTTTTGCCAATTCTCTCTAGCTCTATCTAGAGATAATACGGGATCCGCTAGCTTTTTCATGCGTTCATATCCCACCTTGGCAAGCCAAAGCTTTATAGGCTCAGCCTTCGGAGAAGGAATAGATTGTATTAGACGTAATAAGACCTCAGAACTTGCCACATCAGTCTCACGCATTTTATCATCTTCAGCTAATAATTTCAACTGGTGACAATTCGTCACCACTTCACTTCCTTCTGCCTTTAGTCTCTCTTTTAACTTATTCCAATACTTTTTTGCAGTCTGAAAATCTTGCTGTTGCAATAATACTCTTACAATATCCACAACAGAGAAATATCAAGTCTCAGTATTCTCATCATAATACCTTCTGATTTTATAATCCTCAAACATTGCTAAATCATTCACCTTGATAATATATCTTCAATAATAGAATATAAAGTTTATTATTTAAAAAAACATAGAACAGAAAACAATCTGCGAGAAGCAGAGGAGTGGTTGAATGCGACTAGAAAAATGAGCACAAAATATGGTTTAAAATTCGTAAACTTTATATATTAGTTGCTATATACACTTATATAATATATAAATGTATATAAGAGGCAATTTATGGCACAAGAAATAATTTTACACAGTCCAACGTTAGAATCAGTAATTTTAGTAGAAAAAACTATACAAAAATATAGTCAAGAATGTGGAAAATACCAATTATGGAAGAAACTGCCAAAGAAAATGATGTATCAAACATTTCAAGTAATCCTAAAATATTTAGAAGAATCTGGAAAAATATTTATAGACAAAGAAGGAATAATAATTTGGACTCACGATCCTGAAGGAATAAGAAAAATATTATCACAAGGAGTAAAACTTAGATGAATCACAAACAAGTATACGTTACATTTGCAGAAAAGAAGCTAGAAAACGAATTCGAACTATTAAGAGAAGGAAAATTTGAAGACAAAAGATTATACGAATTCATAAACAGAGCAATAGGTGACCTAAAAATACGTGTAGAAGGAACAAAAATAGAAAAACGATTATGGCCAAAAATTTATATACAAAAATATGATATAAACAACCTATTCAAATACGACTTACCAAATGGATGGAGACTAATATACACCATTAAAACAGACGAAGTAATGATACTAAACGTAATTCTAGAATGGTTCGACCACAAAGAATACGAAAAAAGATTCAAATACTAATAAGCGGGAATAACGCCAGTAATCCAATGCGACCGTTTCATCAGAATCATTCATTTATATTATTTTACTTATTAAATCATATGCTCTATTGCAGATTCTACACTTTTTATGCGATGTTCTAATTCTGCAATTGTTACTTTTTGTCTTGGCTTCCTGCGTGCATTTTCTGCTGTTAAGAGTAATTTTTCAATAGCATTATTATCGGGTGTTATGCCCTATATGTTATATGAGTTATTTAGGACTGCAGCTCTTGTTATTGCAGATAATTCCTCAAAATTTCTTGGTATTGAATTATATTGGAAGGAATTTTTTTCTCTGATATATGCTGCGGCATTGTTCAATACTGCCTTATCAGATCCTGTCATGACTTCTGTGCCGGGAACTATGTTATCTGTTGCTGTTTGTATAACATCTGCGACAACGGAAAAACCAGTCCCTTTGAGTCTTCTTAAATAATCATGATAGAAAGCGACATCCCTGCCTCCCGTGACTATTAATATTTGAGTGAAATCAGAATATGCATCGTGATATGCATTCTTGTTTTCTGCAACATATACTGGTCCTCCTCTAGTATCATCAGCTACCCAAGTCATATACATTGGGCAATTTACTCCTGATCCTGATACTTTTATTGTTTCCATGACTTTCATTATTGCAGCATCAACTCCTGCATTTGATGCGCCATGTCTTAGATCAACATTTATATCGTTTAATTTTAATTCTAGAATGTTTTCAAGTAATAATGTTGTTACAAGTTTTTCATATAATCCATTCTCGTTGTTCATGCCATATCTTTCTGTATAATGTTTTGGTGGCTTTGTCCATCCAGTAACTCCAAGCCATATTGTTTTTGGTCCTTTTTGTAATACTTCTTTCTCGTATGCTTCTTTTTCTGATGGGAGATATATTTTTTTGTTAGAGAAATATGTAAGTGTAGGTTCTTTACCCTCATTGATTTCAATGTTTAAATGTTTGGTGGAATCTGATTCTAGTCTTGTAATCCATCCTTCAGGTTTATCCATGATTTGTGGATGCAAGAAGTATTTATAAATTTTACTATTTTGTTACCACTTAGAAGTAAGGTCTGCGATCTGCGCGCAGCAGACTAGCAGTATAATGCGACTATTAATGTATAGATTGTATGTGTCTTACACATAAGTTGTTATATGTTAGGCCTGTGTGTTGCGTATACATGGCTGTTTTGCATCCTGCTCTACACTCTTTTGAATATTTACATTTTTTACAGTGTTTCTCCAAAACTATTGGTTCACGGTTATACTTAAATGATCTTGGATTTCTCCATATATCAAAAAGATTGTCTTTGCGAATATTTCCCTCGATAAATTCGTCAGGTTGTATAGGACATCCTTTTATTTCACCTTCTGATCCTATTGCACAATGATTTAAACCTGCTAGACAACCTTTCCATTCCTCATCCCGGATTTTGTAGTCGCAAAAATATCCTAAGCTATCTCCTACGAAGATATTGCACATACTTGCTAATTCTTTCTTGTAGCTATCTACTTTCTTGGCTAATTCCACATATTCTTTGTCTGATAGTGCCATGTTTTTTGCTAAGTTTCCTATTGGTATAGCATAATATATTTCCCAAGATGTTATACCTTCTCTTTTTACAAAATCTTTAATATTATCAATATCATGGAAGTTTAGTTTCGATATTGAAGTAGTTAGACCAAACGGTATATTGTATTTTTTAAATAATGCAATAGTCTCTATTACTTTGCTATACACGCCCGATTTGTTTCTAAAAGAATCATGCACTTTTCCTATGCCGTCAAAACTAATATGAATATTAAAAGGTGATAATTTTTGAAGTTTCTTTACTGTTTCTTCATTTATTATTGTTCCATTGGTGGTTATACCTATCTCAATGCCTAAATCTCGTGCTTGTTCTAGAATCTCAAAAAAATCTTTTCGTATGAATGGTTCACCACCAGAAATATTAAGAATAAAAACCTTATGCTTAGCGCAATCATTAACAAATTGAATGGCCTCTGTTGTTGTTAGTTCATTAGGCATTTTTAGACTATTCTTGTTAGCACAATGCGAGCATCGTAAATTACATTGATTTGTTATTATCCAAGAGATTTGATTTGGGGCAGATGTTAATGGATGATTCTGCTGTTTTGAGATAGTCTTAATATTTGGGATACTCTCTAACTTAATGAACTCAGAATCATTAAGCGACTTTAAATATTCTAATACGATTAAGGATATTAGAGCTTTAGGCTTCTTTAAATCATTAGCCACTCTTTCAACAATCTGTCCTATGGTGTTTTTACTATTAATATTATATATTATGTGTTCACCTATTTTATCCAAATGTATATGTTTGAGATTTTTTTTATTAAATATGGTTAATCCAAAATCTTCTTTTCTTATCACAAAATCATTTTTTATAGGAACATCACTATAAAATTCTTTAAGAATTAATCTAGAGAGCATAGTCACCTCTTGATCTTAGGTCTTGCTGTTGGTGTTCCATAATGGATAGCGCTATGAGACAAGAATATCATGGCTCCAACAATAAAATGAAATACAAAATAAATTATGACACTAGTTATTGTTGCTGATAATTTCTCTATATACGTAAGTTCCTTACCTTTAGAATGTATTTTAATATTAAGGAAGAAAAACAATGAAATTATAATAAACAAAATCAGCAATGCAGCTCCTAAGATCATAGATTGATTTTTAATAATATAATAAATTATTGGAAGAAACGATATGATTATTGATATAATACTCATATATTTTATCCATTTGATATTGTACTCTTCATTCTTTATCAATGCATTTAAAGCTAAAACTATTGCGATAGGTGATATAATAAAAGAAAAATAATAAGTAAGTGATATTAATGAAAGAATAAACGCAGTTACAGTTAGACTTTTTGGCTCCTTTTCAACGAACACTTTTTTACTATTATCCTCAGTCATACATATATACTTCTATTTCTTATTTAAAAATATTATCATTTAGAAGAGGAAATTTTTCTCGTCTATAAATTATTATTCCTCGTCGATAAAATATAAGTCTGCGATCTGCGGGAATAAAGCTAGTAATCCAATGCGACTATGTAGTATTGGGTATTACCTGATGTTATTCTTCCAAAATTTCTTTGGTTTTATCTAAGATTTTTTTAGCAAGTTCAAGTATTCTCTCGTAAGTTTTGTTCTCAATAGATAGGCTTACACCGTATTGTTCTATCTCTCTTAGTTCAGTAGCTGACATTTCTTGTTTTTCTTCAACATCTAGACTATGAATCTCTTCAATTAGTTCTTTATCTAAATCAATCTTACCATCTTCAATCAACGTATATATTAATGCAAAAGTGCATTCTTGGTTTCTTGATTCATAACCAAATTTGTTTATTATTGCCAAAAAACAATGATAAATAGAATAAAATGCTGCAGAAGCAGACCAGTCAGAATATCCTGATTTTTTAAAATCAATTATAGCGTTTAGATTGTGCTCTGCTTTCTTGATGTGCGCTTTGATTATTTTCTCGTTTCTTTTTATCTTAACAAGTCCTCGATGTTTTGTCCCTTCTTTTTCTCCTTTTTTTAGACACCATTCAACTTTGTTTGTATTATGAGACATCTTCAATCACCTTTATTACTTTTTCATATCCAAAAGCAACGATTCCTTCTTTTATTGCAGATATAACAATTACATTGTTCTCTTTTAAGTTTTTAATTAAATCTTCTTCTGTCTGTTTCAATGCATGGATTTTTTTAATATTTATTTTATTAATCTCTCCTACGGCTTTGTCTATGTTTACATTCCTGCGTTTTTCTAATACTAAAAGCAGGTCAATATCTGCATAATTTTCTTTATTTAGAACAGAACCGAACACAATCCCTATATCTGCATTTTCTTGCAGTTTCCTGATCTCCTTCACCACTTTTTTTATTTTTGGAATGGATTCTTCTGCTTCATTTTCTAAAATGAATTGTACATATGTTTTTGCATAACTGTTTTCGAAATCAATCTTATAAAATCTTGCCTTTCCTAATTGCTTTGATATTAGGATTTTCTTTTTTTCTAAATTTTTAAGTATTTTCAGACAACCCATAGATGTTATGTTTAGCTTCTTGCTTAGATTGTTTGCATTATAAGAACTACTAAAATCTTTGAATATCATTAAGATTGCTTTCATTTCATTTGAGGATATTTCATTCATTTAAACTCACAGTTGATATATATATACTGCTAGTTTATATAGTTTACGGTTCTATGAACATCTAACAAAAAAGTATCTGATTCAAATTAATCTAACATCATAAGAAATCTGCGGGAATAAAGCCAGTGGTAGAATGCGACAATTTAATTTCATTTAAATTTATCTTCAATAGTTCCTAATAAGTGCTTGCTCATCAATTCAAATTTTGATAGTATTATTGCTTGTTTTTCTGGTTCAATTTTTTTATCTTCATGTAAAAATACGACATCGAGTTTATCTGAAGGAAGGCTTACATATGCACATCCACAATTACCGCTATAGAAATCAAAAGAAAACTCTGTTGATTTTCCACTTGACATCTTTACATATTTTTTACCGTCAGAGTCAGTTATAGTATCACTTTCTATTAATATAGTATATAATATACCTTCCAATTCGTTCTGGGCGTTATATGTATGTTGTTTGCATTCTTGTAGAAACAATTCTGATTCATCTGTAGTCAGACGTATCTCTTCATCTAAGCTTAGATTTATTGATGCTGTTTGTTTCTCGTCATCAAAAAATACAGTATAAGAATGAACTCTATAATTTCCATTTGAGCATTTCACACATTCAGTATATTTGAAATCCGATTTCTTGACACTAACACATAAATCATTCACTGATCTTATCGTTGGTGTGTTGTCTGTATCTCTTCCTTTTGAAAATTGTAATCTTGAGCAAAAATATTTTGCTGTGTCGATTATCTCTTGGAATTGTGTATTGACCATATTAAAGCCAAAAAGAATGTATTTATAAATTTTACTAAAATGTTACCACTTAGAAGTAAGACCTGCGATCTGCGGGAAGCAGAGGAGTGGTTGAATGCGACCGGATAAGTGTGTTCAAAACTCTTGAGTATAGAAAGTTTAGAATTATTTATAAATATTTTTATTAAGCCAGTATAGAAATAGTAAACTTAATAAATTATCTCTCTTAAGGAGTTATTTGTGATGTTTATGGCGTGGTTTCATAAGTATAATATGAGTGATCAAACAATTAACGCATTACAGGAAATTGAGAAAGAAGCACAGATTGTTGAAAATGAAGATAAATCAGATTTATCCTCTCTCACAAATGATATACAGAGTTTAGAGCTATTGAAAAAGCGTATGGATGAAATAATTACATTTGTTCGTACTATGAAGAATCAAAATGTAAACAGAAAATGGTTTATTCAAAAGAATTTTCCAAATATCCGGAAAACAATTGCTTACCTTAGAGATGCAGCATATAAAATTAATCAGCATGAGGAAAAAGCCAAAAAAGATGAAAGTACAGGATTAGAGTTATCAGCTCACATAATAGAATTGTTGAATGAAACAAATAACATCCTCCAAAAAGCTGAAACCATGTCTAATGATCAAGAAATGTTTAGTTAATTTTCTCTTACATTTTGTATAATCTTTTTTTTATGAATATTTTTCTCGTCGACAGAAAAACATGTCTCGTCTATAAAATAGGTCTTCAATCTGCGCGCATAACACTAGTAATCCAATGCGACTGCATCATATCAGGTATTACCTAATAATATCCAGCAACTCGCTTAATTACAAGGGATTAATACCCATTTAAAAAGTTATTTTCTAGCACTCTTCCATAATATATTGAAGTATTCTGTGAAGCTGTTTACTACTTCTGTTGATTTTATGTGTATTGCTGTTATTTCTTTTCCGAATATTATTATTACGGTTCTGTCTTTGTATATGTTTATTGCCACTGGTGAACTATGTTGTATATATCTTGTTTCTGTTCCAGGATATTTTTTTGTTGAGTATAGTCTTTCAGTTGATACTGTTTGTCTTAAATTGAATAACATCTTGGTTTTTATTTTTTTTTGTTCTCGTAGTAGATGTATTTTTTGGAAGAATGCTTGTATTATAGTTTCGTCTGTTCCTTTGGTTCCTCCTATTACGTAGCATGTTTCTCCTTTATTCATTATTTCTATTTGTTCTCTGAATAGTATTTCGAGTCCGTGTAGTCCTGTTACTAG
>Ga0182027_10015420_pt1 | contig 10507 bp, 10 predicted proteins | sample 712E1DmetaG_FD_121300 | JGI IMG/M metagenome (GOLD analysis project Ga0182027, IMG submission 121300) | Permafrost microbial communities from Stordalen Mire, Sweden - 712E1D metaG (Illumina Assembly) | ecosystem: Environmental > Terrestrial > Soil > Wetlands > Permafrost | place: Sweden... | reverse complement strand
GGCTGCTGACCGGCATGCAGGGCAAGCGTGCCAAGTCCGGGTTTCCGTTGTGTGTCTGCCATCGTGACTCTTCTTCCTCGATATCGTTTGTATTCCGTCAGATACTCCCAGGGCAAAATCAATGCTGCACTCTCGGATTTACGCCCGGTCCAATCACGCCGGCCGAGGGCAAAATCCGCGCGGCGTACGTGACCGTCGTCGGCATGAACACGCCCCGGCAGATCCTGCACCTAGCGCCGCCCTACCCCTCCTAGAGAGTTTAGACTTACATTATCCATAATGTCAATAGAGTATATGGTGATTTTAAGTGCAACCACCTCCAATCTTGCTTTCCCGGCTGGTAGATCTGGTCGAAAGTGCCGCCTTCGGCGAAGTGCGTCCTCTGGGCGTTGTGCCAGCCGCCGAAGACTTCGTCCACCGTGAAAAGGGTCAGTTGGGGAAGTGTTTCCGAACCTGCGGACGGGCCGCCGCTAATCGCCGAGCGTGGCCGTGGGCCAGCCTGCCGAGTCCCACTCAATGCGCCGTATGACCAGCTTGGAGCGGCCGTTATCCGTCCGGTCATAGGCGTGGAAAACCAGGTAGTCCACGCCGTCGAAAGTATACGCGGCATTGTGCCCCGCAGCCGCCCACCGTTTGCTCTCAGCGAGGTCTTTGATCACCATCGTACCGCCTCCCCAATCCATCCTCTGGTTCAACCGGTCCAGATAGGGACCGGCGACCTTCTTGGAGCGGCCGACGACGAGCTTGTACGTGCTGTTCACGCCGCGGCAGCACCTGTCCCACGAACCGAACAGGTAGTAGTAGCCGTTCTTGAGGAACATGAAAGGACCCTCGATCGAACCGTTGTCGGAGGTCTGCTCGCGCGCCAGGACGGCCTTGGGGTAAATGAGGTCGTACTTCAAGTCCGGATTCGCGGCGTCGCCGGCTTCCCGTTCATCGAGCTTCCAATAGCGTTCACGGGCGGCGATGGTATGCCACTCGCGGTCCGGAGGATCGGCCGCTTCCACCAGATTGTCCTTCAGGCGGACCAGCTTGATGCCGCCCCAGAAGGAGCCGAAATCCATCCACGCCTTGCCTTCCTGGTCGATGAAGACATTAGGGTCAATGGCGTTCCACATGTCCCGGCCCGGGACGGACTTGACCACCATTCCGCGGTCCACCCATTTGGACTTGGGGTCTTTGCCATTCAGGGTCGTGTTTGTGGCAACGCCTATGGCGGAGGCGTTCCTTCCGAAGCTGGAGACTGCGTAATAGAGGTACCAGATGCCGTTGTGGAGAGAGATGTCGGGGGCCCATTGGCCGAACCGGGCGTTGGGGAACATTTTCGTGTACCATTCCGGTGCGGTCGTGAACACCGCGGGCTCCCTCTGCCAGGTCTTCATGTCCTTGGAGGACTGGACCGTGATGCCCGTGCCGAATGCGTAGTAGGTATCGCCCTCTTTCGCCATGACGGGATCGTGAATCTGGGGATCTGTGGTGGGGCCCTGCGGCTGCGGCGCAGGTTGTGCGTATACCGGCAATCCGGCCACGAATGTGAGCGCGCATAGGAAATGGGGCAGTGAATTCAGATTCAATCGATAGTTCTTCGAATACATGGTGATCCCCCTTCATTGAAGATCGACGGATGGCCAGCCGGCGGCGTCCCAATGGATCTCTTGAATCCATAGCTTGGAACGGCCCTGGTCGGATGCATCGTAGCCTTGGAAGACCAGGTAGTCCTTCCCTTCCAACGTGTAGACCGAGTTGTGGCCGACGCCGGGCCAGCTCTTATTGCCGCCCACCACCAGCGAACCTCCGCCGAACCGCATCGGCTGGCCTTCCTTGTCCAGATACGGTCCCGTGATTTTGTCGGACCGGCCCGCGACCACCTTGGACGTGCTGTCTACGCCGCTGCAGCACCGGTCCCAGGAAGCAAACAGGTAGTACTGGCCGTTCTTCTTGAAGAGGAACGGGGATTCCACGGCGCTGCTGAGATCGTTACCGGGATCGGTCTCCTCGAGCTTCCAGTAGCGTTCCCGCGCGGCGACGGTAGACCATTCCTCGGGCTGCGCCAAGGCGGTCAGATCGGCGTTCAGCCGGGCTACCTTGATTCCGTACCAGTACGACCCCAGCGCCAGCCAGGGCGTCCCTTGATCGTCGAAGGCGAGGTTCGGATAGATGGCGTTCCACATGTCCCTTCCCGCCAGGGACTCGACGATGGGGCCGTGATCGACCCATTTGAAATCGGGGCTCTCCGGTTGGAGGGTGCGATTGGTGGCGACGGCGATGGTGGAGTTGTTGGCGCCGGGCGTGGAGACGGCGTAATAGAGGTAGTAAGTTCCGTTGTGGAGAGAGATGTCAGGCGCCAATTCAGTATTGCCGGACTTGGGGTAGAGCCGGGCCGCCCATGCCGGCGCTTCGGCGAACACTGGCTTACGGCTTTCCCACTTCTTCATGTCCTTCGAGGAGAAGACGGAAATGCCCTCTCCGGTGCAAAACAGGTAGTAGGTATCGTCCTGCTTGATCATCGCCGGATCGTCGGCCTGGATATTGAAATGCTCGGCGCACAGCGTGTGAGCGAACACGGTCAGCAGGCCCGGAACCAGGGCCGCCTTGAGAATGTCAGACAATCTACGCATACGCGTCCAATCCTCGCTAAAGGCTGAATGGTAATCTGCGGCGCTCGTAAAGGCAAGGGCACGGGCCGGTCCTGTCCACACGGCGGATGAGGAAATCGGAGCGCTCGCGGACGCATTGCCGGATAACCTGGACGTCGACGTGAAGTTGGCGGGCCGTTTACGGAAAGTCGGCTCCAACAGCCTGTTCGCCATCCGTGTGGACTACGTTACGGCTTCGGGAGCGCCCAAGTCCGTGCTGTTCCATGGCCCGGCGGCGGGAGCCGACCTGTACGATCTCGTCCGCCAGGTACCCACGGATTCCCCGGACGAGCCCAAAAAGCTAGCCCGCGGCGTTGACGACATCCTCGTAGTACTTTTCGTATTGGGGGATTATTCGGTCGCTGCAGAAGCGCGCGGCGGCGTTCCATCGGCCGGCTTTGGACATGCGGTAGTGGAGACTGTCGTCGGAGAGCAACGACGCCACGCGCGCGGCCTGGCCCTCGATATCGCCGACAGCTTCTAGAAAGCCGTCTTCGCCGTGGGTGATTAACTCGGGCACGCCGCCGACGTTGGTGGAAACCGGCACGACTCCGCATGCCATCGCCTCCAGCGCCGCCAGGCCGAAGGACTCCAGTTCGCTCGGCAGGAGAGCCACGTGCGCCAGCGGGATGAGCCGCTCCACATGGTTCTGCTTGCCGAGAAACGTAACGTGGCCGTCCAGTCTAAGCTGATGCGCCAGATGTTCGGCGGCGCCGCGGTCCGGCCCGTCGCCAGCCATCAGCAGGTGCGCGGGGACATTCTTACGAACTTCGGCGAGGATGCGGATGCAGTCCGTGACGCGTTTCACGGGGCGGAAGTTGGAAAGGTGAATCAGCAGCTTCTCCCCGGCCGGAGCATAGGCCGCGGCGCCGGTCTTTTCGTTATCGGGATGGTAGAGATCGCAGTTGACGAAGTTGGGGATTACGCGGATCTCGTTCGATACGCCGAAAACGTCGACCGTTTCCTTCCGCAGCCACTCGCTGATGGAGCTGACGCCGTTCGAGCGCTCGATGGAGAACTTGGTGATGGGGAAGTACGTGGCATCGGAGCCCACCAGGGTGATATCCGTCCCGTGCAGCGTGGTGACGAAGGGTAGGCGCCGCCGGGGGGCCAGCATCTGCTGCGCCAGGAGCGCGGAGATGGAATGGGGGATGGCATAGTGGACGTGCAACAGGTCGAGATTGTAAGATTCGGCGACGTCGGCCATGCGCGCCGCCAGCGCCAGGCTGTAAGGCGGGTACTGGAAAAGCGGGTAGGTGGAAACCTCCACTTCGTGGTAGTGAATGCGCGGAATGCCTGGGTCGAGGCGAATGGGGTTGGCGTAGCTGATAAAGTGTACTTCGTGACCGCGGCCGGCCAGTTCCATCCCCAGCTCCGTCGCCACAATGCCGCTGCCACCGTAGGTGGGATAACACGTAATTCCGATGTTCATGGCAGCGGTACCCGGAACTTGAGGCCCACGCCGCGGCCGGGCCGCGAATCGAGAGTCATGTCGGCGTTCAACGATCTGGCGCGGCGCTTCAGACTGGCTGGGCCCAGGCGGAGCAATTCGAGCTCCTCCAGGCTGTAGGCGCCGGAAAAAACGAACCCGTGTCCGTTATCGTCCACAGAGATCTCCAGTCCGCCGGAGGCCTTCTCCATCGCCACGGCGACCCGAGTGGCCCCGGCATGCTTCTGTACGTTGTGCAGCGCCTCCCGCAACATCTGAAGGACCTCCAGGGACATCTCGCGGGGCAGCCCCACGGGCGTGTTGGATCCCAGGAACGCGACGGGGATGCCGCTTTCCTTCTGGAACGTCTCGGCCGTGCGGCGAGCCGCGGCTACCATGTCGGCGCCGTCCACATCCGCCGGGCGCATGCTGTGGAGGAAGGCGCGCACGTCGCGCACCTGCGATTGCGCCAGCGCCTGCAACTGCTTGAGATCTTCCAGGCCGGCGCTGAAATCGCGCTCGAGCAGCTTGCGGAGAATTTCCAGGCGCATTTGCATGCTGATGAAGCTCTGCAGCGGGCCGTCGTGAAAATCGGAGGCGATCCTTTCGCGCTCCAGTTCGCCAACCCGCCTCGCGGAGGTGCGCGCTTCTTCGATCCCTTCCTGGAGAGCGGCGATCCGGACGCTCTGGCGGCGCTTGTTCACCGCGAAACCCGAGGCCAGGGCCCCGGCCACCACCACCACGCGCTGCACCGCCCGCAGGGCGGGGTTGGGAAGCGCGGCGCTGATGACGGAGCCGACCAGGGCGACGCCCACCACTTCCCAGGGACCGTAAGAGGCCAGCGCCTCGGTCAACAGGTACAAAAAGAAGAGGGAAATGAGCCACAGCAGGCGTTCGGTCCCATAGCTCGCCAACACCATGAAGTAGATGGTATCTACGACCAATGCCAGCAGCCCCAGCATGCCGCCCTGCCGGGATCCCCGAATGGCCAGCGCCAGGGCGCAAAGCAGGAACGCGCTCAGCACGGCGAAGAGAACCGCGGCCCCCGTCGCAGGCGGCCGGTGATAGAACGCAATTAGTCCGACGACCGCGAAGAGGACCCGCGCGGAGACGATGTAGCGCTCCCAGGCGAATTTTGGCGGAAACAGCACGGCATCACTTCCGATAGAGGAACAGCGTGTGACTGCGCCCTTCACCGTCGTCGGCGATGTTCTGGGACTTCTCCGGCGTCCAGTTCGAGAATTCGAAATCGTGCGACACCACGCGGGCGCCCTTTTTCAGTTGCCGGTCGAGCAGCGGCTGGACCTTGTCGATGAAGCCGGGAAGCAGGTACACCGTCACCAGGTCCGCGGAACTGTAATTCTGCTTCAGGAGGTCGCCATTGACGATGCGGGCGGTCTTATCGAGGCCGAGTTTGCGGATCTTGTCCATGCTGGACTTCCAGAGGTCCTTGTCCAACTCCACGCCCACGGCCTCAGCGTGGAATCTCTGGGCGGCCATGATGACGATGCGGCCGTCGCCCGACCCGAGGTCGAACATCTTTTCTCCGGCCTTCAACTCGCCGAGTTGAAGCATCTTATTGACTACCGTCTCCGGCGTCGGATAATAGGGCGCGAGCTTTTCGCCATCGCCTTGCGCCGCGGCGACGCCAAAAGCGAACACCGCGAGAAAAGCAAGTTTACGCATAACCGGGACCGATCCCAATTTAACATCTTGCGTCTTTGGGGACTTCGCACTTTTCCGCCAGATTGTGGAAAAGCCTGTGGAAATCCCGCGGGGAGACCGGCTAACCCTTCGCGCCGTAACGCGCTTGTAACGTTATGCACCTTGGTTCAGCAATCGGCGCGAGGCCGCGGCGATCATCGCCGGAATCGTGCGATTCGGGCCAGGGCCCGCGCGGATTCCTCAATGCGCAAGAGGTAGGTCATGGCGAGGTAGATTGCTCCATAGGGACACAGAACCGCCAATCCCACCAACTGCGGTTTGTGGGGCCCGAGGGCCAACTTGATGGCCCAGGCGGCCGCGGCGGCGACTCCCGCCGATGCCCATAGGCTCGCGACCAGTCTGGCTGGCAATCCTGTCCGCCCGATCCGCCGGTTCAGAGCATGGCGCAACAAGGTGAACTCCACCCAGCCCGCTACGCCCGCGGACGCCGTCAGCCCCGCCACGCCCCAGCGGGGATCCAAGCCCAGCCACCCCGGCAGCCACAGGGCGCAAACGCAACCCAGCGCCGTGGTCAGGGCCACCCGTATTACGGCGAAGCGCAACGGCGTACGCGTGTCCCGCAGGGCATAGTAAGTGGAAGAGTAGAGCCGGCCAAGCGTGGATGCCAGCAAGCCCACGGCGGACCCTGCCAGAACGCCCCAAACATATTTCGCGTCCTGTTCGGTGAATTTTCCACCCACGAAAATTGCGCCGGCCACCACGTCGCCAAGCGCCAGAAAAGCCATGGCGGAAGGGACGATGAAGAACGCGATGTTCCTCAAGCCGGCATCCAACCGCCCGCGGAGGTAGCCGGCTGTCTCCGCTTCCTCGCCCACCACGCTCGACATGGCCGGCAGTTCGGCCGCCGACACGGACATCCCAAAAAGACTCACGGGCAGCATGTACAGCGTCTGCGCGTTGCCGAGCGCCGTGACCGCGCCGGCGCCGAGCGGACTGGCGAGCATGCCGTCGACAAATGCGCTGATCTGAATGACGCCCCGGCTAATGAACACCGGAACAAAATTGCGCACCGTCTCACGCACATGCGCGGAGCGGGTATCCCAGCGAATGCGCAGGCGCCCCGCCAGGCGCAACACGTGCGGCGCCTGCACGCCCACTTGGAGCGCGCTTCCGACAACCGATCCCCAAGCCAGGGCTACCGCGAGCCGCGGCTCGTCCATGAACCTGCCGAGCGCCACCAGCACCCCGATCATCGCGAAGTTCCAAACCACCGGCGACGTGTAGGAGAGGAAGAACTTGCGGTGGCTGTTGAGAATTCCGAGGCACCACGCCGACATCACCAGCAAACCGGCGCCGGGGAACAAAACGCGCACGATGCGGATGGTCAACTCGCGCTTCGCCCCGTGGAAGCCCGGCGCGATCACGTCGATAAACAGCGGCGTCGCCAACACGCCGAGGAGCACCAGCATGGAGGCCGTAAGCGCGAGAATGGCAAAGACGGCGCCGGCTAAGCGGCCGGCTTCCTCCTGGTCGCCTTCGGCGACCAGGCGCGAGTAGATGGGGATGAACGAAGCGGAGAGCACGCCCTCGCCGAATAGGTTTTGGAGGAAATTGGGAATCCGGAAGGCCTGCGTGAACGCGTCGCCCGGATCGGACAGGCCGAAATAGCGCGCAAAGACATGCAGCCGCACCAGCCCGACGATGCGGCTGAGCAGAATCCCCGCGCCGACCAGGAACGCGTGACGGCCGGAACGCTCCGCGGGCTTGGCCGGTTGCACTAAGCGCACCTGTGGAGCGAGCCTTCGGCTTGCCATGCCGGCGTTCGCGCCGGCATTCGTTCGGAAGAACGCCGGCAAAGACGCCGGCGTGGCAGGCCAGAGGCCCACTCCACCAATCCAATGTGTGCCTGCATCTAAGCCAACTTCTCTAGCACGGCTTCGGTCACTTCTTCCGTACGGCTCGATCCGCCCAGATCCGGCGTGCGCGTCTTGCCCTCGGCCAGCACGGCGGCGACGGCGTTTTCCACGTCGCGAGCGCACTCGGGCATTTGCAGATGGTCGAGCAGCATGGCGGCGCTCAAAATGGTGGCCAGCGGGTTGACAATGCCCTTGCCTGCAATATCCGGCGCGGACCCGTGCACCGGTTCGAACATGGAGGGGAAGCGGCGCAGCGGGTCGAGATTGGCGCTGGGGGCCAGCCCCATGCTGCCGACGATCGCGGCGGAGAGATCGCTCAGGATATCGCTGAAGAGATTCGATCCCACCACCACATCGAAGGTTTGCGGACGCCGCACGAAGTTCATGGCCGCCGCATCCACCAGCAGAGATTCGGTTTCAATGCCGGGGAACTCGGCCGCCACTTCGCGAAACGTGCGGTCCCACAGCGTCATGCTGTAGCCTTGCGCGTTGGACTTGGTGACCGAGGTGACGCGCTTCTTCTTACCGCGCTTCACGGCGAGATCGAAGGCGAAGCGCACAATGCGTTCGATGCCGCGGCGGGTGAATACCGACGTTTGGATGGCGATCTCTTCGGGCTGGTTGTGGTAGACGAAGCCGCCCACGGGGGCGTACTCGCCCTCGGTGTTCTCGCGCACGATCACCATGTCGATGTCTCCGCCCTGGCGTCCGGCGAGCGGCGAGGCGACGCCGGGATAGAGATAAGCCGGCCGCACGTTGGCGTACTGATCGAAGGCGCGCCGGATGGGCAGCAGCATGCCGTTGAGGGTAGTGTGGTCGGGGATGTCCGGATGGCCGACGGCCCCCAGGAGAATGGCGTCGCAGGGCGCCAGCAGATCCAGGGCGCCAGCGGGCATCATGCGGCCCCAACGGAAGAAATGTTCCGCGCCCCAGTCGAAATCCTGAAACGCGAACGTCACTTCATCTTTCCGTGCGGCCTTCTCCAGCACGCGCTTGGCCGGAGGCACGACTTCACGGCCCACGCCGTCGCCGGGTATCACCGCGATTGTGAACGTCTTCATGGGATTGAAGACAATTCTAGCGCCTCGCGGGTGAATGGGCCCGTTGGCAGGCGAAAGCGCCTGCCCCACCTTGAAGAGCTTGTGACACCATGGAAGTAGCGATGGACTCCGAAAGCATTCGCATTCTGGCCACGGGTGGCACATTCGACAAGGAGTACGACGAGCTCAGCGGCGAGCTTTACTTCAAGGATTCCCACATCACGGACATGCTGCGGCTGGGCCGGTGTCATCTGAAGGTCGAAATCCGCACGCTGATGATGATAGACAGCCTGCGGATGACCGACGCGGACCGGCAATCGATTCTGGAGCATTGCCTCCGGGCCGAGGAGAGACGCATTGTGGTTACTCACGGCACGGACTCGATGGAATTGACGGCCGCCGTGCTCGGCAAGAACGTCACCGGCAAGACCGTCGTATTGACCGGAGCCATGGTGCCCTACACTTTCGGCAGCTCGGATGGACTATTTAACTTGGGCACGGCGCTGGCATTCGTCCAGACCTTGCCGCCGGGGGTGTATGTGGCCATGAACGGGCGGTATTTCCCCTGGCATTCGGTGCGCAAGAACCGCGAGCGCGGCGTGTTTGAAGAAGCCCCCCTGTCCACAACCTCAAATAAGCTTTAGCGTGCCGTTGTCAACCTTTATAAACTCTTTATCGTCAGCAGAATACAGATAAATTCTGTCACTCTAGCAGAGAGTGTGCTAATAATAGTTAGCGGAACCCTGCGACTTCGAGCCAGGGCTTCGAGTGAGTCAAACGATTCAAAATTCAAATTTCATTATGGAGGTTGAGGTCCATGAATATTCGTCCGCTCTATGACCGCATCGTGGTCAAACGAATCGAGCAGCAGGAGCAAATGCAGGGCGGCTTGTACATTCCGGATACGGCCAAGGAGAAGCCCCAGGAGGGCGAGGTAGTGGCCGTGGGGAAAGGCAAGCGCCTGGAGGACGGAAAGGTAGTCGCTCTGGACGTGCAGGTGGGCGACCGCATTCTGTTTGGCAAATACTCCGGCAGCGACATCAAGCTGGATAGCCAAGAGTATCTGATTATGCGCGAGGACGAGGTCCTCGGGATTCTGGTCGGTCCCGCCGCGAAGAAGTCGAAGGCGGCCTAGAAAGCAGAGAAGGAGTCGATAACGATATGGCGAAACAAATAGTGTATGCAGAGAACTCCCGGCAGGCCATTCTTCGCGGCGTAAATCAGCTCGCCGACGCAGTCAAGGTGACGCTGGGTCCCAAGGGCCGGAACGTGGTTCTGGAGAAAAAATTCGGCGGTCCGAGCATCACCAAGGACGGCGTGACGGTAGCCAAGGAAATCGAGCTGAAGGACCCGCTCGAGAACATGGGCGCGCAGATGGTGCGGGAAGTCGCATCGAAGACCAGCGACGTGGCCGGCGACGGCACCACCACGGCGACGATCCTGGCGCAATCGATTTACCGCGAGGGCGTGAAGTCGGTGGCGGCCGGGGCTAACCCGATGGCTTTGAAGCGCGGCATCGAAAAGGCCGTCGAAGTGGCCATCGAGGAAGTAAAAAAGCTCTCCAAGGAGATCTCCGGGGAGATGATCGCGCAGGTCGGAACCATTTCGGCCAACAGCGATCCCACCATCGGCAACATCATCGCCGAGGCGATGAAGAAGGTCGGTAAGGACGGCGTGATCACGGTCGAGGAATCGAAGACCATGGTGACCGGGCAGGGCACGGTGGACGGCATGCAGTTCGACCGCGGCTACCTGTCGGCCTATTTCGTGACCGACGCCGAGCGCATGGAAGTGGTCCTCGAGGATCCCTACATTCTGATC
>Ga0182027_10015419_pt1 | contig 10508 bp, 10 predicted proteins | sample 712E1DmetaG_FD_121300 | JGI IMG/M metagenome (GOLD analysis project Ga0182027, IMG submission 121300) | Permafrost microbial communities from Stordalen Mire, Sweden - 712E1D metaG (Illumina Assembly) | ecosystem: Environmental > Terrestrial > Soil > Wetlands > Permafrost | place: Sweden... | reverse complement strand
CTACGGAGCCGGTTTCTGGAGCGATCTCCGCAAGCAGCTTCGCGAAATGATACGCACCGGCCGGACCCCGGCGTGGATGGCCGACTATGTGCTCTTTTCGGATGATCCCGAAGAGGTCGTCGCCTTCTATCGCAGGACGCTGCAGGTGCTGTAAGCAAGCCCGCTTCACGGGCGGCAGCCAGCTGCCGATGACGAATCTGTAGCGCACCGCAACCACACGAACAGACCGCCACCTGCCCCATTCTGTCACCGCCAGTCCGGTGGCACGGGGACGCGATATCTGCCGCGGATCGATTCGGGGCTTGCGAAAGTGCGGAGCGCGTGATGCATGCCTGCTTCGTGAGAAGCGACCATGCCGACAGGCAAACCCCGGGTTCAGCCGGGCCGGGTGCAGACGAGATGTTCGCCACTGCATGACGCACGAAGCGACATCGCCCTCCCCTCAGTCCGGGCCCAGGCGTCCCTACCGGACGCTCGGCTGGGCATTCTTGTTCGCGGTGCTGGCCTTCGCGTGGTTTCGGTTCTCGGACAATACGGCGGACAATGATCTCTGGGGCCATGTTCTTTACGGGCAGCGCAACTGGAACGCAGGTCACATTGAGCGGACGGAAACACTCTCATGGACGGCTGCCGGCGCGCCCTGGATCAACCATGAAGTCGCCGCCGAAGTTGTCCTCGGACTCGTTCACCGACAGGCGGGCGGCAGCGGTCTGTGGTTTTTCATGCTCGCCATGGCGGCGGTGACCACCGGATGGGCGTTGCTGGCAGGCCGGGGACCAAATCCGCTCCAGGGTTGGACGGCGCTCGTGCTGTTCGCAGCGTCGGTCAATTTCATCGCGCTGGGCTATGCCGTCCGCCCGCAACTGTTCACCATGCTGGCGATGGTAGCTTTGCTCGCGGCGCTGCGCCGCTTTCTCGACGGGCAAGCCCGCTGGGGATTTCTTTTGCCGGCGCTGTTTGCCTGCTGGGTCAACCTGCACGGCGGTTTTCTCGCCGGCTGGCTGCTGCTTCTCACCGCCTGCGTGCCCGAGATCGCAGCCCGACTCCGCTTGCTCCCCATATCCGGGACGAGCAACGAGCGGAGGGCGGGAGTTACGGCAATTGTGCTGGTCGCCGCCGGCTCGACCCTGGCTCTGGCGCTGAATCCGTGGGGCTTTCATCTGATCGGATGGACCATTGAGACTCTGCGGCTTCCGCGACCCCAGATCACCGAGTGGCAATCGATGCCGCTCTCCGCCGCCAGCGCACCGTTTTGCCTCGTGCTGGTTGTTTCGACCGCGGCCTGGATCTTCAGCCGGCAACCGCGGAGGCTGTGGGAAGCCGCAGCCCTGGCGCTGCTGGGCCTGATGTCCCTGCTGCACCAGCGCCATGCCCCGCTCTTCGGCCTCGCGAATCTGATGCTCACTCCCCCGCACCTCGCCGACGCAGTCCGCCGGCTTGCGCCGCAATGCGCGGCTCTGCTGGCTGCAATCCGCCGGCCGCTGGCGCAGTTCGCCGCGATCGGCGCACTCGGCGCGTCCGGCATGGTCTGCCTGGTCGCCAGTCTCTCCGCGCCCCGCGAGCATCCGTTCGCCATCGAGGTGCCGCGCGACACCTATCCGGTTGCCGCCATCAGCTTCATCCGCGCTCATCACCTGACTGCCAACACGGTCACGTTCTTCGACTGGGGCGAACAGGTGCTCTGGGAGCTGCCAACAAATCCCGTCTCGTTCGATGGCCGGCTGGACACCGTTTACTCCCCGGGGATCATGGATGCCCACTGGCGTCTTTATGCCGGCCAGACACCCGGCCCGGCGCTCGATCTGACGCGGGCAGAGATCGCCCTTCTGCCGACCGGATCGGCCGGCGCGTCCTACCTGCGCAAAGCCGGCTGGACGCTCGTATATGCGGACCCCCTCGCCTCGGTGTTGCTCAGGGACCCGGCGCATTACCCCACCCTGGCAAAATCCACCTTGCCCGTCTCCGGCGGGCGCCAGGCAGTCCGTGGCCGGGCCCCGTTTCCGGACGCTCCGCCGCGCCTGAGCATGCCGGCGGATGGCACCTGACCGGCGATCGGTGGTGGCGCCCAGACTTGCGCTCGATCGGGACTCCCGCTCATCCTCACCACCCCGCCCCGTTTCAACCATGCCACTTCCTGCCAACATCCTCGTCGTCGGTTCCGGCGGACGCGAACACGCCCTCGTCAAGGCCTGCCTCGGATCGCCGGCCCGGCCCCGGGTCATCGCCGCGCCGGGCAATGGCGGGATCGCCCAAGAGGCGCGCTGCTTCCCTGTTGCCGCCGAGGATGTCGCAGGGATCGTAGCGCTGGCACAGCGTGAGCAGGTAGATTTCGCCGTCGTCGGTCCCGAGGTGCCGCTGTCGCTCGGCCTCGTCGATGCGCTCGCCGCCGCGGGCATTCCCGCATACGGCCCCAAGCGAGATGGCGCGCGACTCGAGGCTTCGAAGGTCTACACGAAGGAGCTGCTTCTAAAATACCGGATCCCGACTGCGCCGGCCGCCGCGTTTTCCGAGATTGGGCCTGCCCTGGACTATCTCCGGACACGCCCCGTGCCGGTCGTGGTCAAAGCGGACGGCCTCGCCGCAGGCAAGGGTGTGATCGTCGCGCAGACTGCCGCCGAGGCGGAATCGGCAATTCGCGGCATGATCGAAGAGGGTCAATTCGGAGAGAGCGGCCGTCGCGTGCTGATCGAAGACTGCCTGTTTGGGGAGGAGACTTCGATTCATCTGATTGTTTCGGGCCGTGACTACGCGTTGCTGCCCATCGCCCAGGACCACAAGCGCGCCGGAGACAATGACACTGGACCCAACACCGGCGGAATGGGGGCCTATTCCCCCGCCGACGTCGTCACGCCCGGACTGCTCGCGCGGATCGATCGCGAGATTTGCCGGCCCTCGGTTGATGCGATCGCCGCCGAGGGGATCGACTTTCGCGGAACCCTCTTCATCGGCCTGATGCTGACGGCCGATGGCCCGCAGGTGCTCGAATACAACACCCGTTTTGGCGACCCCGAAACGCAGGTCATCCTGCCCCGACTTGCCACGGATCCGCTGGCCCTCATGTGGGCCGCGACGCAAGGGAATCTGAGTGAAATAGAGCTCCAGGTGAACGCCGAATACACGGTGTGCGTCGTTGTCGCGGCGCAGGGATATCCTGGGCGCTACCGGAAGGGAGAACTCATCACCCTGCCGTCGATCATGCCGCCACAGACCTGGGTTGTGCATGCCGGCACCGCTCTCAACAGCCGGAGTGAACTCGTGTCCGCCGGCGGCCGTGTGCTCGGGATTTGCGCACGGGCCGGTTCGCTGCGCACCGCCGCCGACCGGGCGTATGCCGTGTGCGCGGAACTCCGATTCGCGTCAAAATACTTCCGACACGATATTGGCGCACGCCAACTGAATCGGAAATGAGACCATTCGGCCATTTTTCGCCGACACTCGGGCTCCTGCTGGTCTTCATTCTTCAGTTCTCGATCTTGAGTCTTTCGGCAGCCGAGCCGGTCGACCTGGGCCAGAATCTCACCTACTTGCGCCTCCACCGGCTGCCCGATGATCTGCCGGCCCTTGCCGCGGCATGGACCAAGCCGGCGCTGATCATCGATCTTCGCCACACCGCCGGCGACGGCGCGAAGATCCTTGCGGACGCTCTCCCGGCGCGCCCAGGATTGGCTCCCCTGTTCGTGCTGATCGGACCTGCCACGCCCGTCGACGCCATCGCCGTGCTTCGCACCCGGGCGCCGGCTTTGATCACGCTCGGCCTTCCTGCGCCGGGGCTGGCACCGGACATTGCGCCAACGATCCAGCCGGAGGACGATCTCCGGGCATATGAAGCGTTGGAGGCCGGAGCCGCGATCGAATCACTCATCAACGAGAAGCCAGCCGGGCAGCGATTCGACGAGGCCGCGCTCGTCCACAAACGGGTACTCGATTCAAACGCTGAGGAACAAATTGGCGCTACTGGCGAAAATGCGCCAAACGCCCGGGCTCCGGTCGCGCCCCCGGCCGCCGCGTCCGACGCTCGTGCAGGACCCGCCACGCCGCCAAAGGAACTGAAAGACCTTGTGCTGCAGCGCGCCGTGCAGCTTCAGCGTGCACTCCTCGCGCTCGGAAAGCTGCCGCGGGGCTGAGCCAGACCCATGCATTTGATGTAGGGTCGCCGCTCGCCGGCGGACCATTCTCCGATGGACGATTGGCCCGGCGGGCAGCCTCCGCCAATGCTCCGGCTCGGCAAAGCAAGCCCTCGCCGGCCCTGCACGCCGAATGGTGTCCGCTGCCATGGGTCGCGGGATGGCGCCCAACCGCATCGTTTCCGCTGAGGGGCGGGGGTCCACGTCGTTTCTGCCCTCGACAAGCGCAGGCTGCGCCTGCTTATTCACCCTTTTCGCGCATGTCCGGCCCGGGTCACATCCTCGTCATCTGCACGGCAAACATCTGCCGCAGTCCCATGGCCGCCGCACTCCTGCAGCATTTCCTCGCAGGTCAGAGCGAACCCCTCAGATCGCTTCCGGTCATCTCCGCCGGCATCGCCGCCCGCGACGGGGATCCGATCTCGGACAACGCCGCGATTGCAATGAAAAAGGTCGGCATCGATCTCAAGGGGCACTCCAGCCAGCCGCTGACGCAAGGCCTGCTGGACGACGCCTTGATCGTGCTCTGCATGACTGAGTCCCATCGTGCGATGATCCAGCTGCAATTCGACCCGGTGCCGCCGCATCTCTACCTGTTCCGCCAGTTTCTTCCGATGCCGGTCGATCCGGAGGTGGATGATCCCTATGGCGGGCCCCTGAGAGTCTATGAATCGTGCCGCGACAATCTCGTCGAAGCCGTGCCAAGCATCGTCAGCTTTCTGAGGACCATTACGCCTGCCAGCTAGCCCAGATGTTTCCTTCCGCGGCGGATGCCGCAACCAAATGGGAACGAACCTCGCCAGGTTCCGCGGTTTTCATTTCACTCATCCCGTCCTATTCTCATGATCTCATCACTTATGCCGCTAAACGCCACGCCCCTCCGCCAGCTCGATCCCGAGATCTACGCCGCAATCGCCGGCGAACTCGCTCGCGAGCAGAGCCACATCGAGCTGATCGCCTCCGAGAACTTCACCTACCCGGCCGTACTCGAGGCCCAGGGCAGCGTGCTGACCAACAAATACGCTGAAGGCTATCCGGCCCGGCGCTGGTACGGAGGTTGCGAAGAAGTCGACAAGGTCGAGGTGCTGGCCATCGAACGGGCCAAGCGGCTCTTCGGCGCCGAACACGCCAACGTCCAGCCCCACTCCGGATCACAGGCGAACTTTGCGGTCTACACCTCGGTGTTGCAGCCGGGCGACAAGGTGCTCGGGATGAATCTGAGCCACGGCGGACATCTCACCCACGGGAATCCCGCGAATTTTTCGGGCAAGCTCTATCAGTTCTGCCAGTATGGCGTCCGCGAGGACAACGGCCGGATCGACTATGACCAGCTCGCCGAGACTGCGCAGCGCGAGAAGCCCAGGATGATCACGGTGGGCGCCAGCGCCTACTCGCGCACAATCGATTTCGCGCGCATGGGCGAGATCGCCCGCAGCGTCGGGGCCTATCTTTTCGCCGACATCGCCCACATCGCCGGGCTGGTCGCCGCCGGGCTCCACCCCTCACCGGTTCCGCACGCCGATTTTGTCACTACCACAACGCACAAAACGCTGCGGGGCCCGCGGGGCGGCCTCGTGCTCTGCAGGGCCGCGCACGCCAAGGCGCTCGATTCCGCCGTCTTTCCCGGCGGCCAGGGCGGACCGCTCATGCACGTCATCGCGGCCAAGGCGGTGTGCTTCGGCGAATGTCTCAAGCCCGAGTTCAAAACGTACTCCGCACAGATCATCAAGAATTCCCAGGCATTTGCCGCTGCCATGGCTTCCCGGGGTTACAAGATCGTCTCCGGCGGAACCGATAATCATCTTTTCCTTGTCGACCTCCGTCCCAACCTGCCCGACCTCACCGCCAAAAAGGCGCAGGACACCTTGGATCTTGCCAACATCACCTGCAACAAGAACACCGTGCCGTTCGAGACGCGCTCGCCCTTCCAGGCATCCGGCATCCGCCTTGGCACACCAGCAGTGACAACGCGCGGGATGGTCGAGGCGGACATGGATGAGATCGCCGGTTACATCGACGCCGTGTTGCGCGCGACCGGCACCGAGCGGCAGGACGCGGTGATTGCCGAGACCAAGGGGCGTGTGATCGGATTCCTGGCGCGATTCCCGCTCCCGTACTAGGCGCAACCTGATATTTCGTACTGAGCCGGATCTATGCAGACGAACCGCGCTTTTCGGATGATGTCAGCAATCACCGAATGGTGTGTAGGGCCGGCGCTTGCCGCCGGGCCGCAACTCATCGGGGGAAACGGCCCGCCGGCAAGCCCCTCGGCGCCGGCTGCGCGGGACGCCGCGCAGCTACACAGGCGATCCGCAGTTTTGGAGACGCGACGCCCTCGCCGGGTTTTCATTGGGCGTACGCGACGGGGGCTCCGCGTCTCCATGAGACAGCCGGTCCAGGCTTGCACTTGAACTCCTGCTTTTCGCTGTGAGCACCGCTCGTCAACGCGCCGACAGGCCGCTCTCGCTGGGGGTTATTTTTCTCACCCTCTACATCGACCTGATCGGATTCTCGATCATCTTCCCGCTTTTTCCGGCGATGCTCGAATATTACATCGGGCACGACGGAAACGGCGGCCTGCTCGGTTGGATGCTGGCCCAGATCGATGCATTTGCCCGTCTGACGGGCGGAGGAAGCGGCTACACTCCGGTGCTTTTTGGCGGTGTCATCGGTTCGCTCTATTCGCTCCTCCAGTTTCTCTTTGCACCCTACTGGGGCGAATTGTCGGACCGGCTCGGCCGGCGCCGGGTTCTCCTTCTCACGGTCGCCGGCGTCGCATTCAGTTATCTGCTCTGGGTCGTCAGCGGATCGTTCTGGTTGTTTGTTCTGTCTCGGCTTGTTGGTGGCGCGATGAGCGGCAATTTGTCGGTTGCAACCGCCGCCGTCGCTGATGTGACCTCGCGGGAGAACCGGGCCAAGGGCATGGGGCTTGTGGGCGTCGCCTTTGGCCTCGGCTTGATCACCGGCCCGGCCATCGGCGGGCTGCTGTCGACCCATAATCTCCTGATCGATTATCCCCGCCTCGCCGCCTGGGGCATTCATCCGTTCTCCATCCCGGCGCTGATCGCCTTCGCCTGCTGCCTTCTGAATCTTGCGTGGATCTATGCGCGATTCTCCGAGACCCTCACCGCCGAGGCCCGCCTGGCCGCGACGCCTCGGGAACACCATCCGCTCAAGGCGCTCTTCGCCATCGCCGACCTGCGGGTCCGCCGCTCGAACCTGCTCTACTTCGTCTTTGCCCTGACCCTCAGCGGCGTTGAGTTCTCGCTTTCGTTCCTTGCCGCCGACCGGTTTGCCTACTCTCCCCGTCAGCTGACCGCGATCTTTGTCTTCATTGGTCTCGTGTCGGTTTTCACCCAGGGTTTCTTGGTGCGCAGGCTGGCCCCCCTTGTCGGCGAACGCCGGTTGCTGATCGCGGGCACTGTGTTCTTCGCAGCCGCGCTCTTTTTGATCGGTTTCGCGCACGGCCAGGCGGTGCTTTACCTCGGGATGGCCTGTCTCTCGATTGGTTCCGGTTTTACCAGTTCGGCCATTTCTACCCTCATCTCGCTCTACAGCGCGGTGGAGGAACAGGGTCGGGTTCTCGGCGTGTTCCGTTCGCTCGGCTCGCTGGCTCGCGCCATTGCACCCGTTGCAGGCGGGCTTATCTACTGGCGCCTGCGCCCGGAAGGCCTCTATGCGCTGAGCGGCATGGTCATGCTCCTGCCGATCGTCATGAGCCTGCGACTGCCCCAGCCGGAAAAATGAGCCCGCAAATCCATTCCGCCCCGCCGGCACGGACGGCCGATTCCAGGCCGCCTGCCGGCATCGCCGGGGTCCGTTTTTCGGCTTTCGTGTTGTTCGCCTGTGTCTGGTTGCTGATGACCGGCTGCGCCACCTTCCGTCGGCCGCCTCGTCGCACCAGTCTGGAGTCGGCGCGCACTGTCCTGCCTGCGGCCCTTGTTTCGAACTTCCTCGTCATCGAGGCGCCGGCCGACAAACACACGACCTACCATTTCATTGTCGACACCGGCTCATCCGTCACGCTCGTGACGCCCGAACTGGTGAAGCGCTTCGGCGGCAGGAAATTGGCCAACCAGCCTGCCATGCGCGTGCGGGGCGCCAACGGGCAGGTGAAGCTGCTGGACCCGGTGATCCTGAAACGCCTGCAGCTTGGTTCTGCGCGTTTTGAGGGAGTCCAGGCGCTCACCCACGACCTTGACGATCTCTCGAATCACCTCGGAGTGCGGATCGACGGCGTGCTCGGCTTCCCCTTGTTCCGCGACACCCTCCTCACCCTCGATTACCTGCATTCCGAGATCACCATCACACCCTACGGCGTGCCAATCGCGCTGCCCGGCGTCACCATTCCGTTCAACAACGAACAGAACACCCCGCTCATTCCGATCCAGCTCGGCGCGGAGTCGTTGATCGCACTGGTGGACTCGGGGAGCGATGCGGCGCTGAGCCTGAACACTGTCGGCCTTCATCCCACGTTCCAATTCGGCCCAAAACCGGGAGTGCTGATGGCCAGTCTGGCCGGCGACCGCCTCAGCATGATCGGGCGCCTCGCGGAGCCGCTGACAATCGGCGCCTATGTGGTCGAGAATCCCATCGTGAACGTGACGGACGAGCTGTCGTCCATCGGCAGCGGTCTGCTCCGCAGTTTCACCGTCACGTTTGACCAGAAACGCAACCAGGTGACCTTGTTCCGGCCGACCTACGATCCCATCCGCGTTCCGCCGGCCCGCAGCACCGGCCTCAGTTTCACGAAGATCCCCGCCTACTGGCGCGTGGCGGCGGTCGTGCCCGGCTCGGCGGCCGAACAACTGGAGGTCCAGGCCGGCGATCTCTGCACGCGCATCAATGACGAACCCGTCGCCGCCTGGCCATACCAGCGCTATTCCGAGTTGATCCGCACGACCGCGCGCATCACCTACACCTTCATCAGCGGCAAGGACGAGCAGAAGGTGGCGCTCCCGGTCTTCGACCTGGTGCCGTAGGAACCTGTCGGACTTCGTCCTCCCGCTGCCAGGCCAACAGGGCTCTGCTATTTTGGACGCCGGGGTCTGGCCGGATCTGGGTGGTTCAGGCATGGGCGACCCGCCCGCCGCCTCGTCCGCGATCGCTCCTGCGACGGCGAACGCGTCGTCCAAAGCCGTGGCGGAGGAGGAAGCCTCCTAGCCCGGATATTTCACACTGCGGATCGGCGGGAGCCGGTTTGGGTGGGCGGGCGGGTGGCCGAACCGGTGAAAGAGGTTCGTATCCAAATTTCTTCTATTTCTGCGATTATTTGGTTGAAGTCGGTCGCAAATATCGATTAAGTTGTTGGTGTGCAATAAGCAACAAAACCAACACCTGACGACCGACTTCCTTAAGAATATCAACCGTTCCTCTTCGAGTTTCAAGCCTTGGGTTCGCGACGCGTCGTCGCCGACTTCTCCGGCGGAAAGCTCAGCAGCGACGGCGCAGTGCTGCTGCTGCGCCAGCTCGACTCCTCCTTGGGACTGACCCGCAGCGTTGCCACCTGTTTCCACGACCGACGCGATCCGGTCTTCATTGAGCATACGCTGCCGCAGTTGCTCGCCCAGCGCATCCTGTCGATCGCCTTGGGCTACGAGGATCTCAACGATCAGGACAGCCTGCGTCACGACCCGTTGCTGGCGGCTGCCGCAGGCAAGACCGGTCCGGCAGACCCCCTGGCTTCCGCGCCGACCTTGAACCGGTTGGAGATCACCGCCGATCGGCCCAGCAGCCGCTACCACAAGATCGATGTCGACCCACGCGCATGGAAAACCTGCTGATGCAAACCGGGGTGCATACGCTGCGCCGGCGCACGCGGGAGGTCATCATCGATTTCGACGCCACCCACGATCCCCTGCATGGGCAGCAGGAGGGCCGGTTCTTCCACGGTTACTACGACTGCTACTGTTACCTGCCGTTGTATGCCTTCATCGGTGATGCGATCCGCGGTGTGAAATATGCGGGCTAGGCGGCGAGGCGAGCGAACGCGTTTGGCGGCGGGGTTTCCCAGTGGCCTGGGTTCCACGCGTTGGCGCGGCCGTCGAAAGCCCAGGTGCCGGGAATCCAGAGGGCGTCGGGGGTCGGAGGAGGAGGAGGTTGTGACCATTCCGCGGGCCGTTCACGGCCACCATGCGGCTGTGCGTTGCCGTGAAGCGCGCCGCGGTGGCCATCGACGCTCCTGCCGGGTGCTCCGCCGGCGATGACCCCGGCTTCTGCGGCGAAGGTGGCGACTGTTGGGGTCATGGTGAAATGAATGGTTCGTCGCGCGGCGACGATGAATCCCTGGCCGGCGCGCGGCATGTGGTGGCGCTAAGTTGCATGGCCGTTGGCATGCTTGGCCAATGCCGGATCGATGCAGTTCTCGAAGCTACGGGTGGATGG
>Ga0182027_10015418_pt1 | contig 10508 bp, 11 predicted proteins | sample 712E1DmetaG_FD_121300 | JGI IMG/M metagenome (GOLD analysis project Ga0182027, IMG submission 121300) | Permafrost microbial communities from Stordalen Mire, Sweden - 712E1D metaG (Illumina Assembly) | ecosystem: Environmental > Terrestrial > Soil > Wetlands > Permafrost | place: Sweden... | reverse complement strand
TCGAAGGCGAGGCCGCCGGTGAGCGGTACTGTTCGCTCAATCGCGCCGAGCCCGGTGGCGAGCAGGCCGTACACGGTGAATGTTGGTTGACAAAGAATAACGTTGCCGCCCTGGCCCGACAGCGCAAGCAGAAGCACGAGCAGCATCTCGTTTGAGCCGTTTCCCACGATAATTCCCTCGGCCGGAACGCCGGAATATCCTGCGAGAGCTGCCTTGAGATCGTCGGGAACAAAATTGGGATACCGGTTGAACGGCCGTTTTCTGCAGAACTCTGCGATTTCTTCCTTGATGCCGGCCGGAAGGTCGTAGGGGTTCTCGTTCTGGTTGAGCTTTACGGCGGTTACTTCCGGCTCGAGATGATATGGGGAGAGGTTGCGGATCCGCTTGTTGACAAGCAAGATAGAATCATTCAAGTCCATAGTGCTTTCGTACGTCGGTTACGATCGTGTCGACGCTCTTGGACAGCGCGTTGAGTTCAAGGTTTATATGAATAAACAGGACGATGGCCGCGACGAGCGCGATGACAAAAAAGATCAACCACATTGTGATGCATCCTTCGACGCAACGAGTTGCAAATGGGAATCCGCCACCCTGTACAATATATATCAGTTCGGGGGAATTCGGCCACACGGACCATGCGAGACCGGAAGCTCGCCGCTGCCGGACGCCCCGATCATACGCAAAAAGTTCCTTTCCAGTGCCTCAGCCAGCGCATCCGGATCTATGCTGCGGATCTTGGCAATCCTTTCACCCACGATGACTACCCATGCCGGCTGGTTGGGCTTGCCGCGATGAGGGACCGGCGCCAGGTAGGGTGAATCGGTCTCGATCAGTATCGAATCGGATGACGCCACTGCGACCAGCGAATCGAGAGGCGATTTCGAAAAGGTGACGATGCCGGAAAACGATACGAAATAGCCCGCATCGACAATAGCCTTCATGGTTGCCGCGTCTCCGGTATAGCAGTGAAAGACGGCGCGCTTAACGCGTGCGGCAACGCACATGTCAAACGCTCGCCGCTCGCATCCACGCGAGTGCACGATAACGGGTTTGTCGAACCGCTTGCCCAGCGCAAGGTGCTTTTCGAAGAACGATGACTGCAGGCCCAGGGCGGGGTACGCGGGGTTTGTCGCGTCCATGCCGGTTTCGCCGACTGCGATCACGCGGGGATCGCCGAGCAACGCGGCAATCTCCTCTTCCCAGGAAAACGGCACGTTCTGAACGTCGAACGGTGAAATGCCCACCGCGGCCGAAAGACCGGGGAAGGATCCGCATTGCGAAACAACAGTGTAGCTTGACGCCAGAGAGGTCGCCACATTGAGGATGCGGTGCACGCCGGCTGTGTGCGCGCGATCGAGTATCCCGGCAAGTGCTGCATTGTCGCAGCTGCAAAGATGAGCGTGTGAATCGGTCCACGGGCGCATGCCAAACCCGCTAGGTGCGGTTCTTGAACACGGAGTTCCACTTTGCGAGGTTCCATATCTCCGGCTTCTTGATTCCGCGGGTGATCTTGAAAATGGCAACGTCGCGGGCCTGGATTCGAAATGGTTTCCCATTAAAGGTGTATTCCAGCATGCTGTTGTTGCCCACGTGAATATTGAAGCTGTCGCGGGCCACGCATCGCTTGGTCTGGTTCGCCTTTATCCAGTTCTTCCACGACACGCCGTCCGAGAAGACCTGGATCCACACGGAGTCCTGTTTTGCCTTTACTTCGAGCGACAGTATTCCTCGTCCCATGGAAAGGCTGTCGATGGCCGTTGCGGCGGGTGCGGCGGAATCCGAAGCAGGGGCGACCACGGCAGAGTCGTGCCCGACCATTTTTCCGATGATGCTGTCTTCGGTCGCGTCCGTCGCTGCGGCTTTTCGCTCGCCGGTCTTCTGCGAATCTGCGCGGGCGGGCGCCGCAGCACTAACGGCCGGCGAACCGCCGGCAGTGCCCGAGCCAATCTTCCTGTTTGCAATGAAGCTGATAACCGCCAGGCCGACAATTACGCCGACGATTACCATCCACGGCCTGACGCTCGTCTTCTTTTCCTTTTGGATCATGGTAATCGAGATCTGCGTGTCGCTGCCTTTCCGGAATTTCTCATCGTGAATGCCGCGCTCTTCGTAGAACTTCTTGAGAATGGCTTCGGAGTCGAGGAGAAGATACCTGGCGAGCGATCGAAGATACACCCGGATGTAGGGGTCGGCCGGGAGATCGTTGTAATCGTTTGCCTCAAGCGACCGCACGTACCGGACATTCAGCTTGAGATCCTTGGCGATTGTTTCGAGGGCAATGCGCCGTGTAATACGCTCCTTGCGGAGCATGTCTCCCACACGCTCGCTCTGGGGCTCGTTTTTCGCCTGGGCAGCAGGTCCGTTTTCTTCAGTCATTCGATGAAGCCTTTCGGTTCGCGTATGCCGTAAACAGGTCTATTGTTTTTCTCACGGGCAGCCCTACAACATTGTAGTAGCAGCCTTCAATTCCGTCGACAAAGGCCATGGCTTTGCCCTGAATGGCATACGCCCCGGCTTTGTCGCTGTATTCGTCCAAACCGAGGTACTCGTCGATTTCCCATTGAGCAAGTGACCTGAAAAACACCGTGGTAACCTCGACGGCGCCTGCGGAGAAGCTGCATTCTTCGCAGGCCAGCGCAACCGACGTGAGCACCTGGTGCTTTCTGCCGGAAAGCCGCCCGAGCATGGCGGCTGCGTCGGCGGGGTCCTTCGGCTTTCCGATGACCACCCCGTCAACGGAAACAATGGTGTCGGCCCCGAGCACGAGCGCGTCCGGATGCGATGAGCTTACCGAATTCGCCTTAGCGGCCGCGAGCTCCGCAAGCGCTTTGTCCACCGTACGCCCCGGAAAGAACGACGCTTCGTTCTCCACCGACGGCGCCACAACATCGAAACCGAATCCCAGGCCCTTCAGGATGTCCCGACGCCTTGGAGATTGCGAAGCAAGAATGATGCGTCTGTCCGGGTTACTCCACACCATGGTAAATATACTTATCCTTCCTCGCGCGCGGCAACGGTCGGCTCACCCCAGATGAACTCGGCGGTGACCCGCGAGGCGGATGGCAAGGGGGGCATCAGCCGAAATCGACAATGGAAGAATCGCCGAGGTTGAGGTTGATCTTCTTTCCCTTGAGAACCGCGTTCGGGCCGATGATTGAGTTCTCAAGGATGCATTCGCTCACAGATGCGTGAGTTTCGATGATGCTGTCGGCAATCTGGCATTTGGTGATTCGCGCGCCTTCCGCAATGGTCACATGAGGCCCGATAATCGATTGAAATATCTCGCACGAATCATGAATATTTACCGGTTGGATCACGATGTTGTCTTTGAGAACGCGTTTTGGAGTGTAGGAATTGGAGTTGCGGGGAAGCATGTACCGGTTTGTCGCCAAAAGCGCCTTCATGCCGCCGCAGTCGAACCACCCCTCGACGGTGGCCGTGGAAAACACGTTTCCCCTATCAATCATCCGCTGAAGCGCATCGGTAAGCTGGTATTCGCGGGAGCTTTTTGCACCCTCGGCTACCATTGAAGCAAGCGTTTTCGCGAGCTGGGCGCCGTCACGAACCAGGTACAGACCCACTGCGGCGAGGCCCGATTCGACATCCGGTTTTTCCACGATCTTTGTAACCCTGCCGTTCTTGTCTGTAAACACAATGCCGAATTGCCGTGCGTTGGTCTCGATCTGCTTTACTCCAAGGACGGACGTTCTTGAGCCCACGAATTTCTTAAAGTCAAAATCGAGGATCGTATCGCCAAGAATAATGAGAACCGGCGATTTTCCAAAATAGGGTGCTGCGCAGCCGATGGCGTGGCCGAGCCCCAGCGGTTCTTTCTGATCCACAAACCGGGTCTTGAACGTGTAGTTTGTCTTGACATATGCACGAATCTTGTCTCCCATGGGGCCGGTCACGAAGATGGCCTCTTCGATGCCGATATCCTTGACGCAGTCGAGAATATGACCCAAAATGGGCTTCCCTGCGACATGCATAAGCGACTTTGGCGTTGAAAAGGTGTGCGGCTGAAGCCGCGTTCCCATACCTGCAACAGGAATTACTATTTTCATGGGTGTAGCATTCCTCGGCGTTTTTTACGATTAGGGGTGGCCGGCCGCCGGCTAGGGAAGCATTCATTGGATGGAAACCCACGGGGCGGCCGAAGATATTCCTTTCTTAATATAAGACAAGGAACGCGCGTTCGGGCAAGATTTTACGGCGGCGTATGATGCCCTGAGCAGGCTCCGGTTCGTCGTCAAAAGGTCCTTTAACAAATGCAGGAGTACATGCAGAAAATCCTTCGATGCGCGGTTGATGCGGCGCACGCCGCCGGCAGGATAGCGGTTCGCAGGTTTCGAAATGCGGCAGCTTTTGAAAAATCCAGGAACAACCTTGTTACCCAGGCGGATTTGGAATGCGAGGCGGAAATCGTCTCCCTGATCGGCAAGGAATTTCCTTTGCACGCGGTCCTTGCCGAAGAGCGCCATGAAGGCACCGACGTGGGCGCGGAGAACCTCTGGATCGTTGACCCGGTGGACGGCACCAACAACTACGCTCACGGCATCCCGCACTTCTGCGTTTCCATCGCCTACGCGCGGCGTGGAGAAGTGCTTGCCGGCGTGGTTTTTGATCCGATGCGAAACGAACTGTTTGCAGCCGAGAAAGCCGGCGGCGCATTCCTCAACGGCCAACGGATCGAGGTCGCCCAGACCGGCCGCCTCGCGGAATCGATCATCACCACGGGCTTTTACTACGACCGGGGCATGCTGATGGAAAGGACGCTGGACACCATAAGATCGCTGTTTCGGGCCGAAATCCGGGGGATCCGCCGTCTCGGCAGCGCGGCGCTTGACTTATGCTGGGTTGCATGCGGGAGGTTCGACGGATACTTCGAATACCGGCTCTCGCCGTGGGACTTTGCGGCGGGAATGCTCATAGTGAGAGAGGCTGGCGGAAAATGTTCGGACAGTAAGGGGAACGAATTGGCTTTGACATCCAGGAGCGTGACGGTGTCCAACGGGAAGATTCACGACGAGTTTCTGGGGATCGTGAAGTGGGAGGAAGCCGGGACATGATGCAGTGGCCGGCCGAAAGAAAAAGCGTATCAAAAGGGGCGTCAATGCAAATTTACAATGCTGTTGTAAGATTGCGGAGGACAACCAGGGGAGTGGTCGTCCCAAATCGGGAGCTTAGGACGTGGCTGCCACGGAACCATACTTGCAGTCCCGGAACTTCAGCATCGGTTTCCGCTTTCCACCCTTGACACAGGCCTTGGCAAACTATATAATTTTAGGCGCATCCGGGTTTTGAGTGGGTACCCCCAACATAGTGTGTTCACCCTTCCCGCAAGATTGTATCTTGGATGAACACTCAACAGAAGGCGCCCCATTGGAAACAACCGATTTCTTTGCCGATCTCCTTGGTATAAAGCGACCGTGGTTTGTTGTGCGAGTCTTGACTAACCACTGCCAGAAGAGAGTGGACGTATATCTTGATCATGAGAGGAACATTCAGGCCCGTTGCCCTGAGTGCCAAGAGTTTTGTTCGGTTTACGATCACGGCATAGAGCGGGAGTATCGCCATCTTGACGTGTGCCAACTGGCCACATTTATTCATGTGTGCCTTCCCCGTGTGAACTGCTCGCGCCATGGTGTTCGCCAGATCGCTTCGGAGTTCGGCGAAGAACGTTCTGGTATCACCAACGCCTTTGAACGCCGACTTTTGGATGTTGCACAGGTGTGCGATATCCAAGCAGCAGCAGGACTGTGCAACGTGGGCTGGGATCAATGCTGGGGCATCATTGAAAGAGCGGTGGAAAGAGGCATGAGTCGCAAGCCACATCGTATTCCCGAGCATATTGGTGTTGACGAAAAGTCCATTGCAAAGGGGCATGTTTACGAAACGCTGGTCTACGATCAGCAGCATGGCACGGTGGAGTTTGTCTGTGACGATCGCGGTCAGGCCAGTCTTGAGGCGTATTATAAGCAATTCGACATTAAGGAGCTTGCTGATGTGCGATCTGTCGCGATGGATATGTGGGACCCATACATAGCCGCCACGAAGGCTTACATCCCTGAAGCGGAAAAGAAAATCGTCTTCGACCGATACCACATTATGAAATATGTGGTTGATGCGGTCGATGCCGTGCGCAAGGATGAACACCGCTCGCTGATGAAGAACGGAGTCGACACGTTGAAGGGCACGAAATACTTGTGGCTGACGAGCGAGGAGAACTTGACGGAAGATCGTCAGAAGGAGTTTGAAGAACTGAAGAAAAGGAAGCTGAAGGTGGCACGAGCCTGGGCGATAAAGGAATATATTCGATCCATGTGGGATTACTTTTACGAAGGATGCATGCGTAAATTCTTCGCGCACTGGTATTGGTGGGCAACCCATTGTCGCATGGAGCCGATGATCAAAGCAGCCGAGACTCTTAAGCGGCATCTGGACAATATAGTTACTCATGCGAAACATCATGTCACGAACGCCTTGGGTGAGAGCATTAACAGCAAGATCGAGAAAATCAAGCGTATGGCATGCGGGTTTAGAAACCGAAATCATTACCGAATCGCAATTTACTTCCATTGCGGTGGCCTGGACCTCTACCCGCGACGCCTGGACAAACCGACTCTACGAATACGACCATTCACACCACAACTGGTTGGGGTCACCCACTAGAAACCCGGATGACCCTAATTTTAGATTAGTCAAGTCGCAGACAAACGCGTCCAGGTCCTGGTCTGCGCTTTTCAACATCGGTCGTGAAATTCCGCTTAATTTCGTTGTTCGTTCATCCAATATCAACGGGAGGAATTATGAGGAGATTCGCTATCGCCGCGATCGCAATCGCCGTACTGCAGTCCTATGGGTCCACGGTCATGGTGGTGAATTCGTCCAACGGGTCAAGAGATGTGTACCAGTTGTCAGACGTCCAGAAAATGACCTTTCAATCCGCCTCCGTCGGCGTACACAACACCTTAGACCGTTACCGCAACACATTTTCGGTAACCACCAGGCTGCTGAAGCTTTCCATTGGAAGAAGGGCAACGGTGAGCGCTCGGCTCTTTTCGTGCAACGGCCGCACCTATGGCATCGTTGCGGACAAGCAATACGATCCGGGTTCATACCTTTTGCCTCTTGATAGAAATGGCGCTCTTGCGAAAGGGGTTTACATTCTGCAGGTAACCATCGCCGGTCTGGTATCGAACCAGAAAATGGTTATTGGAAAGTAATGAACGCCGCCCTACACCTCGCTAACAAAAGGAAACCGTCATGAAAACCCGTATCTTTGCAATTTCATCCGTACTGCTCATAGCCCTTTACTGGGGCACAGCCGCACAGACCCTTACGATCAACGCCGGACAAAGCAAAGGCGTCTTCAATATGCTTATTGTTGACAGTCTGGTATTCGGCACCGACAATGTCAAGGTGAGTTGCAGTGATCAGACGTCGCGCACCTACACCAAGATCGACATTACCAGCATTATTTTCAGCAGAGCCGCCTTGCCGCAGGGAACGGTTCTGGGGGGCAAGTTTATACTTCGAACGGCCCACGACACGGTGATGTACAATCTCGGCGACATCGACAGTATCACGTTCGTCGCCCAAACCCCGGACCAGGACTATACGATGCCCGGCGTCGGAGTGCTCGGCTGCGGCTATGACGTCTTTGGGGAATACGCAAACGCAACGTCAATCCGAAGCCGTGCCCTTGCGCTCGGCGCGCTGTCCTCGTTCAACCCGTACAACGACGGCGACACCAATCACCGGTATCAAAAGCCGGCATCGGTGACCCTCACGGTTTCGGAACACGGGGATTTTTCGAGTATCTCGGGAACGGATTATTCCTCCTTTAGCAATCAGCTTGCCGTAAAGGCCGGGCTCAGCGGCTCGTACGGGTTCTTTAGCGGATCGATCAAGACCAATTTTGATCTGAGCAAGTCCGGCACCTACCATCTCGATTTTGCCAGGGTCACAGATCAGTACGACGAATGGGTTATTTCGCTGCCCGACACGAGCACCGACGAATTCAAACAGCTCTTGACAAAGGATTTCAAGAGCGACATCAACGACAGTACCCTCGATCCGTTGACGGTGTTTGGGAAATACGGAACTCATATACTGCGGTCCGTTGTCGTCGGTGCAAGGGCAGACTACTCGGTTTCCACGGAGATAACCAGCACTGCGCAGAAATGGGATTGCGGACTTTATGCAAAGGTGAGCTACAACAGCACGGTGAGCAAGGTTTCGGGCTCAATCGGCGTATACGACACCAATACCTATAACCAATACTTGAAGAACTCGTCATCCACACTCAAGGTATGGGGCGGCGACGTCCGCTATTCGAATTTTGTAGGCGATTCCTCAATCAAATCAAAATGGATAGGATCCATCCGCGATAACCCGGTGTTCTGCGACTTCGCCCCCCAGGGACTTGTTCCCATCTGGAGCTTTTGTTCCAGTCCCGCGCGAAGACAGGCGATGATGACAGCCTACTCGACCTTCGCGGCCGGCCAGGGCGGCAATCTGCCGTTTAATTCCGACCTGCCCCGGCGCTGCATCACCGACATCGTCATCCTGGACGGAAAGACCCCCAATGTTCCGGCTGGGTATACGCTGTTGGGTACCGACCTTAACAAAGGCGCCGGCGGCGACTACATCTATCTCGCCTACAAGGCGGACAGTACCATTACGAATGTTTCGCCGGATTCGATTATCACCGATCTTACCATGATCGACGGAAGCGGATCTTTCGCTTCGGGCGGATTTGTAAAGATCGGGCAGGACCTCAACGCCGGAGCGGGCGGCGACTACGTTTATCTCTGTTATAAGAAAGGCGCTGCGAAAGACTCTGCGAGTCTTGTCAACGCCATAAGCAATCTGGAAATCCAGGACGGACAGGGCGCTCCGGCGTTCAACTGGCAGTTTGTTTCATGGAGCGGAGGCAATACCGCGGCCGACTGCAACGTGGGCGCCGGGGGCGATTATATTTACATCGGGTATACAAAAGTTCAGTAGGTGCTGTTCCGGATACGGAAAGAAAAAGGCTCGCCTCGGCGAGCCTTTTTCACGTTGAGCCGGTCCTTCCGATTCGCCTTACAACTCCATAATCTCCTTTTCCTTCACCGCAAGCAACTCATCAATCGATTTGATATACTTGTCCGTCAACTTCTGAATTTCGTCCTGGCCCTTTTTGCTTTCGTCCTGCGTCACCTCCTTGTCTTTCTCCGCTTTCTTGAGCTTTTCATTCGAATCGCGGCGGATGTTGCGCACAGCAACCTTGCAATCCTCGCTTATCTTTTTGCAATGCTTGAACAGCTCCGCTCTGCGTTCTTCGGATAAGGGAGGAATGGGAAGGCGGATGACGTTGCCGTCGTTGAGCGGGTTGAGGCCCAGATCCGACGCTTGGATCGCCTTTTCGATGGGACCGAGCATGCTTTTTTCCCACGGCTGGATCATGATCATGCGCGCATCGGGAATGGAAATGGCCGCCGTCTGGCTCACGGGCATGGGCGACCCATAGTAATCGACCGTGATGCCGTCGAGAAGCGACGCGCTGGCGCGTCCCGTGCGCACGCGCGAAAAGTCTTTCTTGAGATTGTCGATGGTTTTTTTCATCCGCTGATCGGATTCGGTAAACGCGGTGTTTGCAAATCCCATGGTCATTCTTCCTTTCTGACAATGGTACCAATCGGCAAGCCTTCAACGCATTTGCGAAGGTTGCCGCGTTCGAGCAGCTTGAAAACCATAATCGGAATATTGTTTTCCATGCATAGCGACAGCGCCGTGGCGTCCATTACTTTGAGGCCTTTTGCAAGCGCCTCCGCGTGCGTTATGGACGGGAATTTCTTTGCGGCAGGATTCTTTGCGGGGTCGCTGTCGTATACGCCGTCGACCTTCGTGGCCTTAAGCAGAATGTCGGCCTTGATCTCGGCGCAGCGCAGCGCCGCCGCAGTATCTGTTGTAAAGAAGGGATTGCCCGTGCCGCCTGCGACAATAACGACGATTCCCGCTTCCAGCCGGCGAATCGCGGATTCGGCAACAAAGTATTCGGCGGCCTTTGGGATGGAAATTGCGCTCATGACACATGCACGGCAGCCGTTTTTCTCAAGATACTCCTTGAGAAAGAGAGAATTTATCACGGTGGCCATCATGCCGATGGTGTCGGCGGCGGTCCGGTTCAGGTCGCGGGCGCTGCCGCCCCGGAATATGTTACCGGCGCCGATGACCACGCCGATCTGAACACCGGCTTCGCTCACTTCCTTGATATCGGAAGCGATTCTTTCGGCAACCTCGGCGTCGAAGCCAAACCCCTTGCTTCCGGCGAGAACTTCGCCGGATAATTTGAGAAGAATTCTTTTGTATGCGGGTTTCAGCATGGTTCTCGCAGGCGGCTGTCGGCGCCGTTACTCCTCGGCCCCCAGTTCAAAGCGTACGAACGAAACCACGCGGATGGCGGAGGAGGCTGTCTTCTCCGCATCTTTTATCCTGTCGGACACCGGATGGTCCGGATC
>Ga0182027_10015417_pt1 | contig 10508 bp, 9 predicted proteins | sample 712E1DmetaG_FD_121300 | JGI IMG/M metagenome (GOLD analysis project Ga0182027, IMG submission 121300) | Permafrost microbial communities from Stordalen Mire, Sweden - 712E1D metaG (Illumina Assembly) | ecosystem: Environmental > Terrestrial > Soil > Wetlands > Permafrost | place: Sweden... | reverse complement strand
TTGAACGTGACCGTCTTCGCGACCTGCGACTGCAGAGAGCTCATGTTGACAGGCACCACCGCGACATCATCGACTGAAGGAACCACACGGACGCTGCTTGCCACGACAGCATTGGCCGCACCCGCCACGAAATAGGCGGCAAGGAGAATGAACACCAGATTGAGCACCCAGCCGTAGTTTTTCAGCAATGCGGCCAGACGTGGTCCCCACATGGTCAATAAGCCTCCATATGCAGCACGTGCAATTTTCGCGCCACGCCGGCAGGAATCATTTTCGTTGTTCTCCCTACGAAGTGACTGGTGTTTTTCGGGTTCAGCTCATGAAATTCACTATTGTCAAGCAGAGCTCGCAACGCGCCTCATGAAACAGGCACGAGACAGCGAAAAACGTAGCGATTCCGACGCGAAAGAGAAATTCGAAGACATGGAGCTTGACCGCCAGACAATAGGGAATAGTGAATAGTGAACATTGGAATCATGAATGAAAGGCAGCTCGCGGCTTCGCCGCTTGCGAAAAACGCCAGTCTTCTAGTCGCCACTCGCCATGTTGTCAAATCGCCGGCCGGATCGGGTCCAACGCTTGCCAAAATGACAAGGCCTTGGCGGGTAACGCTACTTGTGGTCATGACGCGGGTGGGTCTATATCAGGGCCATGCTGCTGTCCGCATTGTTGGTCGCCGATCCGCAGCGCCAGGTAGCTGAGCTCGTCGCCGAGCAATGCAGCCGAATGGCGGAGCGCACGGCTGTGGCCGTCAACGGTCAGCAGACGATAGCCACCGCCCAGGCCCAAAAGATCGACATGCTCATCTTGTCGCTCGAGATTGCGCGGCCCGGCCCTCTCGACGTGATCGAAGCGGTCGAGAAAATGCGGCCGGCGCCTTTTGTCGTCGCCACCTATCGCGAGCTGGGTGTGCCCCAGATGGCGCACTACGGCCGGCTCGGCGTCCGTGACTTTCTGTCTCAGCCGATCGATGCGACCGAGATCTACAGGGCTGCCTCCCGTCATTTCAACATGCCGTTTCGCCGCCATGACCGCTTCTATGTCGCCATCGACATCAAGCGGCCCGATGGTGTCGTCATCGGCCGCACCCGCGACTTGTCTGAAGGCGGCTTGCTGATGGACGCCTATTACAAGGCCTCGCCCGGCGAATCGTGGTTGATCGAGCTGGCCCTGCCGGACAAAAAAAAGCCACTGCGCGTGCGCCTGCACGTGCTCGAAGTGGAAGGCCAGCCGCCCGCTTCGATGATTGCCCGAGCGCAGTTCGATCGGCTGCGCGGCGAAGAACACCGCCGCCTGGTCGCATTTCTAGCAAGCAAGGCCGGCCAGAGCACGGCATCGCCACAAAGGAACCCACCATGAAGATTTTATTGGCTGACTCTTTTGACAAATCCCTGCCGGGCCGCCTGGCCCAATTCGGCGAGGTCTTCGACGACAAAGAACGCCTGGGCCAGGCCGATGTCGTCCTGGTCCGGTCCAAGACCAAGGTCACCAGGGAGTACCTGGGCATCGCGACCGGCTTGAAGCTGGTCATTCGCGGCGGCGTCGGCTTGGACAACGTCGACGTCGAGGCCTGCCGCGAGCGCGGCATCGAAGTGCGCAACACTCCGCGAGCCTCTTCGGTGGCAGTCGCCGAGCTGGCGGTCGGCATGATGCTCGCGATCCCGAATCGCCTGATCGAAGCGCACAACAGTATGAAAGAGGGCAAGTGGCTCAAGAACGAGCTCAAGCGCACCGAGCTCTTCGGCAAGACCCTGGGCCTGTTGGGCGCGGGCCTGATCGGCACCGAAGTGGCCCGGCGGGCCCTGGCCTTCGGCATGAAGGTCGTCGCCCATGATAAGTATCTGGCCAACCACGCCCTGGCGCCTCTGCTCGACACCGAGCAGGAGCTCTTTGCCGTCGCCGACTATATCAGTCTGCACCTGCCGTTGACGCCCGAGACCAAGGGCATGATCAACCGGCACGCACTCGAGATGATGAAAAACGGCGTAGTCATCATCAATACCTCGCGGGGCAAGCTGGTCGTCGATGAAGATCTGGCCGAGGCCCTAAAGAGCGGCAAAGTTCGCTCCTATGGCACCGACGTCTACGCGAGCGAGCCGCCCGAGGCGACGAGCCCCTTGGCGAGCGCGCCCAACGTCCTGATGACACCGCACATCGGCGCTTCGACCACAGAGAACCTGCTGCGCATCGGCGACAACGTGGTCGACATTCTGAGCAAGTGGAAGAGTGCGCCCGCAAGCGCCAAGGCATAGCCGTCAATCACCGGCGTCAGGCGGCGCTCGCCTTTTTCACCAATTCGCTCGCCCGCGCCATCTGCTCGGTCGCGGTTCGAATTCCCGTGGCGTCGCCCTTTTTCTGAGCGGCGATCATCTTGCGCACGGCCTGCGCATAGTCGGAGAGGGCCTGCTGCAGCAGCTCGACGTTGATTTTGTCCGGGGCAGGCATGCCCGCGAGGAGCTTGACACGAAGACTGGCGCGAAACTGGTTTACCAGGACGGAGATCAGCTCGTAGGTCTGCACGTACAAGTCACGCACGTCCGTGACAAACCGCGCCGCAATTTCCTGCGGACGCTCCTGGGCCTGCAGGCTGCGGGAGAGATGATCGATCGCCTCGCTCAGGCGTTTCTGTAGAGGTTTGACACGCGGGTGCTCGGCGGCGGCAAACGACTGCGCCACGCCCTTCAGGAATTCGAGAGTCGCTTGGGGATCGCCGATCGGTGGAGGGGCAGACAAGACAGCGGGCGGATTGTCCATGACGGCGGCTACGAGAATCTAGACGCGACGCTCACCCGCCGTAACGGCGCACAGGCACGGAAACACGGCGCGGTCGATCGGCTCGGTGGCCGGCTGTTTGCCGCATTTGTCCAGGATGTCGGCGAGTGTCCCGACGTCTGACAGACTTCCGGCAACCATCAGGTGCGTAAAGCAATCGGGATCGCGCGCAAATATTTCGTCAATAACCAGGTCGAGCTGGCCGCGTTTAATGCCGTTCAACGCCAGCAGAGGATCGGTCAATATGCCACTTTCTTTGTTCGGCTTGCGCGGAGTCAGAACCACCGAAGCCTCGACAGGGCCTTGATTGTCCGGAACGCCCGGGAGCTTGATGGGCGCGCTATTCACCTGGTCGGCCGAAGTTGCCGGCACTGCGGCCACAGATGCCTGGATCACAGGCTGCTTGCCTGCGACCTCGTGCACCGGGTCGTTGTTCAAATTTGTGGGACCCGATCGCGAGACTGTTGGTTCCACCATGGGTGAACCTCCATCCTATACCATTCAATATACCATCATGATCGGCATTAGGCCACTAAATGGTGTTTCTAAAACCCAATGCTCTTGAACATGAACGGATAGTTGACGATCACGTCCCCGCCCTTGGGCTGCGGGAAGCGCCAACTGCGAATCGAAGAAAGAATGCAGTTGACGACCTCGGCCGACTCCAAATTGCTAAAAGCCTGCCGCGCCGAAGATACGCTGCCCGAAAGCGCTATGACCCACTCGACCTGAACTTTTCCGGACAGGCCGGGCTTGTTGACCAACGCACGCTCATAGCACCGCTGGATCTGATTGATGTTCTCGTTGATGACCTTTTGGATCAGATCGCGGTCCAGACTGCCTTCACCAGCCGCGTGCATGGAACGCGGGCCTTTCATGACGAGTCCGCCGACCGCATTGGTGCCCTGGCCACCCGCTACCAAACCTCCGCCGCCTCCGCCGCCGCGAAGCAGCGCCGCCGCGCCTTTGGTCATGATGCCGCCACCGCCGCCGCCCAGAGACAGACTCGAAGTGGGCATGCGCCCCATCAGACCCGAGACTCTAAATCCCTCGGTCCCGCCCGGCGCGGTCGCTGCCATCAGATTCGACGCGGCCGCCACGGCGACTGCCGGTCCCGGAGCCGCGGAAGAGCCATGCTTGGACAGCAGGCCCAGAATTCCCGGAGGCGCTTTCGAGGTGCCACCGGCGCGCGACTTCTTTTGCTTGGAAGGAGCCGCTTCCATGGCCGACGAGACATTCTGCATCATCGGCTCCTTGGTCGGAGCCTGCACAGCTTCGGGCGGCTTTTCCGTGAGCTCCATTTTCTTGTCCATCTGGACTTCGACGAACGCCTCTTCGGCCGTCGGTGGCGGACGCGAATGCGCGGGAGCCAAGACTGTGACGAATACGGCCACCGCGACATGGGCAATCGCGGAGCTCGTCATTGAACGGCCCTCGAGCGGGCCCGGCCTAACCCTTTGCCAAAGGGTTAGGTTGCTCTTGACCCGCGGCAGCGGGTAGACAAAGTGCACGTCGTGCGTGTGCGCCAAAGAGCGAATGGTCAGCCGGTCGCCCGGCGCCAGCGGAACCTTGGCCGTGCGCCGGCGTGGGTGCACGGAAAACTCGGCTAAAGCGCCAGGCAGATGAAGCTCTCGGCCGCGGGAATAGAGCTGGCCCTTGGCGTGCTCGGGAACCTCAGCAACTACATCGCCCCCGCCCGACACGCTGATCAACCGCACCCGGGAAGAAAGCTCGCCCATCTTGCGCCGGCGCCAGGCACTGACGGCGGGTCCGATCCAGAAATCATTGCCTGGGTGCACGAGCTCCGCCTGGTCCACGTGATCGCCACGCAACGTGATGACTTGAATGACAGGCGGCTCCTCGCTCGCATGCCGAGAGCTCCCGCCGCTACTCTCGAGCATTTTGCGCAGCGAAAACGGCGCCGGCGCTTCGTCGCCATGCTCTTCGTCGTCGTCGTCATCGTCCGACACCGATAGCGGCGGCAGCGACGAGGGGATGCGGTCGACGACCGGTTCCACAAACCTGGGGGCCGGTGCCGGCTTGGCGGGCTTGACCGGTTTGGGCGCCGACTTGACGTCGGAGAGCATCGGCTGGGCCACCACGGGCGCGACCGGCCTGGGTTCTTCCCTTTTCTGCTTGGACGGAACCTTGGGCTCGCCGCGTTGGAACCCCTGATCCGAGGGCTCGCTCGGCTCACGGCGCATGTCGACCGCCTCACGGCGCATGTCGCTCGGCTCGCGGCGCACGTCGACCGCCTCACGGCGCATGTCGCTCGGTTCGCGGCGCAAAACGGCCGGCTCCCCGCGCGGCATGGCCGCTAGCGGTTGCACGATGGTTCGACCGCCTCCGTCGGTTCGGGGGGGCTCGGGGCTGGTGCCCTCCTCGTCCATCACCGCAGCGTCTCTGCCGCCGCGTACGAGCTTGAGCTTGAGCGTGAACTCGCCGACGGTCAGATCATCGAGGCGGGAGATTTCGCCCGCTTTGGTCTGCTGGCCATTGATCAAGATGCCATTGGTGCTGTCCAGATCGACTACTTTTACGGTCTGGCCGTCATGCTCGATGACCGCATGGCGGCGCGAGACCTGGCTCGACTCCAGGACGAGATCGGCGAGATCCGGATCGCGACCAATGACGATCTTGCGCTCGGCAAACAGGTCCGTGCCCAAAAACTCGCTGGAACGAAACAGGTAGACCTGTAGGACTGTCGGTGCTGCACGAACCAAGCGCCGCTACTCCTGAAAAACCGTCCGGATGATGAGCGCGCGGAAACTACGCTCACGCCTGACGAGAGGCCGGGGCTCGATGGTCTGGCGGTCAAAGATATACACCGCGCCGGCTTTGGTGGTCTGGCCTTTGATCAAACGTTCATCGAAATCCACGCGAGTCGGCCCACGGCTGACGGGACCCCCGCCTCCTGCACCGCCGCCCGTCGTTGTTGCCGCGGGCGCAGCGGCAGGAAAGGTGGCACGAGGAGCCGCCGGTGGCGCGGGTGCGGCCCTGGGCGCAGCAGCAGGCGCTCTGGCCGGTGGGGCAGCGGCAGCACAAGGCAATGCCGGCAGCAATACGGACACCGATAGCACTGGTACCAAAAAGACAATGAACCTTGTCGTGATCATCCTACTCTTTTGTACCCGACTCGGGGCCGAGTCGCAATGTTTGGGTTCGAGATTGACATTGGGGATCCGCTCTATTAGTCGACAGAGCCAGCATGAACGACGTTTCTCCCGCATCCTCCCGCAGACCGGTTGAAAAAAAATCTTCTCCCGCTCCCACCAAACCGGTGGGACAGCTGAGCCTGCCGGACTGGGCACGGCCGACCGGACATCTGATATCTCGACCGCCGGGCAAAACTGCGCCAGCGTCCGCACCGGCTCAGGCCAAGGCTCCGCCAGCCAAACCCCTACCCGCTCGGGCCAAAACCCCGACGGCCAAGCCCATGTCTGCACGGGCCAAAGCTCCGGCGCCCAAGGCCGCGGCCCCCGTAACCGCGCCTGAACCGCCCCCAGAGATGGAACCCGGCGAGCCGCTCGTTCTGACCCCGCCCCCCGGGCCCAAGTCCAAGCAACGGGAGCGCATCTCGGCGGAAAAGCTCAGTGAAAAGCAGCGTGAAATCTCCATCAGTGAGTTTTTCACAAAGAATCGTCATTTGCTCGGCTTCGACAACGCCTCGCGCGCGCTTTTGACTTCAGTCAAAGAGGCCGTCGACAATTCGCTGGATGCCTGTGAGGAAGCCGGGATCCTACCGGATCTGGTCGTACGCATCGAGCAGCTCGCCGAAAACCGCTTCAAGATGATGGTCGAGGACAACGGGCCGGGCATCGTCAAAGCGCAGATTCCCAAAGTCTTCGGCAAGCTTCTGTACGGCTCGAAGTTCCATCGTTTGCGCCAGTCCCGTGGCCAGCAGGGCATCGGCATCAGTGCCGCCGGAATGTACGGGCAGCTGACGACCGGCAAGCCTGTCATGGTGACGTCCAAGACCGGCAAGGGCAAGCCCGCCCATCACTACCACATCACCATCGACACCAAGGCCAATAAGCCCTTGATTCCGCACGAGGACGAGTTCGAGTGGCCGGACAAAGATCACGGCACCACGGTCGAGATCGAAATGGAGGCTACCTATAAGGGCGGTCGGCGCTCGGTCGATGAATACATCCAGCAGGTGGCCCTGGCCAATCCGCACATGCACTTGACCTACTACCGGCCCCATAAGCCGCCGGTAGTCTATCCACGAGTGACTCCGGAGCTGCCGCCCGAGACCAAAGAGATCAAGCCCCATCCTTACGGCGTGGAGTTGGGCGCATTGATGCGCTTGTTGCGCGATTCAACCGCGCGCTCGCTCTCCGGCTTTCTGCAAGCGGAGTTTTCTCGCGTGTCGGGCGCGGTCGCCGCCGAGATCTGCAAGAACGCCGAGCTATCGGCCGACCTGGGCGTTCGCAAAGTCGGCCAGGTGGAGGCCGAGCGGCTCTTCAAGGGCATCAGCGCAACTAAGATCATGGCTCCGCCCACCAATTGTCTGGCGCCGATCGGTGAGCCGGCAATGCTCGAAGGCCTCAAGGCTCTGTTGGTGCAAAGGCACCTGGCGGCCGACGAGCCGGAAGAGCGTGAAGAGGGCGAAGGTCCGCAGATTGCGTTGTTCGACACCAAGAGCGTGTCGGCCGCCGAAGAAAAAGTCACCGCGGCCCTGGGTGCCGTGACGACGATCGTCGAGGAAGACGAAGAAGAAGACGAGACCGAGCAGACCGCCGAGGTCGCCAGTACTGAAGCCGATGCCGATGCCGATGCCGGTCAGGACGTCTCTGCCAACACCAAAATCATCGATGTTTTTGGCAAGTCCACTTTCGTGACGGCGGTGACGCGCGGTCCGCGGGTCTATCGCGGCAATCCCTTCCAGGTGGAAGCGGCTCTGGCCTACGGCGGCGACATGCCACCGGAGGATTTGGCCACGGTATACCGTTTTGCCAACCGCGTGCCGCTGCTCTACCAACAGGGAGCTTGCGCGATGACCCAGGCGGTCGTGCGCGCTAACTGGAAGACCTACGATGTCCAGCAGTCCAGGGGCGCATTGCCCAACGGGCCACTGCTCGTCTTGGTGCACATCGCCAGCGTGTGGGTACCCTTCACCAGTGAGGCCAAAGAGGCGGTCGCGCACTACGACGAGATCATCACCGAGCTGAAATTCGCGCTGCAGGAGTGCGGCCGGCGCCTATCGCGCCACATCCGCCGGCGCCGCCGGGCCGCCGAGGCCGACAAAAAGGCGCGCTATATCGAAAAGTACATTCCGCACATCGGCATGGCGCTGCAAGAAATTCTCAGCCTGACCGACAGCAAGCGCGACGTGGTCGTCGATCGGCTTACGACCCTGCTCGAACGCTCGCGCAAGATGTAAACAGGATTTGAACGAACATGGCGAAGACGACTGAAACCAGCAAGATGGCGCGTTCGGCAGCCCAGGAGCGCAAAGACAAGATTACGATCAAGGCAATCGAGGGCGTGGCGAACGAGGTCTACAGCTCGATCATGAAGGGGCACAAACCGGACCTGACGATGCCGGTGCGCTCGCTGTCCAACGTCAGTTACGACCAGAAGCGCGGCTACTTCGAGATCGGCCGGTCCAAAAAGGTCCGCACCCTGACCGTCAACACGGTCAAGACGTTTGCCCAAACCCTCAAGATGATGGCTCTGTCAAAAGACCTGATCGCCAGCAACGATTTTGCCACCAAGCGAGATGCCTACTACCAGTCCAAGAACTGGCAGGAAGCCAAGTTCGACGAGCAGCCCGAATCCGACACCGTGATGGACGACATCGAGGCCATGTTCTCGGTGCACGACGTCTCGCGCGAAGAGCTGCGCTTTGTCCCGCAGGAGCACGGCGGGGCGGTGGCCGGCGAACTGACGGTCATCGACCGGGATCTGGAGAGCGGCAAGAAGATCGTCATCGACTGCACGCAGTTCGGCTCGGGAGCCTATAGCGTGCCGAGCTGGGTCGAGCACCTGGAATTCAAGACTAGCGCCAAGTTCATCCTGGCGATCGAAACCCATGGTATGTTTCAGCGCTTGCAGTCGCACAACTTCTGGAAAAAGTCGCAATGCATCCTGGTCTCGATGGGAGGGGTGCCCACCCGGGCCTGCAGGCGCTTTGTTCGGCGCCTCTCCGACGAAAACAAACTGCCGGTCTACGCCTTTACTGACTGCGACCCGTACGGAATTTCCAACATCTATCGGACCTTGAAAGTCGGCTCCGGCAATGCCGCGCACATCAACCGCTTTTTCTCGGTGCCCAACGCGAGCTATCTCGGTCTGATGCCCCAGGACATCATCGACTGGGATCTCAAGGACGCCACCCACAAGCTGACCGAAATCGACGTCAAACGGGCGAGCGACGCGCTCAAAAACGACCCGTTTTTCTTGGAGCACAAGCCCTGGGCCAAGGCCATCCAGCAGCTCGTCAAGATGGGCGTGCGCGCCGAACAGCAGGCCCTGTCCAAGCATGGCCTCAATTTCGTGATGGACGAGTACCTGCCGGCCAAGCTCAAGAAGCCGGAGTTGTTCCTGCCATGACGCCGTAGCATTGTTCGCGCCACTGCCAGTCTCCTCGATGTCGAGCGCGAGAGTCATGCCGTAGCGTTGCACGGCGGCGCAGATTGACGGCGCGACCGGAATTTCCTGTTCTCCGCTATGGGTTGTAGCGCCACAGCACCATAAATGCGCTGCTGCTGTCGAGGCTACTACCGACCACCACGATCCGGCCCTGATTGTCCAGCGCGACCGCGTTCCCTCGGTCGATACCGGCCCCGGCGGCACTCGCCTCAGCCTGAACCTGACCGACCTGAAGCGCTAGACGTTGTCGGCCTTTCTACCGCGCGAATTTGAAGACAGGCCCTAATCCGGACGGTACAACTCAACAAAGCCCAGATCCGCCATGCGCTGGAAATCACCGTCAAGCGACCAGAGTTTGCATTCCCCGTCTACGGCAATAGCCGCTACCAATAGGTCCCCGACGCCAAACCTCTCTCCCGCGGCCACGCCTCGATCCACCCAGTCCTCAATACGAGACCACGTTCGCTCAGACGGATAAGAAAGAGGTAGAGCACTCAGCACGCGCTTGAGCCGTCGAGAGTCTTCAACCGATGCGCCGCTCAGAATCTCTACCCGCACCGCAACGGGTAGCCCGACTTCGTCGGCATCGAGCAATTGACGCACGCGCTCGCCGATCTCCGGCTCTTTGCCCCTCAGGGCTGCCACCCACACCGAGGTGTCCAGAACAATCACGTCGCACCCCGGCGCTTATGCGGCGGCCGTCGCCGGGATGCCGGGATATCGATATCGAGTTGGACCTTGCCCATCAGGGATTTCAGCTCCTCGATGCGACGGTGTCGGACCATTTCCTGCAGTGACAAGACGACCGCGTCGGTTTTCGACTTGAAGCCGAGAACCCGCCGCGCCTCATCCATGAGTTCCGCCGGTATGTCGAGCGTTGTGCGCATATATATTAGTATATTTCGTATGCGTTCAGATGTCCATAATTGCTGATTTCGTATGCACGGCCAGCCAGAGAAACTAATCCCCGCACACTAGGGCCTGTCTTCAAATTCGCGCGATAGAAAGGCCGACAACGACAACGACTACGGCTACGACTACGTCGACGAACTGGATCCATGGATCGGCGCAAAAATAGCTTGCATGGCAGATCGGACTCTGATCGAAGCTATTCATGCATCGACATGAGCTGAGCGAGC
>Ga0182027_10015415_pt1 | contig 10509 bp, 10 predicted proteins | sample 712E1DmetaG_FD_121300 | JGI IMG/M metagenome (GOLD analysis project Ga0182027, IMG submission 121300) | Permafrost microbial communities from Stordalen Mire, Sweden - 712E1D metaG (Illumina Assembly) | ecosystem: Environmental > Terrestrial > Soil > Wetlands > Permafrost | place: Sweden... | reverse complement strand
GGCGTGCCCAGCGCCACCACCCGGCAGACGCGCGGATTGAGCGATTCGGTGACCCGCTTGATGGCCCCGCCCTTGCCTGCCGCGTCCCGGCCTTCAAAAAGAATCACCACGCGCAGACCTTCGACGCGAACCCACTCCTGCAGTTTGACCAACTCCACTTGCAGGCGGGCCAGCTCGCGATCATAGTCGCAGTCTTTCCCCACGCGCAGTGTCTTTACATTGGCCGGCGCCGGCGCGGGCAGGTCCCCGCCAACCCGAATGTTGTTTGCAGGCGCTGCAAGCTGCCCAGGCTTTCCCTGTTCTTTTTTGTCCTTGTCCTTCATCCGAATCCCTCCAACCCGCGAACCATCTTCCGCGCAGGTCCGTCCGGATTCCGGCTGGCTCCTGCTTTGACCCGCACTCCCACGTTCTCCTTATCGGCGCGGTTCGCCGTCGCGATCATCATAATCCTTTGAAGAGCGTAGCGAATCCGGTGCGCAGGTTTTCTTTGGTCAGCACGCTACGCCATCTCGATTTTGAGCGTAATGCCGATATCTGAGATCTTCCCGGCGGGCATCCCCACGCTCAGCGCGGATTCGTCCTGCTTCCACTTGAGGTCGCCGCCATGCCCCAGCAGTTCCACCCTGGCAACCTTGCCCGGATTCTGCGGGCTGGCAAGGCCAAGCGCATTCACAACCGCTTCCTTCTCCGGCTGGCCCATCACGAAGGCGTAAATCATGCTCCCTTTGGTCGTGAAACGAATATCTTCCGCCATCAGGTCTTTTTGTTTGTCCTCGTTGAAGTTGCCGGCTTCGATCTTGGCTTTGGTGGATGGACCTTCCCCGTAGATCTTCCACGGGCGCGAGCTGTGAATTCCCTCGCTGTTCACTGCCATCCACGCGGTGATGCCCTCCAGTACATTCATCTCCTCGGGGTCCAGTTCGCCCGAGTTGGGCAGCGGGAAGTTCAGCAGCAGATTTCCGTTCTTGCTGACAATATCCACCAGCAGATCGATCACTTTCTTGGCCGTCTTGTATCGTTGGCCGCGCTTGTAATGCCATTGGCCAATGCAGGTGTCGGTCTGCCACGGATTCGCCGCGATGCCGTTTGAGACGCCGCGCTCGTGATCCAGCAGGCAGGTGCCGATGGCGCAGTCCGTCTCCTCCTTGCTGGTGTAGACCGCCTCTGTCTGGCCGCTGTGCAACTGCGCGCTCACATTGTAAAGATGCGCCACCATCTTCAGCCCATAATCCTCAAAGGGAAGCAGGCCATCGGAATAAAGAAAGTCGGGCTGATATTTGTCGATCAGGTCGGTCATGCGGTCAAGGTAGTGACGCTTCCACGAATCCGGAATGCCGTCGTCGTTCCAATCGAGCTTGTCGCCGAATCTTGCGCAGTCGGCGTCGTGATAGAGATCCGCGAACTTTGGATCGGCGCCGTCATACGGAACGCCGGCCAGCGGACCGGTCTTATCGGCGAGGTGGCTCACGGCCCACCACTTGTAACTGATCCATAAGTGCTCGCTGACTCCGAAGCGCAGTCCCTGCTTCCGCGCCGCATCCCGCCAAATGCCCACCACATCCTTCTTCGGCCCCATGTTCACCGCGTTCCAGCGCGTATACTTCGAGTCCCACAGGTCGAAGTTATCGTGGTGCACGCCCATGCTGACGAAGTACTTTGCCCCGGCCTTCTTGTAGAGGCTCATCAGGTGTTCCGGATCCCACTTGGCGGCCTTCCAGATGTCGACCAGATCCTTGTATCCGACCTTGGAGGGATGACCATAAGTCTCCACATGATAGAGATACTGGTCCGATCCCTGCATGTACATATTGCGGGCGTACCAATCCCCGTCCTCGATGGCCGACTGTGGCCCCCAATGTGCCCAAATGCCGAACTTGGCATCGCGGAACCAGTCTGGAATCCGGTACCCATTGAGCGATGAACGGGTTCCCAGGAAGTTATCTCCCTGTCCCGCCGCAAATCGAGAAAGCGCAAGAGCGGAGCATGCGCCGCCCAACCATTGAAGCAACTCGCGCCGGTTTAGTGCCATTTGCCTATCTTCCTTTCACGGCATCGCCAATCTCAAGAGGCGGAATTGACTTGGCCTTCGCGGAACTCCGCAAACCCATCAGCATATTAGAATGACTACATGGTCCATGACAATCAAGCTGCGTTCGAGGGCAGGAACGGCGGATGAGCGCAGGCGGCGGCACGCGGCCCGGCGAGGCGGCCGAACACTCTGACTGGAAACCCCAGGCAAACCCGTGGATGATCGCCGCGTCGGTGATGCTGGCGACCTTCATGGTGGTGCTCGACTCCTCGGTAGCCAACGTCGCCCTGCCGCACATGGCCGGCAGCCTCTCGGCTTCGACCGATGAGTCAACCTGGGTTCTGACCAGCTACCTGGTCTCGAATGCCATCATGCTCCCCGCCGCCGGATGGATCGCGCGGCGCATCGGCCGCAAGCGCCTGCTCATCCTCTCCATTCTCATCTTCACGGCTGCCTCGCTGCTCTGCGGCGTGGCCATCAATATGCCCATGCTGATTATGGCGCGGGTACTGCAAGGCGTTGGCGGCGGCGGCATGCAGCCGCTGGCCCAGTCGATCCTCCTCGAGAGCTTTCCGCCCCGCCAGCACGGCACTGCGATGGCCGTCTACGGCATCGGAGTTGTGGTGGCTCCGGTCATTGGCCCCACTCTGGGCGGGTGGATCACCGACAGCTATTCCTGGCGCTGGATCTTCTACATCAATCTCCCCATCGGCATCCTTGCGCTCTTCATGGTGAACCTCTACATCGAAGATCCTCCTTATCTCCGCAAGGCCTTCCACGGAGCCATCGATTATCTCGGTTTCGGCCTGATGGCCCTCTGGCTGGGAACATTGCAATTGGTTCTCGACAAAGGCCAGGAAGCGGACTGGTTCGCGGCTCCATGGGTTTGCTGGACCGCCGCTATCTCCACGCTGGCGCTCGTCGGCTTCGTCGTCCGCGAACTCACGGACCACGAGCCAATCGTCCAGTTGCGCGTCCTCGCCGACCGCAACTTCGCCGTCGGAACGATGATTACCTGCCTTTACGGATTCGTCCTCTATGGCGTCACGGCCATACTGCCGTTGTTCTTGCAGACCGTGCTGGGCTACTCGGCCCTTCAAAGCGGTCTCACCGTGAGTCCGCGGGGCATCGGCTCGATGGTTTCGATGGTTGTGGTTGGATTACTGGTGCGATATATCGATGGCCGCCTGCTGATGATTTTCGGCTTGGCCCTGCTCGGCGTCTCCACCTGGATGCTGGGCCACATCAATCTCCAGATCGGCATGTTCTCGGTTGTCATGCCGAACCTTGTCAATGGCTTCGCCATGGGCTTCATCTGGGTTCCGCTGACCACCATGACCCTGAGCCGGATCCGCAAGCAGGAGATGGGCAATGCCACCGGCATCTACAACTTGATGCGCAATATCGGCGGCAGCGTCGGCATCGCCGCCATCATCACCATGCTGGTGCGCGGTTCCCAGGTCCATCAGACTTATCTGTCGGCGGATGCCGCCGGGAGCCCAATCGCGGGCGCGATGCTCCGCGGACTTCAGGCCAGGCTCGTTGCGCAGGGCGCTGACCCGGTCACCGCCCATCTGCAAGCCCTGGGCGCGATCTACCGCAGCGTCGAACAGCAGGCAATTTTGCTGGCCTATGCCGATAACTTCCGCCTGCTGGCCGTTCTCGGCCTGCTGTGCATCCCGCTCGTCATGCTCTTCAAGCGGGTCAAAAAAGCATGATCGATGCGCTGCTTGAAGATTGTATGCCGTCTAAGCTCTCTTTTTGATTGACTCCAGCAATGTGCTGTCGATGCGCGTCTGCCAGCCGCGTCCCGTGGCTTTGAAATGGTCGATCACCTCGGGCGACAAGCGCAGGGAGATCAGCGTCTTGGTAGGAGCAGCTTGCGGGCCGCGCTGGCCTCTGCGAACCAGCTTTCCATTGCGAACCAGATCGGCCTTGGCGAGCCATGCGCGCGCCGCTTCGGCGTCGTTCGGGTCATAGGGGCCATCCCCAGGCTCATAGGGAATCGCATCGCCTTCCTGATGAGCCAGCACGCGCCCCCAGTCGGTTTCACTAGGCGTCTTGTTCATATTGTTCGCGCTCCTCTCGTGACGCTGGCCGAAGCGAAATCACGCGGATCTGGTCTCCGCGCTCGGTGTAGATCAAGGTCAGCAGCTTGCCATGAATCACGGCTACTGCAATGTCCATCCAGCGGCGCTCGCCCTTGCGGCTGCTGTCATAGGTGTATTTCTCCGGGTTGTCGTAGACCAGATGAGCGTCTTTGAAGTCGAGTCCGTGCTTTTCCAGATTGGACCGGCGTTTTGCCTCATCCCAGACAAACACGATTTAATTGTAGCTACAATATAATAAGAGCGCAAGTAGAATCCACATCCGGCGTGACGGGTTTCGGAAGCGGACTCCATAAAAGGCTAAGAACTACCTGAGCTCAGGCCCACGCAGATTGTCGTTCTGCGCAATGCCCTTTTCCAGTTCGCGGCGAACCTCAGGCGTGTCTTCCTGCACGCCGCAGCGAACAGGTATGATCGGATCCGTCTCGGACCCGCTTTCGTCCGGCTTGCCGTAAAAGTACTCGCTCGGAAGTATCACGTAGCGCATTTTAGGCCACATTTGCCAAGCCGCCCTGATATTGAGCACTGAACCCACTGGCCAGCGCGTGGCCCCTTTGAGGTAGGAGACAACTCTGACTTTGGTCGTTTCATAGGCATAGTTGTTATCCATCGCCTCCGAGACGGAGAGGGCATCCACGGCGATTGCAGTCCCCGCATCCCGAGCTACAGCCCATAGCGGGATATCGCAGGAGTAGAGCGGAGGGGGAAAGTATGGAGGCTCCTGTTGACCGGGACGAAGATAACCATAGAGATGTTCGTCACGAATCGCCGGCAGTAGATCTTCCGGCAGCCTGCAGGAAAACAGCCGCGTCAGACAGGAAAAATCGAATGAGGTCAAACTCTCAATCTCGGCTTGTGGAGTGTGCGTGGAATATGTGACGTCTGCCATCACGCAAAAAGTACATCCACCCGGCCGTCCCACTTTGTAATAAGGATGTTCGGCGGGCACATCCTCCCCGCCTAGCACCCAACCTCCACTCTCTGAACGGCGAAGAGCCTGCCGGCTCTTCGCGCCAGCGATGAGCGAGTAGCCGCGATCACCAGAGTCCAGCAACTTCGGGGGCACTTCGATACTGACCCAGGAAATCGTTCTCCAGATCGCGCCATCTTGCACGATGAACCCAACGTGTATGATGGCCAACCGGCCCCCGAGCAATCGATAAGGGACATACGCCGCCTGATGACGCACGAGCCAAGCGGCAATGCCTCTGGGCTCTCTATCCCATGAACGCCAACCAGCACTGCTGACATCAATTTCATACCGGCACTCCGCCGCCGTGCAGCTACCGTCGTAATGTCCCCAGGCCCCCCAGCGATTCATCAGTCTTTGCGCGTCGGCCCAGGTGCTTTGGTAGAGCCGAATCTGGTGCATGTCGGCCATCAGCCGCTCGGCGCGCCAGCGCAGCATCCACTGCTGCGCCTGCACCGCCGCGAAGGCGAGCAGCACGACGACAAGCGCGGCCAGACCCGCCACGCGAAGAATGCGGAGAATCCACTTCTTGTAGGCCATCAATTAGATAGACACCGGCGGCAGGCAAACTGTTCCGGAGCGGAAGCAGCCGCCGACTTGCAAACGAGCTGCTCTAGCCTTCGGCGCGCACCAGCAGGCAGGTGATGTTGTCGTGGCCGCCGGCTTTGTTGGCGGCATCCACCAGGCTGGCGCAGAGTTCATCGAGAGGCAGATCGGCCGCGAGCATGGCTTCAATCCGCGCATCGCTGACCTCGCCCGTCAGCCCGTCGGAGCAGAGCAGGAAGATCTCTCCCGGCTCGGCTTCGACCTCGAATAGATCCGGCAGCACACTCGGCTGGGTGCCCAGAGCGCGGGTAATGACATTGCGCAGCGGGGAGCGCAAGGCGTCGGCGTGGGTGAGGCGGCCGATCCTGACCTGCTCCTCCACCAGCGAGTGGTCCAGGCTGATCTGTTCCAGTCCGGCCGGCTCTGCTCCGCCCCGCCTGGGTTCGCTCTCTTCCTGTCCGCTCTCTCCGGGGCGAAGATTGCGCATCCGGTAGCAGCGGCTGTCGCCCACATTGAAGACCAGAACGCGGTTCCCTTCGGCCACCAGGCCCACCATCGTGGTTCCCATGCCGCTGAGTTGGGGATCTTCCTGGGCGCGGGAATGAATCTCCTCGTTGGCGGCGCGAATCGCCTCTCCGATCACTTCTTCGAGCGGAGCAGCCTCGTCCCCGGCACGGTCGCAAAGCACGCGCAGCACCTCATTGACGGCCAGGGAACTGGCAATCTCTCCGGCTGCTGCGCCGCCCATGCCGTCGCAGACAACATAGACGCCGTGCTCGACGGAGAATCCGAACGCATCTTCGTTGGAAGGGCGCTTGCTGCCAACGTCGGAAACCGCGGCAACAGTGTAGCGTACAACAGCTGTCGACAAGAGAAACTCTCCCGCACTCAAGTTTACACGGGAAAGCGCTCCGCGGCATGGACAAGCCGCGGATCAACGCGGAAAACGGATCTTATGCATCCAGGTAGCCGGCAAGCAACCGGCCCAAATCAATGGCTTCTGAGCCGGTTGCCTTTGATGACTGTGGAATCTGCAATCTGCCGGCAGACCAGGGGGCTTCACGACTGCGGGAAAACTCGATAAATGCCGTGCTTTGTATCAGGGCACGAGTTCAGTCGTGCCGCAAGCCGAACCGAATTAAGGCCGGGCTTTAGCCCCTGAGGGATGTTTTTCGCCGACTTCGCCCCAAGTCCCGGCATTTCCGCAGTCCATTCAACTCCTCACGAGCGCCCCATGACGACGGTGTGGGGGCTCATGGGGATGGGATGGGCGGTGATTCCGCCGAACCCCGCCTCGTTGTACATCGCCGTGAGTTCGCTCAAGGTATAGGCGTCGCCCGCCGGCGTGGAGGTCAGCATGGTCATGCTGAAGGCCGCGGCCATGGGCGGGGAGACTCGGTCCTCATTGGGCACGAATTCCAGCGTGGCGGCGCGCCCGCCCGGCCGGAGCGATCCGTGGACCTTCTTCAGCAGGCCCACGCAGGTCGGCTTGTCGAAGTGATGCAGGAAGTTGGTAAGCAGCACGGCATCATATGGCCCTCCGAAGTCCACCTCGAAGGCGCTGCCGGGCAGCATGTCATAGCGGTCCTGCACGCCGGCCTTGCGCGCATTCTCCAGGGCCACGCGCAACACCGGCGCCCAGTCGAGGCCCGTGACGCGAGCCTGCGGGTTCTGTTTGGCGATTTCGATGCCGAAGAGGCCGTGGCCGGCGGCGATATCCAGCACGCGCATCGGGCCGGCGTGCCCCTCCAGCACAACCGCACCCAGCGGACCCACCATGGGGGCCATCATCGGCGCCATGGTTTCGGCGAACTGGACCCAGATCGGATTCTCGGGCTCCACGCTGCCATCGCCCGCCAGGACGGTGCGGCCCGTGCGCACGATCTCCGCCAGATGGTCGTACGGCTCACGCATCGCCGGATTGCCAAGAAACTGCGCAATCGATGCCAGCGACGATGGCGAGCGCGGGTCAAGAAACGCCGCGCTCGTCGGGGTATGCCGGTAATGTCCATCCTCCTTGGCCAGGACGCCGTAGATGGTGAGGAAATCGCAGAGAATGCGAATCCCTCGTTCAGAAGCAGAGCAGTGGCGGGCGATCGAAGCCACGTCCCCCGGCCCCTCACCCACGGCCCGGAAGAGATCCAGATCGATTGCCGCCTTCAACGCCGCCGTGCGCTGATGCGCCTGCAGCATCTCAAAAACCAGGCCGGGAGTCAGCGGACCCTCGGCGCCATTTCCATGGTGCATGATGAACCTCCAGTTTTGCTTGCGATGGGGAAACAACAAACCGGGGGAAGCCGGCCTGGCGAGCTATGCCAAGTGTTTGCAGCGTATCACGCAGCCTCTGTTGCCCGTCCAGGCCGTTCGAGCCGGCCTGGCTTGGCTAGAGATGCGCGTGTGCGATAGAGATCCTGCCAATAAAGCACCAGATCCGCCAGAGGGACAGCCGCCGCAACGCAACCCCAGACAATGATCTCCGTGAACCGGTCCCAGTTGAAGACTCCGGAGACCACGCGCACTTCGATAAAGATCAACGCACAGGCAAAGCTGCGGGTCATCCATTGCCGGTGCTGCTGCACCTGCCCCTTGAGAATGAAGGCCAGGGCCATCAGGGTGCAGAATACCCAAATCCCGGCGTCGAAAACCGTGGCGAGGGTCAGGGAGTGTGCGACTGGGTCGCCGGGGTACATGTGCACTCCTTCAAAGTTCTGAATGTAGATGCCGATGGGAGCGCCAACCAGGACGCCCGCCACATAAAAGCGCCCCAAAACGCGATGCAGTTTGGTGAAACGCCGCCGCAGACGATCGGAAAACTGCAAGGGCCCCAGGAAGAGCGCGCACCCGGCGGCCAGGCCATGGGGCAGAAGAATCCACTTGAAAGACTCTATGTGCGGCCATTCCGAGTCCTTCAGGTTAAAAAGGAAGCTCTCGTTATGCCAGAGCACATACGCGTACATCAGGCCGATGAACGTGAAGAGAAGGTACTTTGACCGCGGCCAGTTGAAGCGCCGGGGCACGACTGGGGAAACAGCAATATCGGCTTTCATGATCCTCCTTGTTTTTCCTTGTCACAGAGTTTTTCTTTGCCGGTTCGTGGCGAGCAGGCTGCCGGGGTCAACGCATCCTGTTGGGTCGCAGGCTGAAAATGGGCCCGGTGATCTGTTGGATCGATGTCTTTGAAATCGTTGGCTGCCTCCGGGGAAGAGGCGGGGATACGAGCAAACTTATCACGGCAAACAGGCCGGAGGCGAGAGAAATGTCGGATCAGTCTCTATGTTTGCGGACTGACCGGTCAGCGTGCCGGGGGTTGGGCGGCAGCGGGTGGCAGCGGTGGTGCGGGAGGCAGCTCGAAGACCTGGATCTGGCCGCCATTGAGCACGGCCACACGGCGTCCGGAGGGCGAGATAGCCACGTTTCCGCCCGCATCGAGGGCCGGACTGGCTGGCGCATCCAGCACCACCTTGCCGTCAGCCGCGTTGAGAACCTCGACGAGTTGCCCTCTGACATCCTCCTGACCGAGGGTCGGGCTGGCGCTGTTGATCGACTCGTTCACGGCCAGGGCCTCCCAGACCAGCCGCGAGCCGTCCGGAGCCATCACCGCAAGCGGCCATGCCGTCGCTCTATAGGTCGAATACTCCCAGAAACGCCGGCCATCGGTGCCCATCGCCACCAGCTTGCGCCCACCCGACTCGGTGAAGGTGGTCAAGAGCACCTCCCTCTGCGAGATAAAATCGAAGTCCGGCGAACTGGTCGAGCCCACCTGTCCTACCATGGCGCTTCCGCCGTTGAAGTACCTGAGGTTCAGCAGCCACTTGTCTCCCCTGCCGCGCAGTCTTTCCAGGTAGCCGTCCGTGTTGATGGGAAGGTGAACAGCGGTGTTCGTCCGGCTCATCAGCATCACCTGCCCTGAATCCCGGCGCAGAATGCGCAGGATCATGCCGGGCTGAGCGCTCTGGGGCCCCGGCGACGGGCCCTTGCCGGCGGGGTGGCTGGCCGGTTCTTTCCCGTCCACCGCGAAGCTGGCCACGGCTTTTTGCGGAGCCGCTGAAGACTGGGAATGGTCAATCGGTCCGGATCTCTCGCCGGGCTTGGCTGTCTCTGCCTCAGGCTCAGTGGAGTCGGTCACCAGAAACTCTTGCTCGGGATCCATCTCCAGATAGAGCAGCGGCCCTGGGAAACGAAGATGGGGCTTCAATTCCAGTGTGGCGTCGCCCAAATCGAGGCTGTTCCGGTCGCGCAACAGGAAGTGGCCGTCCTTGAGCATCCAGAGATAGCGAATCCGGTCGTGAAGCGTCCACAGGGCCTCGGCTTCCACCGTACCGGCCGGCAGCGTCAGGACCACGGCCCGGATCTGGCGCTCATCGCTTGCATCGCTCTCGCCCGCTTCCCGCCGGATCAGTCCCGGTACGCGAAAGGTGAACAGGAGCCGGTTCTCATCGAGAAAGTCCAGCGAAGCTTGGCTGATGTGCTTGCCCATGTATTCGGGTCCGGGCGCCGAGAAACCCAACGCCTGAACGGGAACCGTGAACGCGGGCGGCTGCGATGGCTTGTTGAGGAGCTTATCCGGCAGTTCGCGCCCCAGAGGTGGCGGGGGTGTGTGCAGCCCGCCGCCACCCCGCCCGCCGCGCTGGGCCGCCACCGGCGAAACCGCGCACAGCACCGCCCCTGCAACCGCCAATCCCAGGCCCGCGCGAATCCTCAATCCCGCCCCAAGCAGCCGTTTCCCCATCGATTGACATTTTCGCCGATGGAACCGGTTTTGGGTATAGCAAAAACAGGGATGATGTATCCCGAAGCCACGCGCTCAAGTCGACGCGACCAACAGGCCGGGGTCCCCAGCGACAGGTCTTCGTCGC
>Ga0182027_10015414_pt1 | contig 10509 bp, 10 predicted proteins | sample 712E1DmetaG_FD_121300 | JGI IMG/M metagenome (GOLD analysis project Ga0182027, IMG submission 121300) | Permafrost microbial communities from Stordalen Mire, Sweden - 712E1D metaG (Illumina Assembly) | ecosystem: Environmental > Terrestrial > Soil > Wetlands > Permafrost | place: Sweden... | reverse complement strand
TATCAGCATCAAGATGGAAATGTACTGGCGGTCGAACCCTGTAGGGAAAGTGCACTACAATCTCCCTTCCCTTCGTAACTTAATCGAGGGTAATTTCACACAATCCCCTTGACATTACCTGTTTTGGTAGAATCACGTTGCCTTATTTTTTATTTATAAATAAATTTTAAGAGGAGAATAATAAATATGATAAATAAGAAAAATATCGAAAAGAAACTAACCGAAACAAGAGTTCGGGAAATAGCAAGAGAAGAAATTATTAAAAGAGAAAAGGAAATATTTGTACCCATGAAAATTAGAAGGGAAATTTAATCACTATATGCTCCGAGTTTGTATTGTTCGGAATATTTTATACATTCTTTACGAAAGTTTTGTGCTACTATAAGCGGTTTACCGGAATTCTTTATGGCTTCCATTGATTTCCCATGTTCAGAACCTATATATGATTGTGCTCTTGTTCTAGTTGGGCTTTGTAACATTTTGCGTATCGCCCTAATCATGTGAAGGTGCGTAGTGTCTACATCTAAACTAGCTAAATACCGTTCTGTTTGTAAAAGATTTTCACTGAGAATAGAAATCTTATGTAGAAGTTCATTTTTGGTTGAATCAATTTTCGCATCGACATATGTGTAGACAGGGTCTACGTGTTCATCTGATACCATTTTCATTCTCCTTGAGTATCGTTTAATCTAGCCGTTTTGTTTTCATATTCTGAAAATGTGGATGGTAACCCATCAACCAAAGATTTTATTGGAGCAGATGCCTTTAGATTAAGGTATGAAAAATATAATAAGGGGAATTCTCTTCAATTAAGAAGAAGGAATTAACTTCTGGATGTTCTATAAATATACCGTTAGTTTCGTTAAATAAATATGGATATAATTCATCTTCATATATTTTCATTTCAAAGGCTGTAAATACGGCAATAAAGTAAAATAAATTTAAGTCTGATACTAATCCTTTATATTTATCTGCTTTTTCGACAACTCTAGAATATAACCTCTTAGTATTATCATGATGAGAATCTTGCCAATAATTTGCATGACCTCTAATGTTTAACTGGTTTTTTATCTCAATTGCAGATTCCTCATCAATTTCAAGATTGGCTAATTCGACAATACCTATTATATTAGAATTTGCATCGAATATACTCCAATCAGGTTTTTTACGATTAAGAGGATGCTCATGTTTTACTCTTAAACCACTTGAACTTAAATAAGCACCTAGAGCTAGCTCGTGAAGAGTATGTAAAAAATGAATTTTAGGATTTTCAGAATATTTGAATTGTTTTGTAAATTTACTTATAAATTTCTGTTGGTCGTTTTTATCAGTGATGTACTTAAAAAAATGGTCTATTGAAGAATTCATTCTTTTAATACCTAATTTTTGAATTAGGTCATTATCTGTGGTGAAATAATTTCTTTCCATCTTTTTATCGTTACTACGAGTTTAATCCTTTGCTGAATCTCACTTCCTTTTATAATTCAAGCAAAACGTGACATTTGGTCTTTCTGGCACTCGGCATGAAGTACGCCAATCGAATATACAAGAATCACATAAATATTCGTTAGGGTTTACTCTTTTGTACATTGCAGTTTTATGTTCTAATTTCCAAGCTAAAATATGTTTTCTTGTCACAGTGAGGGCAATATCTATCAACTTCTTTATTCATTTATCTCACATTACTAAAGTTGTCATCCTATTCAAATTGTCCCTATTCTACAACTAATATTTTAATTATTTCAAATGTCAATAAAGGAGGCATTTATTGTTCCATACTTAATACCCCCAATCGTAAAGTCGTGGGAGGTTCATTCTTTAGTCCCCCATAATAGCCCGGTACAAATAAGGGTGATGGCAAAAAGCCCGATACCCAGTGCGGTAAAGGCGGTACTAAAGCTGAATTTGTCAATCAGGTCGCCGATGATAGGCAGTAAAATGGCAGGTCCGCCGCGGCTGGCAAAATAGTAAATGCCGAGGACAGTGGAGCGGTTTTGAGGAGAAACATTGCTGATGACGTATGACTCCGTAACCGGCATGGCGACGTACACGCAAATGCCCATCAACAGCAGCACGATAGGCAGTAGCCACCAGTGTATCCCCAGACCCAGTAAGTAAATAATGGGACCCGACGCAAGCCCGACCGTCAACATCACCGGTATTTTGCCGATACGATCGGAGATATGACCGCCGAGCGGGCCGGCTCCCAGTCCGGCGATATGACCCAGGGGAAGGAGTGCCGCTCCCAACCATTCGGCGCCGTGAAATTTATCGACGACTAAAAGGGGCACGAAATTCATTGCGGTAGAGATGAAGACATCGATCGCTACCCCCATTGTGACAAACGCAATAAATCGGCGTAAGTCAACCTTTTTATTTACGGGAAGGGGAGTCGTGTTGTCTTTTTGTGTTTTGGGAGGCACATTCCCCAGATTCTGCCGTTTTAAAAGCAAGTACAGGTAGATGCCGTAAATAATCGTGGGAGCAGCCACCAGGATGTATAAACCGCGCCAGGTAAAGAAACCGACCAGAGCGGCGGCAAAGAGCGGGACCAGGATATTGGCCATGGTGCCCCCGATTTGATGTAACCCGAGAACCTGCCCGCGTTTTTCAGCAGAAGTGGCATCGGAGATTATTGGAGCGGCTGAAGGATGATAGCCGCCGCCCAGAATTCCCATCAGCAACATCGCGATTACAAGTATCAGATAATTCGGCGCCAGACCCGTGATAAGTCCTGCCACAGCTACTCCCACCACGCCGATAGTGATGATTAACCTTGGGGGAAAACGACCGCCGAGCCAGCTGGCGGGTAGGTTACTGATGCCATAAGCGAACGTATAAGCCGAAGCCAGCCACGCTATCTGTGAATAATCCAGGTGAAAAGTGTCGCGGATGTACGGAGAGAGAGGCTGGATGAGAAATCCCGGAATATGATGCATGAAATGCGCCAGAATAAAAAGCGGCACCAGACCGGAGAAGAATTTGATTAGCTTGGTTTTGAAAGAGACTTTTTTACTCGGTGTGTTCATTTCATTTAGCCAGGCTCTTACGTCCAAAGCGATTATTAAACGTAATTCTAGCAGATTTTTATAGGGAGTGCCTCTGTGTTCCCTCTCTGTCGTGTTCATGAAAAGTATGAAACTGTATGCCTGTGTGTATTTAAGAGCCCTACTCGTCTGAAGGAAGTCCTAGAGGGGCGTTAAGCCCCTCTGAGTAATAAAAAAATCCTCTTCCACATTGGGGAGGAGGTTAGGAGTTAGGGCGTTGTGACAAACTTCAGAGTCCGGTAGAACTATCGCGCGTTGTTGCCATCCTGTTTTTCAACGGTGCGGTCTAGCTTACTTTACTTTTGCGTAAAGCACGACATAGTTTTTACCGTAGGCTTTTGCGCATTTAGGGCAGGTAGTATAAAAGAAATAGATTTTATCTACCGTTTTTCCTTTAGACTTTACATAATCATTCATTGCTTTTGCCCATTTCCCGATATTCTTGTAGGGACCTTCGAAGACTTTCGTCATGACGGTGCCGGAAATCGTCGTCATTTTGGCGCGCGGTACCGCTTTGGTGACTTCCAGGTAAATATCGGCGCCCCACTTTGAATTCTCGTCGATCAACATCAGGCATTCAGGGGAATCAGCCTGAGCTTTGGCTATCTTTTTCGCATTCTTTTTAACCGTGTTCCCTAACGTGAGCGGCATGTGTAAAAAACTGATGATGTGGTCTTTCACAAACGGTTTATTGTCCCAGATGAATTCTTTTTCCTCCCAGGGAGCAGGGTCGAAGGGCGGACAGCAACCGGTCGGTTCTACCTCCTGCGTAGCGGGTAGGTGAGTCTGTTCCATTAAATATTCTCTCCTGGTTTAATAAATCGAAACAGGATGTTCTCTTTTTGCCTGATTTGAATTAGAGTTTCGTGCTTCGTATTTCGATATTAGTATTAAGTATTAAGTATTAAGTATTATTCCTGTTCTTCTTCGCTCCGACGTGTGGCGGAAATTTCCCGCAGGCGCATTGTTTCCTGTAATATTTTCTTGCGTAACCGGATATGTTCCGGGGTAATTTCTACCAGTTCGTCGCGGTTAATAAAATCAATAGATTGCTCCAGACTGAATATTATCGCCGGCGTGAGTTTGATGGCAATATCGGAAGTCGAGGAGCGGATATTGGTCATCTTCTTTTCTTTACAGACGTTGACGGCGATATCACGCGAACGCTGAATTTGACCGACAATCATGCCTTCATAAACTTGTACGCCGGGTCCGATGAAAAGCAATCCGCGCTCCTGGGCGTTGTTCAAACCATAGGTCACAGAAACCCCTGTTTCCGATGCCACCAGCACGCCGCTGCGAATCGTTCCGATATCTTTTTTCCATGGTTCGTAACCCAGGAAGATGGTATTCATCACGCCGCTACCACGGGTGGCGGTGAGAAAAGCGCTGCGGAAACCGATAAGTCCCTTAGTCGGGATGTGAAATTCCATACGGACATTGCCTTTGCCGTCATTACGCATGTCGCTCATTTCGGCCTGACGTTTGCTCAACAATTCATTGACAATACCGATATATTCTTCTTTGGTATCGATCGTCAAGGCTTCCACAGGCTCCATCAGTTTCCCGTCCACCATTTTAGTGATGGCTTCGGGTTTGGAGACCTCGAACTCATAGCCTTCCCGCCGCATCGTTTCAATCAGAATCGAAAGGTGCAGTTCACCGCGGCCTCTTACGATAAAGGTATCGGTTCGGTCTGAATCCTGGACTCTGAGACTGAGATTTGATTCCAATTCCCGGTACAGGCGTTCCCTTAACTGACGGGTGGTACTGAAGCGGCCTTCTCTGCCGGAAAACGGGGAGGTATTGACGCCAAAGGTCATCTCAACCGTCGGTTCTCCGATTTCAATACGAGGTAAAGCTTCCGGCGCTTCGGGGCTGGCCAGGGTATCACCGATAGTGACTTCTTTAACGCCAGTAACGGCGACAATATCGCCGGCCTCGACTTCCTGAGCTTCCAATCGTTTGAGCCCGAGGTGGGTGAAGACTTCGCCGATTTCATATCGTGTCTGGCTACCGTCTGCGCCTAAACAGACGACCATGTCATGCGGAGAAACCTTGCCGCGCCAGATACGCCCGATGGAGATTTTGCCCTTATGGGTATCATAATCCAGGTTTGAAACCAGCATCTGGAACGGGCCTTCTTCAATCTGCGGTGGCGGTACCTTTTCCAGAATCATATCGAAAAGCGGACTGACATCCTTGCCTTCCATTCCCGGTTCTGTCACAACCACGCCTTCCCGTCCGCTGGCGTAAAGCACCGGAAAATCAAGCTGTTCGGCATCGGTCGCTAGTTCCAGGAATAAGTCCTGAGTGAACTTCAGCACTTCCGGGATGCGGGCATTTTGTCTATCGATTTTATTAATCACCACGATGATTTTCAGCTTCTTCTTGAAAGCTTCCCGTAAGACAAACTTGGTCTGGGGCATCGGCCCTTCCACCGAATCGATCAGCAGCAAACAACCGTCCGCCATATTAATGACACGTTCTACCTCACCGCTGAAATCCGCATGACCGGGGGTATCGATGATGTTAATCTTAACGTCCTTATACATGATGGCGGTGTTTTTCGCCAGAATCGTGATGCCTTTTTCTCTTTCCAGCGTGTTGCTATCCATAATACAATCGACCGTGTCCTGATTGTCACGGAAGACGTGGCTCTGTTTGAGCAGGGCATCTACCAGAGTCGTCTTGCCATGGTCGACGTGGGCGATAATCGCGATGTTTCTGATGTCATTACGGTACTTCATAATACTTGTTTTATCCTTATTAGTTTACATAATACAATACATAGTAGTCTACAAGTTGAAAAACAGGGAAAAGCGATAATAAAAAGATTTTCGGGAGCCCGCGTCTTGCAATGACGTATCAGCCCCGTTTAGTTGACAGGGGATAGCCGGAATCGGTGCGAATGATTGTAATTACAGATGTGAAACATTGAATTTGTCAGTCCTAAACCTTACTATCTATTATTATACATGAAATGAAGCTAAAAAGCGAATGTTAATCAGGGTTGAGAGCCGTCAGCGTTCAACAGTCAGTTGTTAGTAGGGAATTAGAATCAAATGTCCATTCCGTGCTACGACCGCAGGCCGCAGACGAAGGTACTTTGCCTTAGCAAATGTGCAGGAATCCAGTTGCCACCATCACTCTCGTTCTATCGTCTATGGCGGAACAGGCGTCCCTGCCTGTTCATCGATTCTTTTTCACCGGGACTGGCATGGGAAGTCAAATGGATTTACCCTCATCCTGACCTTTTCCCGATGAAAGGGGGTGGGAAATGTAGTCTCATGTATAAGGTATAATTAGGTATGTCTGTGTTTCTAACCGATCTGAATATTGCAGAAGTTAATAAACTGGTGGTTTCTCTGGGAGAACCGGCTTATCGGGCGAAGCAATTACTGGCTTGGGTTTACCAGAAGCTCGCCGTTTCTCTGGATGAAATGACCGACCTTCCGCTTTCTTTCCGCCAAAAACTGGCGGCGCGAGTAAACTTGCATACTTTAATCCCGGCTCATGAAGCAATTGCTAAGGATGGTACGGTGAAAGTCCTTTTTAGCCTGAACGAAGGCAATACGGTAGAAGCGGCCTTGATGAGTTATCCTGTTGATAAAACTAAATCCCATCGCTACACAGTTTGTCTGTCCACACAGGTGGGGTGTCCCATCGGCTGTCCGTTCTGTGCTACCGGCCAACAGGGCTTTGAAAGAAATCTGACGCCGGGAGAAATCATCGACCAGGTTTTGTACTTCGCGCGTAGATTACAGGATAGAAGTAACAGCAGGGAAGGGGACAAGATAGACAACATCGTGTTTATGGGGATGGGCGAACCGTTGGCCAATTATGAGGCGCTGTGGCAGGCAATTGAGATGTTGAATTCACCGGATGGCTTCGGATTAAGCGCCCGCAGTATGACTGTTTCCACCTCCGGTTTGCTACCGGGTATCAAACGTTTGAGCAATGAGAAATTACAGGTGGGACTGGCGATTTCACTGCACTCCGCCGATAATACCTTACGGAATAAACTGGTGCCTATCAACAAAAAGTACCCTCTTGAGGAACTTCTCCCGGCGTGCCGGGAATACTTTGAAAAGACGGGGCGGCGGGTCAGCTTCGAGTACGCGCTCTTTGACGGCGTTAACGACTCTCATGCTCAAGCGCAAGTGCTGGCTGATTTAATTCAAGGCATGAACTGCCATGTTAACCTGATTGCCGCCAATAACGTCAGCAATCAGGCTTACCGACCTTCCCCGAAGAATAAGGTTCTGGCTTTTCAGCAGGAGCTTAAAAATATAGGCATCAACTGCACTCTGCGCCAGAGCCGGGGACAGGACATCGATGCCGGCTGCGGTCAGTTACGCAGTCGCTTTTTATCCCCAAAGAGTTGAAAAGGTTGTTTTATGTAATAACCGTTATTTGCGGGCGATACCGGCGTAGTCCCAAAGTAATGTTTTCCCTGGTTATGCTTTGTTATAAATCCACCGTTGTTACACTCATCGAATGAAACATCGTTGATTGGGGCTAAGTACAAACTCAAGAAGAAGGAGGGCTTTCGCCTCCCTTCTCGTATATCTTCTTCTCCCTAAAAAGGAGAAGATTGGAGATGAGGGTTGTAGTGCAGTAATTACGTTATAAAAGCAATATATATTTTGGTGGATTATCGTTATATCTTGGACAAGTCTGGAAAGACAGTATTACCTGTTGCCCTTTACACTCTTTTTAACCCCAAAAAGCAGATGACCAAAGGATATATATAGAATAAACCCTTTGGTCATCTGCTCTATATATTAAATCACCTTTACGGTGACGGGGGGCCGTATCCTGACGGCATACCTTCCCAAAAACTACTTGCCGAGAGCTGCCTCGTCCTTCTTACGGATCGAGCGTCCGCCATGGCCATGTTTGACGCCTTTGAAGTTATCCTGATAAGTCTTTCGCTGCTGTGCTTTTTCTTGTTTTCTGCCCATTTCGATTTATCTCCAATAAAATGTTAGATATTCTCAATATACGGTTTCAAGCACAGTTTTGTCAATAATTTAGCCGCGTAATTAATACAACCTTTCTAGCGAACTCTATTAATTGCCGGTGCAGGCGCAGGCATAGTCCGTGCCTGGGGTACAGCGCGTTGTCGCAGGAAGGATGGAGTGTCGTACTGATCGGGTTTCAAGTCCTTGAGCTGCTTTGTAATTTCCTTCTCATGTGCGGCGCTGCTTACACCTTGTGCATTGGCGAAACCGGTGGCGATAAGCGTCAGGCGGATTTCGTTGTTCATGTTCGTATCGAAAGCGACACCGAAGATGACGTTAGCATTCGGGTCAACGGTCTGTTTGATGATTTCAGCAGCTGCGTTGACTTCAAACAGCGTCAGGTTGGAGCTGCCTGTAATATTGAACAATACCCCTTTTGCGCCGTCCATGGAGACATCGAGTAACGGGCTGGCGAGGGCTTCTTTAGCTGCATCGATGGCACGATTCGGTCCGGTGCCTCTGCCAATGGACATCCAGGCCGGTCCAGCATCTTTCATGATGGTACGGATATCAGCAAAGTCGAGGTTAATCAATCCGGGGACGGTGATAGTTTCAGCGATTGCCTGCACGCCATGATGCAATACTCCGTCGGCGATTCTAAAGGCGGCGTCCATGCTCGTCTTCTGATCGCAAAGTTGCAGCAGACGATCGTTCGGTATGATAACCAGCGTATCGGTTTTACCGACCATGTCTTCAATGCCCGCTTCGGCATTCTGAAGCCGGTGTTTCCCTTCGAAATTAAAAGGCTTGGTGACAATAGCAATCGTCAGAGCGCCGCTCTGTTTGGCAATTTCGGCCACAACTGCAGCCGATCCTGTGCCGGTGCCACCGCCCATACCGGCGGTAACGAAGACCATGTCGGCGCCTTTGAGTGCTTCTTTGATTTCATCTTTGCTTTCTTCAGCGGCTTTGTGTCCCACTTCGTGGTCGCCGCCGGCGCCCATACCGCGACAAAGACGTTCTCCGAGTTGCAACCGGACTGAAGCTTCGGTGATGGCCAGTTGCTGTACATCGGTGTTCATTGCGATAAACTCGACGCCACGGATTTGTTCACGTACCATGCGTGTGATGGCGTTACAACCGGCTCCGCCGAGACCAACTACCTTGATGTTTGCCCCAACGGGGACAAAATTACTTTTCGACATATTTGGCGCTCCTTATCTCTAGACTTACTGAAGTCTTAGGTCTTAATGGAACATTCTGAGTACCGGTGAAACAAACCCGCGAATTCCGCCCTTTGCTTTTGGCATCTGCGCGCTGGCATTTCTGCTTCTCCAGAGCATCAGACCAAGACTGGTAGCATAAGCCGGATCACAAAGCGCATCAGAGACGCCGGGTAGAGCTGGAGGTACGCCGATTCTTACGGGGAAGCGGACGATATCATGAGATAATTCCGCCAGACCGCTAAGGTTGGCGCCGCCGCCGGTCAGCACTAAGCCTGCAGGAATAGAGTGGGCAAAGTCTTTATCCGGTAATTCCATGACAATCAGGCGGACGAGTTCTTCAACACGGGCGCGGATTATCTCACTAAGGTCATGAGATGAAACGCTATGTTGCCCTAAGGTTAAGGTTCTATCTTCTTCCGGGGTTTCTCCATGCCAGGGGGTTACATCCCCGAATTTCTTCTTCAACTCTTCGGCGGCTTCAAAGGTAAGCCCCAGTCCGATGGAGATATCACGTGAAATCTGGTATCCGCCCACGGGCAGGACGGAGGTGAAGCAAACTGAATTATCTTTGAAAATGGCGATATCAGTGGTACTGCCACCAATGTCAGCCATCATGACGCCATCGATTTTCTCTTCCGGTTCCAGTACCGCTTCAGCGGCGGCTAACGGCTCGAGGATCAGGTCATCAATCTCAATGCCTATGCCACGGATGCACTTGGTCAGGTTCTGTACCGAGGTCGCAGCGGCTGTAATAATATGAGTTTCTACATCCAGCCGGAAACCATGCATCCCAACGGGATTTTTCACCCCATCTTGGCCATCCACGGTATAGGCACGGGGAATGACATGCAGGACTTTCTGGTCGGTCGGGACTTCTACGGAACGGGCCACTTCGAGGACTCTCTTCAAGTCTTCGGGGCGTACCAGTCGGTCGTTGCGTGAAATCGCCACTGCGCCCTTGTTGTTTACGGAGCTGATATGTCTGCCCGTAACACCGACGCAAGCCGATTCCATTTTGTAGCCGGCGGTGCGTTCCGCTTTGCGCACTGATTCCCGGATTGATTCACGGGCTTCATTCAGGTTGACTACCATCCCTTTGGTTAGCCCCTGAGATGCGGATACGCCGACTCCCAGGATGCGGACGTTGTTTTTCTCATCTATATCGCCCATTACTGAGCATACTTTCGTAGTACCAACGTCAATCGCTGAAATCCTTGTTCTCTTCATATTAATATTGTTTCCTCCTACAATTTTCTATGTTTCTATTTA
>Ga0182027_10015413_pt1 | contig 10509 bp, 1 predicted proteins | sample 712E1DmetaG_FD_121300 | JGI IMG/M metagenome (GOLD analysis project Ga0182027, IMG submission 121300) | Permafrost microbial communities from Stordalen Mire, Sweden - 712E1D metaG (Illumina Assembly) | ecosystem: Environmental > Terrestrial > Soil > Wetlands > Permafrost | place: Sweden... | reverse complement strand
TTGTCCACGGCGTCGATCCGGACTCGGTGGGCATCGACGTAGAAGTAGTTGCCTGGTGCCAGTTCGCGGATGGCGATGGATGCGGGGCGTACGTACTCGGCGCCAGTGGAGATGAAACGGCGTGACTGTTCATTCCCTGGGTCGTAGGCATCATTGGGTTGCCACAGGTTCACCTCGAGGGTGACCGTGTCATCGAAGAGCGTGTAGTTGGGCAGGAGCCCAAGCGCTTCGAGTGCGCCGAGGGTGTCTCTGGTCTTGACTCGGTTGATGCGACCGGCCACGTAGCGGAGCTCGGCCACAACGCGACCTTGTGTCGCGAGGTCATCGGCTGTCGGGTTCTCCAGAGATGCGAGTGGCCTTTCCCGTTCGCGCAGACGGTCCCGTTGGTTCGTGAGGGTCTGCACGTGGGATCGCCAGCGATCCATGACCTGCTCGACGTGGGGCCGCATGTCAGCTGCTGCCCATGACATCAGTCGGACAGCGACTTTGTCATCGAGATGTTGGCCGAACAGAGCTACGAACCGAGCTACCACCTCCGCGTCCTTGCCGGCATCGAGGATGACCGATAACCAGCCCCCGGGCTGGAGCGCGGTTGCAGCGACCTGTCCGATGGTCCGAGGCATTAGTCCGGCATTGGGGATCAGGCCGTCAGGACCCTGGGCGGCTTTGTCGAAGAGGAACGCTAGGTATTGGCGGCGCAAGATTTCGATTGCATCCAGGTAGCAGCTCGGGGCGGTGATGTCGCCGGCAATCATCAGTTCGGGATCGTGCAGGAAGTAGAGGCTGCGGGGGTCGCCTTCGGCGAACGTGGTGATGAAGGCATTCCCGGTCGCGCGACCGGCGCGACCCACGCGCTGCAAGTAGTTCGTCTGGCTTGGGGGCACTGCTGTGAGCATCACGGCCGAGAGGTCGCCAATGTCGATGCCCATTTCAAGAGTAGGCGTCGCAGTGAGCACGTTCGGTGCGTCGGGCCGGCCACCGTTTTTGAAACCCAGTTCAATGCGTTCTCGCCGCTGCCTGGTGAGTAGACCGGTGTGCTCAGCCGCGACGACCCGACGGATCGTTCCACTGCGGTAAAGGGCACGATAGAAATTCTTGAGCGGCGGGGTCGCCTCGTGATAGCTCCCAGTGCAACGCAGGCGGAGACAGGGCCGACCGATCCAGTCACTGAAGTGCTCCGGTGTCGCGTAGTAACGATGGGCACACAGATTGCAACTCAGCTCGGTCGGAGGAAAGCGACCGTCCACGAGGGCAACGTCCACGAACTCGATCCGTCCAGGTGGAAGGCCCCAGACGATACCCTTCGGGTTGCCGCGCGCCTCGGTGATGCCCAGCTCGCTGAGAATGTGGAGCAGGTCGCGCAATGCTTGGTCTGCACCGACGCCCTCGAGACCGAGAACTCTCGTCGACCACAGTCGCAGCCAGCTCTGGGCACCGGCGATCGGGTCGAACTCATCCGAGGATGTCGACGCGAAAAATGCTGGTGCTGAGATCCCTTTCGGGAACTTCGGGGCGAGGCGGTCGCCTCCGCCCCAGATCTCCCAGCGCTTTCCGTGGCTCGCGACATAGCGGTCGAGGAAGGGGTGGAAGATGCCGCCGCGAAGTCGCAAGCGCTCGATCACACCATGGGCCCAAATCCGGACGGTCTCTGGTTCAGGGACCAGGAATCCCGCATTGGCCTGCACCGCTTCGGCGGCAAAGTTGACGATACGCGTCCACTCTTCGTCGCTCACTACGACCTCGGCCACCCCGGTGCCGGTGGTCTCGAGGGTCCGACCCAACCGGGAGCGGAGACCCGCCTCAAGGGTGGTGTCGAAGCCGAGTCGCAGCGCGAGACCGTTGCGGGCTTCAAGAGCCGCTCGAGAACCTGGCGACTCCCACGCGGCACTGAGCCAACCTTCCAGCAACAGATCGGGAGGCATGAGGGAGAAGATTGCGTCAGGCGGATGGCTGTCCTGATCGGCTCGAGTCAGCACCAAGTCTGCCGCGTCGGGCAGTAGGAGTTTGATCTTGGATTGCAACGCCGCCGACAGGGTCGCTCGGAGATTGAAGCGATGAGTGCGACCGGAGAAGAACGCGGCGCGGTGGGAGGCATCCTGTACCGAGTCGGTGAAGGCTAGAAGTTTTCGCTCTCCATCAGCAACGTGCTTGGAACCGAACAGCTGGGTAATACCTACCGAGGCAAGCGTCGTAACCCGCGAACCGAGGAACCGGATGGCGTCGCGGGTCCCACACGATGGGCACTCCTGTCTTTCTGCCGCCTCGTCTCGGGTTTCCTCGTTGCTTCCTCCTCCGGTCATCCCACCAACGAGGACCGGAATGCGGTTTGTTTCCTCACTATCGGAGCCGTAGACCTGGCCGGAGTCAGTATCGAGCCACAGCACGTTGGCTTCGCCACGGTTGGCCCGAAGCATGGTGCGGGTTCGTTCTCGGTCGCGCAGCGACACAGCATAAGGGTCGGTCTCGACGTCATAGACGATGCGCTCGATGGCAGCAGCACCCTGACCGCCAGCTCGATTGACGACGCCGAGCCAGCCGGAGCGTCCACAAGACGTGCAGTACACCGACGGAAGTTCCCGGGTCATGTTGTCGTGAACGATGTTGGAGGGTGAATCCGCCCACCGGAATGCCGGGAAAAGTGAAACCGTCCGTTTCAGTCGCCTAACTTCACGGATCCACACCTGGACCTCGACCGAGAACAGCGGCCGCTCCTCGCCGGAGCTCTTCCGTCCGCGGGCCTGGGAGACCAGCGCCACGAACCGTTCCAGAGCAACGCCAACCTTCTCGGCGTCCTGGGCAAGTGCGGCACCCCATTCGGGCACCTGCTGGGCGATGCCGGCCACCGCGTCCGGCCACCTGCGAGGTTGATCGGCTGCAATGCGGAGCAGACTGGCGGTCAGCCGATGACGAAGGAGCCGGTCGCCTACCAGTTGGGCATTGTCAAACCCCACACCGGTGAAAGCCTCGGCAAGACCGTCGAGATCGAGGCAGTCAAGCGCCACAACGTCATCAGGCGATGGAACCGGCAGGGCGAAGTTGATATCGCTGCACACGTCGCCCACAGACCGCCTTTGCTCTCCGATCACCGCTGACGCATCGAACCGCGTTCCGAAGACCCTCGAAGCGAAGTTACACATGTCAGCTACCGCGGTCGACGAAGAGCCGAGGGTGGCCGACGTGCCGACACAGGCGATGCCCGTTAGCGGTGACGCCGCCGTCGCGGTGCCGAGGCGATGCCCGAGGCGCCGAAGGAGCATGGCAACGTCTGTGCCCTGGGCACCGTCGTAGCTGTGGAACTCATCCAGCACCAGGTAGGTCAGCGGCTGTTCCCAGTTGCCAAGGTCTTCAACCGGGCGGGTGTTGGCTGCCCACAGTCGTTGGCGACTTGCGTTGGTGAGCAGCCGGTCAAGCATCTTGTAGTTGGTGAGAAGGAGATCCGGCGGATCGGCCATAAGCGCACCGGGGTCGGTGACAAGATGGGTGCGGTCCATCTCACGGTGGGGATGGATCGACCCGTCATCGCCTATCCATACGCCACCAGTGACTCCCTCAGCCTGGACAGCGGGGTCGGTGAGCATCGCCGCAATCCGTCGTTCCTGGTCGGTGACGAGCGCATTCATCGGGTAGAGGAGGAGTGCCTTGACGCCTCTCTGCCCGCGCCCTCGAGCCCAGATGGCGTGGTCGATGGCAGGAATGAGAAAGGCCTCCGATTTCCCTGAACCGGTGCCGGTCGTCACCAGAGTCGACTTTGGAGCCTGCCCCCGGCCCGCCAGTCGGTGCCAGGCGAGAAGCTGGTGCGCGTAAGGCTGCAACCCCGCGGGACTCCAGGCCAGTCCGAAGTTCGCGTCCTCGGGAGCATCGACGAATGGCAGGCGTACCCTCAAGTACGGGCCTCGGAAGATTCCATCCGTCTCGTCGAGCAGGAATGCTGTGAGTGCCTGGTAGGCCTCATCGTCGGAGAGAGCGAAGGTGGTCGCGAGGTACTCGACGATCGAGTCCTTGAGTTCCCGTGCCAGCAGGGACGGGATCACTCGGCACCTTTCGTGCTAGAGGATGATCCCAATCCCAGCCGATCGACGAACACCCGATAGGAATTCGTGAACAGATCCCACCGATCCAGTTTGGTGAACGGCAAGACAAATCCAGCAAGATCAGGCTCTCCCTCAAGCCGTCGAACACCGGCAGCAACCTCGACCGCAAGCGCGTACTGAGATGTGGCTGTTTGCCGGGCGCCCCGATTGTGAAACTCTCCCGAGATCTTGGCGCCAGTTCCGTCAAAGAGCGTTGCGCTGTCGTAGCGCGAAAGGAGCCCAAGGTGGAGCTTGCCAATCGTCTGCACGAGATCTGCCGGTACACCGAGAAGTAGCGCAGCAAGGGCATCAAGCTCGACCAGGGTGAGCCAGCGGCCCATTTCGTCACGTATCGGCGAATCCCAACTCCAATTGGACCGCAGCTCCTCGTACCGTGGTGCACGATCGTCTACCAGTGTAGGGGCATCACTTATCCATCGCTCGTCGAACAGCTCGCCCCAGACGTTGCGGTAGTGATCCGTGACGGCATTCAGCCGGAGGACCCGTGCCTCGACCAGTGGCCACGCCGGATGATACCTATCAGCTGGGTAGGGCAACCCACTGAGCTCCGGAACGCCCAGGTGATCCGTCCCGAGCATCCTAAGCAGCAGCTCATAGACCACTGACGAAGATAGTCCGCACACGCGGACAAGATCCCTAACCGTGCCAAACGCGGCGCTCATGCACGAATGGCCATGGAGGACACCGGGCGGAATGAGCGCTGGTTGGAACATGCGGACCCATCCCCGGCTGACGTGCTCCGGCCACATCTGACGCCAGTTTGCAACCGAATCCCACCTGTCCTTGCTCGCCAACCGGGCGCTAATTGAGGATGGGTCAGTCGCAACCTGCAATACCGTTCGCGGCAGGAAAGTGGCGCTGACCGCAGTTAGATCGATGATGGCGTTGTCCTTGCTGTGCCCGTAGCTCTCATTCGCCTCTTGATAGCAAGGATTGGCCACATTGATGTTCGGACCCTTCAGCACGAGCCGTCTTAGGTCGGACGGAACAGCGACTTCCTTCTTGATGAGCTGACCCTTGCCAGGTTTCGCCATCGAACTCTCGTGGATACCGCTCGAAAAGCGAACGTTCAGGTCACGGACGCGTCGAGACAGCACTTCCAAGGCTTCGAGAGCCCGGAGCTCCACCTCGGCATAGAGCCGGAGCGGACGGGGCGGATCGTTCATGTCGAAGGCCAGGCCCTCTGCCATCGCGAATGCTTTCAGAGCATGAGAGTCGACCGTCAGAATACGCGTTGCATGGGGTCGCAAGTCCCATTCGCCGTCATCGGTCTTCTTGCCGGGCAGCTCACCCGAGGCATCCCCGCGCCGCCACCGGTCGAGCGATCGATCCGCAGTAGCCGGATGCAGAAGGTTCGCCGCGTATAAGTGGTGCGGCTCAGCCAGAGGGGCACTGCAGATGTGCACACCGAACTCGGTTTCGTTGTGTACGTCTGCAAACAGACTCAGCTCGTTAACGAAGTGCCAATGGCGCCGCAGCCGGAGCAGTACCTCGGTTCGCAGCTGTGCGGCCTTTGCATCTTCGTAGAAGGACTCCTGATGAAGGAGCCCGGTCACGCCGCCCGAAAGGCGAAACGCTTGTTCTATAAAACAGAGATAAAGATTGGTCAGAGTGGCCCACGTAGCCGGATAGCGTGTGCGTGATCCCAGGAGATGCGCAAGACCCTCAGAAAGTGCAGCTTCTGCCAGTAGATCCTCTCGCACTCCAGGTCTGGCCAGGACGCCCGCTCGTCCCGCGTCTAGCTCAGCGGCATCGCGCGGTACGCCATTGATCGCCCATGCGGGCTCGGCATCAAGCAACACGTCGGTGTCGGTTCGGCTCACTTTCGTCCACGGAGGGTTGCCCACGACAAGGTCAAAGCCACCCCGCTCAAACACGGGCGAGAACTCGAGCTCCCAGTGAAACCAGCCTTGCTGGTGGGCGATCGCAGCGCAGTGCTGGAGCCACGGGTGCGCCGATACCACCTCTTCCAAAGAGGCAATCCTGCCGAGGTCCAGTTCGGACTCGTCACGAAATAGGACGCCCGTCTGCCATGGCTCGTTGATTCGCAGCAGCGCTTCTGCCGCGGCAAGCCAGTCGTCGAGGGTGGGCAATCCGGAACCGTGTTGCGGAGCCCACAGCCAGAGTGAGCACCAGGCGTCCATCAGAGTACGGAGGCGGGCTGTCGCGGAGCGCGCGTCGTACAGGATCCGCCGCGCCGACGCATCTCCGAAGCGATCCCCAGTCGGCGCTTCGGGACTTCCCCAGACTTCGACGTGCTGACGAGTCAGTTCCCAGAACCGGCGCAGCTCCTTCGTTGATTCTCTCCAGAGCTGTTCGACATGGGCAGCGAGGCTGACAAGCCGCTCTACCTGGCGTCGCGTTGGCTTGGCGGAGAGCTTCCGTCGCCATTCCTTGACTCGCAGTGACCATTCGGGCTCGAGTTCTCTGATCTCAGCGGCGTCGGCGGCCGAACCCCATCCGGTGCCCGGAAGAAGGAAGTGGTGAATACCCACTACGTGCTCAAAAGCCACACGGTCCAGGTTCTGATCAGCGGGTGGAACGGGGCTCTTGCCCACCCAAACTGCACGACGAACTTCCTCGAGGGTATAGGTGGCCCGTCGGCAGCCGACAAGACTGTTGCCACGCCGAAGTCGAGCGCCAAACCATGGCGCCCGAAGCCCATGATGCATGCAATTCAACCAGAGACTGACCTCCGCAAGCTCGACAGCTGTCTGATTGAGATCCACACCGAAGGCCTGGTTGACTGCGAAATGTGCCTTGACTTTCTGGAACTCTGCCTGGTACTTGTCTGCGTCGAGGGAAACGGCAGCTTCATTCTGGGCCGCCTTTAGGTAGCGGGCTGCCAGCTGGTTAATCGCCTCATTCAGGAATGCCCCCGAGCCGAGTGCGGGTTCGCAGATCGTGAGCCGAAGAATCTCCGCGGCCTGTAGCCCGGAATTCTCTTCGAAAAACACTTCAAGGGCGTGTCGTACCGTGAATTCGGTGAGCACCTCAGGCGTGTAGTAGCTCGCCGATCGCTTCCGATCCCGCCCGGACAGCCGGAAGACGAAGTCGCCTTCTTGGTAGCGAATCCGGCGTTTCTGTCCGTCGGAGCCTTCTTCGGTGAGGAACACGCCGTCGGGGAACTCATCAGCCCGATTCACCGGTATGACCCAAGAGCCGTTGTCGGGGTCACCATCGTTGTCGATCTCGAACAGCTCCTCGGTGGCGAGAAAACCCTTATAGGCCATGAGTCCTTCGTAGATGGCACCGAGCTGGTTAATTCCGAGGGCGGCGTAGCTCAACGATTGTCGGCTCCTGCCCGTCTGCTCCGGGGTGAAACAGAGGTTGGCGAGCACCTTTTGGAGGTCTTCGTCGGTGATCCGTGAACGGTCGAGCAGCGGACAGGCGTCCTCGTCAAAGAGCGCCGAGCCGAGGCCGGGGAACGACAAGCCGCTGCTGTCGAGGTCGAGAACGGCGTCAGGCTCGTAGCCTTCGTTGACGGCTCGAAAGAGCACGGCGAGCGACTGTTGGATGTGGGCGCTACTGAGGGCCTGGTCGCCATGGAGCTCGGTGAGCGCGACATCTCGCAAGCGGGCAAGGCTGTATCCGGCCTGGTAGTCGGGGTCGTCGACCGGGAGGATCCCGAGTTCGGGGCGGGCCTCCGCGAAGAGCAGGACGATGATGCGGTAGAGGTAGCGAAGACACTCTCGAGTCAAGACGTCCGGGTCGATCTGCCTCCACGCTCCCTTTTGCCGGTAGCGGACATCACGGACGACGGCGTTGGCCAACTGCTCGACACTGCGGCGGACCCCATGACGGAGCTCCTGGGAGACCCCCGCTGACTCGTTGGCGGCCCTGTCGAGCAAGTTGGCGAGCACCGATTGGGCTTCCTTGCCCGGGTTGATGACTCCGGCACTAAAAAGGGCAGCGATCGCGGCCAGTTCCCCACGGCTGCGGGCGTCGTTGCGGGCGACAGCGTCATCGAGATTCACTGCCAGGTAGACGCCCTCACCCCAGCGGTCGCGGTCGAGGAGCATGATCGAGCCGCCAGAGGAAACCAACAGATAGTTGGGTGGATCGTCGGCGGTAAAGATGAGTTGCGCTGCCTCGAGGACAGTCCGTCCTGCGGGCTTGTCCCCGACGAGGACGGGATCGAGAAGGGTTCCGGGCGCAGCGGTCTTGTCGGCAACGACGGTGGCGGGGTCTGTGGCGAATACGGCATCGACAGCGAGAAGGAGCAGACCGGTCGGTGTGTCACATCGAAAAGCGACCGGGACTCGGATCACCTTGTCCCCAGACGTCAGGGTCACAATCTGGTCGCGTGCGGGTATCCATTCGAGTGCAGTAAATACAGCATCATTGAGGTCGCGGAGGGCGGCGACGCCATCGACAGGGAGGATCTTCAGGTCGAGCCGGGCCTCGCCGTCTCGAGTCTCAGGAGAGGTGAGGGCCGCATCCACGCGAAACTTGTCGAACGCATTGCCCAAACTGCGCATGCTGGTTCGCGCCGTGGGGATGCCTTCTCGTTCGCGCACATCCCAACGCTTATAGAGATCAGTGAGGCCTGCATCAAGCCGGTAGGCAAGAAAATAGTCGCTGAAGTAGCCGTTGTTGACAATGGCGGGAAGGCTCTTCACGTCCTGCGCCAGGTTTTGTGAGCGCCGGACCATCTCAGTTCCTCGGGGCCAACGCGCCGATGACGCGGATCAATGGTGACGACGCCGGAGTCTGGTTGGTGATCAGGGCCTCGATCTGGTGCGTGACCCGCTCGATGTCTGTCAGCCGTCGACGGCGACTCGCCTCTGAGTTCATGGTCTCGGCGACTAGGCGTGCCTCGGTCTGCCAGCGTTCGAGCCGCTTGCGCGTCTCTGAGAGCCGTTCATGAACAAGGGCCAACGGCCCCTCCATTTTGTCCGCTAGGTTGGCCTCGACGGCGTTGACCACGGTCGCTAGGTCTTTCTCAACGGCACCAGGGTCGCCTTCCCAAGCCGGGTTCACCATTGCGTCGGCGACTCCGGCTTGAGCGAGAGTCTCAAACAGGTCCGCAAAAGTGGCAAGACCACCCTCGACAGTGGCCGCAAGCCACGCTTCAGCGATCGGTTCGCCGAGCTTGTTGGACCATACGCCCGACACGAGGACCGTTGGCGCGTCGACATCACAGGGGATGGCTATGGCCTCGTTGCGTTCGACGCGGTAGAGGAGCTTGTCGGCCAGCCAGTCGAGGACCGGGTGTTGAGGTCCTAGAAAGTGGACTTCGGGCCATGCCGTACCGGTGGCTTCACTGTCGCCCTTGGCGTTCACGGCCTGTTCAAGGTAGCGATTGGCCGTGGCCGCATCCGTGGTCAGGCGCAGACGTCCCCCCAGGTTGCGCTGGCGCAGATACGACTGCGGGAGGGCGCCGAGGCGCCGAAGGAGGTCGTCAGGCGGTTGGAAGCTGATCACCGAACCGTCGGTTTCCCAGCCGATCCGGGTGAGGTCGCCGTATGTCAGTCGAAGGCCAGCAATAACGTAATCGTCAGTTGTACGGAACACCGACGGTGCCGGTTCTGTATTGACTTGGGGTGTTGCCAACACGTTGTTCGGCGCGGACACAAGGCCGGCGAAAGCCCACGGATCGAACATCCTGGTCGTCGGGGCCGCCTTCTCGAAGGCCTGCTCCCGCTCCGCCTCAGTGCGCTCGCGAAGAGCGGCGATGATGGCATTCTCCTCGGCGGACTCGCTGTAGAGGCCCATGATCGAACCGGCATCTCCGAGGGCTTTATGAGCAGCGTTCTCTTTTTCAACGAGCTTCGCGACGACCCTGACATCACTCGCAATCTCAGCATCACCCGGTTCGTAGATCAGGTAGCGAACCTCGGGCGGGTGGAGCTGCCCGTAGCGGTCGATGCGCCCATTGCGCTGCTCCAGAGTGATTAGCGACCACGGCAGGTCGAAGTGGATGAGGTGATGACACTGGTGGTGCAGGTTCACACCCTCGGCGGCGATGTCGGAGGTGACGAGCACCCGGAGAGGGGAGGAAGCCATTGCGAACGACTCAATAATTTGTTGCTGCTCGTCGTCACTCTTCGAGTTGTGAAAAGTCTCGACCTCAGCAGTGCCCATTCTCAGCTCGTTCCGGATGGCATCTGCAATCCACTTGAGGGTCCGGATCCGCTCTGAGAAGATGACTACGCGGACCTCGGAGTCGCGACCTACGCCTATTTCCGTGAGCACCTGGATCAGTCTTCGCAGTTTTGCCGGCTGGTTGATGGTGGCGTCTTGGGCCAGTGACCACAGGCGCTGCAAGGCATCGACCTCGGGATCGATTTCTGAAGTCGACGGGTCCTTCAGCGCCGCAACCCTGCGCCGCCTCAGACGGCTTTCGATCGACTCCGACAGTGCAGCCGGAGAGGAGAGAGCAGCCTTCAGGAGCGTGTAGGAGAAGAGGCGATCA
>Ga0182027_10015412_pt1 | contig 10509 bp, 10 predicted proteins | sample 712E1DmetaG_FD_121300 | JGI IMG/M metagenome (GOLD analysis project Ga0182027, IMG submission 121300) | Permafrost microbial communities from Stordalen Mire, Sweden - 712E1D metaG (Illumina Assembly) | ecosystem: Environmental > Terrestrial > Soil > Wetlands > Permafrost | place: Sweden... | reverse complement strand
GGCAGACTGGGCCGGCCTGCGCGGCGGGGACGCCGTCAAAGTGGAGGCCGCCTGTGCCTCCGGTGCGGCCGCCTTCCGTTCCGCCTTGATGGCGGTCGGCTCGGGCGAACTAGAATCGGCCATCGTGGTCGGCGTCGAGAAAATGACCGACCGCCATCCGCACGAGGTCACCGCCGCCCTGGCCACGGCCGCGGATGCCGATTACGAATTGGATATGGGTGTCTCGTTCGTCGGCCTGAACGCGCTGGTCATGCGGCGGTACATGTACGAGTACGGCTGGAAGCATGCCGATTTTGCCCCGTTTGCCATCAATGCCCATGCCAATGCGGTTGGTAATCCGTATGCCCGGCTGCGGCATACGATTACGCTGGAGGATTTCGAAAAATCCGCCATGATCGCCACGCCGATCAACCTGCTGGATGCATCGCCGATCGGGGATGGCGCGGCGGCGGTTTATATCGTGCCGGCCGACAGCCTGGTGCCCGGAGGGCGCATCCTGGTCGCCGCTTCCGCCTGCGTTACCGACACGATTGCCATCCATGACCGGTCTGAACCGCTTTTCCTGGCGGCAGCCTACCAGTCTGTCCGGCAGGCCTACCAGCAGGCCGGCGTCGGGCCGGCAGATATTGACGTATTCGAATTGCATGATGCCTTTACCATTATGTCGGTGTTGTCACTGGAAGCGAGCGGATTTGCCGAGCGCGGCAAAGGGGTGCAACTGGGCCTGGAGGGGGCGATCACTCCGGCAGGACCAATTCCGGTTTGCACGCGCGGCGGGCTGAAGGCGCGCGGGCATCCGGTCGGTGCGACCGGGGTCTACCAGCTCGTCGAGGTGGTGCAGCAACTGCGCGGGGAATGCGGTGAAACCCAGGTCCCGGAAGCGCGCACCGGCATGGCGCAGAATATAGGCGGATCGGGCGCCACCATCCTGACGCACATCCTGAAAAAAGAAGCCTGACAGGTGGCCAGGAAAATTAAAAGTGTGGGTTTAAAACAAAATGGCCTATACCTTGGGTCGTTGCGCGAAGAGTTCTTCGTGACAAAGGAATCTCCCAGCTTGCGAGGGGATTGCTTACCCTTCGGGTATCCTTCGTGATCGGGCCGGAAGAACACCGGCCCTCGCAAAGACACAAGCCTTGAAATGCAATTGCCCTGAACCCCAGGCTTTGTCTTTTGGCAACTATCGCATACAATTGCACCCATGCGCCTTAAATTCACCCGTTTCATCATCCGCATTTTGCTGCGCCTGCTAACCACGGTCGAATGTCAAGGCCAGGAAAACATCCCCTCCGACATGCGCGGCGGCAATTTTATTATTGCTTCCAACCACCTCGGGCTGGTGGACGCCTTCCTGCCGTTCTACATTCTCCCGCATAATAACCTGCTGTTGCTGGTGGGCGAGAAATGGGAAAAAATGGCCAGCATGCGCTGGTTGGGGCGCCAATTGAATTTTATCTTCGTGGACGGGTTCAATCCGGATATCAAAGCCATCCGGGCGGTCATAAAACGGATGAGGCATGGTGAAGTGCTGGTCATCACCCCGGAGGGCACCCGCTCGAAGGTGGGTCACTTGATCGAAGGCAAAGCGGGTGTCAGTTACCTGGCTGTAAAGATGGGATTCCCGCTGGTACCGGTCGGGATCGCCGGCACATATGATGAAATCTTTTTTGTTCAATTAAAACACTTCCGCCGCCCGCACATAAACATCCACATCGGTCCCATGTTCACCCTGCCGCCACTTCCATCGGAGAGCCAGGGCCGCGACGAGGCCTTGAAAACAGATACCGACGAAATCATGTGCCGGATCGCGGCGGAATTGCCGCCGGAAAACCGCGGTTTTTACGCGGAGCATGCCAGGTTAAAAGAACTCTTGCAGAACGGTCCTGTATCTGGTAGCGGCCAATTGTGAAATTCTAGTGGCGACTTCATACGTTGGGCCAAGAAGCCGTCTTGTGGTTTGTTGCAATTAAATCCCCTCCACGAAGTAATCATGAATGAAATTCAGGCTGAAGAATGGAAATATTATCAGCGTAATGTGAAGTCGGAGACTTCGCACTCCAATAATCTCTTTCCTATCAGCGTTTTTTTGTAAAATTGAGCAACAGTTGCTGCTTAATGGGGTTATTGATACAACCAATAATGAAAAAGACTCCCCATACCATCTTCCGATTCATCATCCGCCTCCTGCTCGGTGCCATCGCCCGGGTTGAGATGTCCGGGTTCGAACACCTGCCGTCTGGCCAGGGCTACGTGATCGCCGCCAACCATATCGGCCGGATGGACGCGGCGCTGGCCTATTATGTGCTGGATCGTCCCGACATCATCATGGTGGTGGCGGAGAAATATGAGAAATATGCCTTTTTTCGCTGGCTGGTCAGGATCACGAACGGCATTTTCATCGACCGCTACAACGCCGATATTGGCGCCATCCGGGCCACCCTGCGGCGCCTTAACCAGGGCTAAATTCTGACCATCACACCGGAAAGCACGCGCTCGAAATCCGGGAACCTGATCCAGGCCAAACCGGGCGGGATTTACCTGGCCTGGAAAGCCGGTGTGCCGATCCTGCCGGTCGCCATTACGGGCTGCGAGGATGCCGTCGTAAAGGAGCGTCTCAAGCATTTCCGCCGCCTGCATATCCATGCCGTGGCGGGGCCAGCGTTTATGTTGCCATCCCTGGCCGGGAAGGACAGGGAAGCCCTGATGCAGCATTACACCGATGAAGTCATGTGTCGCATTGCCGTCCTGCTTCCGGAAGCCCGCCGGGGATTCTATGCCGGGTATCCCCGGCTGCAGGAAATTCTGGCTGGCTGAAGTAGCGACGACTTCAATCGTTCTTTCATATCTGCCAATCCGCGCGAAAAAATCGATAATTTATAGAGGGTTACAAAACCTCCGCGCCGGGCTGGCGGGCCATGAATTGGCCCATGCCACGCTGTCCCAGCCACTTTTCGCCATCCACGATCAAGCGCCCGCGCAGGAAAACTTTCTCAGGGTAGCCGGTCAGCTCCCAGCCCTCGTACAGGTTGTAATCCGTGCGCTGGGCGCTGTGCGCTACGCCGTGCCTGACCTTCTTGTGCGGGTCCCAAATAACCAGGTCCGCGTCCGAGCCCGGCAGCAGCGCGCCCTTGCGCGGGTACAGGCCGAAGATCTTGGCCGGGTTTGAGGATGTGAGCGCCACGAACTGGTTGGAGGTCAGTTTCCCGGACCCGACGCCGGTGGTCCAGAGCACGGGCAGGCGGTCGCCGATACCCGGCAGACCGTTGGGGATCCTGGTGAAATCCTCCCGGCCGAGTTCCTTTCCGTGGATGGCAACCGGCTGTCCTTCGTAAAGGATCGCCTGGGTGCCATCGAAAAAGAACGGGCAGTGGTCCGTGCCGATGGTCTGGAGCGTGCCGTCCGCCAGGCCTTCCCATAGGCGGGCGTTGTCGGCCTTCGTCCGGACGGGCGGCGAGCAGACCCACTTGGCTCCGTCCGGGCGGCGCAGGTCAGCCTCGGTAAAGAACAAGTACTGCGGGCAGGTCTCGCCCATCACCCTGACGCCGTGCTGGCGGGCATAGTGCAGCATGTCCACTTCACCGGCCACATTCATATGCACGATATACAGTGCCGCCTGCGCCTGGGCCGCCAGGGAGCTGGCCCGCAGGGTGGCTTCGACCGCGCCCCAAGCCGGCCGGGTTTTGGCGTGCCATTCGGGCGTCAGGTGGTGCGCCGCCAGGGCTTCGGAAATGAGCGTCTCGATCACATCCCCGTTTTCGGCGTGCAGCAACACCAGCATGCCGTGGTCGCGTGCGATCCGCAGCGCCCGGAAGATGTCGCCATCCGTTATGCGCAGCCGGTTATTATAGGCAGTGAATGTTTTTACCGTGGTGATGCCCATCCCGGGCAGTTCCGGCAGTTCCGCGGAGATCTTCTCATTGAATTTAGTCAGGTTCATATGAGCGGAGTAATCCACAGCGGCTTTTTCTGCATTTTTCTTCCATGTGTCGACCGATTGTGCCAGAGTGGGAAAGTCAAAGGAGACGAAGTCGATCACCGTGGTTGTGCCGCCGAACGCGGCTGCCTTGGTGCCGGTGTAATGGTCATCCGACGAGACCGTTCCCGCCATCGGCAGGTCGAGATGCACATGCGGATCCACGCCTCCGGGTAGAATCATCTTTCCGGTGGCATCCAGGATTTCATGTCCCGGCGCGCTCATATTTGCTTCGATCCGGATGATCTTTTCCCCTTCGATGAGCAGGTCCGCCTGAAAGGTTTTGGAATCGGTGACAAGGGTGGCATTTTTTATTAACATGGTTACTCCAAATGTACCATATGTACCAAATTTACCAGATGTTTTATTAGTTATTTCTCAAGCGAAAGAAGTAAGCGATGAAGAAGGAAACCTATTTCGCCGCGCAGGGTTTCAGACTCCTGATATTGTTCTGGTGTAATGTATCCCAAGTCTGTTGAGAGGATTAAATATTATTCAACCTCTGCCAGCGACCCTTGTGAGATATTTAGAAAACGGGCGAATTGTCCCTTCCCGCCCGCTGCGTACCCTTCCGCAATATTGGCTGGCACCGAAACTGCCGCCCGGCGAATCTGTGAAGTCATTCCAAATAATTCAATTTTCGGAAATGACTTCGTAAATTTGTAGACCAATAAAACCAATTGATGGGCTCTTTGCCATACCAGTAGCTTTCGGAATCCTTTATCCCCCCTTTCAGTTTTCTCTACCATTCGTTCTCCTTTGGCTCTTCTGGTACTCCTGGAACCTTTGGTTCATAAGGAGCCTCAGAACCCTCTTTTATCCCCAGCAATGCTCCCAGCACTTCCGGTGGAATGTCCACGTCCGGCAGATCGACCTGGTAGATTTGTCCCTGTGTGGCTCTTTCCCTTAATGATTGCCAGAGCAACTGCCTTTCATCACTCTGGACGATCAAATCGTTCAATGATTGTGCATTCAGGAGGTATTCCCCGGTAGTATACAGGAATGTCAACCGCCGCCACTTTTCCGCGATGACCGGGTGCGCCAACCGTTTCAGCGGGCCGAGCTGGATCTTGAAGTATTCTTCGCGGGCGCGCGGATGCTCGGGTTCATCCCGCAGCAATTCCGCCCGGGTGGTCAGCTCATAGCCGCGCACAGGCGCCGTGTACTCAATTTGCCCGCCAGATTCACCGAATGTGCCGGGCTGGTAAAAGGCCAGCCCATCCACCGCCACCACTTTGGGGGCGGTACGAAAGGGGATGCGGTACCAGCCCAGCAGCCGCGCAATTTCCAGGTCACGCGGACCCGGCAGGACACACACCAGGATCAAGTCAGTTGGTTTAATCATGGCATCCTTGCGCATACTTTACAGCAAAACCGGCTGTGTGTCGAGAGGAAAAGAGTCCCTGCACTGGTCCTCACCCCCTGGTTATGTTACCGGCGGGATTTACGTTTTCTTTTCCCGATCCAGCCAGGGCTGACGATATTGCCGATTCCAGTCAATCAGGAAGCGCAACGCCACCACCAGCCCGACTGCACCGGCGATCCATAGTACCGGGCCGCGCAGCCCGATTGCCCACAATAGAGGTGCAATAAGGAGCCCCGTGATCAAACTGGCGCGGGCGCTATGGTGCAGGATCAGGGTCAACAGGCCTACCAGCGCGTAGGTGATCAGGATGGCGAACGGAAAGGCTGCCATCATTCCGCCATTGGCGGGCGCCAGGCCCATGCCGCCGCGGAAATCTGCGAAGAGCGGCCAGCAGTGCCCAACCACCGCCAGGGCGGCTGCCAGCGCGGCGATCCAGCCGGCCGGCGCAATGTGCTGTGTATAGTGAAGCGCCAGCCAGGTGGGGGCAAAGCCTTTAGTAACATCCAGGATGAAGACGGCTGCGCCTGGCAACAGGCCCGCCTGGCGGATGGTGTTGGTGGTGGTGGCATGCCCCGAACCGGCCGCGCGTACGTCCACGCCTTTGACCAGGCGCGTGATCCAGACGGCAAACGGCAGCGAACCGCATAAATAACCCAGTAACCCAAACCCCAGGGCGTACAAAAAAACTGCCATTCTGCTCTCCTTTTCTCCTGATATAAATTCCCTTTGGACAACTTGGTGCTATTTATGGTTAACCCAACCTTTAGGAAAGCGCTACGACAGTGTGGCTTGGACGCGGCGGCTTCCGTTGCTTAATAGTTGAAAGCCTGCAGCCGGTAATACGTATTCACCTTCCGGAGAGAATAATTTACGGGTTGTGGCCAAACCAAATTATTCATCTTTCGTTACAACATATGTAATATTTCAATGATTACATGAATACCACTACCCAGTAGCTGAGGATGGCTTATATTAAGGTATTATTGGCAAATGTCGATGAACTCTTAATGGTACCCGTAAAAAGAACCGTAATTAGAAGATATCCCGGATAGTGTCTGCGTTATGATACTCATCTTGTTCTTGAATGGACTCGCTTTTTGGGGGCTAGGTTTGGCCGCCTATTTACAATTCCGCCAGGGCAGCGACCTGCCTCTTAACAAGAATCTCAGCTGGCTGGCAGTGTTTGGTTTTATCTGCGGGATCACCAGTTGGCTGGATATGTTTATTGCCAGTGGCGGGACACAAGCATACCTGCATGTGCTTGGAATTCTAAAAATGATCACCCAGCCCCTTACAGGTCTATTGTTGCTCAAGTTTGGCTGGGATATTTTAAGGGACATTCCCTTACCCTCCTGGACAATCTTTATTCCCGGGATACTGATTGTTCCGGTTGCGTTGGTAGTTACTTACGCGGCCACCACCTTCAGCACTCCTTCGCCAATTGAAATCCCGATCGATATATGGTCGCGTTACCTGCTTTACCTGCCGGGCAGCATTATGGCTGGGATCGGATTCCTGCGCCAGAGGAATGTGCAACGTAAGACTGGTTTTTCTGATGTAGCCAATCTTTTATTTGGAGCGGGCCTGGCATTCCTGTTCGAAGCCTTCATCGTAGGATTGGTGGTGCCCGCGGCCCCATACGGACCTGCCTCCTATTACAACTATGACCGTGTGCTCTCCAATGCCTTCACCGGAGTGGCAGGCGAAAATATGTTCTCCGGGTTCACTGCCTGGTTGGATTACGCACACGTATTGGTTGTGACTGGATTACCGATCGAATTTTGGCGCATGTTGTCGGCCTTTGCGGTGACATTCTTTGTGGTGCGCGGCCTGGGCGTCTTCGATGCGGTTCGTAAGCGGCAACTAGGAGAATTGCAGGAGCAACGTGATCGGGCTCAGGCAGAATCCTTTAATACACAGATCGTTGCCAGGCAGACCGCCGAAAAATGGACAAATGTCTTGATGATCATTAACCGCCAGATCATGGAAATGGAAGATGTGGATAAAATCCTGATCTACGTCGTAAAAAATGCCCGGGAACTGCTGCATGCTAATTTTGTCGGGCTGGCGCTGATAGCAGATAATTCCAACAGCCTGGAGTTGAGGTGTTTTTCAGCCGAAGCTGCCACCGAGATCATCGCTTCGCAAATAGGTATTCGTACTCCCATACTCCTAGAAAAATTACAAACCGCAGGCTCCTATTGTTCAACGGGTCAGGAACCTTTTGATCAAACCGAGAATATCACCTGTAATCTTGCTGAGCAACCGAATAGCTTTGGGATTGTCCGCCTGGAAATGGACAATCGCCCGATTGGCATCCTTTGGGCAACCAGGTTAGATCAGCTCCAATATACTGAAACGGACCTGATCTGGTTGGAATGCCTGGCGGATCAGGTGGTGATTGCCATCCAGCATGGGTTGATGACATCCCAGATACAATCTCTTTCGATCACAGAGGAACGCGCACGGATCGCCCGTGACATGCATGATGGCCTTGCGCAGGTTCTGGGATATTTGAACCTGGAAGTGCAAACGCTGGGGGCACTACAAAAGCAAGGAAAAAATAAAGCACTATCCATAGAATTGGAAAAGATGCGGTCAGCAATCCAGGTTGCCAATGCAGATGTTCGAGAAAATATATTAAGCCTGCGGACCACACTGGCTAATGGAAAGGGCCTGGTTTCCGCTATTGGCGAGTATCTGGAAGAATTCAGTATCCAGACCAGGATAGAAACCTGCTTTTCCAATGATGGGCAAGATGAGCTAAACCTTTCATCGATTGCAGAAGTCCAACTGGTGTGTATTCTTCAGGAGGCACTTGCAAATGTCCGCAAGCATGCCCATGCGAAGAAGGTGGATGTGTTTCTTAAACGCAAGAAGGAAAATGGAGAAGAATGGATCAGCCTGCAGGTCATAGATGATGGAATCGGTCTGACCGACCAGCGTTCAAAGCACAGCTTCGGGCTGAACACCATGCAGGAACGGGCGAACAGTGTTGGCGGAACTTTGGAATTGAAGTCCCCGCCTGGAAAAGGTACGGCAGTTGTCTGCCGTCTTCCCTGCCTGGAAACAGAGAGATTGAAGGAAAGCCAGATCATTTCCACTCAAAGGGAAAAATATATATTGCCTGAGTCAGGACCCCTGAAATGAATGTGCGCGAATGGGCATTGCCGTTTTATACGATATTGATCCAGATGTCAGTTGGTATGCTGCTGGTATTATGGACATTGCGTCTCTTTGGCAGTAAAAAATTTGATAAAGAGGTGATTGACCAGGTTGTGAGAGATCCCCTCCTAATCTTGTTGACAACGATCGTCATTGGAATGATTGGGGCACATTTTCACTTAAGCAGACCGTATCTTTCATTCCTTGCAGTGAGCAACTTTCGGACTTCCTGGCTGAGCCGGGAGATTGTTTTTACAATGTTATTCTTCCTTTGCTCCGCCGTTCTTTGGTTCTTCCAATGGTATCGAAAAGGGCATTGGGTGCTGAAAACGGTTTTGGGCTGGCTGGCAATCCTCTTCGGGGTTGTGACTGTATATTGCATGGGCAGCATATACCTTCTGCCAACACAGGCTGCCTGGAATATGCCTGAAACCATCCTTGCATTTTATGGCTCGATGCTGCTGCTGGGTGTGCTGGCTCTCGCTGCGATCCTGATCATGGATCTTCGTTTCATGGAAGTCCGCCAAAAGGGAGGGTTAACTGAATGGATGTTAATTGTGAAAAAAGCTGTAAAACAACTGGCTGTAGCGGCAGGCGTGTTTCTAATCCCGGTTCTAATTGTGAATTTATTTTATCTCTACTCTCTGCGCACGGGAACTGGATTGGCGCAAACCAGTTATGATCTTCTCATGGAACTTTACAAGCCACTTCTGATCATCAGATTCTTGCTGCTGGTAGCCGGGGTGAGTTGGTTGATCGTTTCGGTTGCAATAATGGAACGGTCCAGCAAGCGCGTACAGGACCTTTTTACCCCAGCCTATTTGGCCTGTCTGATGGTCCTGGTCGGAGAAATCCTTGGACGCTTCCTTTTTTACGCAGACCATATACGGATGGGATTGTAGGGAGCCAGGTGCAAGCATGACTATTAAAGTGTTGATTGCTGACGACCACAGACTGTTTCGCCAGGGATTGATCGGTTTGATGAAAACGCGTGAAGACCTTGTCGAAGTAATTGGTGAAGCGGAAACGGGCGAGGAAGCCATTCAACTGGCGGGGGAATTGCGTCCAGATATCATCCTGATGGATATTTACATGCCACAGATGGATGGATTGCAGGCGGCCAAAGAGATTCGCGGTCGTTTTCCCGATATAGCAATAGTAATGTTGACCAGTTCAGAACGGGATGGTCATCTTTATGAAGCGGTGAAAATTGGCGTAGCTGGATATTTATTGAAAGACCTGGATGCGACGGATCTTTTTGATATGCTGAGCGGGGTGGCCAGAGGGGAACCTGCCATGACACGTGCCATGGCAGGCAAGTTTCTAAAAGCAGTGGCAAACCGGATGGCAGATGATGGTAAGGGCGAGCAGGCGCTCTCGGAAAGGGAATTATTCGTTCTGCGCCTGGTCGCCAGCGGTGCCAGCAACCAGGAGATTGCAGACAAGTTATCCATTTCTGTAAATACCGTTAAAACCCATTTAAGAAACATTCTTGAAAAACTTCAATTGGAAAATCGTACCCAGGCAGCCACTTATGCGTTTACTCATGGGCTGGTCTCTCCCCGGGATAAATAGCCAGACAAATCACCCATAAGGGTGATTTTGGAGTGTCCGGGAGGGGGATGGAATTCCATGGTTAATACCGTACCATAATGTCAGGAAAAAGCTTCAGGACGGCGATAGTGCCGTTAATTTTGTTTCAGGAGGTTCTTTCTCTAAACCATGGAATACCCAGCCATCCCCTCTTTAGCGTCAATCGGCACTGCTCTTTTGGAGCATATCTTAACCTCTTATACTGATATGGAGGAAAGGAATGAGTGAAAAAAATTTCCTCACGAAAGTAATTACCGATACCGCATTAAGCCGGCGCAGCTTCCTTAAATGGAGCGCAGCTCTGGGCGGTACAGCCGCATTGGCTGGAAATTTGGCCTACGGACTCAAGGCGGTTGAGCAGGTTGCTGCGGCCAGTCCGGCAAGTCCGGAGCAGATTCTGACGGTGGGGTGT
>Ga0182027_10015411_pt1 | contig 10509 bp, 9 predicted proteins | sample 712E1DmetaG_FD_121300 | JGI IMG/M metagenome (GOLD analysis project Ga0182027, IMG submission 121300) | Permafrost microbial communities from Stordalen Mire, Sweden - 712E1D metaG (Illumina Assembly) | ecosystem: Environmental > Terrestrial > Soil > Wetlands > Permafrost | place: Sweden... | reverse complement strand
CCTATGGAAAGGAAAACTTATAGTCGCTCGCTAACCCCGAAGCTGTTGCTTCGAGGAATGCGCTCGCTATGGGATTCAAATATATATACATGTATATGCTTTCTACTTCTCATTCCTCAACCAGACATTTTATATTGAAATAATACGAAATACATGGTATTTTATATGTATGATTAAAAGATTACTTGTTATACCCAAGAAACACAGTTTGTTTTTGTTCGGGCCAAGGCAGACAGGCAAGAGCACGATGCTCAAGTCCGCCTTTGATCCCAGGAAAACCTTTTATCTCGATCTGCTGCAATCGAGCGAATATTTGAGGCTGTCGGCAAATCCCGTCTTGTTCCGGGAAGAAGTGACGGCCATGGGCCCTCAGATAACCCATGTGATTATCGACGAAGTGCAGCGTGTTCCGCAATTGCTTGACGATGTACATTCAGTTCTGGAAAGCAAGCGGCCGCGTATCTTTGTCCTGAGCGGGTCTTCGGCTCGAAAATTGAAACGCTCTCACGCCAATTTGCTCGCCGGCCGGGCGTGGACATTTCATCTTTATCCGTTGACGAGCCTTGAACTGGGCGAACGCTTTCTCCTGTCCCGCGCCCTGCAATACGGGACCTTGCCGAACATCTATCTTGACAATGACGACGTTTCCGCGCAGCGCACGCTTCGCAGCTATGTTGACACCTACCTTCAGGAGGAAATTCAGATCGAGGCGAACGTACGGAATGTGGGATCGTTCTATAAATTCCTGACCCTGGCAGCGGACGCAAGCGGCTCAATAGTGAATTATTCCTCGTTGGCGCATGACACCGGCGTGCCGGTGAACACCATGCGCGAATACTTCAGGATTCTCGAAGACACGCTGATCGGGTCGTTCTTGCCTGCATTTACCCGCTCCGCAAAAGGCCCCAGATCTTGTCAGTGGCCTTTTGCTACGGGATGTCGCACAGAAAATCTTCGACTCGTGGAGTCGAAGAATGCTGTAGTAGCCGTCGACTTCAGTCGACGGGGCTCCACCAAATCGGCCACGAAGCGTCTGGTGAAGCACCCCAAATTCCTGTTCTTTGATACGGGCGTAAGAAATGCGCTGCTCGGACGGGCCAATGTTCCCCTGTCTGAAGGAACCGCTGAATTCGGAAGGTCGTTCGAGCACTTTGTCATCCTTGAACTGATTCGTATCAATGCATACAAGGAAAAAGCATATCGATTTTCATATTATCGCACGCAAAACGGCAGCGAAGTTGACCTTGTTGCAGAGTCCCCGAATGGGGAAACGTGGGGCGTGGAAATAAAGGCTTCAACCGACCCGAACCTCAAGACTGCCGCGGGATTACATTCACTCAAAGAAGTGGTCCCGCATGCGCACCTGATTTGCGCATGCCTCGCACCGCGCAAACGGGTTGCTGGCGGAATTACAATTCTTCCCTGGCAAGAGCTTTTTTCCGAACTTGGGCTCGCGTAGGGCCAAAAGCAAAACGCCTCTCCCATTGACACGCGCGCGTTGGCGATTTCGGCGATCCTATAACTTCTTCAAATACCTAATGATGAGATGAATCTCCCAACATGAGCCTTATAAGGCTCATGTTTTCCATGGCTGTATCGGTCTTTGCAGGCGCTGCGTTACGCAGGACACCGTACAGTCGTTGCCCCGAGGCAGCGGCCGTCGGGGGCATACACAAGGATGTCGACGACATCGACCCGGTCGTTCCTCGGGCAAAAGAGACGGTAGTTGCACACCAGGCCGGATTGTATGCTGCCGGACAGCGGACTTGCATTGTATGACAAATGCAAGTCTGGCTTGACATTTGAACGGTCGCCCTGGGACGCGGACGAGGAGGGGAGCAGCATGCTCAGGGAGTCGCCCTGCACGCGGTCCCGGTATTTCACGCACAACAGGTACCGCAGCGAATCCTGGCGGAGCGGCATGTCCGACAGGAACACGGTCCGAAATGAAACCTGTGAGGCGCAGGGGAGCGCGCCCGGGAAGCCGTCCACGGACAGAATTCCGTTTGTCAATTTGACGCTGTCGCAGCTCAGGAATGCGCTGGCAGGCAGCGTGAGCGCGGGCGGGGGACCGGCGACCGAAAAGGTGATGGCCGGTTCCACCCGGGTGCGGGAGAAGTGAATTACTATTCTGCCGGCAATCATTCCCTGACCTGTGAGCGAGGCATCGGGCTCGAGGCGCACCGCGATCGAAAACCGGTGATCGGGCCGCTGTGTCACCGAGGCGCTGGCTAGCGTGATCGGCGAGGATACGTGAGATGGTTCCGGTCCCGGCCTGATGCACAGGTCGGCTGCCGTGGCCAAGGTGAATCCGGCGATATCATTCACCGGAAGGCGGCACAGCGAATCATTGCGCCGGTCGGCGGCAATACGCCGGTCCAGCAGGCCATGGAACGCGTCAAATGAAATACTGGGCGTGGCAACAGGACCGATGCCGAAATGCGCCAGCGTCCACAAAACTTTGTTTAGGGGGCTGTGCTGCGCCCACGCCTTCTCCTGCCGTTCCTTTTCCTCGTGTTCCCGTCTGACAACTCCGTCGCGGCGCTGTGACTCGAAAATGGACCGGCTCACGGACGCGCTGACGCCTTGCGCGTCGGTGACGGTGATAGTGAGTTCGCGTTGGGACGTGTCAAGATCGAGCGCCCGTTTCACGGAGTAGACGCTGTCGTTGACTACGGTAATGTCGGAGAACCGGCCTGCGGAGAAGTCGAGTCGTTTCAGTCCCGCCGGACTGCTGCTTTCCACCTCGACGATCACACGGTTCAGGTCGTCGTAACTGATGTCGGCGCGGGTAATGACCGGCCCTTGTTTTCCCCCGCAGTCTGCGCACGCCAGCGGAAGATGCCCGTCGTAGGCGAGGCGATACGACGGCAGCGGGTCTGAGATCAAGGTCACGGATGCCGCTGCGGTATCGGGCCGGGAAACGATCCTGCCGTCGGACAGAAGGTAGGCAACGCCTCCCATCGATGCGACAAAAGAGAAACGCCGGGCCGCGTCATCCGGTTCGACCGCCATTGTTGAGCGGAACGACGAGGCCGCGTGCGCACCCAGCGTGATGATCCTCCGGCCCAAGGCGTCCTGCTCCGTCGAACGTGTTCCAGGCGAAAGGCCGATGTGCCCGGTTTCTTCGGTCAACAGGTATGAGATTCGCCGAGCGCTTGGACCCTCGGTTATCTCGGCGTGTGCGGAATCCAACCGGGCTGCTTTGCCGCGGCAGCTGAAGAAATAAGCAGCGCGTGCGTGAGTTGCTCCCACCGTATACTCACGATCGAACCTGATGAGAAGGTAGTCGACGCCGCACAACACGGCCATGCGACCCAGTTCAGTGGTGTCGTCGTACCACTCGCGTTTCTCACGTTCGCAATAGGCGCACTCACGGAGAACGGTTGAGCGGGGCGGGTTGAGTTTTGGCCGGATCGCCTTTTCTGCGACGAAGCGCCCGGTGTCTGCGGGCGGCGCAAACCAGGGGGCGCGCGCATCCGCGGCCACCAGGGATTCATGAGCCGTGACGTCCACCTGCAGCACGAGGGAAACGGCAAGTGCGGCCGCGAACACGGTGGGTAGAAGTCCTGGAGTCATTGGTGATGGCGATTCCCGCGTGGAGAAACGGGACTGAGCTGACCTGTTGCGACGATACATTTACTATTACGTCGCGGCATTGAAATTATGCGATGTGGCGGAATCGCCGTGGAGCGGCAATAAGCCATTTTTCCCCTCTTGCGGTGGCCTACGGTGACAACCACGGTTGCAATTCACTCGTTTTCCTTTATTGAGATAATTTTAGTACATTCCTCACTAAGGAGCCGATTTTCTTTTTGATCCCGTGAAGTTTTCTTTAAAAAGGAGAAGAACTCGGATTCCTTATTATCCAAGCGGCGCACCCAATTGATATTGTCATAGTAACCCAGTCGAAGCGAGATCAAGGCGCTTCTCCGGATTCTGATATCCTCATTTTGGTCCATTGCCATTGCCTGTAGCTTTGGAATGGATAAGTTGACGGTTCGTTTAATAGATATACCCGTCGCCAGGACTTTTAAGGCAAATGTGTCACTACATTCTAAAAGAATTTCCTTCCCGTAATTCGTGTCAAGCGTTGCAAGTCCATTGATAACGGATAATCCATAACCATAGTTCTTACCAGCAATGATTTTCTTTAAAGAAGGAATTGCGCCTTGTGCATTGCGTTGCACGAGTGTTTCGACTGCATCGAAAAGACCGGTTTGTGAATGGGGACGAAGAAGTCCTTCAATAATGAGGTCGGTTGTTGTTTCATTGTTAAACTGAGACAATCCCAAGATTGCAGCTTGAACAGACCGCACATCGTCTGTTCTCAGATAGTTAATTAGTTCCGGCATTACGGTAGTGTCACCGAGTTTAGCACGACTATCGATAATCTCTAATTTGGCGGGAACGTTTTGAGTTCGACGAAAGAGTTGTGTTAATACGGGGACATATAAAGGGTCACGTATCTTGGCAATCAGATCCGCCAAAACACACTGAACAGCACAGTTGTCCTCCTTTGAAATGATAAAAGATAGCCGTTTTCTAATACTTTCATTAAAAAAATCCTTCGAAGCGAGCCTGGCTTTTCCTACTGGGGGATCAATAGTGGCTATCAAGTGATAGACTGCATCGATTCGAGCAGAAGTATCTGCGGCTTTTTCGAGTATTGCTAAATCCTGTTGGATAATACTGTATGCCATGTTCTCTCTAGATTGAGAGACAACCACAAATAACAAGACGAAACAAGTAGCTTGGAATGTTTTATGCAGCATAAGTTAATGGTTCCCTATTGTGTTCATTTAAAACGAGAATTGCTTGTTTGCCTTTTTCTGCGCGCGGCTCTTTCAGGCCAAAAGCATCTGTATATATATCAAAACTGAATACATATACATGTATATACTTTCCTTATTCGACCATACGGGACAGAAGATCGAGTTTCTTGGCTTCAGCATACGACAAAATCCATAGCTTTTTATTCTTATTCCACCGTCCCTGGCAACTCTTGATTTTAGTCTGAAGGCTTTTTTCGTTCCAATTTATTTTCACGAGCACCGGATCATCTTCTCCAAGCTTGGGAGTCCGAGGAACCTCTTCAACGACGATTTCCACAGTCTTCAAACGCCTTTTCCGGATTGCATCGTAACGATACCGGACGCAAACGAGTTTATCGCCATATACTGATGCGAGTTTTCTTGTCCCACGGTCACCGGGATGCAATGTCAGGCCGACTTTCATATAAATAAAGTAATTATCGCGCAAGAGGAGAAAAAAGCAAGGCTCACGGATGAGGAAAAAGTGCCTACCGGTATTCCGCGGGAGATTTGATAAAAGGGTATTTCTTGCGAAGAGACAACAGGTCGGAATCCGATGTAAACAATTCCGCTCCGGTGGAAAGGGCCAGGTGCAGATAGGCGGCGTCATAGGCGCTCAGGTTTTCCGCAAGCGTCAGAGTAAGAATCCCTGATTCTCCCTGCATCTCAGGGCCGACGACCTCTTTTGGTATCTCCTTGAGCAGAAAAAGAGCTTTGTGGGATGTCGGTTCGTCAATCCTTTTCCGGCGAACCGCGCTTTTCAGGACATTCAATATTTCAAACCACCAGAGCGACGGCGCGATCATTGAGATTTTCCGTTCCAGAATATCCGTAAGGATTATCTGCGAAGCCAGCGACCATTCGTCAGGCAAAAACCACGAGGCCGTTATGGTGCAGTCAAGCACGACGATCCTGCTCATCGTTTCCGGCCTTCGCCCACGAGTTTCTTGACCGGCGTTGAACCGGTGCGCTGCTTGTCCCGGATGTCGTGAAACCCCGCAATAACGTCAAGCGCGCTTGCCTTTCTGCCATGATTAGGACCGTAGGGTACAAGCCGCGCAATGGACCGATTGTGACGCTTGATGACGATTTCTTCGTTGTTCTGCTCCACGTCACGCAGAAGTTTGCTGAGATGGGTTTTTGCGTCAAAAGAATTAATGGTTTTCATACATGGCTCCGGTTTATTTAAACTGGTCTATTCTACTAGTCTAAAGTATAGGTCCAGCCCGCCACCGGTGCAAGTACGGACCGGTGTTGTCTTCATGACCAATAGAAAAGGCCCTGTTGCCCGCGGATCTCGCGAGGAACAGGGCCTTGATTCTTCATGAGAGACGCACGCCGCGACGCTTCGAAGTACACCCCTTCGGGTGCTTCGGAGCGTCGCCCGACGGGGTGTGCGTCTCTACAACGGGGTGATATATCAACGCACCGCCGGGATCTTGACGCCCTTGGGCAAACCCTCGAAGCCGGCCACAACGGTCCTGACGCCTGCGTCGCGAATTTCCTCTTCGGCGCGGATGAGCGGGTTGTAATTCTGCAGGTTGCGCTCGCCGTTGGGCGCGCCGGCCTTGAACCACACGCGGCGGGACACCGATCCGTACAGAAGCGGCATGAACGGCAGGAACTCGGACGTGCCTTCTGTTGACCGGTGGGAGAAGAACGCGGAGAAACAGCCGGCCTTCATGTTGTTGAGCGCCTCGTTAAGCGACGATACGCCCACCGTGGCAAGTTCCGACAGCACGACGCCGGTGTCGCCGCGCGCGTCAAGGAACCGCTTGACCCGACCCGCGTCCGCGACGCCGAGCACCACTTCCGTGGCCAAACAGGTTTCCGTGAACGTGCCGGCCTGGTTCAGCTTGATAAGCACGGAATTGCCGGCCCTGTCCTTGCGGTCTTTTGCTGCCAAGAACGGGATGATGAACCGAAGCTGGGTCACGGCCGCGTCGTCGATCACGATCTGCACCCGGTCGCCGTATTTCTCGTTCATCAGCTTGTGCGCGATCACGTCGTTTTCCGAGCCCGGGTCTTCCATGGTCACGAAATTGTCCGCGCTCTTGACAACAGAATAATCGAACTCGATGAGCTCCTCGCGGGTTTTCTTGCCCAGGCCGGAGAAGCGCATGTCATACATCCCGTTTTTGATGAGTTCCTCGCCCTTCTGGATCTCGGAGAACGCGTTGTCCGTGCCGATCGCGTAGTCCTGTTCCGTCAAGCCGAGCTGGCCGGCGCATTCCTTGATGCGGGTAAGGCCTTCGAAATTGTCCTTGACAGGGAAGACAAAGCCGCGCTCCTTGGCCGTGCCCGTGGGAAGCTTGTCCCGCACCAGGTTCTTTTCGAACTGGCGGAAGAACTTCGTGCCCGTGATAAACACGTCCTTGACGGATTTCTCCTTCATGGCAAAGAAGAACATCTCCTGGATGTCCTGCTTGGTGCCCGGCACATGCTCGCCGCCGCACACCATGTTGAAGGCGATGTTGGGCATGTAAAACGTCTTCATGCCCTTGGGCGCCAGAATCTGCCATGCCTTGAACCCGGATGCGTTGAGCAGGGTCTGGAAAAACACGGTCGATGAGGCCAGGCACGCGTTGCCGCCCCATACCTTCTTGTTCGGGCCTGCTCCGGCCACCAGCTTGAGGTCGAATTCCTCGCACGCCTTGACAATATCCTTTGGTGATTTGATCACGACCTTTTTCGGCAAAAGCGGAACGATGTTCTTCTCAATGGAGGTGATGGCCTGGTCGTTTGGTATGTAAATGGCCTCGTTTTCACCGTCCGACGTGCCTTTTGCGATGCCGTTTCTCTGTTCGATGGTCCAGGAGTCTTTTCCCCGGGTTACGCGCGCGGACATAGCCCCTTCGAGCGTGAAATTCGCGTACGATGAAAGGATTTCCCGACCTTTGAGCGTGAACTTGGTGATCGTCGTTTCTCGTGCCATTGGGTGGTCCTTTTGAAAATGGTTTTATGATTACAAGGAAAGCGTCTTTGTCCGGTGGAGCACAAGGAGGAGTAAAAATACAATATTTTGGTAAAAGGTGAAAAGCCTTAATTTATTAAATAAGGTATTGCCACGCGATTGCCGAAGTAGTATACTTATTTAAACCAACTTAACGAGCAGTTAAGTGCATTTACAGCACCAAACCAGGGACCATCGTTAACCATTCTATATAAGGAGGGATTTATGGACGCCAATTTGAGAAACAGGATCGAGAAACGGGCTTATGAGATTTTCCTTCACCGTGGTGCGCAGCCCGGCCATCATTTTGACGATTGGGTAAAGGCAGAGAAGGACGTTATGGCGGAAGTCTCAAAAGAAAAAGGCTCCAGCCAGAAGAAACCGGTCATGGCGCCGGCAAAAAAGAGATAAGCGAAGCGTTCAGTCGAATTTGAAAGCGGAAACAAAGGCTTCGGTCTTTGTTTCCGTTCCTATTTTATGGCCGGATCGTGGATAGCGGACGGTCAGCCCGTGACGTGCAGGGCCAGGATCGTGAGGTCGTCGTGATAGGGCGCGTGCCGAGTGAATTTCTTGATGTCTTCCATGAGTTTCGCGATCAGTGTTTCTGCGTCTGAGTCCGTGTCCTTGGCCAGGACCTCGCACAGCCGCTGCAAGCCGTAGGAATTACGCTCCGGGTTTGCCGCATCGGTCAATCCATCGGTATACACGAGGAAACGGTCGCCTTTTTTCAGGTCAAGGGTCTTCTCGTCCATCATCTCCCGAAATTTTACGGAATCGGAAATCAGCCCGAGTGCCAGGCCGTTGGACGTAATGGGCTGCGGCACGTCGCCTTTTGTGCCGAGCTTCAGCATGATGGGGTGGCCGGCGCGGGCATAGCTCATCGACTTGCCGCTGCTCGAAATGATGACGCACAGGGCGGTGACGAACGACCGGTCGTCGATGTTGAGGGTCATGAAATCGTTGACCGAGCACAAAAGGCCCTTTGCCGACGTTTCCCGACGGCCTTCGACGCGGAACGTGCTGCGCACCATGGTCATGAGCAGCGCGGCAGGTATGCCCTTGCCGCATACGTCCGCGATGACCACGACCCAGTCGCCGTTTTCGGTTTTGAAATAGTCAAGGTAATCGCCGCCGACCTCGTAGGCCGGGAAGTACACGCCCTTGATGTTGACGCGCGGGATATCGGGTTTGAAATTGGGCGTGAAGCGGCGCTGGATGCTGCGCGCCGCGTCGAGCTCACCGTCCAGGCGCGCCTTTTCACCGAGTTCAAGGTAATGAACGGCGTTGCTCAGGCATGCGGCCGCGTGGGTCGCCAGCGTTGCAAGCAGGGTCTGTTCATTGTCAAGCACCTCGCGTGATTCCGACGAGGTGAAAATCTGGATTGCGGCAACGCACTTGTTGTCCGCCAGAAGGGGAATGGCCGCATAACAGGGAAGGCCGGCGAGTTCCTCGGGCCAGCCATTGCGCGAGAGGCGGGCATCCTTTGCCCAATTGTCAACGATAATGGTTTTCTGTGTCTCGGTCCTCAGAAACACCCCGAGGGCTTTTTCCGACGCGATCCTCCCGGCGTCGACGTCGAGCATGGCCGTGGCCGCGGCGCATTTGAAGGCATTCTTCTGCACTTTGCAGATGCTTGCCTGGGAAAGCGGGAAGCGCGCGGTAAAGGTCTTGAGAATCGCGGGCATGAGCGCGTCAAGCTGCATGATCTGGGCGAGTTCGAAACTGGCGGTGTTGAGAAAATTGAGCTGCGCGATCCGTGATTCGAGCCGGTCGTTTGCGCGTTTGAGGTCCACGGTACGCTCCGCGACCCGGATCTCCAGTTCTACCTTGGCCTTCTGCAGCTCGTCCTCGAACTCCTTCATTTTCGTGATGTCGCGCGACACGCCTACGGTGCCGACGATCTTCCCTTTTTTGTCGGAAATAGGCACCTTGGTCGCGGAAAACCAGACCAGTTTGCCGCCGGGCCTGCCGACCTTCTCGACCTTGTTGATCAGCGCCTTGCCCGTCTTGACAATCTCCATTTCCTCGGCAAACGCCACGCGCGCATGGTCGTGCACGAAGAAGTCGAAATCGGTCTTGCCCACCGCCTTGGCCGGGTCGCTGATCCCGAGCGTTTTGGCCTGGGCCTTGTTGACGCGCATGAAACGGCTCTCGGTGTCCTTGAAATAAATGGTGTCCGGCAGGTTGTCCATGAGCGTGTGGAGCATGTCGCGCTCGTAGGCAAGCGCGTCCTCGACCTGCTTGCGCTGCGCCGCGCTCTTTTCCGACGTGGCCGAGTATTCCGCAAGCTTTGCCCGGATGGATTCTATCTCGTCAAGAAGCTGCTGCTTTGTGCGGTCGTCGGTGGTCATAGGCGCCTGCGAAAATGACTGGGGAATTTTGTGTCTCAATAATAATATAATCCATCGAAAGTCCCGTCAACCCTATTTTTGACGTAGCCCACTGGATGGGGTATCCCTTCGTCTATCATACAATAGAGTGTAGGATGGTCGTCACGGTGCAATACGGCCGTACAATACGGAGGCCCCGGCGGCACAACAGGATTTTTGTTTCAATGAACTTTTTCATAGCGCGAAACGACTATCATCGTGTGTCTGCGGACTTCGGAAAAGGAGAACAAATGAAGAGTGTGATCGTCATAGCGGTGGTGTCGCTGGTGTTGAGCCTTTCGGGCCGGTTGCAGGCGCAGGGGCTTGCCGGGAGCGGAGGCTTCGACGCGCCGTTATTTCAGGCGGACTACAT
>Ga0182027_10015410_pt1 | contig 10509 bp, 10 predicted proteins | sample 712E1DmetaG_FD_121300 | JGI IMG/M metagenome (GOLD analysis project Ga0182027, IMG submission 121300) | Permafrost microbial communities from Stordalen Mire, Sweden - 712E1D metaG (Illumina Assembly) | ecosystem: Environmental > Terrestrial > Soil > Wetlands > Permafrost | place: Sweden... | reverse complement strand
TCCATAGGAGTCCTCATTGAAATTCAATAAAATTTGTGTCCTCGGCCTGGGCTATATCGGCCTGCCGACCGCCTCCACCTTTGCCGCGCACGGGGTTAAAGTGGTGGGAGTGGATGTTAACCAAAATATCGTGGATACTTTACGCCGCGGCAACATTCACATCCACGAGCCGGGCCTGCGCGAAACCTACAAGGCCGCACTCGCCTCGGGCAACCTGACGGTCTCCACGAAACCCGAGGAAGCCGACGCATTCCTGATCGCCGTACCTACGCCCTTCCACGAAGATAAATTCGGTGAATACGACGGCCGGAAATATAAACTGGCCGATATGCGCGCCGTGATCTCCGCGGCAGAAGCCATCCTTCCGTTTTTACGGAAAGGCAACCTCGTCGTGCTTGAATCGACTTCGCCGCCGCGCACCACGCTTGAACTGATTGCTCCGATCCTCGCTCGCTCCGGGCTTCAGGCCGGCCGCGATTTTCACCTGGTCTATTCACCTGAGCGGGTCCTGCCCGGCCAGATCCTGCGTGAGTTGATCGAGAACGCGCGCGTGATTGGCGGCGTGACCCCCGAATCCGCCCAGGCCGGGGCGGACTTGTATTCGATCTTTGTCAAGGGCGAGATCGTCAAGACCGATGCGACCAGCGCGGAAATGGTCAAGTTGATGGAGAATACGTATCGCGATGTCAACATCGCCATCGCGAATGAATTTGCCCGCCTGGCCGATAAATTCGGTGTGGACGTATGGGAAGCTATCCGCCTTGCCAACCGCCATCCGCGCGTGAAGATCTTAAATCCCGGCCCCGGTGTCGGAGGCCATTGCATCAGCGTGGATCCCTGGTTCTTCGTGGAAGCCGCACCGGAGTTGACCCCTCTTATCTATAACTCGCGCCGGGTCAACGACGCCCAGCCTCATTATGTCGTGGAATTGATCCGCCGGACGATGGGCAGTTTAAAGGGTAAAAATATAGCCGCCCTGGGTCTGGCTTACAAACCCGACGTAGACGACCTGCGTGAAAGCCCGGCAACGGAGGTTGTCCTTGAGTTGCAAAAAGAAGGCGCAAAAGTCAAAGCTTGGGAGCCTTTCAAACCCGATGCTAACCTGCCGGGGATCGATATGGCCGCCAGCCTCGACGATGCGCTGAAAGGTTCCGATGCGGTCGTGCTGCTTGTCCACCATACCGATTTCATTAACTTGAAACCATCCGACATTACACCCGCGACCAAAGCCCGCATCCTTGTCGATACGGTCAATGGCTGGGATCCGAATGAATGGCGATCCGCGGGTTTCCAGGTTGCGCGCCTGGGCGTAGGGAAGTAACGTGTGATAGATACCCGGCAGCCGGTTATCAAGGTCCTTTCTGTTTTTGGTACCCGGCCTGAGGCCGTTAAGATGGCACCTGTGGTAAGGGCCCTGGCGCGGACCAGGAGCATAGAAGCGCGGGTATGCGTCACGGCGCAGCATCGCGAGATGCTCGACCAGATACTGGGTCTCTTCCAGCTCAAACCCGATTACGACCTCGATCTCATGCGCAGCGATCAAAGCCTGGCGGAGCTCAGTGCCGCGATCTTCACCCACCTTGACCCTGTGCTGGACGACTTCAAACCGGATTGGGTCTTTGTCCAGGGCGATACAACTACAGTGGCTGTGGCGGCTTTGCTGGCCTATTATCACCGTATCCGCGTTGGACATGTGGAGGCCGGGTTGCGGACACATGATAAATGGCAGCCGTTTCCGGAAGAGATTAACCGCCGCATAGCCGGTGTGACCGCCGATTTGCACTTCGCCCCCACGGAATGGGCGCGCCAAAATTTATTGCGCGAGGGTATGGATGATAAGACCATCGCGGTGACGGGCAATCCGGTGATCGACGCCTTGCAATTTGTGGCGAAACAGCCTGATGTAGAGTCGACAACTCAATTACTTAATGGATTGGGGATCGGAAATCGGGAGCCGGTTCCCGGCAAACATAGATTGATTCTCGTTACGGCACACAGGCGCGAAAACTTCGGTGCGCCGCTTGAAGCGATCTGCCAGGCTCTCAAAAAACTCGCCGCGCGTGGCGATGTTGAAATAATTTATCCCGTTCATCTCAACCCGAACGTACAGGAGCCGGTCAACCGGATTTTGAAAAACATACCGCACATTACTCTTCTCCCTCCGCTTGACTACCTGCCTCTCGTACAATTAATGAAGCATGCTGCATTAATACTCACGGATTCAGGCGGCATACAGGAAGAAGCGCCGGTCTTCGGCATTCCGGTATTGGTTCTGCGCGAAATAACCGAACGCCCGGAGGGGATCGAGGCCGGCACATTGAAGTTGGTTGGCACGGACGCTCATCGCATCGTCGAGTCGGCAAACCGCCTGCTGGACGATCCATCCGCATACAGGCAAATGGCAAAGGCCGCCAATCCCTTCGGGGATGGTCACGCGGCTGAAAAGATCGTGCAGGCTTTGTTGGATTTTGAGTAACTACTCATAGCCTTTCGTATAGCACCTGCAGAGGTATCTTTTTGTCTCAGGCTTTCAGCCTGAGACAGTGTTTGAAAAGCCAAAATCAACGGGAGCCATCGAATAGTCACCGAGCGTTGAACAAAGACTAGTGTCAATTTTCCATGACTAACGGCAGCAAAACGGTTCTTTAGAAAAAGAAAAAACAAAAAATCTCTGTTCATCCCCGGTGGATTGTCGCTTAACAAACACTTTCGGAGACAAAAAGATGAGTAGGTATGGTTTTGAAACGACCTCAGCCGGTCAATGATTTAAGATCGAAAACCGGCCCATTTTCACAGGCCAATTGCGCGCCGCCGCGCAGTTCGACGCTGCACACACCGCATTGGGCAAGCGCCCCGCACGGCATCGGCGTGCGGACAAGGATTTGCGCCTGGCCGGGGATTTTCAGCGGGCTGATTTTTCCCAGTATTTGTTTCAACGAGGGTATTGACTCGCGCGCCGCGTCAACCGCCAGGTAATCGGCCCAGCTGCAAACCTCTGTCAGCGCGCGCAGCGGCTGGACCTCTACCTGCAAAGGCAGGTCGTCAGGTTGATTTTCGCACACCAGCGTCACCTCTGCTTCCTGTTTGAAAGCCGCATCCAGCAAGGCAAGCAGGCGCCTCGGGGAAGAGTCATAAGCTGCCAGCGCGATCCGCCGCGCGGTGGCAGGCATCGCGAAGCCGTGTCCAAGCGGGCCGCGCAGATAAAGACGTGTTCCCAGAGTCCATGATTCGGGCGTGGGCGGCGCGATCAGAAAACTATCTTCCCCCATTGTGTGAGAATCTCCAAAAAATCCGGCCCTGAAAATCGTGCTCGCCAGGGGTGAGTCCGAACTGGGGTTGTGAGCCAGCAGATAGCCCCCCGGCGGCGGGATCAAGCGCGGCGGACAGGAGATGCGCGCCGCAGAAAGCCCATCCATCAGCACCAATTCAACGACTTTTCCATCAGCCTGCATGAGGCCATCGTAACATGCCTTTTCGCGGGCAGCAAGCGATTATAATGATTTGCAATTACTCATGACTCTTTGTAAAGCCCCCTAAAAAATGGACGTGTACGGGGCGCACGCCCCGTACACGTCCATTTTTTAGGTATCCTTCGTCCTCGCAGACCGTAGGTGCAGGTGCATTTCGCGAAGCATGCAAAAGCGTTCTCCCTACCAGGTTGAAAGCGTGGGACGAAGGTGGGATAAATAAATGATTTCAAGAAGTTTTTCTATGGAGGAAAAATGAACATCGCAAGTGTATTTCAAGGCATTGCTACGATCGCATGGGTGGGTTTTCTTGCAATATTGGCTATGACATTCGTCCGCTCCAGCCGCGGTCAACCGACCAAAGGGCTGAGCACGTTCATCGTTATCATGTTGGTAGCGGCATTGTTGCTAACTACCGTCGGAGCCGGCGTGGTATTCCTGCAGGCCAACCAATATGGTGTTGTGATATCGGCTTTCCAGCCAAATGGTTATCGCGCGAAACCCCTGGGTCCTGGCTTACACTTGGTCATCCCATTCCTGGAAAGCGTAGTCCCATATTCTGTGGCGCGCGAGACCTACACCATGTCTGGAACGACCGGCGAAGGTCAGGTGGCGGGCGATGACTCGATCGAAGCCCGTACCAAGGACGGACAGCAGGTTTTTATCGATGCTTCGGTGATCTACACCATAGACCCGGCCCAATTAATTAACCTGCACATCCGCTGGCAGAATCGTTATGAAGATAACGTAGTGCGGCCCGTGACGCGTGCTGCCATTCGTGATGCGGTATCACAATACGGCGTCGAGGAGATTGTTAGCACCAAACGCACTGAGTTGGAAAGTACGATTACTACTACGATTGAAAAAGGTCTATCGGATAACAGCTTGATCTTGTCTGATTTCCTGCTCCGTAACATTCGCTTCAGCGATCAGTATGCGCAAGCCGTCGAGCAGAAACAGATCGCCGAACAGCAGGCCCTGCAAGCCCAGCTGGTTGTCGAGCAGAAGAAGCAGGAAGCCGAACAGGCCCGCCAGGTGGCGCAGGGTCAGGCCGATGCAGCGGTCATCGCGGCCAAAGGCGCGGCGGACGCCCGCCTGCTCCAGGCCCAGGCCGAAGCGGAGGCCAACAAGGAAATCGCTCAATCGATCAGCCCGGCGCTCACACAGTATATGTATGTCAACAAACTGGCACCCAGCGTGCAGACCATCTTCATTCCCAGTGGCAATCAATTTATATTGCCCCTGCCGGATACGACCGCTCCCCAACAGTAAGAGTTCGATATCAGGAGAGTATGAATCGTAAGAATCCAAGTGGCCGCCAGATTCGTCTAACGAGTTTGGCAGCCTGCGCGGGTTGAGCCTCGAAGCTCAACGCGGAAACGCTGGCGCAGGTTCTGCGCCCCGTGCAGGAAATTTTCAACCCGTCCGACTATCCAGATCTCCTGGTCGGACTCGGAAGCCCGGACGATGCAGCCGTCTGGCGGCTGGACGATTCGCGCGCCCTGGCGATGACTACGGATTTTTTCACGCCGATTGTGGACGATGCCTATGATTTCGGGTCCATCGCGGCCGCCAACAGCCTCTCGGATATCTACGCCATGGGCGGCACGCCATTCATGGCCTTGAACATTGCGGCCCTGCCCGAAGACCTGCCGGCGGACCTGGTTACCGATATCCTGCGCGGCGGCGCGGAGAAGGCGCGTGAAGCCGGCGTCGTTATCGCCGGTGGTCATACCGTCAAAGACAAGGAACCAAAATACGGGCTGGTTGTGATCGGCTTCGTTGACCCGCATAAGATGTTAAGTAAAAGCGGACTCAAAGCGGGCGACGTGCTGGTGCTTACAAAACCGCTCGGTTTCGGCCTGACAACCACTGCCTTGAAACGCGAACAGGCCGAAGAAAAAGATGTGAAAGAAGTTGTAAAGTGGATGACACGCCTCAATCAAACCGCGGGGCAGTTGGCTCGCGAATTCAACCTGCGCGGCGGCACGGATGTTACCGGCTTCGGTCTGCTCGGGCACGGATTGGAAATGGCGGAAGGCGCGGGTCTCGCGCTGGAGATCGATTATAGCAAAATTCCTTTTGTCAGCGGAGCGCGTAAGTATGCCGGGTTGGGAACCTTTGCGGGCGGTCTATTCGATAATCGTTCCTATTTCGGGCCGCGGGTTCAGTTTGATGAAGGGATCGATGAGCCTGCCCGGATGATGCTCTTCGATCCGCAGACCAGCGGCGGTTTGCTGCTAGGCGTGCCGGAAGATCAGCTTGAGGCATTCGCCAAACGCGCAGACGAAATGGGCCAACCGGTCTGGCCGATAGGAAAAGTTGAAGCAGGCAAAGGGATTCGGGTAAAATAGGGTAACTGCTCACAGGCCCCTGCATAAAATTCCCGGAAAAAAGGATATGCACGGGGCGTACGCCCCGTGCATATCCTTTTTTCCGGGAATTCTTTGTCCTCGAAGATGCCGAGTGCATTTCTTGGCGCGGCGCGCAGATGTCGGGCACTTTTCGCACCAGGAAGGCTTGGTGCGAAGCAGTGTCACAGCCAGTGGTTACAAAATAGATGCAGCAGGAGAGAGGCCTGCCGGATACAATCAATTTATGTCAGGTTACTTCATCGAAATCTTAATACTTTTATTTTTACTTCTCCTCAACGGCTTATTTGTAATGTCGGAGATGGCGGTCGTCTCATCAAGGAAGGCGCGCTTACAGCAGCTCGCCAATGATGGAAATAAACGCGCGGGGGCAGCCTCGACCTGGCGCAGAACCCCTCGGTTTTCCTCTCCACCGTACAGATCGGGATCACGCTCGTCAGCGTGCTTTTAGGCGCATTTAGTGGTTCGGTGTTCTCCCCCCCGCTGGCCGGACTGTTCCTGCTCTGGCCGCTTGTCCGTCCATATGCAAATTCGCTGGCTTTCGGCATCGTCGTAGTGCTGGTCACCAGCCTGACCCTGCTTGTCGGCGAACTGATTCCCAAACGCCTGGCGTTACATCAACCCGAAAGAATAGCAGCGGCCATCTCCGGCCCCATGTTGTTCGTTTCAAAATTATTCAATCCCCTGGTATGGTTGCTGGGTCTCAGTACTGAATTTGCGCTGAAAGCAATGGGGATCAAACCTACTGATGAACCGCCCGTAACGGAAGAAGAGATCCAGCTCATGATTGACCAGGGCACGGAAGCCGGCGTGATAGAAGAGTCCGAGCAGGATATGGTGGAAGGCATTTTCAGTTTGAGCGATTCGCGCATTTACTCGCTGATGACGCCGCGCACTGAAATTGTCTGGCTCGATATTAAAGACTCACCGGATGAGATCCGCAATAAGATCGTGGAAAGCCCGTATTCCCGCTTCCCGGTTTGTCAGGATAACCTCGATACGGTGCTCGGCATCGTCAAAGCTCGTGACCTGCTGGCGCCTCCGGGACTTGAGAGCGAAGATTTCAAGCTCAAGGACAAACTGCGGCCTGCTTTTTACGTGCCTGAGACGATGTTTGCTTCGCGCGCATTGGAAGTCTTCAAGGAGAAGAACGCCGAGCTGATGCTGGTCATCGATGAGTTCGGTGGCTTGCAGGGCCTGCTGACTCTCAATGACATCATCGAAGAGATCGTCGGTGATATCGAAGCCGAACCGCAGGCCACCCAGCGGCAGGATGGGTCCTGGCTGTTGGACGGCATGTTGGAAATGGACGATTTCAAGGAGATCTTCAATTTCGAAAAACTGCCCCACGAAGATGAATATGAGACCCTCAGCGGTTTCGTGATGACCACACTGGGACGCGTACCGCAAGCCGCTGACCACTTTGAGTGGAACGGCCTTCGCTTCGAAGTGATGGACATGGACGGTCGCCGCGTCGACAAGGTGCTGGTCACCACTGTCCCGCCGCGTTCCAACACACAACCCATGAAAGAGCAGAAATAATATTATGAAATACCAGTTCTTATTCTTGGGGACTCAGTGAGTTGCGTCATCGCGCAGCATAACATCCCCGTTCTTTTTCTTGGGGGACCCTGTGGGTTGCGACTTGGCGTTAAATCTTTTTGCGCGAAGTTTAGTGTTGAAGCCTTTAGTGCATCAGGGACATTTTTTATCGGATTTTGTTCTGGTGTATAATTTGCGCCCGTATGAGCCCCGATAACCCGTCTCAAAAAACTCAAGTCTGCCCTACCTGTGGCACGCGCCTGTCCGAAACAGCCGTGCGCTGCCCTGTGTGCGGCACGGACCTGAGCCAGAAACCGAAATCATCATCGGTGCCTTCGGCCAAACAGGCGGATAGGTCCATCCAGGCCACGCGCATGCCGGAAGTCACGCTCAGCCTGCCGGTTGCATTGGGCTTGCTGATTCTGTTTCTGGCAGTCGGCGCGACGGTTGTATATGCCGGTTTGAGCGCCTCAAAACGTGTGGTCAACCCCACAGAAGTTCCGACCCAAACCGACACACCGGCTCCGTCACCATCGCCCACCGATACCCAGCTCCCTACTTTAGCTCCGACTGTAACTGAACAACCTCCGTTCAGTTATACGATCAATTCAGGCGATACCTGCGGAGGAATAGCTGTTCAGTTCGGCGTATCGACGAACAGCATTATTATCTTGAATAATTTACCGGCTTCATGCAATAACCTAGTAGTCGGACAAAAGTTGAAAATCCCGTTCCCGACTGCCACGCCTCTGCCGGTGGCAACGAATACCCTGCAGCCCGCGGATCAAACCCAGGCCGCCTGCGAAAAAGTGGTGATCACCGTCCAGGCGAACGACACCCTTTCGAGCATTGCCCTCAATTACGCCGTCCCGATGCAGGCCATCAAGGATTTCAACGGCCTGGCGACCGATAATGTGTTTGTTGGGCAAACGCTCACAGTCCCTTTGTGCGCCCGTGCCGCTACTCCCGGCCCGACCCCGACCGCCACCATCCCTCCACCCTACCCTGCTCCGAACCTGCTCTTGCCCAGTGACGGCGCGGCCTTCACTCTGGCCAACGATATCGTTACGTTGCAATGGGCTTCGATCGGCACCCTTCGTGACAATGAAGCCTATCAGGTCATTGTCGAGGACATTACCGCCGGTCAGGGCAGTCGTATCGTTGACTATGTGACCGATACCAAATACATCGTCCCGGCCTCGTTCCGGCCGAAGGCCAACGTGGCTCATGTTATGCGCTGGTGGGTGGCCCCCGTGCGGCAGGATGGAAGCGACGCGCAAGGTCAGGCTATATGGGATACCGCCGGCGCAGCCAGCGACAAAAGGGACTTCACCTGGGTCGGCGCAGCAGTCGCATCAACGCCCACGCCTTGACCATCTGGATATAACTTGATCAACCAGGCTTCCGAAATCTCAAAGATTTCGGAAGCCTTTGTTTACATTGCTCTCAACCATATATTGATGTAATGACCCGGGAGGTCTATCCTACGGGACAAAATACAAATTCAGCCGGGACTATTTGCTGGTCGTGTTGGTCAGGGACGAAATGGATCTCGACCTTCTGGATATACTTAAAGTGGAATATGACTGGAAGACAGAGATGGAAGATGACCGGGTGCCTGATTGGATGAGCGAACCATTTCCTTGGGATTGGTTGGTGATAGCAAAAGCCAGATAGATCCCCGTCCTCTTACGGATCGAAACCCAAATCCCATCCTTCCTTTGAGAGATATAATACCGGCTGGTATACCGTCGGGATCAAAGGAGAAAAGGATGGCCCACCCGCTGATCGACCAATATCGCTTCACCCGTCGCGAATGGCTGCGCGGCCTGCAAGGAATCTCCGAAGCGGACACAGCGCAGCATATCGGACCGATGAACTGCATTAGTTGAATAGTGGGACACATGGCCTGGCACGAACACCGCTACTGGCTCGAACTGGCACAGGGTAAAATGTTATTCCCAAAATTGAACGAAATTTATGCCTACGGCGCACCGATGAGCACACCCTTATTGGAAGAGATGCTGGGACTCTGGCAAACGGTCACGAAAGCTGCCGACCCGTACCTTGATAGCCTGGCCACAGGATCGTTGCAAATTGACCTGCTGCGGGATGGGAAATCGGTGGGACAAACCATCGGTTCAGCGTTGCGCCGCGTCGCCTATCATTACTGGTATCACACCGGCGAGATCCAGGCCATTCGCCAAATGCTGGGGCATAAAAATCTCCCGGAGTATGTCGGGGATATTGAACTGGAAGCTCCCTATCGTCCGGAATAATCCGGTGATGACCGAGGTCTTGCGTATCGGTGACCGCGTAAAAGTCTTTCTTGATTCAAGTTTCTGGAAAAGTGAGGGTTGGTTTGAAGGAACGGTCACGCGTATCGACCCTTACTCTGAACACCGCAGTTTCTTCTGGGTGGAGTTGGATGCGCCTGTCCAATCCGCACAGGGCGGTCTGACCGGCCTGGTCTCGGTGTTCAATCCTAAAAATATCAGGAAAATAAACTGACAATGAGATGTAAAAATGATATCTGTCCGCAAAGCCCTAGCACGAAGTATCTGAAAAAAGAATATGCGCAGGGCGTACGCCCTGCGCATATTCTTTTTTCAGAATTTTTTGTCCCAAGCTTTCAGCTTGGGACAAATATAAAGGACTCGGTCTGCGTTATTATCAAATGAGTCGCGACTTCCCATTAGAAACCGGGCGTTGATCGAAGGCCAATATCCATTTGTTCTGCCAGACTGGAAAAATGGATATATCGAATGTGAAAATTTTAAAAAAATCTCTGTTCATCCTCGTTTATCTCTGGTGAATTCTCACTTAAGAAACACTCTCTTGGAAAGGCAGCTTTCACTCATAAGGGTCTTCACGAAGCACCCGCATGAGCAGACCATTCAATGGATACTCTTTCTGAACAACGCAAAGCAATTCTTTTCGTGATCCTGGCCGCTATTCTATGGAGCACCGGCGGTTTGATGATCAAGGTCATAAGCTGGGGGCCGCTTGCCATCCTGGGCGGACGCAGTATTTTTTCGAGCATTGTAATGTTAATTTATGTGCGCCGCCTCCCCACAAAATGGACGCGCTGGAAGATCCTGGCGGCTGTCGGTCACATCCTGACGGCC
>Ga0182027_10015409_pt1 | contig 10509 bp, 10 predicted proteins | sample 712E1DmetaG_FD_121300 | JGI IMG/M metagenome (GOLD analysis project Ga0182027, IMG submission 121300) | Permafrost microbial communities from Stordalen Mire, Sweden - 712E1D metaG (Illumina Assembly) | ecosystem: Environmental > Terrestrial > Soil > Wetlands > Permafrost | place: Sweden... | reverse complement strand
TGCCCAGTCGAATCCATTCGGTATCCGCAGCCGAGTCATATTCTCAAACTTGTAGGTTCCTCCGGAGAGTTGATAAGGAGGGGTCTGCAAGTATTCGACTGGAGGTGAATAACTGGCCAGATGCAGAGTCTCACTGTCAAAGACAGCCGCAATTTCACAGCCCAAGCGAAATCGTTCCAGGGCCTTATCTCGAGTCTTTACATCTAGGCTTGTCATCTCAGGATCGACGACGCAAAAATTATGTACATGCAGACCACAATCGTCCAGTACGCGACGTATTTCTTTACGTCTTTTGTAGACTTCCTCCAGATTGTGTCTGCCAAGCCCTTCCATTTCAATAAAGCGGAACCCGAGTTCCTGAATTTCTTGGAACGACTTGAGGGCGTCATCCACGCTGTGCGGATAACCGTACTTAAAGATGGTGTAAAGATAGCTGATACTAATACGCATGGTTCTTCCTTTCGGGGTTGTATTGCTTTTTACTGACCTGTTTTTGTGAGTACAATCACCGAATAGACGCCTAGGTGTTCGACCCGTAGCACTGTTTGGGTGGGATCTGAGTCATGGCGAACAACCAGACGGGAATCGCTGTCTGGAGAAACCAAATATGTACCGCTATAGTGGCCGCGAACTTCGAGTGTGACAGTAGGAACAGTTTCCGACCCATAATTCAGCAAATGAATGATCGTCCGCTTCTTGTCCGTCTGCTCAGTTATGTTGTAGAGCACTTCCTGCGGGGCGTGGAGACTAACATCTTCTTTCCCAGACATCTCTAAGAGAGTTTTGGCGAGTTGGTCTATCGGTGGATTGTCTTCGACCAGGACTGCGGAGCCTTGTCCGAGTTGTCCGGAAAAGAAGGACGGCCTCGGGCGAGATTCACCATTTTCGGTTAGAGTTCCTGCGTCGTGAGTAGCTAACAACCACCCCCCTGTTCTTACAAATTTTTCAAGGTTGTCTAGTGAAGAGCTGCGCATGGTCTGTGCCGTCAGAAGCGCTATTGCTTTATAGCGAGAGAGTATCTGTGGAGTGATGTTTCGTTCATAAATGATCTCGAATGGGACTCTCCGCGAAGCGAGCGCGTCGAGCATCGGCACGCCTTCGCTCCTGTCATCCAAAACAATGGCCAAAGGTGCCGTGGATCTAGCCCCGGTGTAAAGGGTGTCATGGTCGGCAAAGAATTTGTTGTATTCTCCGACGGCTTGCCAGACAGCGGTGGCAACGGGGAGTCCAATTGATAGTTCGTGGGCCGGACGCCCTTCAACGTACTGTTCGAGAGCGATTCCGAAGGCCATGTTCTCCGCCATTGCAAGCTTCGTGTGAGTAGGCGACATGAAAGACTCAAGCCGGGTGGAACCCTCTCGCGTACCATCTTCAATCATGGTGGGCTTCCAACCTTCGTCAAGAGTCTCGTGAATTCTGAGTAGGCCGAAGTTATTAACAAGGAAGCGGTTGCCTATCTTCAATACGTAAGGCGAGCGTTCTTTCAGGGCAGCGTATCCCAGAGAGGAGGTCGTATACAGACCAGGCTCCCGTCCGTCCTCTGTGGTGATGCAGTTCAGCAGACGATTCAGGACGTAAGTGTCATCATGGAAGTTTGCCATGACAAGGAAATCACGCTTTCGGCTTGATGCGTGAGTGCGAATCTGTTGATACAGGCCGAAAAGGGAATTGCCAAAATTGTTGTCGTAAATTATCCCGTCAGCTCCCGAATCAATGGCAAGATCCAGGCGGCGCATGAGGTACGCGCGCCAATCCGGATTGGAGAGATTAGCCATATAGCGCGTGACGCGACCCATTTTGTCGTACTCAGCAGCCCCGTAAGACACAGGTTTGCCATCGGGTCCTATCTGCGCCCACTTACGGGACTCTGGATGCAGTTGGAACATGTCCTCCCAAAAAATGTTTGCTACGGATTCGTACAACATGACTCGAATGCCGTTGCGATGGCACTCGGCGACATACCGACGCACCTGAGCCTGTTGCGCTTCTTCTGATTCCGTAGAGAAACCGACGCTAAATGTGACCCAGATTAAATTAATGTGGGCTTTTTTCAGCAAGGGGATCGTGTCCAGGTTGTACCAATTGGTCATGGTATCTACCACGTCGGGATTCGGCGGATTCAAACCGGGCCAGCCAGACAAGAATGCCTTGGCGGTCTCGAGGCGTCCGCCGTCCCAGCGGGCGAACCGAATCTTTCCGGGCGCGGCCCATGCCGGAACGGAATTTCTGTCCATTTCCTTTGGCCACTCGGCTCGGTAGCCGGCAGAGTGCGCTTTTCCGTATTCGACTGCTCCCTGGGCGAACAAAAACGGCTGCGCCAACGCTAACAAGGCAATAACAAGCCACTTTGACATGTATGAGTCTCCTCTAGGATTTACGCGTTTTCGATTTCTTGTACGGCGCGCTGCGCCGATCGGACGGCAGCTTCCATTCCAAACGGATAATCATTCACATAGACGCCAGCGAAGTGGATTCGCCCGTGTGAGAGCGTCGCGTCGGCTTATATGGCTATTGATCTTCACGATTGGCCCTCTTTCGGGGGATTACTGAACTGAGCCTATTTAGAGCTTATAGGTTAACGTTAAATATTAGTCAATAAAGTTTTATGGACTAACGCTCATTGAACTGTATGGTGCATTTTATGTCTACGTCTTTCTTGCTATCTCAGCGTGGCTCCGCCCCGATCGGCGATATCCCCGGATCCTCCAGCCTCGGTGCGATTCGTCATGTTTCGCTGAAGGACACTGCAGTCCAGTGCATTTGCCAGGCGATCGAGCGTGGAGAGCCGAAAGCGGGCGAGATGGTGACCGAGCTCGGCTTGGCGCGAAAGTTGGGTGTCGGACAGCCCACGATTCGCGAGGCATTGCTTGAACTGGAATTTATAGGCTACGTGGAACCTAAGGCCTCTCGTAAGACTCGAGTCACATATCTGACAAAGCGTTCTATTGACAACATCTATCTGGTGCGAACGCGGCTCGAAACGCTGGTGGTTGAGCTTCTTGCTGCGCAGAAGCCACCCCAACTGGAATCTTGCTGGGAACATTTACAGGGAATGGAGACAATTGCCAGGCGTGAAATTTTTCCACAATTCTGGAATGCAGATCTGGAATTCCACCGTGGTCTGTGGCGCTCCTCGCAGAACGAGTGCGTGGAAAGCGCTTTAGAGAGAATTGTTCCGAAGTTATTTGCATTTGGAATTATTCAGCATGTGCATCCTATTTCCGCGAAGTTGAAGGAATTCGATATTGATCAACTGGCTATGATAGCGAAACCTACGCAGATTTATCAAGAGTATTTAACTGTCGCGGAATAGTGAACGGACATTCATGAAGCGGAGCGGGGGTGGCAGTCTCGACGTTGGTGACTATAGGGATGACGCAGGCCGGCTACCTATAGAGGACTGGGACAGAAAGCTGGTCCGATTATCGTTGCGCTACATCAACGATCCATTTGATACAAAACATTGCGGAGCACATCACCAGGAATCAGCAAAAGGAAACTATGAGGCAAGGAGCTTGATTGTAAGCGCCGCGGTCTTGGTTCTCACCCAGCCGCTTCTGGGGAGAGGGTCTGATACCTTCAACAAAAATGCGACCGAATCGCATATATTTCATGCCAATTGCGCGGTATGTCATGGTATGGATGGCGCCGAAAGCCAAGCAGGAAAGAGCCTGCACGCACCGGACCTTCGTACGAATAAGATCCAGATGCAATCCGATGCCACCATTGCGCGTTTTATCAACGAGGGCAACGGGTCCATGCCATCTTTCAAAGAATCGCTTAAGCGCTGAGCAGGACGACCGCTATCAAGGAACAGAGGACGCCGACAATCTGTGCCCTAGTAATCGACTCATGCAAGATAAATGGAGCCAGAACGATGACAATGAGCGGGTATAGCGCAGTAAGCGGGGCAACGATAGAAGCCCTGCCACCGCTCTTCATTGCTGCAAATAAGGCCCAGGCACCCAGTGCATTCAATACGCCGCTCAAGAGCGCCCATCCAAGGTTCCACCTTGAGTAATGGAATACCGCTTGCCCTGGGTAGAGCAACGGTTCCAGCAGCATGAAACCCACTACCAGCCAAACAAGCGACGATTCCGCGGAGATGTAATTGGTCGAGAGCTTTTGAAGTAACCCAACAACTCCCCACGTCAAAAGCGTTACAACAACAAACCATATCCATGGCTGATGCATGCTTGAAAACTCCTATAGCGAGAAAATCACTAACGCGATAGCCGCGAAACCGAGGCCGACTACCTGAACAAACCTTAGCCGCTCTCGCAGAATCGTGAGGGCCAGCAACACTGTAATCATGGGATAAAGGGCTGAGGCTGCAGTGATCAGAGAGGTGTTGCCGTTCGTATGGTACGCGGCAAACAACGCAAGACCGCCTATCCCCGAAAGGACGCCGTTCAGCACGGCATAAGATATCCCCTTTGGGCTTTTCTCCAGCTTGAAGCGCCTTACAACAAGCAAGGCTACGCAGACAGGCAACGCGCCGATCGTAAAAAGAAACTGCATGGTCTGGGGAGGAATCTCCCTCGAACCAAACTTCGAGCAAAGCGCAAAACCTCCCCAACATAAAACACATACCAGGGAATACCAAAACCACCGCGCCTTCAAAGTCTCACTTACTGCCATTAAGTCAATCCTCCTAAGTCAGCGTCCGAAGCCCTGCACCGCAGCTAAGGAACTGTCAACAAGTCTGCAATGCGGCGGTTGGCAAATCGTCCTGATTCCGTTTTGCCTTCCCCTCGCACAGATGCGGCTTGTTAGCTCCTCGTTTTCGGCTCGGAGAGTGCGTTTCCTGCGCCCTCTCGCAAACTACGTCCGCAACGCGGCTAGCCGTTTGCGGTGCTGGTAAAATTCACCAGCGCAAAGACGGCTGTGGTTCTTCTTTCATCCGGCGGCAAGCTCGTTTTAAAGCTTGGTTCAAGTCACACCAGATTGAAGCACGGAAATGTTCGTGGTGTCAAGCGGTTGAAATATACAATTCAACCGCTTGATCGAGTTCGATATAGTTCTGGATAACGGCAGTCTTGACACAGCAAACAGACCGTGGAACACTACAACTGGTCAAGCGCTTGAGCTACTTTGTGCTGGATTGTTGGTCCGCACTACAGACATCGACGAACGAATGGAGAATCCCTTCATGGAAGATCTACGGTCGGAGGATTTAGCAAAGCGCACAAATCAGAAACCTATGTGCGCGCCAACTCTATTTGAAGTTGCCACGGTAGCGGATATGTGTGTCGATCTGATCCTTCGCGGAAATGTCCGGCCACAGTTCGGCCAGCGAGAGCAGATTGTCAACAGCTATTGCCTTGAACTGGGCGGCTCCGCCAACATTTTTGCAACCCAGATGGCTAAGCTCGGGGCGCGAACTGCCGTTCTTGGCTATGTAGGTTCTGATTTGTTTGGGGATTTTGTCCTGCAGCGTTTGATGGAATCCGGGGTGGACGTATCCCTCGTCAAGCGGCACAACTCGGTCGCGACTGGACTTGGAGTAACGCTGGCTGAACCTGAAGATCGTGCTATTTTAACGATTCTCGGCAGTATCGATTTGAGCCGGTCTTGCGATCTTCCAGATTCTCCTCGGAGCATAAGCAGGCACTGGCACGTCGCGAGTCCGTTCCTGCTGCGGGGCCTGCGATCGGCTTGGCCCAGGTTTCTGGGTCGTGCCAAGGCAGATGGCTTGACCGTGTCTCTCGATCCAAACTGGGATCCAGATGAGAGTTGCGACGGCATCAAGGACTTACTCCCATTGGTTGATGTTTTTCTGCCAAATGAAGCTGAAGCAACTGCGCTTACGGGACTTACCAACTCAATCGAGGCGGGTCGCCAACTTGCGAAGGCTTGTCCTTTGGTTGTGATCAAACGAGGTTCGCTGGGCGCGATCGCCGTACGCGACGATCGAGTTTGGAAGATCGAGGCCTCCCCTGTACCTACCGCGGACGGAACTCCGATCGACACAGTCGGGGCGGGAGATAACTTCGATGCTGGGTTTCTCAGGGCATGGATGTTAGGTAAGGATATTGATGATTGTTTGTGCTTAGGACGTTTGTGCGCTTCCGAGAGCTTGTCTTTTGCGGGCGGCATTCGAGGGCAATGGACGGGATCGATCTGAAAACGAAAGTAGAGGAACAATGACGAAACTGCTCGATGACATTCTTCGCGAACCTCGGCAACTAGCGGCCTGCGTTAGCCGGATGGTGAAATCCCCGAGTACACTGCTTCACGAGGCAGCGAGCCTCCTCCGCCGTGAACAAACCACCTATGTGGTGGGGATAGGAAGCAGTTGGAACGCCGCTCTAGCGGTAGCAACTCTTTTGAGCTCGACAGGATACCCCGCAATCGCTGCGGATGCATCGGAGTTGCTTCACTTCGCACAAATTCCACATGGAGCGACATTTATCGTACTATCGCGCAGTGGTCGCAGCGTGGAGATAAGTAGGCTGATGGACAAATTTCAAGCCGCCGAAGCGATCGTGATTGGCATCACGAACACAAGAGAGAGTCCGCTAGGGCAGCGAGCGAAGGTGTCTCTCTTGCTAGAAAGTCCATTCGATCACATGGTCTCCGTCAGTATGTATTCTATGCTTGCCCTCGTTGGCAACTTAGTGGTTGAAACCTGCAAGGGTACGGACCTAAGCGTGCTAGGTCACGAGCTGACAACAAGCCTCGCCTTGACCGAGGATCGCTTAAAGACTTGGGTCGCACAGATTCAGGATTCGCGATGGTCTCGGGAGGAAACGCCTGTCTACTTTTTGGCTCGTGGCACTAGCCTGGCTAGTTGCCATGAAGCAAGATTGCTCTGGGAGGAGGCCGCAAAAAAACCAGCGACTGCTCTGACCACGGGTTCTTTCCGCCACGGATCACAAGAGATTATTAGACCCGGCATTCGGATTGGACTTTGGGTGCAGAGTTCTATAATGCGCAAAGAGGATCTGCAACTTGCAGCCGACCTTCGGGGTGCCGGCGCTAGCGTATTGTTAGTTGGCCCGAATCTTTCCGATGTGACTGCTGATCTTGTAATGGATTTGCCATCCACGCCGGCAGGATGGGAATTCTTGATCGACATCATCCCACTGCAACTCGCTGCGGAATTTACTGCAAGACTGCACAACGAAGATTGTGATGCGTTCCGCCTCTGCCCTTATGTGATAGAGGAAGAGGGAGGCTTGGTCGGCGGGCGCACTGAAAGGTAGCTGAAACTTGCGTGCATTCGGCTTGCTGAAGATGTGACGAACGGATCAGTTTTTGGCATATTCTGGTTATGACAATTAGAATGAAGGACATAGCGAAGCGTGCAGGCGTATCCTTGTCTGCTGTTTCGCTTGCATTGAGTGGCCGCCGCCGGCAGTCCATTTCGTCGGAGACGCGAGAACGGATTCTCGCTATCGTCGACGAGTTGGGATACCGGCCCAATCGATATGCTCGGACTTTGGCAACGGGGTTGACCAATAATCTCGGAGTGATCATATCCGAGATATCGAATCCCTTCTTTCCAGAGATCATTCGCAATTTTGAGCTTGCGGCAACAGTGAGCGGGTTCGAGACCCAGATTGTCAATACGGAGTATGATCCGCGGAGAGAGGCATTTGCTGTACGCAAAATGATCGATGAGCGAGTTTGTGGCATTGTGGTCTTTACGTCGCAATTCTCGCAAAAGCTGGTCGAAGACATCGTTCGCAACCATATACCGATCGTATTGGTGGGTCCCGGACCTGCCGGGCCGTGGATCGGCAGAATCACCGTCGATTTCGCAAAAGGACTGGAACATCTGTTGGGTCATCTAGTAGGTCTGGGCCATCGCCGCTTTGCCGCAATAGTAGGTCCAAAAGGGATATCATCCGCGCAGACATATACAACGAATCTGAAGCGTATCGCGAAGAAGAAAGGCCTCCAGCTCAATCAGGTCTTGTCGTGTAACTATCGTCACGATGGGGGAATGCAGTCAGTCAGCGCGCTAGTGCAAGATCTGAATTTTCCAACCGCTATATTTTGCGCCAATGACCTGATCGCATTGGGAGCCATCAGTGCTCTGGAGCAAGCAGGAATGCGCGTTCCGCAGGACGTATCCATCGTGGGTTTTGATGATATTGTGTTCGCACGATTGGCACGTCCCCCTCTAACTACAGCAGCAGTCCCACGCGAAGAACTTGGTGCGTTGGCGTTTCAGATGATCAGTAAAATGATTAGCCTGAAGCGGCCCATAGGAGAATCGCGGGTGTTAACTCCGGTGCTGGTCATAAGAGGGTCCACTGCGCCGTCGCGGGTAGAGCCTCCCGAGGTGGCCAAGCCGAAGAGTAATGATGTGTTAACCAAAATCCCAAAAACTAAGCGGGCGAGAAGTTGAGAGCTTCTTGCCTCTGTGGTTCTCTTGACGGGAGAGGAGAACCTGAAAATGGGGAAGCGTGGGAACGGCGAAGAGGAGATTCTGCGCGTCCTGCGGGAAGCGGAACCCGGCGAGACGGTGGTCGAGGTCTGCCGCAAGCACGGCATCAGCCTGCAGTTATTCTGGGATCAAAATCCTTAGATACAACTCCGGTAATATTTATCTTGAAGCTGTCGTTTCGCTCTTAGCACCGGGCTCCTCAGCAGTCAACGTTACCAGGTAGATGCCCACGCGAAAAGCAGGCCAGGGACGCTTCCGTTCCGATGCGCCTGAAGCTGCGCCAGGAGCAGTCGGCGCCGGTACTGGCCGCTCTGCGAAAGAAGTTTCTTGTGTGGAAGGAGCAGTTGTTGCCCAAGCACCCCATGGCCGACGCCATCGACTATGCTCTTGGCCAATGGACGGAACTGAACGTGTTCTGCTCTGATCGAACGGTCAGTATCGACAACAATGTCTCGGAACGCGAAATGAAACGCGTTGTCCTAAATCGCAAGAACAGTCTGTTCGTTGGCAATCCGCGTGGCGGCAGAACGGCGGCGATCCTGGCCACTCTGACCAGCACATGTCGCCGGAACGATGTGGGCCCGCAACTGTACCTCACACAGTTGCGGGCCAATCTATCGCAGGTCCAAAGAAGCGAATTGCCAAACTGGCTCCAGACCAGTGGAAACAGCGTCAGACGGCACGCCTGCCTTCGTAGCACCTATCCTTCACATAGCGCTCAACAAGATTCCGCCCCGTAATCCAATCCAGCTTTCGATTCTTCAGGAGCTCGATTGGGCCAATGTGATGACGACAAGCGTGAGATTTGAATATTTTTCGAAGCCTTGCACCTGAGCTCGCACCCTAATTGCAGATACTCGACGGTACCATTCCAAAAACGCACCGTCGAGTATCTGGTTCCTCGGTTAGAAAGCGTATTTCAGACTGAATTGGATGATTCTTGGATCCGCTGCATTGAGCACCTGTCCAAACGTAGTATCCAGCACGGTGCTGTCGGGATTGTAGAAGTTAGGCTTGTTAGGCAAATTGAAGAACTCAGCCCGGAAGTCTAGCTTCTGCGATTCGGCGAAGTGCCCAAACTTGATGGGAAATGACTTCACTACACCAAGGTCGAAATCCAAAAAGCTAGGACCGACGAAGGAATTTCTCCTGGTGTCTCCAAACGTTCCAGGAGCATTGAAGGTAAAAGCAGAGGTGTTAAACCACTCGTTCAGTTTCGCTGATTCGGGCCTGCTACCTGACAGATTAGGATTTCCGATGATATCAGCACGCTCATTACCGCTCGCGTTTCCAGTGAAAGAGTTCTCCAGTCCCGATAACACGTTATATGGGAAACCAGAATGGGTACTGAAAATTCCATTGAGGCTCCAATCACCGAGAACATGGTGGCCTACCGTTCCCAGCCTTTGAAAAGCGGGCAACTGCCACACATAGGACAAGTTGAACTGTTTGCGTAGGTCGAAATCGGATGGCCCACGATCGAACCCTTTGTCGTTGGGCTTCGTATAATCCACGTGGCTCACATTCGACTGCGAAATTTCATCCAGTGACTTCGCCCAGCGAAACCCGCCTGTGAGTGATAGGCCGCGTGAGAGACGTTCTTCCAGTGTAAGCACCAGAGCATTGAAGCTGGATGTCCCAGCAGTCTGAACGGAAATAATATTTGTGAACTGCTGCTTCGGCCGCCGTGCCTGTACGTTTTCAAAGGTCGAATTCCCCGGTATGTAGGTCGCTGGATTTCCTTCGTCGCCACCGTACAAGTGATACGCCTCCGAAGCTTCATACGCCGCCCTCGCCACTAAATTGGAGGTCAGTTGTCTTTCCGTCGTAACGTTCCACTGCATTATCGTCGGGGGCACCATGCTTGGCGAAAAACCCGTGGGTGACATCGGAAGGGGGAACACCTGGGTCGGCGGTAACGGAAATGCACCAGGAAATGGATCTGTCTGGCCGCTATACGGATTGCCAAAGCTCCCTGGAAATGGAATGGATACGAAAAGATTGAAAGGCGCCTCATCCGCCATATTGTTATAACCGACTCCAATCGGCTGATCTTGATATATCCCGAAGCCGGCGCGGATGCTCGTTTTGCCGTCTCCAAACGGATCGTA
>Ga0182027_10015408_pt1 | contig 10510 bp, 7 predicted proteins | sample 712E1DmetaG_FD_121300 | JGI IMG/M metagenome (GOLD analysis project Ga0182027, IMG submission 121300) | Permafrost microbial communities from Stordalen Mire, Sweden - 712E1D metaG (Illumina Assembly) | ecosystem: Environmental > Terrestrial > Soil > Wetlands > Permafrost | place: Sweden... | reverse complement strand
CGCCGCCGCCTGTTGCAGAACCTCCTGCGCAACCGGGTCGCCTGCATTCGCTAATTCATCGATAGCCGGCGCCAGCGCGGCAAAATCCGGCCCCGGCGTGCTGTCGCCCAGGTTCACAAGCTCCCCAATCTCCGGCGTGCCCCAGATCTCGCCCACCTTTTTCAGAATCTGCGTCGGCTGCTCGCGGTCGTATGCCTTCAGCGCCCGCCGCACGCTATGCAACCCGATCCAGTACCCCGATCCCTCGTCGCCCAGATGCGAACTCCAGCCGCCCGCGCACTCCCGGCTGTCGTCCGGCGCGCGGCCAATGGTGTTCGATCCGGTTCCAGCAATCTGGAGAATCCCCGGCCCTCCCTTGAAGGCCGCGTCCAGCGCAATCACCTCGTCGCCTACCACCTCGGAACGCTCGACCGCAAAATCCCGGAAAACCGCGTCGATCCACTCCGTAACGCCGGGCATGGTGGCGCTGGCAACGCCCGCTGAAGCCGCACGCACGCTTTTCACGCCGGCCTTTTCGTACACATCCTTGAGCAGCGCCCGCAGATGCGTCTCGGCGGCTTCCGCGCCCACCCGCAGCCGCTTGATCGAGCCGTTTTCCCCATGGGCCAGCACTCGCCCATCGGCTACGATCGAAGCGCGGGTCCGAGTTCCTCCGCCGTCAATTCCTAAAATCACGTTCATCGTTCGTTTGCTCCTTCATTTGCGTCAACACACGGATGCAAACTCCACCCGCATCCACGCCCAGAGTCGCACCACACACTCCGCACCAGATTACCGCACCGGGTGAATGGCCGCTTCCCGATGCGGCTACGAATCCTTTTCCTGTGGTTGTACTCTAAGAGTGCGTGGCCCCCGTTCCTCCATCCCGCTTGCGCGTTGCCGCTATCGGCTTTCTCAATCCCGCACCCTTGATGTGGGACTTCGAGCACCCGCCTCTTTCAGACTCGCTTGCCCTCCGCTATCAGATCGACCGCATGTCGCCCTCCGAGTGCGCCGCCCGGCTGGCCTCCGGCACAGCCGACATCGGCCTCATTCCCGTAGCCGCGCTCGCCACCACACCGGGCTTGCGCATCCTGCCCGGCTGCGCCATCGCGTCGAAGGGCCGCGTGCGCTCGCTGCTTCTGGTCCGCCGCGCTAGCCAACCGCTCACAGCCCTGCGCAGCGTAGCAGCCGACACCGCCAGCCGCACCACACTCGCCTACGCGCGCATCCTCTTCCATAAGTGGGGCAACCCGGCCGTCCCCTTCCTGCCCGCAGCCGCCGACCTCGACGCCATGCTCCAGAGAGCCGACGCCGCCATCCTCATCGGCGACCCCGCCCTGCTGGCCCTGGAAGAACGCGCCAACCGCTTCGAGCGCTCCGGCGAAGAGCTGGTCTATCACGACCTGGCCGAAGAGTGGCGCGCCCTCACCGGGCTAACCTTCGTCTCCGCCGTCTGGGCCGCCGCGCCCAAAAGCGAAGCTCTGCCCAGCCCTTTAGATGAGCATGTTGTGGAGGATTTGATTCACTCCCGCGACCACGGCCTCCAAAACATTGACGCGCTCGCGGATGAGTGGTCTCGCAAGATGCCCCTCTCCGAAGAGACTATCCGCATATACCTGACCTCCAACATTCATTATGTTTTAGATGAGGAATGCCTGGAAGGCATGCGGGGCTTCTTCCGCATGGCCACGGAATGCGGCGTCCTGCCGGAATATAGTCTGTCAATCGGCGATCCAACGGGAGCAGTACAGGTAGCGACTTAAGTGCCTCAAAAAGATTGCCGGGCGCATCGCCGGCTGAAGCTAGTAGCTAGAGGCTAGAAGCTAAAATCTGCTTTTCAGATCTCCCACCGCAGCAGCGCCGCTCCCGACGTAAACCCCGCGCCCGCCGCGGCCAGCAGCACCAGGTCGCCCTTCTTCATCTTGCCCTCTTCGATGGCCGTCTCTATGGCCAGCGGAATAGTCCCCGACGAAGTGTTCCCGTACTTGTCGATATTGATAATCACTCGCTCCGGAGCCACGCCCAGCCGGTCCGCCGTCGCCGTAATGATCCTCTTGTTGGCTTGGTGGGGAATAAAGCAGCCCAGTTCCGCGCCGGTCACGCCGCTGCGCTCTAAAACTTTGACGGTAGCCTCGGCCATCTTCCGCACCGCAAACTTGTACACCGCCGGCCCGTCCTGATGGATGAAGTGCATCTTCTTGTCCACCGTCTCGTGGCTCGATGGATTCAGGCTGCCGCCGCCGGGCAGGCAGAGCGCCGGGCCGCCCGATCCGTCGATCTCGTGCACAAAGTCGATGAAGCCGATCTCGCCCTCCGCGGCAGGCTCGATCAGCGCCGCTCCGCAACCGTCGCCGAATAAAACGCACGTCTTCCGGTCGGTGTAATCGGTCATCCTGGTGTTGGCGTCGGCGCCGATAACCATGACCTTCGCATGCGCCCCGCTCTCCACCAGCTTCACGCCAGCTTGCAATGCGAAGACAAACCCCGAGCAGCCCGCCGAAACGTCGAACCCCCACGCGCCCTTGGCCCCAATCTTGTCCTGCACCAGGCACGCCGTCGAGGGAAACATCATGTCCGGCGTCACCGTGGCCACGATGATGACCTCGACCTCATTGGCCTCGATGCCCCGCGCCGCCAGGCACTTCTTCGCCGCCTCGGCGCACATATCGCTCACGCCCAACCCGGCAGCCAGCACATGTCGCTCGCGGATGCCGGTGCGCTCCATGATCCACTGGTCGTTGGTGTCGACCATCTTTTCCAGGTCTTTGTTGGTCAGAATCTGCGGAGGAACGTAGGTCCCGAGCGCCGTAATCTTGGCGCGCCGGCCCACCACGGGGCGAACGATAAGGCTCAATGCATTCTCCTTAGTACTGGATGCTGGGTGCCCCAGGTCTCGATTTTACCGGGGTCCCCAGCGACAGGTCTTCGTCGCTGGGGTGGTTGAGACCTGGGATAGCACAAATCAAAACCGTTCACGGACCCTTCGCAAAAGCGCCCACGGCGCAAAAAGCGCCGGGTGACCTACTGCGCCCGTACTAGCCCGTTACCGTTGCTTCCTTCCGGACCTGGCGGGGTTGGCGGGATTACGTCGCGTAGGACCCGGCACTTGCTGATTTTAGCACCTGCGGCGGCCAGTGGCCGGGATCGGGGAATCAGGCTCCGGCATCCGCATTGGCAGTCATCCATAAAGAAGAATCGCTATGGCTTCAGCGCCGACGGCTGGAAGTCCTTCTCGCCAAACTGCCACAGGAAAAAGGTGAAGATGTCGGTCCAGTCGGAGACCTGCTGGGAGACTGTATCGGTGAGTCCGTGACCGGCGTCGTAATTGACTCGGAAGAGAATCGGCTTGCCGCTGGCGTTCGCTGCCTGCAATCGGGCCGCCATCTTCGCGCCTTCCCAGGGATCGACCCTGGGGTCGTTGACGCCGGCAGTGACCAGAGTGGCCGGATACTTCGTTCCGGGCTTTACGTGCGCATAGGCGCTCATCTCATAGAGCCCCTTGAAGCCATCCTCCGTCTTCACTGTCCCGAATTCAGGAATATTGGGTGGTCCATTGGCGCTCGTTTCCTCGCGCAACATGTCGGAACAGGGCACACCGTCCACCGCGGCGGCGAAGAGGTCGGGCCGTTCGGTGACAGACCTCCCGATCAAAATCCCACCGGCGCTTTGGCTCCAGATTCCCAGCTTGGGCGTGGAGGTGTACTTGTGGTCGATCAGATACTGGGCCGAGGCGATAAAGTCGCGCCAGGTATTCGGCTTGGTCAGCTTTTGGCCGGCAAGGTGCCACGCTTCTCCAAATTCGCCACCGCCGCGCACATGCGCCACGGCCAGAATGCCGCCTCGCTCAATCCACTCTGAATTGCGGCGCGAGAACCCTGGCTTCCACACATCGCCGTACGATCCATATCCAATCAATGCCGTGGGATTGCTGCCATCCAGCTTCATCCCTTTCCTGTAAACGATCGAAAGCGGTACCTGCGCTCCATCCGGCGCCGGCGCCATTCGCTCTTCCGAAACAAAGTCCTTCGGGTCAATGGCATTCTCCGGTTCCAGGCCCATGGCGGTCGAAGTAGCTGTAACCGGATTGAAGCGGTAATAATCTCCCTGCTTGATCCAGGAGGTCACATAGATCAGCGCTCCCGGCACGGCCGGATCCGTGACCACGTCAGCGACGCTGCCGTCAAACGGAAGCGAGATCGCTTGCGGCTTCGATCCAGGTTGATAAGAAAGTCGGAGTACTTTTCCAATTCCGGCTTCGGCCTGCTGGATATAAAGCGCGTCCTTGGCAGGACGAAGGACATTCAGCCCCACATAACTGCCGGTCAGTACCGCGGTTGAGGAGGGAAGCACGACCACGGCTTTGGATAGGTCGGGATCGGCGGCGCTGAGGCGCAGAATCTTGCCGTTCGGGGCGTCCTTAAGCGTGACCAGGTATAGATTGTTGTCGATCAGGGCATAATCGGTAATGTTGTCCGCGTAGCTGGCCACTTTCTTCCAGCTTGTTTTGGTTCCGATGGCGTTCAGAGGAGCGATATAGACCTCAGCGGCCGGCGCGACAAACTTGCCGACGATCCCGATCGCGTAAGTTGAATTCGGCCCAGGCGAGACGACTCCGTATTCATCTTCGCCAATCTTGACGCCTGGACAAACCTCGTAGCCGAAAACCGCCTGATCGGCGCTTATATCGGTTCCAAGCTTATGGGCATAGGTCTTGCCCTTCTTATATTTCTCGGTAGGAGGCGCATCCGGCGCGAGTTTCTGGCGTTGCCAGTAGTAGACGGTTCCTTCGTCGAGAGAAAAGACTCCAAACTCGAACCGTTCCATGCTCTCCGGTAGTTCACGGCCGGTTGCGGTTTCGTAAATGCGCGCGGTCTGCTCCTCGGAGCCTCCCAGTGAGGTAGCTATCAGCACGTACTTGCCTTCCCACGAAGGGGCATATTGATCGAGCGAGATATGGTGGTCGCCGGTATCGAACTTGTTGGGATCGAAGAGCAGCCGCTCGGCCGCATTCGCTCCATCGCGCACATAGAGCGCGGCCAGATTCTGCCCCTGTTTGCGCTTGCGATAGAAGATGAACTTTCCTCCCAGTTGCACGTCGGAGATGGTGAACTCGGCGGCGTTTATGTAAGTCTCCATCTTCGCGGCAAAGGTATTGCGCCCCGGCATAGAGTCCAGCACCGCGCGCGTGTAATCGGCCTGCGCTTTCATCCAGGCAACGACCGCGGGATCCTTCTGGTTCTCCATGTACCGGTAAGGATCTTCGACCTTCTGGCCGAAGTAAGTATCGACGACAGTTTGGACGGGCGCCACGGGAGGCTTGGCCAGTTGTGCTTCGAGCAGGCTGGCCGCACTCAGGCAGCCGGTCAGGCAGATCGCGGGGATAAGCCGGTTAACTCGCATCAAGAAACCCTCCTTTGTTTGCGGGAATTCGCTGAGTTAAGGTGCGTTGGTAGTTTAGCGCAGCATACTCAGTAGACGCTGCCCAAAAAAATCATCCCGCGTCCTCTCTGAAGCCGGGCTGAGCCAGGAAACGAATCGCATCCCCGCTACAATGGACCTGTGACCAAAAATTCCCCACCCGCGCCTCCCACCGTGGGCTTCATCTCCTTGGGCTGCCCCAAAAACCTCGTCGATTCCGAGGTGATGATGGGCCTGCTGGACCGCGCCGGAGCGCGGCTGACCGCCCATCCCGAAGAGGCCGAAATCCTCGTCGTCAACACCTGCAGCTTCATCGACACCGCCAAACAGGAGTCGGTCGATACCATCCTGGAAATGGCCCGCCACAAGTTGGCCGGAACCGCCAGGAAACTCATAGTCACCGGCTGCCTCGTCGAGCGCTACCGCGACGAGATTCGCAAAAGCATCCCCGAAGTAGACGCCGTCGTCGGCACCGGCGAGTTGGAATCCATCCTCGAAGCCGCCGGCCTCGCACCAGCGCCCGCCGCGCCGTCGCCCTTCACCATCCTCACCGGCAAAGCCGCAGAAACCCGCCCCGGCCAGGAATCCCAAGCCGGCACGCACAAATCGCCTAGCTCGATGAAGGGTACGGGCTTTAGCCCGTACGTCAACACTGCTGATTTAGAAAGGGCTTTAGCCCCTGAGGGAAAGCCCGGCACGGAGGGAGCAGGGGCCTTCAGGCCCCTGAATACCGGCCTGCAATCGACGCGGGCTTTAGTCCCGGAGGCAACTTCCAGAGCGGAAGGCGACCTCCGCGAACGCCAGGGCCGCTTTCGCCGCGACGACTGGCATGGTGCAACACTTACCTTGCCAACGTATCTCTACGACGAAACCACCCCACGGGTCCTCACCACGCCCAAATCCTCGGCCTACATCAAAATCGCCGAGGGTTGCGACCACCCCTGCTCCTTCTGCGTCATCCCCAACCTGCGCGGAAAATTCCGCTCGCGCCGCTTCGAGTCGGTCGTCGCCGAGGCGCAACAACTCGTCGCTCGCGGCGTTCGCGAGATCACCCTCATCGGCCAGGACACCACCTGCTACGGCGAAGACCTCGGCCTCAAGGACGGCCTCGCCACCCTCCTCGACGCGCTCGCCGACCTCCCCAACCTGCGCTGGCTGCGCTTCCTCTATGCCTACCCCAACCGCATCACTGGCCGCCTTCTTGACACCATCGCCCGCCACGACAACATCTGCAAATACCTCGACGTGCCCCTCCAGCACGCGGCGCCTTCTGTACTAAAGCGCATGAAGCGCGGCGGCGGAGCCGACATCTTCCTCAAGACCATTGAAAAAGTCCGCGCCGCCGTCCCCGGCATCGCGCTGCGCACCTCCTTCATCGCCGGCTTCCCCGGCGAGTCGCTCCGCGATTTTGAAATTTTGGCCGAGTTTATCGGCGAGGCCCGCTTCGACTGGCTCGGCGTCTTCAGCTACTCCGACGAAGAAGGCTCCGGCGCGTTCTCGCTCGACGCGAAAGTTCCCAAACGCACCATCGAATCGAGGAAGCGCCGCCTGATGAAGCTCCAGCAATCCATCAGCATGCGCGCCAAGCAGCAGTGGGTGGGCCGCGAGATGGTTCTGCTCGCCGAAGGCGAAAGCGCAGAGACTCCGCTGCTCTGGGAGGGCCGCACTCAGTTCCACGCCCCTGAAATCGACGGCAAACTCTACATCAACGACTTCGGCGAACTCGGCCCCAACGTCACCGCCCTCGAACCCGGCCGCTTCTATCGCGCCCAGATCACCGAAGCCCACGAATACGACGTTGTCGCCCGCATCCTCTCCGGACCGCTGTAGATTATGACCGATTATTGGTCGCTGTCTTTCATGAGTCTGACCAACCTTTGCTATCCTGCCTCCATGGCCAATCCAGAACATCTCGCAAAGCTTAATGAAGGCGTCAGTGCGTGGAATGAATGGAGGGTGCAAAACCGAGACATTGATCAAAACCAAGACATTGATGTGGACCTGAGCGAGGCGATTTTGAACAAGGCGAACCTGTGCAAGGCGGACCTGAGCGGGGCGGACCTAAGCGGGGCGTACTTGCTCTGGGCGAACCTAAGCGGGGCGAACCTGATAGTGGCGAAACTGAGAGGGGCGATGCTGCGCAAGGCGGACCTGAGCAGGACGTTCCTGTACGAGGCGGACCTGACCGAGGTGGGCCTGTTCGAGGCGAACCTGCACGGTGCGGACCTGCGCAGGGCGAACCTGAGCAGGGCGGACCTGCGCTGGGCAAACCTGAGCGAGGCGGAACTGAGAGGGGCGAACCTAAGCGGGGTAGACCTACGTTCCGCCAATCTGCAAAGAACCTATCTAGACAAGTGCATAGCAACTGACGTCAAGCTTTGGGAGACACAAAGAGCGGGCTGGTCGATCAAGGGTATTATTTGCGAGCGCGCATACTGGGACAAAGAAGCCAAAAAACCAACCGCTTACGCGCCCGGTGAGTTTGAAAGACTCTACTCCGACCAAACCTGCATCGAGTTGCACTACCCGGGTGGCGTCTCCACTTTTGAGCTGAACACCCTCCCTGCCCTGCTCCACCACTTGGCCTCGCAGCATTCAGGCGCCAATATCCGTCTCAAGTCCATCGAAGAAACCGGGGGCGGCGCAAAAATTTCCATCAGCGTCAGCGATGCCAACCCCGAAACAACCGAAAAGATCAAAGCCGTTGCCATGCAGGTCGTTGATGCTCAATTGGCCCTGCGCAACAGCGAGTTTGTGGAGCAATTGAAGCTCGAAATGAAGAGTGAGTCAGAAAGGATAATTGAAGCCATGCTTTCCAAAGCAGAGGAGGTTGCAAAGCAGCAGTCGCCGACGTACCAGATCGAGAATTTAGGAACCATCTATGCACTAGCATTACCAAGCGGAGATGCCAAGGTAGAGGTTCACCAAACCATCAACGACAACACCGCAGTTCTCGCCCTCTTGAAAAAAATCAAGGACCACCGCGCAGACCTCGAACTTTCAGCGGCAAAGGACAAGAAACTTGAAGCCGAACTCCAATCCGCAACAGCCGAGCTTCAAAAGCCAGATCCCGACAAGTCCATTCTGTCGAAGAGCATCGGATTCATCCAGAAACTCGCAACCGAAGCCATGACCAAAGCCGTCGGCAAGCTCGGAGAAAGTGCGGTAACCGATTGGCACACCTGGCTTGATCAGTTAAGCCGAATAATCCACCACTGGAAATAGCAAGCCCGTTCAGCCCCTGCCCTGTACCATAATCATTGACCGCTAGCCCAGGCAGGTACCAGCCCATGCCCGCAAAGAAAAAATCCGCCAAGCTCCTCCGCTGCCCCACCTGCGGCATGTTGGTTCGCTTCAACGACGAGGACTTCCCTTTCTGCAGCGACCGCTGCCGCAAGATCGATCTCGGCAAGTGGGCGATGGGCGTCTACAAAATCAGCTCGCCGGTCCTTGACCCTGAAGTCCTCGAAGACCTCGGCGGCCTCACCGGCGGCCACAGCGGAGACTCTCATGACGAATAGCCCTTCCACTACTCTCAACCAAAACGAGAACCCCACGAAGTGGTGGGCATGGATTGTTGCAACCTTCTTCGGCGCGGGCTTCGGCAAGCCCGGCCCCGGCACCTGGGGCTCCATGGCAGCCGTCCTGCTCTGGGCCGCCTACGCACAATTCCTCCATCCCACTCCGCACGCACTGCTCCTCGCGCTCCTCGCCGGCGTCAGTCTTACGCTCATCTTCGGCATCCCCGCAGCCACCATCGTTGCCCGCGAGAGCGGCCGCCACGACCCGCAGTTCGTCGTCATCGATGAAGTCGCCGGCCAGTGGATCGCTCTCCTCGGCAGCCGCGCTGACTGGCGTCACGCACTGATCGCTCTCCTCCTCTTCCGCCTTTTCGACATCACCAAGCCCTTTCCCATTCGCCGGCTTGAAAGCCTGCCCGGCGGCTGGGGCATCGTCTTCGATGATGTGGCCGCGGGGTTGTATGCTTTGGGTGTAGCATCGCTGTTGCACATCTGGATTTAAGGGTCTGCCAGTCCTTCTAGGACGGCAGCGACGGGAGCGGATTTTTTCGAGATCAAGAAGCGAGGAGCGTAATGTACTTAATGTACTTGAGTGACGAGCGACGCAGAGATCGAAAAAATCCGCCCCGTCCCGTAGGGTTGCGGAGAAAATCGGGCTATACTTCGTTCTCGCCCTCGACCTTGGAATCACCAAAGCCTTCGGGCTCCGCCTCGTCTGGCCCGATTTTCTCAAGCAACGCTGTCCGCCCTAGAAGGATTGGCAGACCCTGAATGCCCCGCCCCCGCGCCCAATCCGCCGCTGAAATCCTTCCCGAGCCGCGCATCGACTCCATCGATCCCGCTGCCGCTCTGCCCCTCGGCGAAGTGGAACTGATTGGCGCCCATCTCGGTCCATCCGCCTCCGCTCAGCCCGCTGTGCTGGTCGGCGGCCATCCGGCCCAGGTGCTGATGAGCCGTCCCACCCGCCTGGCCTTTCGCGTCCCCGCGGACGCCTCCACCAGCCTGGTCGAAGTCCGCAACTCCTCCGGCGTCAGTAACGCCGTGCCCCTGCGCGTGGCTCACCTACTTGCCGATGGCCTGCATCCGGTCACCAGCCCTGCGGTCAGCCGCACCGGCATGATCTACGCCACCATCTCCGGCCCCCGCGGCAAGCAGACCCCGGTCTCGGTGGTGCGCATCAGCCCCGATGGCCGCGGCACGCCCTTCGTCACCGGCATCCTCAACGCCACCGGCCTGGCCTTCAATCCCGAGGGCGACCTCTTCGTCACCTCGCGCGCCGAGGGCAACGTTTACCGCGTCGACGACGCCGGCGAGTTCTCTCTCTACGCCGAGGGCATGGGCGTGGCCACCGGCGCGGCATTCGACGCCGAGGGCAACCTCTTCGTCGGCGACCGCAGCGGCACCATCTTCAAAATCAATCCCCAGCGCCAGATCTTCGTCCACGCCACCCTCGAGCCCAGCGTCGCGGCCTATCATCTGGCCATCGGCTCCGCCGGCACACTCTTCGTCACCGGCCCCACGCTCTGCTCCAACGACGCCATCTGGGCCATCGAGCCCAACGGCGACACCCGCGCCTGGTATCGCGGCCT
>Ga0182027_10015407_pt1 | contig 10511 bp, 16 predicted proteins | sample 712E1DmetaG_FD_121300 | JGI IMG/M metagenome (GOLD analysis project Ga0182027, IMG submission 121300) | Permafrost microbial communities from Stordalen Mire, Sweden - 712E1D metaG (Illumina Assembly) | ecosystem: Environmental > Terrestrial > Soil > Wetlands > Permafrost | place: Sweden... | reverse complement strand
GGCATTGTCAGGTGATTTTTCGCCGGCTGAATGAGATCTCCGGAACCATCGACGCTGAGGTGGAAGGCTTATGAGCGACGCTGAATTGAACAGAGCCGCGCTGCTGATCGCGAAGCTCCTTATCCGTACGCGCGAAGGTAAGCTCAAGTGGGAAAACGAAAGGGATCTTCTAAGTCAGATAAGTCAGAACCCGCTGACGGCACAAATCTTGTATAGAGCCAAGCTCGACGAAGGCATCGAGGCACATGTGAGCCGCGACGAGAAAGGACTCGGGTTTAAACTGTGCGGTCCACCGGCAGTAGAATTGCCGCCTTACTCTGCTCTTGCTCCTATGCTTGGTGGTCGAGACATTCGAGAGATCCTTTTGGTTTCGTTGGCGCACTTGTATGGCAAAACCGGCCTTGAGAGCCCCGAAAGTATTGTTTATCGGGACTTAGAGGAGTTGGTCTTTTTAGCCGAGAACCCCAAGTCGGTCTCCGACGACCTACGCTACATCCAGGCTCTTGAGTATCTCGATAAGCTGTCGGCTTAGCCCTTCAATGATCGCTCATCTGCGCGGCAAGCTCATCTTCAAGCAGCCCGGCCAGGCCATCGTCGAGGCCGGGGGTGTCGGCTACGACGTCGCCATCTCCATTCCCACGTTTACGGCGCTGCCCTCGCTGGGCGCCGAGGCTGCGCTGCACATTCATACCCAGGTGAGCGACGATCAGATCGCGCTCTTCGGCTTTCTCGACCGCGAGGAAAAGCGGCTCTTCGAGCGGCTGATTACTGTGGGCGGTGTCGGCCCGAAGCTGGCGATCAAAATCCTGAGCGGGCTTTCGGTGGAGCGCACGGTGCAGGCCATTCGCGGCCAGGATCACGCACAACTCACGCACATTCCCGGCGTGGGCAAAAAGCTGGCCGAGCGCCTGGTGGTGGAGCTTAAAGACAAGCTCGACGACTTTGCCGTGGCGCCCGCGCAGCCGTCCGTGGAGGGCCCGGCTGTGGACGACGTGCTTTCCGCGCTGACCAATCTGGGCTACCAGCGCGCGGCGACGGAGAAGGCCATCGCGCAGGCCATCGCCAAAGACAAGGCGCTGGCTGCGGATTTTGACGGCCTGTTCCGCGGGGCGCTGAAGATCATCCGATAGGGCTGCGGACAGGCCGAAGACGGAGGGTTTGAGGAGCGGTTTCGCTGACAAAATCGACGAAATTTCACCACGGTTTTTTGATAGTTTCGTTGATTCTAAAAGCGTTAAGTGCAAAAAGTGAGCCGATTGGGTGATGGAAAAATTTTTTGTTAACTTCCCCTTTCTGGTTCCGAGCAAACCCAGGGACGTTTGGCGATTCTGAGTTCAGCTTAGCAAAAACGGGCGAATTGAACTGCAATTTGGCTCCGGATTTTTGTTCCGTGTTTTCAGTGACTTGCGACGAATCTCCGGCGGCGGGGGCTTGACTTTTTGCGCCCTTCCCGCGGGGAACACAATTTTGGCCCGGAAACAGTCCGCCAAGTGCCAAGCCAGAGGCCTGCGGAGCGGCCGCCAGACGCCCAACTTCGCCGGGCTCGGCGGGAAGGTTCTCACGCAGGGCGTTTCTCGGTGGTATTACCCGGCCAGCGCCGCCAGCTTTCCCGTCCTCGTCACCAAGTTCAGTTACTCGGTGATGCGCGACGTGATCTTCTCGTCGATTCGCGAGTTCTATCCCGACACAGCGGCGCATTTTGTTCGCCGGCACCGGGCGAAGATGGTCGCCAGGGCAGCGCAGCAAGCGACGCCGGTGCAGTGACGATGAATTAATTGCCAGGTAATCGGATGGGCATCGACCGAGCAGGTGATTGCGAAGGACAAAGCACTGGCCGCGGATTTCGACGGGCTGTTTCGCGGCGCGCTGAAGATAATCCGGTAGCCACCTGCGGTGGGGCCAGCGTTTCCGGGGGCGGATGAAAGGCCGTGGTCTCCTGGGACTCAGAAGCGGGACTTGGTACACCCGGTCTAAGGGGGGATGAGGTGTCTTGTGTGATTTGTTGCTTTCATGCATCATTCGGCATGAAGGAGGTGGAAAATGCTGGAAGACTACAGAATCAAGTCCTGGAACGGTTCCCTGGGTGTTTGCACACAGACGGAACGTGCCCAAAATAGAGTTCCCGGAGTGCCCGTCACGAGCGACCTGACGATGGCATTTAGGACACGCGCGGACTTGCTCCAATTTGTAAGAGCGAGCGAAGCCGAGGGATTTACGTTTGCGGGGAACGAACTCCTCGGCAGGGGGATGTAAGCCCAAACCCGCAGTACTTTAGAGGATGAGCAAGTGAAGACCGTCGGTCCTACTTCGAACAGGGGTGGAAAAGGGGTCTTGAGGGAATGCTGGCAGCCATGAGCACATCGACGATTCTTGCGATATTCGGCGGTTTGGCCGGTCTGGCCGGCTCAATCGTCACGGCCTGCGGTGCCAACAACACACTGAAGGCGCTTCGTCTTGCTTTGGACGCACATGATTTGACGCTTACGACGTATTTGAGCGGCCAGCATAACGTACCGCTATGGGCAGGCTTACCAAAGCAAAATGCGAAAGCTATGGCGCGCGATGCCAAGCTGGTGATGTGGGGCGTTGTATTACTGGCCGCAGGCTTCATATTCCAGGCACTCAGCGTCATTTTTGCTTCGTCCTGTCCGCGCTAGTGAGGAGCGAGCTGTGCCGACTTCAATCACCGTCGCGCAAGTCGTACTTCGTCGCCGGAACGACCCTGGAAACGAGTATCGGACATTTGAGATTCTTCAGGTTGGCAGCCATTTCCAGATTTGGGAGAGAATTAGCTTTGCTGGTGCTCGAACCCCCTTTAGGCATACGCAAGTGAAAATTGGCTCTGCCCACACCGTTCGACAAGCTTTGAAGCAGGAGATTGAACGTCTCTGCACTGAAGAGGAGTTCGCCCTGGTTAGCAGGGACGGGGTATTCCTCGACGGCTAAGCGCAGTACAGAAAGACCGGAGCCCCTGAATGAAACTTGCTGGTATCCTCGCGTTGATCCTCGCGGCAATCGTAGGAATTTGGTCCGGAAGAGACTTCGCACAGAATGAGCAGGAAAGACAGTTGGACGTGAAACAGGCGGAGTGGGCGGAGTCTTGTTGCTCGACGGTTCACGATTCCGCGATGCTGCAAGCAGACGAAGCTAAGCGCCATGAACAATTCGATGGCATCATGGGGATTGTGGCAGCAGTCGCGCTGATCGGCGGAATTGCGATGATTTCCCAAAGGACAAAGCAATCGGTGCATCCGCCCGGACCCGTTCCCCTTGCGTAAATGCTGGCCCTATGTCTGGGTTCAACCGATGTAAGGCACGCTCGGCCATGTACGACTCTTAAGCACAAGCAGGGATATATGCCTCGCTACGCAAAGCCCGCCCCAGTTGCAGCCGTCCCCTACTTCCGCCCCGAAGCTCTCACCTTTCTGCGCAACCTCGCCCGCCACAATGACCGCGCGTGGTTTCAGCCGCGCAAGGCGCAATTCGAGGCGGAGCTGCGCGAGCCGATGCTGGCCATCGTGCGCAGAATTACCGACGCGATGGTGGACTTTGCGCCCAACCACGTGCGGCCGGCAGAGAAATCGTTGTTCCGCATTTATCGCGACACGCGCTTCTCGAACGACAAGCGGCCCTACAAAACGCATATGGCCGCGTGGTGGACACACACGGGACTCGATAAGACCTCCGGCGCGGGCTACTACTTCCACGTGAGCGCGAAGGAAGTGATCATCGCGGCCGGCTCCTACATGCCGGAGAAGGAGCAACTCGCGGCGATTCGCCACTGGATGCTTGACCACCACGCCGAGTTTCGTAAGCTGCTCCGCCGGCCGCAGGTCCGCAAGCTCTACGACGAGTTCGAGGGCAACGCACTCACGCGCCCGCCGAAAGGTTTCCCGTGCGAGCATCCAGGGATGGACCTGATCCGCTGCCGCCAGTGGGGGCTGGCTGCGGAGCTGCCGGCGAAGGCCGCTCTCAAAAAGGACATTGCCGATGTGGTGATCCGCTATTTCAAGGTGGCCGCGCCCATTGTCGATGCTCTCAACACACCCATCGCCGCGGCTCTGGCGAGCAAGAAGAAGCCATTGCTTTTCGCTTTGAGATAACACGTAGAATTCGACCGGCCCTCCGGGCGGAGACGGTTGCGGGCTCGCGTTCCCGGGGTTCACGTCCGCTGGCGCGGACTTCACCCTGGGCTAGTCTCGATCGCTCCTCCGGAGCGAGGGACAACGCGCCAAACCCGCTCCAATCGCGGGTTTTCAGCGGCCGAATAGGCCAAAAACCGGCAAAAATGGGCATTTCCCCCACAAAAACCCAAGAAAATTGTGGAAAACACGCATTTTCCCATTGACTTTGCCTACTCTCAGGCCGCATGGTAACCATCGGCAGGTTTCTTCGTAGCCGCATGAATACTAGGGTTTCGCGCATCAGCAGCACCAAACGGCCTCCCTCCATGCGGTGGGCATTTTGAAGCGGAAGCCCGACCACCCCGGCAGCCCGAGGGCTCGCCCAGAAGGAGAACAATCGATGGCAACTGGAATGACCAAGACGGCGCTGACTCGGCATATTGCTGAGAAGCTCGAACTGACCAACAAGCAGGCGGCGGCCTTCCTGGATCTGCTGGCGGAAACCGCCATCAAGGAGACCAAGAAGAACGGCGTCTTTGTAATCCCCGGCATCGGCCGTTTGGTGAAGGCCGAGCGCAAGGCCCGCATGGGCCGCAACCCCCAGACCGGCGAGGCCATCAAGATCAAGGCCAAGACCGTGGTGAAATTCCGCGTGGCCAAGTCCGCCAAGGACGTGATCGCGCCGCCGAAGAAGTAACGCATTCCTCAGACTGCGCAGGAAAGGGGAGACGCACCGCGCTTCTCCCCTTTTCGTTTGCCCGCCTGTAGCTCGGGCGGATATTTCTGCACTCCGGCGGCCCTCCGGCTCATCGAATGAGTCATGACGACGGCTTCGGCTTTCCCTGAACAACTTGCGATCCCACAGACGCGCACTTCTACCGTTATTCTCCTTTTGCGTCTTGAAGGGTTGGCGGTAGCAGCCGTTACGGTCGCGCTCTATGCGCGCACTGGCGCAAGCTGGTGGCTGTTCGCTGCGCTGTGGCTTGCGCCGGACCTCTCGATGCTCGGCTATCTGGCCGGTCCCTGCCGCGGCGCCCGCGTTTACAACGCTTTTCACACCTACGCCGGACCCGTGGTACTGGCCCTGAGTGCGCTGCTGCTGCATGTGCACGGCGCTTTGCCGGTTGCGCTCATCTGGGCGAACCACATTGGTGCCGACCGGCTGCTGGGCTACGGACTCAAGTACGCCGATGGTTTTGGATACACGCACCTGGGGCGCGTGGGAAAGCAGCGAGCGTGATCACGCGGCGTCCGGTTTGGGTTCTTTGCGCGGCACGAACGCACGCACGATCAGCCAGGCGCCAAAGGCGATGAGTATCGACCTCGGCCAGTTCAGGTGGAAGTAGCCCCACGCCGCACCGAATACCGCCGCGCCCACCAACGTTGCAATCCACGTTTTCATCAGGCCACGCGTCAAAAGAGAAGCCAAAAAGCTCCACAATAGCCCCTCCAGCATGAGCTGCTGGTCGTAGAACCAGGCGAGAACCGCCATGGTGAAGAATGCGCCGATGGGCATCACCTCAGTGAAGAGCGCAGTCAGCCAGTGCGGCTCATTCCCGGCGGGCGGCAAGCTGCCGCGAAAGCGGGGAATCAGCCGCGGCACAGCACGAAGGTAGGCGACGTAGGGCTCGCCGAGCTTTGTGGTGAGGAATGCCTCTTCGCCGAGGATGAGGCGCACGAAAAAGACTGTGAGAAGCACCACGGTAAACAGCGCTCCCGAGGGCGGCATGAGCAGCGCAACCGCGAGCATCATGAACCAGCCGCCAAGGTAGAGGGGATTGCGCATATAGCGAAAGGGACCGTCGGCCATCACTGCGCCTGCTTGCATGTCGCCATGATGAACCGTGCTGTATCCCAGGTAGGCCGTGCCCCACACGCGCAACACCGCGCCCAAGAGCGACGCCAGCGCCCCCAGAACGATGACGATCGGCGCGGCCACGGTGAAGCTGGCCAGGCCCATGCGGCTCACTTCGCGAGGCAGCCACTCCAGCGTTGAGATTCGCCGGCCTATATCCCACGGCCCGAGCCACGGCGTCCAAAAACCGAAAAAGACGATGACGATCTGAATGATCATCCGCAGACGAAACTCGATCGCACTTGCGCGCATGTTTCTCTCCCTTGATGTGCGCTTCAACACGATCGAGACTGGGCCAAGCGCCCGGAACGCTACTTCAGATTCTTGATCGTGGCGCCCTCAGGAATCTTCACCTCGAACTGGCTGTCAGGAGCGTCGACGTTCTCCTGTACCTCTTCAACACTCAGCACAAGCTGGATTCCCTCCTGCGGGCGCTTGATCGTCACTTTAGAGGGGTACCTGCCGGCGCTGAAGTCGGCATAATTGCTATAGGAAATCTGTGTCTCCAGCGTTCCGCTGCTGTCGTACAAATCCTGGTCATAGGGCAGCAGGTCGTCACGATGGAAGGTTACTACGCGCAGCGGAAGTTTCTCGGGGCCTGCCTTCGGCTGCATCACGCTCAGGACGTATTCAGGTTCCGTGTAAAGATGTTTTTTTGCCGCGTCCTCAATCGTCTCCGTGTCGCCGGCCACCATAAATTCGTTTCCCGGGTCCAGCCCGCGCACCACAATCGCGTCCAGGAAGAAGTTCGGACGCAAATTCTCCAGCGGGTTCGAGGATTTCTCTGTCACCGTGTTCGAGCCTTCAATGGCCAGGCTCTTCGTCGGCATCACAAGCGTAAAGTGACTGCCATCGCTTGCCATGTCGAAGATCATCAGGCCGAAATACGTTCCCCTTACGCGCAGCATCTTCGGTTTGCGCATGACAATGATTCCGCGGCAACTGGGGAAATCTTTCGCGAGGCCCTCTGAGGTCTTTGTCTCTGTGGCGTAAATCTCCACCTTGGCCGTCAAAGTATTCAACCCCTCCCAGCGCTGATTAAGAATCTTGACCAATTCCTCAGGCGTGGCCGTTCGGACAATGGCCGGTGCTTTGGGAACAGGGAGATGACGCTTGGTAGGGATGAGGTAAGAGCATCCGGAAAGCAGGAACGGAAGAGCCAACGCTGCGGCACTGGCCAGGCGATGGATCGCTTTCATCGTTCGCCTGCCTTTTTCTGCGCGTGCCGATAGCCCGCAACGTTTCGGTTGTGCTCGTCAAGGGTCGCCGCGAAGAGCGAATGGCCCTGGGCGTCAGTTCCGGCGGCAACAAAGTAGAGGTAGTTGGTCGTTGGTGGATCCATGGCCGCACGCAACGAAGAAATGCCTGGGTTGGCCACTGGTCCCGGCGGCAGTCCGGTGTGCAGATAGGTGTTGTACGGAGTATCGCGGGTCAAATCGCTTTGATAGATCGTGCCCCGCCAGCGGCCTGTGACCTCAAGACCGTAGATCACCGCGGGATCGGTGCGCAGCGGCATGCCTTTCGCGAGCCGGTTCGCAAACACGCTCGCTACCAGCGGACGATCCGCGTCAACGGCCGTTTCGCGTTCCACCAGCGACGCAATGGTCACTACCTTATGCACGTTTTCCTTCAATCCCAATTGCGCGGCTGCCGCGCGAAACCGCTGCACCATAGCGGCGGCGATCTGCGCCGCAGTGACGGTAGGCGAGAATCGGTAAGTGTCCGGAAACAGGTAGCCCTCCAGACTCTTCGCTTCGGGGTCCAAATCGGCCACCAGGTTCCTCTGGCTCACTGCCACATCCAGAAAATCCTGGCGCGTGCCCAGACCCGCCCGTTCCACTCGCGCAGCGATATCGAAAATGTTTGCCCCCTCGGGCACGGTCAAAGATTTCGTGAACGCGTCGCCGCGCGCAATCCGTGCATAAATCTCAGTGACCGGCGCCGGATGGTCGAAACGGTACACACCGGCCTGGAGCGTTCCATGCCCGACCCAGCGCACCAGATCGAAGGCGAAACGGCTGCGCACCACGCCCGCCGCTTCCAGTTGGCGCCCGATGCGCACGGCGGAGGAGCCGGGCGCAACATTGACGAATGTCTGCGTCTCGGGCCCGAACGGCGTAAGCACCACCCATGCCGCCGCCCCTGCCGCAAGCCCTGCAACCAACATCATCCCCAGCAAGAAGCCTGCCGCGCCGGAACTCTTCTTTTTCCCGCGTCTCCGTCTGCGCCGCACCATCCTGCCGTTGTGGACCCTTTCAGGAAGAATAAGGACGTGAAGATTCCCGCCGGGGTTCCCCTCCCTTCGATTGTACCGGGCGCAAACCGGCGGCGCGCCGGGGGCGACTCAAAGACGTAAGCTGAATGCGAGGAGCAGCATAGTGGAATCCGGCGCATATCCCCGTTATCTCGGTCTCGATGTCGGCAGCCGCCGCATCGGCGTGGCCGTGTCGGACGAGCTGGGCCTCACAGCGCAGCCGGTTCTGACGCTCGAGCGGCGCAGCAGGCCAAGGGAGGACCTACGCTCGCTGGCGCGGCTCTGCCGGAGGTTTTCCGTGGCTGGAATCGTGGTCGGCAACCCGCTGCAACTCTCGGGCGAGCCGGGCGACCGCGCGGCCAAGACTCATGCCTTTGCCGCCGAGCTGGGCGAACTCACGGGCCTGCCCATTCACTTTTGGGACGAGCGCCTGACCACCCGCGAGGCACACGAGATTCTCTACAAAGCCGGCCACGCGCGGCAGAAACACCGGAAAGTAGTGGACCAGGTCGCGGCGACGTTGATCCTGCAGTCGTTTCTGGACGAGAAGACCAGCTCCTAGCTTCTAGCCGCTAGCTATTAGCCAAATGCGGCCGGCAGACACAGAGCGACCCGATGATTGTTGTTCGAGTTCAAGCCGAAGCAAGGTGGTGCGAGCGCAATCCGGAGCTAGAAGCTGGCGGCTAGAAGCTGGTCTTTCCCCTGCCGTATAATCAAGAGTTAGGTACGTTTATCTCGCGCGGCAGGAGCAGTCCCCTCCCCGCTACCGGACCACGAATGCCCGAGCACATCAAAAAACAGCTTCTCGAGGAGATCAAGCAACTCGAGTACGAGCTTACCTACGAGCTCCCGGCCGAGATCAAGAAGGCCAGAGCGATGGGAGATCTGTCGGAGAACGCCGAGTATCACATGGCCAAGCAGCGGCAGGAGTTCGTCAATGCCCGGCTGGGCCAGTTGAAGAAGCGCATGGCGGAGCTTTCGCTGGTCAACTTATCGAACATTCCCAGGGACAAAGCCGGATTTGGATCGACGGTGGTGGTCTACGATTCGACCAAGGACGAGGAACTCGTCTATCGCCTGGTGACAAGCGAGGAGGCCGATGTTTCAAAGGGGCTGATTTCCACCACGTCGCCCATTGGCCGCGGGATCGTGGGCAGGCGGGTGGGCGATGTGGCCACTATCGTGACGCCCAACGGCAAGCGCCAGTTGGAAATCCTCAAGTTAACAACGATCCACGACGAAGCCGGCGAAGCAGCAGGCGAAGCCGGCGCAGCGCAGTAGCAATGAAAGACTAGCTGCTAGCTACCAGCGACTAGCTTCTAGCTCTTCCGCAGTCAAACAACGAAACTGGCTCCAGCAGAGAAAAAGCTAGGAGCTAGAAGCTAGGAGCTAGAAGCTCGAATGACCTGGACAAGCGCCTTTGGCCGTGCCTGCGGATGGCTCCTTGACCGCATCGTGCATGGGTTGGCGCTTACGCGCATCTCTCCCAATGTCCTCACCTTCCTCGGGCTGGTCATCAACATCGCCGCCGCGTTCCTGTTTGGCCACGCCAATGCCGCCAATGGCGACCGCATGTTTTTCTTCGCCGGGCTCGTCATCTTCGGCGCCGGAATCTTCGACATGGTCGACGGCCGCGTGGCCCGGCGCATCAACAAGGTGACGGTCTTCGGCTCTTTCTTTGACTCGGTGATCGACCGCTACTCCGACGTGGTGCTGTTCTTCGGCCTGCTGGTTTATTACGGCCGCATCAACCGCTTTCGCTACGTGGTGCTGGTGGCGTTCGTCATGATCACCTCGCTGATGGTCAGCTACACGCGGGCCCGCGCCGAGGCGCTCATCGGCCAGTGCAAAGTGGGCTTCATGGAGCGGCCGGAGCGCATCGTGCTGGTCCTTCTGGGCGCCCTCTTCAACCATTGGGGCGTGATGGCTCCGGTGCTGTGGCTGATGGCCGTGCTCTCCACCCTCACCGTCATCCACCGCATCGTCTACACCTACCAGAACACCAAGCACCTGGCGCCGCTGGCGTGAAAGACAGCTCCTAGCCTCTAGCTCTTTCATGCCGCGATTGGGCTTTTTGCCCAATGCGGCTGGGGCACGGCGCAAGTAGCTTAAAGGCTGACACCCGGCGTGTTACTTTGGCACAATGAAGCTGGAAGCTAGCGGCTAGAAGCTAGAGCATTTCTCCTATTGCTGTAGAGCATTGAATGGGAGCCTGAACCAAGCTTTTGCATCCTCGGCAGTGAGAAGCGGCAGCAGTTGGGCGATAGCCTGATCGAGG
>Ga0182027_10015406_pt1 | contig 10511 bp, 8 predicted proteins | sample 712E1DmetaG_FD_121300 | JGI IMG/M metagenome (GOLD analysis project Ga0182027, IMG submission 121300) | Permafrost microbial communities from Stordalen Mire, Sweden - 712E1D metaG (Illumina Assembly) | ecosystem: Environmental > Terrestrial > Soil > Wetlands > Permafrost | place: Sweden... | reverse complement strand
GTACAGGAAGCCGGCGGCATACGAATCCCCGCCGCCGACTCGATCGACAAGCTCGAGGTCGTAGACGCGGTCGTCGATGATCGCGCCATCCGCATAGGCGATGGCCGTCCACGTGTTGCGGAGAACCGAGAGGTCACCTCGAATGGTGATAGTGACGACTTTGAAGCCGAAACGGTCCGCCAGACTGCGCGCCACCTCACGGTAGTCGGTGCCACTGATGCCGAATACGACCTCGGCGTCCTCTTCGGTCGTGATCAGCACGTCGACGAGGTCCATGAGCGGCTCCTGGACCGCTCTCGCCTTCTCCGGGCTCCACAGCTTCTTCCGGTAGTTGAGGTCGTAGCTGGTGAGCAGCCCGGCGCCACGCGCGGCGGCGAGGCTCATCCCCACCTGTTCGGCGGTCGGCTCGCCGAGCGCCGTCGTGATGCCTGTCGTGTGATAGGCGCGAGCGCCGTCGAAGATAGCCGGCCAGTCGAACGTCGCGCCCCGCAGCGTGCAGAACGACGAGGCCGCGCGATCGTAGAGAACGCTGCTGGCACGCGGCGAGGCGCCGTATTCGACGTAGAAGATGCCCAGTCGACCGCCCTCGTCCCAGACGACATGTGAGGTGTCCACGCCGAACTCACGGGCCCGATTGCGCACTCTTCGCCCGAGCGGGTTCGAGGGCAAGGAGGAGACCCACGAGCTCGTGAGCCCCAGCCGGCTGACGCCGGAGGCGACGTTGAGCTCGGCACCTCCCACTGTCATCTCGAGCGTCCCCGTCTGCTCGAGCCGTCGATTTGAGGGTGGAGCGAGGCGGATCATGCCTTCGCCAAATGTCACGACGTCGCTCATCTCGAAGCCTCTTCTCCGTTCTCGCTGGCTCGCTCCGGGGCGAACCGCCGGCGCGAAGTCTGGCTTTTCGCTACCGGGCGGCTGCCAGAGCGGCCACCACCGCGGTCGCGCGCTCCCGGATGACGGCAGGGTCGCCTCCTCCTGTCAGCCAGCTCCCCATGCCGACCGCCAGGGCCCCGGCGGCGATGAATGCCGGCGCGTTCTCCACCGTCACCCCGCCAGTGGGAATGAGCGGTATCTGTGGGAGCGGGCCGTGGAGCTCGCGCAGGAATGTCGGACCGACAGCCGACGCCGGGAAGAGCTTCACTGCGCTGGCGCCCGCGCGCCAGGCGGCAAGTATCTCCGTAGGGGTGAACGCGCCGGGGAATGAAGGCACCTCCCGGCGAACCGCCCATTCGACGATCCGAACGTCGAAGTGAGGCATGACGACGAACCGTGCGCCGGCGTCGACGGCTGCCTGTGCCTGGGCCTCATCGAGCACCGTGCCCGCACCGACCAGCAGTTCGTCGGGCCCGAACCGTGCCGTGAGGGCCCCGATCGCCTCGAGCGCCGAGGCGCTGTTCATGGTGACCTCGAAGACGTGGATTCCGCCGGCCGCGAGAGCCTCGCCGATTGCGAGCACCGAGGCGGGATCCAGGTGTCGGCCGATGGCGATGATCCGCCCCTGCGCGATCGAAGACGGGATGGAAGGTCGGCGGACCGGGGCATCGGTCTGGTGACTGTTCATTGGCGTCGTTCTCCATGGTTCCCGCGGCGCTGGCGCAACTCACCCGTCGCCGGGGAGGCGGTTCCAGCCGGGACGCCGACGGGCACCGATCCGGCGAAGGAGCCGAGCCGGTGCCCGAATGCGGGGCGGGACGGGCCAACTTAGCCCAATCCCCTTGACGAAGCTCGGATGGCGGGTGCCGCAGCGGCCCCCGCCATCCGAGGCGTTTCGGCGTCGGAAGACTAATACTAGAAGAGGCTGTTCGGGTCGTAGTACTTGACGGCGTTGTCCTTCGTGATCAACGGCGAGGGCAGGACGGTGTCATGGGCGGGGGTACCGCCGGCCAGGATCCCCATGAGCCGATCGAGCCCGGCGCGTCCGATCTGATCGGAGTTGTTCAGGCCCGTCGCCACGTAGTTCGTCCCGTCGAGGATCGCCTTGAGGGCTTCCTTCTGACCATCGACCGCCGCGACGATGATTGAGCTCGACTTGCCCGCGTCGGCGATTGCCGACTGAGCGCCGAGGCACATGGAGTCGTTCTCGCAGAAGACGGCCGTCAGGTCGGGGTTCGCGGCGAGGAGGTCTTCCATCGCCGTCTTGCCGTCGGCGGTGTCCCAGTTGCCCCAGCCGGAGTAGGCGACGACCTGGACGGCCGTTCCGTCGATCTTGCTGTGGAGGCCGCTGGTTCGATCGGAGCCGATACTGTTGTCAGCGGGGCCACCCCGTATGATGGCGAGCTTACCCTTGCCGCCCATTACCTGAAGGAGGTAGGCGCCGACCTCCTGTCCGATCGCATAGTTGTCCGGGCCAATCCAGCTCGTGTAATCCCCGCCCTTGAGCTTGCGGTCGACCATAACGATCGGGATACCCGCCTTGTTGAGGGCAGCGAGCGCTTCGGGCGCGGCCTCGATCGGTCCGCCGCTGATGACGATTCCGTTGATCCCCTTCGTGATCAGGTCTTCGATGTCTGACGTGAGCTTACCGACATCGCCGTTGGCGTTGGTGGCGAAGACCGTGACGTTCGAGTAGTTCTGCGCCTCGGCCTGGACTGCATTCGACATGCCAACGAAGTAGGCAGAGCCGAGGGTCAGGTTGGCCATGCCGATCTTGATCGCCTTGGCGCTACCGCTTGGCGCGGCTGTCGACCCGCTCGAACCACAGGCGGCCGCCACCAGGACGACGACCGTCAGCAATGACAGGACTCTTGCGCGCATGTGTCTCTCCTCGCGTTGGTTCACTCCCCCGGCCGGGAGCGGCGCTCCCGGACTCCTCTGTTCATCGGCGCATCGTCACCCCTCTTTTCGTCTGGCAAGCACGGCCAGCACGATCAGGGCGCCCATAAAGATCTGCTGGTAATACGCCTGCACGTTGTACATGTTGAGCAGGTTGCTGATCAGTCCGAGCAGGAGGACCCCGGCGAACGTCCCGCGGACACTACCGACGCCCCCACTGAGTGCGGCCCCGCCAATCACGCAGGCGGCAATGCCGTTGAGCTCGAACCCGGCGCCCATGCTTGGCTGGGCGATCCCCACCCGAGAGGTGAGGATGACCCCGGCAATGCCGGCGAAGAAGCCCGAGATGAGATAGACGAGCATCACGTGGGCTCGGACGTTGATGCCCGCCAGTCGAACCGCTTCCTCGTTGCCGCCGACGGCGTAGATGGCGCGACCCATCGTCGTCCGGCTGAGGAACAGGCTGACGACGAGGAAACAGCCGATCATGAAGATGGCGACGGTCGGGACCGGGCCAACGGACGAGGCGACGATCTCGCGGAACGACGACTCCGTGGGCGTGATCGGCGTCTCGGAAACGACGTAGACGAAGCCGCGGATGGCGGACATCGTGGCGAGCGTCGCCACGAACGGCGGGAGACGGAAGCCGGCGACGAGCACTCCGTTGACGCTCCCGGCGATCGTGGCAACGGCAACGGCCAGCGGAACGGCAAGCGGCCAGGGCAGCACGTTGAGGAGGCCGGCCCCGACGATGCCCGCCAGAGCCACGGTCGCGCCAACGGACAGGTCGATCCCACCGCTCAGGATGACGGTGAGCATGCCGAGGCTGATGAGACCATTGGTGACGATCTGGCGGAATAGGTTGCTGAGATTGCCCTCGCTCAGGAAGTCGGGCGAGCTCACCGCGGCGATCGTTGCCAGGACCACGAAGGCCACCGTCGGAAGGTAGCTCAGCCAGTGCGCCCGCCAGTCCGTGCGAACAGCACCCATCCGGCGACCGACGACGGACAGGGCACGGGCGGCGGGAGACGAAGGACTGTTCATGCCGCGGCCCCTTCGACGACTCCGGCGGCCACGGCAAGCAGCCGCTCCTCAGTTGCTCCACTGCGCGAGAACTCGCCGACGAGGCGACCGCCCCGCATGACCAGGATCCGATCGGACATTCCGAGGATTTCGGGCAGCTCCGACGAGACTAGGAGGATCGCCTTCCCGCGCTCGGCCAGCGAGGCGATGATCCGGTAGATCTCGGCCTTGGCGCCCACGTCGACGCCACGCGTCGGCTCGTCGAGCAGGAGGACCCGGGCGCCCCGGAGCAGCCACTTCCCGACGACGACCTTCTGCTGGTTCCCGCCCGACAGGCGCCGGACCATGGCGTTGATCGAGGGGGCACGGATGCCGACCTCGGCGATCTCGTCGGCGACGAGGGCGTGCTGCTGGCTCTGCGAGATCACCCCGAGCCGACTCATGCGCGGGAAGGCCGCGAGGCTCAGGTTGTCGCGGAGCGAGAGCTGGAGGACGAGACCGTCGCGAGCGCGATCTTCGCTCAACATCGCGATTCCCCGACTGAGCGCATCGCCAGGCGAACGTGGTCGGTAGGGCCGGCCATCGAGCGTCATCTGGCCGGTCGACGCATCAGCACCGAATATGGCCCTGACGACGTCCGTCCGACCGCTTCCTACGAGACCGAAGACGCCGAGGATCTCTCCGGGCGCGAGATCGAAGGACACGTCGCTGAAGACGCGCGACCGCGAGAGGTTCCGGACTTGCAGCACCGGCGCTCCGACCGACGCGTTTCGGGGCGGATAGATCTCCGCGAGATCCCGGCCGACCATCATTCGGACAAGACCGGGCTGATCTATCGAAGCGGAATCCACTGTCCCAACGAGACCGCCATCCTTGAGGACGGTAATTCGGCTCGCGATCTGGAAGACCTCATCGAGCCGGTGGGACACGTACAGCACCGTCGTCCCGGCGTCGCGGAGGGCGCGAACGGCATTGAACAGGCGGTCCAGGTCGCCCCCCGAGAGAACGGCCGACGGCTCGTCGAGGACAAGGATCCGTGGCCGCTCGAGCATCGCCTTGGCGATCTCGACCATCTGGCGCTGCGAGACGGGCAGCGACTTCACCGGCCGGCGCACGTCGGGGACGTCGAAGCCGAGCGAGTCCAGCGCGGCCGATGCCCGCCGGGCTGTCGCCTTCCAGTCGATCCACATTCCCCCGGCCCGCGACGGCAGCTGTCCGAGCAGGATGTTCTCGGCCACGGACAGGTGCGGAACGAGACTGAACTCCTGGTAGACGACGCGAATGCCTGCCTGACGAGCCGCGTGAGGCGAGGGCAGCTCTGTCTCGACGCCATCGATCTTGATCGTTCCCGCGCCGCGGGCCACGGCTCCGGCGAGAATCTTGATGAGCGTCGACTTGCCCGCCCCGTTCTCGCCGGCGATCGCGTGAATCTCGCCGGGTTGGACGACGAGATCTACACCGTGCAGGGCGACGGTCGCGTCGTACCGCTTGCCGATGCCGCGCATCTCCAGGCGCGGCACCGTGGCCACGGCAGCAGGGGCGTCCACCTGGCTCACCGGTCGGCTCGCTCGGCGATCGGCGCGAGGGGTCCGTCGCCGTGGGCGGCGAGGGCATTGTGGATGACGATAGCCTTCTGCTCGGTCATCTCGAGCAGGGTGTCGTGGATCGCTTCCCGACCCACGCCACTCATCTTGACGCCGCCGAAAGGCAGGGTCTCGGAGCGCAGGGCGGAGCCCCAGTTGATCATCACGCCGCCGGCCTCGAGGCGATACGCGACGTCGAGGGCGGTGGAGATGTCGCTCGTGAAAACCGCGGATTGGAGGCCGAATGGCGAGTCGTTGGCCATCGCAACCGCCTGGTCGACGGTGTCGAAGCTCACGAGCGGGACGACCGGACCGAAGGTCTCGTTGCGAAAGAGCGGGGTGTCGGTCCGCACGTCGGTCAGAACGGTCGGCTCCATGAACGACCCGCGCCGGCCACCGCCGGCCGCAAGATGCGCCCCGTCGGCGACCGCGCGCTCGACCAGCTCGCAGACTTCGATCGCCGCCTGCTCGCTGATGAGCGGGCCAACATCGGTCGTCTCGAGGAGTTGGTCTCCCACCTCGAGGCGTGCGCACCAGTCGGTCAGCCGGCGAGCCATCTCATCGCGCACCGACGCATGGACGAACACGCGCTTGACCGAGCAGCAGATCTGGCCATTGCCACGAGCGAGGCGGCCGAGCACGATCGCCTCGGCAGCCTTCTCGAGGTCGGCATCGGCACAGACGATCGTCGCGTCGTTCCCGCCGAGCTCGGCGTACACGCGCTTCATCTGGCCGGCGGCGAGCCGGGTGAGGGAAATCCCCGTCTCGACCGAGCCGGTAACGGTGATGACCTGGATGCCCTCGAGCTGGGCGAGAAGCGAGCCGATCATCTCACCCGGGCCGGTAAGCATCTGGTGGGCGTTTCGCGGCAGGCCCTCTTCCTCGAGGAGCTTTGCGATCCGGAGCAGGGTCAGCGGGCAGGGGCTCGGTGGCTTGCTGATCAGGGCGTTGCCGCCGGCGAGGGCGGCCGCAGCTTTGTGGGACCACAGCTCGGCCGGGTAGTTGAAGGGCACGATCGCGGCAACGACGCCGATCGGCTGGCGGATGGTGAACGCTACGTGTCGCTCCATACCCGGAACGGCATCCATCGGGACGACCCGCCCGAAGAGCCGTTTCGCCTCTTCACCGAAACCCCGGAAGATCCGTGCGGTCGCGGCGATCTCCTCGCGGGTCTGGCGAATCGGCTTGCCGTTCTCGCTGGCGAGGAGCCAAGAGAGGGCGGGCAGCTCGCTCTCGATGCGACAGGCAGTCGAGATCAGGATCCGCGCCCGCTCATGAGCCGGAAGGCCCCGCATGGCCGCTTTCCCGAGCTGCGCCGCCTCAACCGCCCGGCGAACGTCTGCCTCGGTCGCCAGCGGGACCTGGTCAATCGTCTCGCCCGTTCCCGGATTCAGGACGGGTCGCCAACGACCATCAGACGAGTCGACCCAGGCTCCGGCGATAAGCATTCGCTGCATCGACGACCACGCTCTTTCTGCAAACGGCGGGAAGCCGAAGGGGGTCAACGACGCGGGGCGCCCTCGTCTGCCTGTGACACGTCGGTCGGCTCCCATACCAGATGTCGGAACGACGCGTCAGATAATGGAACAGTGGTGGTCGTCTGTCAAGGATTCAGCAGGGTTCATGTGAGTGGATGTAACGCCGTTGCAGAATATGATATGTTTCCGGAGTGACCGAAAACGGAGCCGTCAGCACGACCGCCCTCAAAGCGCTCCGCGTCGTCGAGGCAGTAGCCGCCAAACCCGGCCTGTCGACCCTCGGCGACATCGCGCTGCGGGCGGGCCTGGACAAGAGTGCCACGCACCGTATGCTCGCCACACTTGTCGTGGCCGGGTACGTGTTTCAGGACGAGGCGTCGCGTCGTTACGGCATCAGCTATCACGTCGTCTCGCTCAGTCGCAACCTGCTGGCCAACAACGAGGTCTCCCGTCTCACCCGTGCGGCGCTTGAGCGGCTGGCGACCGAGACCGGCGAATCGATCGACGTGTCAATTCTCGACGGACACGAGACCGTGGTGATCCAGCGGGTCGAGGGCAGCCAGCTCGTGGGGGTCGACTTCAGCGTCGGTGACCGCAGTCCGCTCCACTGCACCTCGATCGGCAAGGCCGTCCTCGCCTGGCAGCCCGAAGCGTTCATCGAGCAGGTGCTGAGCGGGCCGCTCGAACGGCACGCGTCCCGCACGATCGTCGACCCGGCGGCGCTCCGAGCCGAGCTCGAGGTCATCGGCCAGCGCGGCTACGCCATCGACGATCACGAGCTGTCTGACCACATGCGGTGCATTGCCGCGCCCATCTTCGAGCGCGATGCCCGGGTCCGGATGGGCATCAGCATCTCCGGCCCGGACAACCGATTCACTTTCGAGTACCTCGATGCGCTGCGACCAGCGCTCGTCGCTGCGACCGAGAGCCTATCGACGCAGCTGGGCGGAGTGCCGCACGCCCCGGAAACGATCTGACCGGCCGCCCTCCGCGCATCGAACCCGGGGCGCGCCCGGGACCTGCCTTCACCGTGTCGGTGCGTCCGGTAGTGGACGAAGCCGCCGCTCCCGAGCAGGATCCCCTGGATCGGCCGGAGAGGCTTCTGCCGCCTCGTATCCCGGCCTGGCTCGCAGTGGGGTGCGAGTGGATGCTGCTGGAAGTCAGCGAGGAGGCGATCTCGATGCCTCGTGTCACATCGATACGCTGAGATGCTCGGTTCGCTGGTTCGCGAGTCGACTCGCCTCGCGAGCATCAGGCCTCGGAGGTGGCGGACGAGGCCTCCCGGGCGTCATGGGTCGCGGCGATCGCGACCGTGTTCGTCGGCTCGTCGTAGAGGTAGACGATCAGCATCCAGGGCCAGGGACCGAGGATCACCCGAAAGTCGCGCCAGCGCCCGGTGAGACGCTTGCCGATCTGAGGGAACGAGGCCAGAGGCGCGATCGAGGCCCGGACTCGGGATACCGCGTCGGCGGGCAGGCTGGGTGTCAGGATCAGCTGGGCCAGGTCCGTTCGCGCACGTTGCGCGACGACGACCTTCGCCATCGACTAGAGCTGGTCGAGCGGGACGACGCGATTGGCCTTCACGTCGGCGAGGCCTTCCTGGGTCCGCTCCCATGCTCCCGGGATCGCGTCGAGGATCGCCGTGATGGTCGTCGCTTCGGTGTCGACCTGGTCGATCGCGGTTGAGAGGAGCGAGCGGGCGATCGTGCCTGGCTGAACGTACATCCGGGCCGCCATCTGGTTGAGCCTCGCGGCGTGCTCGTCGTCGAGCACGACGTTGATACGCTTACCCTGTTCGCGGGCCACCGCCGGCCTCCTTCACGAAACTGCACAGATCGTGTAAAGGAGTGTAGGCGTCTGACGGCGCGAAATCAAACCGGGCCGACCGCAGTGGGCCCGGGGCGATCCGCCTGCTCTAGGCTGAGGGGGTGACAATCCCCGTACGGGTAGGCCGAGCCTACCTGACTGGTCGGGGCGAGAGGAGTAGAGGCGAGACTTTCCAACTGATCTACTCGATCGAGACTGGCGCGTCCACCGAACTGCGCGAAGTTGGATAGGCCATCGTCCAGAGGACTAGAGCCGACACTTTACGGGCTTATCCGCGATCCATGGTCACGGGTGTCGGCCGTCGCGGAGCAATCCTGAGTGGTCTGAGCGGTTTCAAGACACGATAATTGAACCTTCTCGGACATAGAGCAGTCTTGATAGACCGCAAACGCGGACGGCAATCCGCCTAGGCTCCGTAGCGAGGAACAGTTGAGCTTGGATCAGACTCCAGAGGCTCGCTCCAGAGATGCCTTGGCCACCTTATGCCACCGGAAGGCTCGCTCCGCCTTCCGTCTGGCGGGGTACCTCCTGGGCGACTCGGACGAAGCTGAGGATGCGGTGCAAGACGCAACCGAACGGGCCGTGCGCGCGTGGCCTCGACTGAAGGATGAAACTAAGTTTGACGGTTGGTTTGACAGGATTCTGGTGAATGTATGCCGCGATCGGGCTAAGCACCGGCCTCGTATTCGGGCCTACACCGACGTGGATTCGCCGAGCGAGGATCCATTCCGGAGAATCCTGGAACGCGATGTTCTCGGACGCGCTATCGCCAGCCTCCCGGCTGACCAGCGGGTGGTCGTCGTCCTTCGATTCTGGCGTGACATGTCCTTGGAGCAGATCGCCGATCTACTTGACCTGCCGGTTGGGACCGTGAAATCGCGCCTTCACTACGGCCTGCGATCGCTTCGGGGACAGCTAACCTTGGACAACCTGCAGGAGGTGTGGAATGGGGGCTGACAATCTCGAATCTCAGTTGAAGGACTGGTTCGGGAGGCCTCTTCCGCCTGAGTCGGATAGCCTTCATCGCGCCATCGACGATATCGTGTACCCGCAGGTTCGTCGGAGGAAACGAGCGCCCTGGCCACTCCGCTGGGGCGCCCCCCTCGCCGCCTCGCTGATCGTCGTTGTGGCCGGCGTGCTGGCAGCCGGCTTGCTTCTTCCGGCCGCGTCCCGGTCCGCTCCGACGCCTCAACCGGGTACCTTCTCTCCCACGGCCAACCTGCCAGCCGTGGGTTGGGACTCAGCTGTCACGCTGCAGAACGGGCAAGTGCTTCTTACCGGTGGCCGAGATGAGAACGGGTCTGCTAGCCTCGCGGCCTTGTTCGACCCTGCCACTGGCAGCTACCAATTGACGGGATCGCTGACATTGGGAGTGGGTCTATCGGGCGGAAGGTCTCGGCCATCGCTGACACTTCTGCACGATGGGCGTGTCCTCGTGGCCGGCGGCCGAGACGATAGTGGACGAGCCCTGGCCACCGCGGAGATCTACGATCCTGCCACTGGGACATTCAGCAACGCCGGGGCCTTGGCGGCGGGGCGTGTTGACCACACTGCGACACTCCTGCGAGATGGATCAGTGCTTCTCGTTGGTGGTAGATCTGGGCCTGATGCGGGCGGCACCGGCTCTGGCGAGCCGAGCCTACTTTCGACTGCGGAGATCTACGACCCGAGCACGGGGAGGTTCACCGAGACCGGATCTCTCGCGACGGCGAGGGCCGATGCCGCAGCGACACTTCTCGGCGATGGAAGGGTCTTGGTCGCTGGAGGAGTTGGCGACACTCAGCTCGCATCCGCCGAGATCTACGACCCTGAAACGGCCAGATTCTCT
>Ga0182027_10015405_pt1 | contig 10512 bp, 6 predicted proteins | sample 712E1DmetaG_FD_121300 | JGI IMG/M metagenome (GOLD analysis project Ga0182027, IMG submission 121300) | Permafrost microbial communities from Stordalen Mire, Sweden - 712E1D metaG (Illumina Assembly) | ecosystem: Environmental > Terrestrial > Soil > Wetlands > Permafrost | place: Sweden... | reverse complement strand
ATAGGCAGTTTGTGCAATAATTATTGTTTTTGGTTTTATTTTTTTAATTTCCTTCGTGAGATCAAATCCATTCATTCCTGGCAAACGTATGTCCATTAATACAAGGTCGATGTTAGGATTGTTGTTGAAAATATCCAATGCTTCATTTCCATTTATAGCATTTATATAATTTACGTTTGCTTCATTTAAAACTTCGTCAATATAAATTAAATTTGGTTCATAGTCTTCGACAACCAAAATCGTTTTGTTTTTTAACCTTTTAAAATCTTTCTCAGGTCCAGGATTGAACATTGTGCCAACTTCAGCAGCAGGTATAAAAGGAATTGTAAAATAGAAGGTGGTCCCGTTATTTTCCTCCGATTCGAGCCATATTCTGCCATTCATAAGGTTTAACAGACCTTTTGCAATCGATAAGCCCAGGCCCGTTCCACCATATTGCCTGGCTAACATCGAATCTTCTGCCTGCCGGAACCTGTCGAAAATTAATTCGTGCTTATCAGCAGGAATCCCAATTCCAGTATCTTTTACAAAAAAAAGCAGTTCAGTGGGCGAATTAGTTTTACAGCCATATTCGATACTTCCGCTTTTAATAAATTTAAATGCATTGTCCAGTAAGTTGTTCATTATTTGTTTAAGCCTTTGGTCATCGACTTTTATCTTTGTTCTTTTTAGTTTTTCTTCCAATGAAAAATTCAATGTAATATTTCGAAGCTTTTCCTCCTTTTCTTTTTTAAAATTGTAAAATTCATAAAGTTGACGCATTAATTCTAATAAGTTAATTTCAGCTTCAAACAGTTTCATTTGGCCGACTTCAATTTTAGATATATCAAGCACATCATCTATAATCCTTAATAAATCGTAAGAGCGCTCTTTTACCAAACTGGTGTAAAACTCCTTTCTTTGTAATGGCAGGTTTGGATTTAAGAGGAAACCTGTAAACCCGATAATGGCATTCATAGGCGTACGTATCTCGTGCGATATATTGCAAAGGAAGGAAGTTATAAGCCGGTCGCTCTCTTCTGCTTTTTCCTTTGCCTTTACCAGTTCTTCCATGATTTTAATACGCTCGACATTTTTCCAGACTGAATCCATAAGAAGTGTTAACTGACGTTCATCAGTTTTCACATAATCTTCATTTTTATTGGCAACACCAACTACAGCAATAATATTATTGTTTATAATTACCGGAATTGAAAGATAATTTTTCAGTTCAATATGCCCTTCGGGCATTCCATTTTTTGTTGCAGTTACTTTATTGTAATCATTTATTATTACAGGTTTTCGGGTCAGGATTACTTCATTTGCCAAATCCATTTTTTCAAGTGATAGTATCTTTTCAGGTTTGTCTGTTATGTATTCGGGCAAAATATTTTTTGACCACGAGAAAAGCAAATATTTTTTTGAATTTTCGTCATGGACAAATATTAAACCAATTTTGCTCTGGGTAAGCCGAATGGCTTCTTCAAGTGCAAAGTCGATGAGTTCTTTCGTGTCATTTGCAGAGTATTGCGAAATCCGCACGAGGCTTTCCAGCCTTTCGTTATTCAGTTTTATTTCGTTCTCTGATTTTTTGCGATCGGTAATTTCTAATCCCAATCCGATAATTCCAATGATCTCTCCCAGGTTATTCTTTCTTGGTACTTTTGTAGTCAGCAACCATTTTGATTTGCCTTCGTAATTTACAATATATTCTTCTTTGTTAATGATTGGATTGCCGGTTTTCATAACCAGTAGTTCATCTGCTGTTGTTTGTTCAGCTATTTCCCCGGGAAATAATTCAAAATCTGTTTTCCCGATAACTTCTTGCTCAGGTTTGCCAATATTTATCAGATCTACAGGGTTGCATAATAATTTTTTCCCTTCTTTATCTTTAATATACAGTGCGATAGGCAAATTGTCGACAATTGTCCTCAATAAGGCACGTTCTTCCTGTAAAGAATCTTCTGCAAGAACTCTCGAAGTTATATCCCTGTAGTTTACAACAATCCCATTTACAGCAGGATCTTCTAACAGGTTTGTGGCCGATGCTTCTGTCCACCAAATTGTGCCATCTTTTCTGACTGACCGGAAATATGTATTGAATGTTTTATTGGGTAATTCGGAAATGCTTTTAAAAGCTTTACTTATCGTATTCATATCGTCCGGATGAATTAAATCAAGGCCATTTTTGCCCTGCCTTTCTGCCCGGGAATAACCTGAAAACTTTTCTATATTGGAGCTTTCGGATAGTAATTTCCCGCTTTTGTCTAATATTGCAAATGCATCTGCACTTTTATCGAAAACTGAACGATAAAGCATCTCACTTTGCTTTAGGTCAGTTTCTAATTTGTGTTTTTCTGTTATATTTTGCAATTGCGCAACCGTGAAAATAGTTTTTCCATTACTATCACGGATAGCTGTTACACTTAGTAAAACCCAAATAATATTGCCACTTTTATTGACATATCTTTTTTCAAGCCAGAAGTAATCCCGCAATCCTTCATATAATTCCTTTGATAATTCAAGCCCTGCTTTAATGTCGTCAGGATATGTTAAATCGGAAAAAGTTTTTTCAGCTAATTCTTTCTCTGTATAGCCCATGATGCTGCAAAAGGATGGGTTGACTTCAATAAATTGTCCTTTCATATTTATCAAAGCCATACCAAAAGCAGCAAAACGGAATGCATTTTTAAACTTTTCTTCACTTTTAACAAGGTTATTTTCAGCTTTTTTGCGATCAGTGATATCATGAAAACTCCATACACGACCGACTATGTCGTTATTAATTAATTGTGGTTGTGAATAGCGTTCGAATATCCGGCCATCTTTAAAATATATTATGTCGAAAGATTTTACAGATGGATTCTGATAAAGTTCTTTTACTTTCTTTAGAAAAACATCTGGTTCAGTTAACTGGTCAAAAATATATGAAATCATTTTTTCATCGTCCCGGGTTGAAATTATAGATTCAGGTATTTTCCACATATCAACGAACCGCTGATTGAATTCAACTGCCTTTCCAAAATTGTCCACAATTAACAATCCGTCTGCCGTTGATTCAAGTGATGATTTTAATAAAGAAACTGACTTTTCCAGATCATTTTGTATTAGTTTACGGTCCGTTATGTTCTGAACATAAGTAACCATGTATTTTCTTCCTATTCCCGGGTTACTTACAATTCCAACCGATACTATTGCCCAGAGGCATTTATTATCTTTGGTTATATATCGCTTTTCAATTTCTGCTTTTTCAATTTCGCCTTTTATAAGTTGCTGTAAATTGTCATTTCCAATTTCTTTGTCTTCTTCGTGGGTTATATCATTAAAAGTCAGTTGCAAAAGTTCTTCCTTAGAATATCCAAGCCAGTCAGAAAGTATTTTGTTAACGGCCAGAAATTTTCCTTCGAAACTAACCATGCAAACTCCTATGTTTGCATTATCGAAATACATACTGAACATTTCTTCCCTTTCCCGCAATTGTTGCATTGTACCATTCTTATGTTCCTCATGGCTACTAGGCCCTATAGAATTTTCCAATTCCCGGATTTTCGATTTCAGAAATTTGTTTTCATTGGAAAGGTCGCCAATTTGTTTTTTTAGTTCCGCCACTTCGGGCAGTGATTCTTTATTTACTGCCATAAAATAATTATTTATGTTGTCTTAAAATTAAGAATTTTCCGCCACTGGAAAAACTAAAATGATTATTTCTTACGTTGTATCTATTATACAGAATATTGGGTTTAAATTGGTTTAGTTGAATTTAATCAATAGCAAATATGCCCTTGTCATAGAAAAAACCTATTTTATCAAATATTTCAAATTAAATTTGAAATTATTATCTTTTTTAATACATTCATTAAACATTTTGATTAAAAAATTTTGGAACATTTTAAAGTTTCTAACATTTACTTAACCTTTAAATTTTATGTTATGAAAAAGAAAGAAATTAAAAAACAAGAAGAATTGAAAATTGAAGAACTGGATCAAGTTACCGGTGGCGCTGGAGGTTATCCTGTTGACTTTATTGGTGCAGGCTTAGGTGATAATATACGCTTGAAATAAGTATTCTGAAAAATATAATTTTTTTCTTTTTAGAAAAATTAAGCCCTGAAATTGTTTCAGGGTTTTTTATTGTGTAAAACCTAATTAACGTCAGTTCAGGATAAGTAATATGTTTTGGACTAAAGTCCAATATATCAACTTGATGACTAACCCCAGGCTTAAGCCTGGGGTTAGTGAAAGTCAATTAAATAGAGGGCTTTAGCCCTAAGTAAATTATCACGAACTGAGGTTAATTAAGAAAGCACTAAGAATATGGATCAATAATAATTTGCCCCTTTTACTTATCAATTTTAAAGAAAATAAATTATCAAATAATATTTAAATTCATCATACAAAAAAACAATTTTGTCAAAATATGAAACATATATTTTATAGAATCCATACAATTTCTTATAAATTGAATTATTTTTTAAATTTAAATGGAATAGCAGGGTTTAGATTAAAAAAATGTTAATCATTGAATAGATTCACCGATTTTACTATATTTGAATTTATAAAAATTGTTTCTTTGTAAAATTGAAAATTGAAAGGTTTTTACCCATAACATTGCCGATGAAATATATACATTATATATTACGTTTTATATTGATTACTTCATTTCTTTTTCCAGGGATTGCAGCTAACTCTGCTTTCAATATGGACAGTCTGCAGAAGGTGCTTAAAAAAGCCGACGACAGCAAGAAGCCTGCGATTTATCTTGAACTTGGTAAAGGATCTCTTGAAAATAAAAATTACGATGAATCTATAAACTTTCTAAACAAAGCGATTGAGTTAGCAGGTAAGCATGATAAAAAGGAAGTTATAATGAAAGCTTATTATGCGCTTGGAGATAATTATTATTATAAAAAAGATAACGAAAAATCATTAAATAGTTTACTTAAATCTTTAGAAATATCAAAATCATTAGATGATAAGGAATTTCAATCAAACATCATTTTAAATATTGCATACTGTTATAAAGATATTTTAAAATATGATGATGCCTTGAAATACTTTGAAGAAATAATTGAAAATGCTGCCGGACAAGAAAATACAAAAATTTGTGTAAAATCTTATCTTGAACAAGGTATGGTTTATTATAGAAAAGGAAACATTGATAAGGCACTTAAAAATTTTTTCAGGGCACTCGAAATTGCTAAAGCTATTAATGATAAAGATTACCAGTCCACAATATTTAATGAGATAGGGGTTGCATATAAAGCCAAAGGTGAATATCAGAAAGCTATTGAATATTTTCAGGATAACCTTAAAACACAAGAACAACTTAATGATAGTGTTGGCATGGGACGTACATTAAACAATATGGGAAATGTATATTTTTCATTTAATATAGCACCTAAAGCGATTGAATACTACGAAAAAAGCATGGTAATATTTCAAAAACTGAATAAGGAGAATATGGTTGGCTTTCTTTATGTCAACATAGGTACTTCTTATGAAATGATAAAAGATTTTAATAAAGCGCTTGAGAATTTTAATAAAAGTTATGCTATATTTCAAAAAATAAATTTAAAACAGGGAATTGCTCAGGCTGGTAGTGAGATGGGTTCAATTTATGCCCAACGGGGTAATTTTCAAATGGCGTTAAAATTCCAAAATGACGCATTATTAGTTTATAAATCAATAGGTGAGGATTATAATATAGCATTGTTATTAAGAGGTATTGCCGAAACTTACGAAAGGTCTGGTAATTATTCTACTTCGCTATTATACTATAAACAAAGTCTTGATATAGAAAAACGATTTGGAAACAAGAAGGAAATGCTTGATAATTACAAGGATATTGCAGAAGTCTATTCAAAAATGGGAGATTACAAAACAGCTTTTTTAAATTTTCAAATTTATTCAAATACAAAAGATACTGTGCTGGGTGAAGCAAACCTGAAGCAAATACAGGAACTTGGAGCCAAATATGAAAACGATAAAAAGGAAAATGAAATTAAACTTCAAAAATCCGAACTATCCAAAAAAGAATTGGAAGCCAAACGAAAGAATTTTATTATCTATTCTTTTGCGTTTTTTATCGTTGTAATCCTTGCATTTTCGTTCCTGCTTTACCGGCAGTTTGCAGAAAAGAAGAAAGCAAACATATTGCTTGCCGAACAAAACGACGAAATAACAAAACAGCGCGACCAGATTTTCCAGCAAAAGAAGGAAATTACCGACAGTATCCATTATGCAAGCCGCATACAGCGTGCTGTATTGCCTTCGCCCAGGCTTCTTGAAGATTACGGCCTGCAATATTTTATCCTTTATAAGCCACGCGATATTGTTAGTGGCGACTTCTATTGGATGAACCAGAAGGACAACAAGGTTATCATTGCAGCTGCCGACTGTACCGGGCATGGCGTTCCTGGCGCTTTCATGAGCATGTTGGGCATGGCATTACTGAACGAGATCGTATCAAAAGGCGAATTCCAAAATGCTGCCGATATACTCGACCAGTTAAGGAATTTGGTAGTTAAATCGCTTCACCAAAGCGGGAAATCCGAAGAAACCAAAGACGGGATGGATATTTCGCTTTGTATGATTGACAAAGAAAACAACAATATCCAATTTGCCGGCGCTTTCAATTCGATGTATTTAATCCGTGGCGGCGAACTGCAGGAAGCAAATGCCGACCGCATGCCTGTAGGTTTCCACGACAAACTGAACGTACCTTTTACAAATACACTAATGCAAATCCAGAAAGATGACTCGCTTTATATTTTCTCCGATGGCTATATTGATCAGTTTGGTGGCGAGAATGGCAAAAAATTCATGGCAAAGAAATTTAAACAGTTCCTTCTTAGCATCCAGGAAAACCCGATGGAACACCAAAAAGAACTGCTCGATAAAAACATTACCGATTGGCGTGGCGAACTCGACCAGGTCGATGATATTATGGTGATTGGGATAAGAGTGTAGTTTTTAAAACAAAGAACAAAGATTCAAGAATCAAGAGTCAAGGATCGATTATAGAGAACTAAGAGTAAAGATAATATTGGAGATCGGGCAACTAACTTAATGGTAAAGTAAAGTAAAAAACCGATCCATTATTTTTTTCAGATTCGGCCCAGATTTTGCCTCCGTGCAATTCTATAAATTCCTTTGAGATTGAAAGACCGAGTCCTGAACCTCCATATTTTGATGCAATTGTATCGTTTGCCTGCCTGAAACGGTCGAATATTATATTAATAGCAGCTTTATCAATGCCAGGCCCGGTATCTTGTACATAAAATTCAAGAATGTTATTGGTAATCGTTTTATAACCATACGAAACTTCGCCATTAGTTGTAAATTTTATAGCATTTGAAATAAGGTTAATCAGCACTTGTTTTATCCGGAGTTCGTCAGCAATGACCCAGTCAGCGCCATCGCCTAAAACTGTTCCAACTTTTATCGAAATATTTTCTTTCTTATTATTTTTCAAATCCATAAGAAAAAATAATTGCAAATCGTAAAGTAACCTGTTGACACTGAATTTTGTTTTGTACAATTCTATTTTTCCGGCTTCAATACGCGATAAATCCAGCATGTTGGTTATCAGCCTTAACAAATAACTGCCATTGTTGTAAATAATACCAAGAAATTGCCTCTGTTTATCAATCGGGATATCTTTCTTAAGTAATAATTCCGCAAAACCGATTATCCCGTTTAGGGGAGTCCTTATCTCATGTGAGATGTTGGCCAGGAACGTAGTGGTAACTTCATCAAATTGTTTTTCATTATGAACTTTAATTTTTGCAAATTCTGTTTGCCTGAATGTAATCCATAATCCAGTCCATTCTTTCCAAAAAAATTTATCGATAACTACTTTGAAAATTCCATCATCGGTTTGGGTCAGCCATTCCGAAAAGCCATCCTTCATGGCCCCATTTATTTTTTCGAGATCCAACATACAACCACCGAGATTATCTTTTGTAAAACATTCAACGCTTATCAGGCCATTACCAATATTATAAATATGACTATAAGCTTTTTGATTGGCAATAATTATCCGGCCATATTTGTCAGCTAAAAGAACAGGGTCGAAAAGCTTATTTATTACCTCGGATAATAAAACTTTCTCGGAATTCGAAAGCACTGATTTTGCAATATTCTGATCTGTAATAAATGTCATAACATACTATTCGCTAATAAATAATTGTATTGCTTTGGCATTGTCCCATTGAATAATTTTTGAATAAACATTCACATTTTTTCCATCAGTCATAGCCACCTTTTTCTTTATAATCTTTTGTTCATGTTTATCAAGTGTCAATAAGTCTGTTATTTCTGAAATTTCACTAATAAAAAATTTATTAATTGGTAACTTACTTTCTCCTCCCAATTTAATATTTTCGATATTATGTTGTTTGCAAAAAATTTGGCTTGCATACACAATATATTCCTCCTGGATTATAACAAATGGAAGAATATCTTTATTTTTTGAAATATCTTCAGTATCTGTCAAATGCTTTAAATTCTCAATATTTGATAATTCCTTAGGTAGCATGGCTAAAAAAAAGTCTCTTTAGTGTTTATCTAATTGTAATTCGATTTTTTATTTTGTTGTTTTTTCTGCACTTTATTGTCATCAATGGCCTTTACTTTAACATGAGAATCTTATTCAGCAGTTTTTTATTCAATTTTTAATGTATTTTCAGCAATTTTTCCCTAAATAAAATTACATTGCAAACATCCTGTTTATGCACAAAGTACTATGGTATATAACACTTAAATACATGATAGTTATAACATAATCTTCTGCTAACCCTCAGGAAAATTTATGATTTATATCAATGTTTCATTTATGATTTGATAATTTTTATTTAATTTTATTATTCTAATGAAGAATTTTACCCTTGATTATTAAATCATTAACTGATTAGTCTGTCAATGTGCATTAAAATTTCAATTATTGAAAAAGAAAATTTTCTGAATTCAAAATAATAATTATGGGTAATTTAGAGAAAGATACTTGTAAAAATTGTAACGAAATTTGTGATTTGGTCCGTAACATCGATGACGATGCGTCAGGCATATTTCTAAAAAATGTTTCAAGGGTCCAATATAAAAGAAAAGAAACTATAGTTAAGCAGAGCAGCCATTCATCGCACCTAATATACTTAAAATCAGGGTTGGTTAAAATATTTACAGAACGAAAGAATGACAAGAATATAATTCTTAAATTGGTTACGCCAAAAAGCTTTTTAGACCTATCCCAGTTAAGTTCTGATAATTATAGTTTTAGCGCGATAGCTTTAAAAGATTCAGAACTCTGTTTAATTCCTAAAGATACATTATACAAACTTTTTTCTCAAAACAACAACTTTGCAAAAGTAGTGCTTGATGACCATGCAAAACTTTTGTCTTTTCTTATTGATAAAATCTCATCGCTTGGCACAAAGCAAATGCATGGCCGTTTGGCCGACGTTATCATTTATTTATGCGGAATGGAATTCAATGGCATAGAAGTTTTTAACTCGATTACAAGGAAGGATATTGCTGAAATGTCAGGAATGTCGTCAGAGAGCGCCATTCGTTTGTTGACTGAATTCAAAAATGACGGGCTGATTAAGGTTGAAGGCAAGAAGATTGAGATTAATAATTTTGAATTGATGAACAGGTTAAGTGACATAGGATAAGGTATAAATTTTTGATGACGGGTCGAATCGGTTGATAAACCTTTGAGGTTTTAAAAACCTCAAAGGTTTTGCTAAAACAATCAACCATTTTAACCCATAACCAAATTTTTTAATGGATGCAATTTCGTTCAGACAAATTAATTTGTATTGATTTTTAAACTGCCGCAGTAGATTACTAAATACTATCTTTGCAGGAAAATAAAGGATTTTGGATAAATGAAACATCCATGCACTTGAGTTCACAACAAGGATATTAATATTATATGGATGTTTACCTTCGGTGAGCCCTTCGGGGTTCATGAGAATCAACTTAAGTTTATTAAATGTTTAAATTAAATATATTCTCGTGAAAAGATTGACATTTTTTACCTGCCTGTTTTTATTACAAGCAGGTTTTCTTTTTTCACAACATTCAGGTGACAGCTCGCGTTTGACAATTGTTTTTGCAGGCGACATGATGGGCCACGGGCCGCAATATAATGCTGCTTATGATTCTTCAGACGGCGATTATAATTATAAACCTTGTTTCAGGTTTATCAAACCATTTATTGATTCTGCAGATATTGCCATTGCCAATTTTGAAGTTACCCTGGGTGGTAAGCCTTATGTCGGGTATCCGACTTTTTCAAGTCCCGATGGTTTGGCAAGGGATATAGCTGATGCCGGTTTTGATATTCTGGCTTTAGCCAACAATCATTGTTACGACAGGGGAAAGAAGGGACTTTATCGCACACTTTCCAAACTCGATTCACTGAAAATTTTACATTTGGGCGAATATCGCGATTCAGTTGAAAGAGTCAGTCAATATCCATTCATCATTGAAAAAAAAGGTTTTCGGATCGCTTTTTTAAACTATACTTAT
>Ga0182027_10015404_pt1 | contig 10512 bp, 11 predicted proteins | sample 712E1DmetaG_FD_121300 | JGI IMG/M metagenome (GOLD analysis project Ga0182027, IMG submission 121300) | Permafrost microbial communities from Stordalen Mire, Sweden - 712E1D metaG (Illumina Assembly) | ecosystem: Environmental > Terrestrial > Soil > Wetlands > Permafrost | place: Sweden... | reverse complement strand
ACAATCAAGCGGAGAACCCATACCGTTACGGGGGACGGTTGAGGAATTTCGAGCTGAAGGTGGGATTTGAACCCACGACCTGCGGTTTACGAAACCGCTGCTCTACCGCTGAGCTACTTCAGCCGATTCAAATTTGGCACTTTTTCTAAAGAGGTGGTATCAATTTCTTAAGTTTTGATACCACTTTTGATACCACCATCACAAGGTACAAAAAGAACCTGAATTTTCAAAACTCCCTTTATCATTACAAATCAGAATCACCTTACCCCGCGGCTCCGCTCATCAAGTGTGTTAACCTTCTACTGTGCATACGGTGCGTCTAGTTTCTTGAAACACGAAGTAAGGGTCTGATGAGGTAGCACCGTATCGAAAGTGCCTACAAAGTCACATCCTTCTTGTGTTTGGTGATCCAGTCCGCCAAAGCCTCTTCGACCGCACCTTTCTGAGTCATCTGCAACATCCGCGATAAGCCTGCGAATTTCGCCCACAAATCAGCGTCCACAGTCTTCAAGTAAATGGAAGTGGTGGACTTCTCCACATCCTTTGTCTTTGTCATAGAGTCCTCTCTATTGGTAGATACACTGGAATATACTACTAAGACCTGCCATTGTCAATAGGCTGATTCCTCCATAACTGCCCCAGGAGGCTTTGAATGCTTAAATAGCCACCTTATTGCCCTTCTAACGCATTGAAGCTGCCTATGGTCAAATTCAGTCTATTATCGGTGGTTGAAAAGGCAGAACAGTGTGTAATGGCTGCGTAGCTTCTACTCGCTTTGCTGGTGTTGCTACTCTCGCTTGCATGTCTGGAAATAATTCCGTATATTGAAACAGTGGCACAGTTGTCAGGTTCCGTTCGGTAATCGTGACCAGATTCACAAAGAGCATTTGAACCGATTGTTCCTCAACCTAAGCGAGATGCAACAGCGAGTCATAGCTGGAAGCGGCTTGATAATTCGAGTCAATGCAACAAAAGGAGATTCTATGCAGGTGTGCTGAAGAACCTCAGCATACTCCGCTACCAGGTGCCTTCCATCATCTGGTAGTGGGGACAAGTTCGGCACCTGCTGCCACCACTATTAAGTGGCCAAAATAATACAAACACAATACAAGAGGTCGAATCATGCGATTAACCAAACAACTTCGGCAATACGCAATAGCGGAATTGACCGAGATTCTTAAGAGCAATCCGCAAGGCTTCAGAGTCGTGGATCTCGTAGGCACACGCCATTTTCACGGTGTGCGGACCCTAAGCCCGCGACAGATATATTCTTGCCTGAAGACCATACCGGGCATTCGTTACCGGTATGCTTCGGGCGACATGTATGCGCAGTGCTTCTGGCATGTCGAGCAGGTGGTGCAATGACAACAGAAGAAGTAATCGAGTTCCTGCAGCATATGGTCCGGCAGGGATACACCAAGTGTGCTGGGCTTGCGGTGGCGTTCGAGCACGAGACAAAATTCATCTTCGCTAAAGACGAATGCGGACTCGAACACCTTAATGAACTAGTAGAAGCGGGCGGCACGCCGATCGGAGTGGTAGGCATCCAACGGGATCCGGTGACCAAGGAGGGCAATATTGGTTACGCCCTGCTTCCGGAGTGGACGGAGGAAAACGAGGTTGCCTGGGCTACAGAACTCCTTAGCAGAGTGTGCATCAATTTTGTCGCCGAAGGTATGATCAGCGATATCTTCACTGACTTCAAGCTCGTGGGCGATCACTAAGGCGCACTGGAACCGAGTGGTACGGAACGGCAGGCAAGGCAAGAAACTTTACTTTTCCCCAACTAAGGAGACTCAAATGAAACAGTTCCGAGTTTACTATCAGCAAGCTATCAAAATACCCGTATTCTATTGGCATTCTGTCGTCGTAGAAGCTGAAACTTCAGAGAAAGGCGAGAAGATCGTGCTCACAGACAAGGATGGAGAGTTTGAAATGGAATTAGAGTTTGAGGGGGCAAAGAACGATGGTGAGCAATGCGAGTGCGATCCGTTGGAACTCCAGCCGAACATGCCCACGGAAGAAGCGAAATAATTCATCATCACAATCGAATGGCTACGCGCATGAATCACTTTGAAGCAGAAGCCAACTTTGATGCTGAGGTTGGACGGTAAAAGATTCATCTTCCGTTCGCCAGTTGCAGCAACAGTCAATCAGGTGTCTCACGTGGTGTCCTTCCTCAAGAAGTAATCCCCGAAGCCCTGCAAGTCTCAAACTCGTTAGACTCGGTTTCAAATTCAATCAATAGCATAACCGATCAGCCTGCAATTGATGGTTTCAATGGTGAATGGGGATGCCTGTGTGTGAGCCTTCCCAAACATGGTTGAATCACTAGCATCGAAAGATGCGACACTCATCAAACAAAGTTCTCCCCTTCATCACCAGTGCGGGGAGATGCCTTCTGTGATCTCTTGACATATATGCCAAAGCCACAGAAGGAGATTGTATGCAGGTGTGCTGAAGAACCTCAGCATACTCCACTCCGCTACCAGGTGTCTTCCATCATCTGGTAGTGGGGACCTGCTTCTACAGAAAAGGTTCAACATGGAAACAACAAACAATGATCAATCATATTTTGAAGAGGGTTCAAATGGAAAAGATAAACGATCTCGCAACAGGCAGTATACCTGCCAATGTTTCTACCGCTACACTGCAACAGACCGCCAGGAATTACAATTCCTTTGGCTGGAATGTCCTACCGCAAGACTACAAAATGCCGCTTATCAAATGGGAGCCTTGGCAAGAAACTCCACAGACTGAAGAGTTTGTGAAGGAGATGCCGTGGAAATCAGCCAATGCCATTTCAATCATGACTGGAGTTGGCTATATCCGATGCTTGGAGTTAGACCACGTGAAGGTGGACTATCTCATTCCCGGCGTTCTCTTGAATTTGGGACTTCCTATGGATTACAAATTTGTAGAGAAGTCAGGGAGTGGACACGGATATCATATTTGGTTCTACTGTGATGAATACCTGGAGATCAATTCCTGCAGGCATGATGCTGAAGAGAACCAGAGGGAGCTATTCGAGTTCGTTGAACTGAAGTGGAAGCATTGCACATGCACCATTACTCCAAGTCTACATGAGTTAGGTGGAAAGTATGCATGGCTACGTGGAGAGCCTACATGTGATGACCTGTTGATAGTCAAGCTGGATAGTGTCCTATCCGTATACAAACGGTTAGCAGCACCTACCTGTGAAGGCAAACCTGCACCATACCCCGATGAAATCTTGCAAAAACCCGCCAAAGAAGAGTCTGCAGGTGAAATTGACCCAAAATGGGAAGAGGCATACAGTCAATTTCCATTAGTCAAATATTTGCATGAGAAGTGTGGTGGAGACTTGGAAGCCACAGAAGACGGTCAAACACGCATTACGGGAAACGGTGGACTGATAGTAGACGAAGAAGGTAAACGCTGGAAGTGCTTTGCTCAGGATATTGGAGGTGGAGTGCTGGACGCTATTGCATGGTGCGAGTTTGACGAGCCAGACCACAATGCACTTACTACAGAACAGCGCAAGACCATGTATGCCATTCTGTCGGAGAAAACTGGAGTGAGTCTGGAGAAGCCTAGAAAGCATATTGTGACTATGCAAGCTGCCTATGTGCAAAGAGACCAGTTTCTCTCTCAGTCAGTGGTCACAAATAGTGGCAAATTCGTGCCGGGAAGTATTGTCTGGACAAGAGGTGATTCCCTATACAAAGAGCCAGATGAACCAATTCAATGGCTTGTTGATGGAGTATTGGAAATGCAATCCTTCGATTCGATCTATGGGCCTGCAGGGCACGGTAAATCATTTGTCACACTGGAATTGGCTTTAAAAGTATTGAGCGGAAATCCACAAACTTGGCTTGGCAAACCCATAAGCATGAAAGGAGACGTGGTTTACATTCGCTATGAAGGCGGTAGGAAGCGATTCAAGCAGAGATTCAAGCACCTAGTTGAATCGATTAAACTGACAGAAGAAGAATTGACGCACTTTCACGCAATTGAACAACCACCGACACTTGAAATATTGCTTAAGAACCTAAATGAAGTGTGTGCGTTATGGAAGCCTGTTCTAATAGTGGTAGACTCCCTCTACATGTCACACGACCAAGAAGAAAATTCCAACACAGACATGAAGGCCTTAGGGAGATTACTTCAAAGCCTGATGATTACATATGGATCGTGCGTGTTGGTAATTCACCACACGTCAAAGCATGTGGAAGACAAGCCAATGCACCAGGACAATTTCCGCGGCGCTGCAATGCAGAATTTGGTAGAGGCTCTTATGGAACTCCGGCAGGATCAGCAGTCTCCGTCTGAGCGATTCTGGAAGTGGACAAAGCTCAGGAATGGCGAAGACGAAGACAAGAAATGTGAAGGTGGATACTTTGACCCCGAAACCTTCATAACCGTATCAACGGGCGAAACCGATGAATACTCACATTTGAAAGGTGCAGCAATGAAACAGGGACAGGAACCAACATTCAATCAATACTTCCAGGGTGACAATAAGAACGGTCTACCAAAGACTGTCCTAGTGAAGTTGATAGAAGACGAAGGTCTCACTTCTCCGACACACAAGCGGCTTTCCACTTCTCAGGCATATAAGCGGATAGATAACGCCATAAAAGACGGCAGGCTATTCCTTAATCCAGCGACAAAACTGATAGTTTTGCTAGATCGTAAAGCTGGATAGTCTGGAGAAGCATGAGAACGTGAGAAGAAGAAGAATTTCTTCTCACGTAATTCTCATGAGAAATGAATGAGAAGAATTTCTTCTTCTTCTCATTCATCTCACCACCTACAGACCTGCGGAGAGAACCCCACCAGGCGAAGCCTGTGCGGGTCACTCATTGGCAGGCAAAGCAAGCCAGGTGAGCCACGATCCGGGCTGTTGACCCCCTGTACCCAGGCGAAAGGTACCCCGCAAAGGTTGGACGCGGCAGCGGCTCGGCGGCTGTAGGTGGCCATCCATACCGCGCTTGCTCGGTTCTATTCGAACAACCGTTCTACTACACCGTGTCGCCTTCAGAATTTACGCATCACCGCGTAAGTCTGGTTGTCTGGCGTAGGTCCTCACCAAATTTGCCAGCGACTCGATCCAACTCGCGTCCAGCACGATCACGGACCTGCCACCAGGAAGATCATTGAAAATGTCACAAAGGGTTCGGTCGGGAACACGCTCTGAATTACTTGCCAGAATCTCGACTGTCAGCCCATCACATTCTTTGCAGAAAAACACTTTGATTTCGGCCCACCAAAATGAAAAGGTCGCTAATAGGCTTCCGCCAGGACTGTCGGCACATCTGCATATCCCCAAGTTTAGGTTTTCGTTCATTGATTCCTTTGATGTAACCATGATGAAGTATTCAATTCCTGCCGGGGTCGTCTGGAAGACTTGCCAGGCAGGTCTCTCTGTTCACCCAAAACTTAGCGCGGAAATGTGAAAATGACAGAGCTGAGATCCATTTTTCCCAACATCCAGTTCGGATTGTTCGCCAAGAGACGACATCCAGCCAAGCCAGGAATGCATCCGCAATCGTACGTCAGAAAGGAAGGCCGAATCCGCGCCATCTTGAGCCTAAAAAAATCGGTACATCGGCTGTACCGATTTTTTTGATGTGTTCCTGATTTTGCTTTGTTGAACTAGAAATCAGATCGGAAGGCACAATTCAAACACGGTGGCGACATCGGACAGGGTGGTGTACATACACCAGACCTTGACGGACATTTTTCATTACATTGCTTTGGACGCCCGTGAGGTATGCCATGAGCAAGCGATGGAGTGTACCGTACAAGACGGGGGTTCTGGAGTATACAGAACTCATCGGTCGGGATACCAAGTCCTATTGGGAATTTGGAGTCTCGAAGTCGACCTTCTATGAATGGAGGAAAGTCTTCCGCGAGAAGGGCGCCAAGGGGCTGCTTCCAAAGAAGCCGATCGCTCGCCATCACCCAAGGGCGCTCTCCCAAGAAGCCGTGGAGCGGATCCTGGATCTGAGAAAGACTTATTCCCTGGGGCCACAGAGAATATCATGGTACCTGGCTCGTTACCACAGCATCAACGTTTCCTGTGCAAGCGTTTACCGGACCCTCACTCGGCATGGGTTGAGCCGACTTCCCCGGCAGGCGGGCCGGCGCGCGATCCATACGCATCGATATGCGAAGGAAGTCCCCGGTCACCATATCCAGACAGATGTAAAGATTTTGAGCCTCAAGACCCCGAATGGCCAGCGCGTCCGGCGGTTCCAATACACGGCCATTGATGATGCTACGCGCGTGCGGGCACTCAAAATCTACACACAACACAATCAGGCAAACGCCATCAGATTCATTGACTACGTCATCGAGAAGTTCCCGTTTCGCATCCACACGATTCGCACTGATCGGGGTCATGAGTTTCAAGCCCAGTTCCACTGGCACGTGGAAGACAAGGGGATTCGCCATGTATACATCAAGCCGAGGACTCCGCAACTCAACGGCAAGGTTGAACGATCACATCGTTCGGACCAGGAGGAATTCTATCAGATGCTGACCTATAAGGACGATGTGGACTTGAACAGGAAGCTGGAAGAGTGGGAGAATTTCTACAACTACAATCGACCCCACGGGGCATTCAATGGCAAGACTCCGTACGAAGTGCTGAAATCGCTATTACAAAAGACCTGACAATGTCCGGCAAGGTCCGACATAACACACCCCCCACCCAACGTTCCCCCAAAGAGGCTTGGTCCGCTGACTGCAAGGGTATTGAACCTGTACATGTATTGCATATTGAGAGAACTCCAACCTCCTAAGCCATTATCAACAGAGATGCCGCCATCCGAGGTTGCTGCGAAGACAGAAGTACCCATCACGGCGAAACATCTGACTGTGCTATAAAATGGTCCGTTGGTTTGAATCCACTGACTGGACGCATGTGGACAAACTGTGACGACAACCAGTGCGAGACAGATGACAACATGTTTCATCTTGTTCTCCTTTCAAGCATCCTATCCCGGATTTAGGGAACGATACTATTCGTTCCCCCGATATCCCCCAAGCAAAAATGGAAGCGTAACACCCCACGCATTTGAGCCCTGCTGACGTAAACTCGATCTTCGGGACAAGTTGTCCTCAACACGGCGCATTGACCATCGTCCTTATCATACACCAGATCTGGGCACACAAGCCGACGATGAAATCCTTCGTCGCCAGCACTTGGATCAAATAGACAATGACTGGGATTAAGAATACTGTTGAGAACTTTGCAAGAGTTCCGAAATTGTACGGCCAAACCGGCATTCCTTCTGTCTGCCGGTATAGCTCCTTGAGAGCAACGATCTGTTCAACTTTTGTCGCTTGCTCAGTGCTGATAGCGTCTGTCGGTTGTTTCAACGCATCGTACACCTGGCGAATGAGGACCGCTATGCGCTCAAGTTCTCTCCGTTTGGCTTCCTTCATCGGTCTTCTTGCCGCTTTCATCGGATAGAAGAAGACCAGCACGGCGAAAGCAAAGAACAATGGGTAGATAATTCGATACCCCCAATTCATGCCGTAAATGATACTGGTCGGTAGCAAGTGAAGCAATTGCACGATGACGATATAGAAGAGAAGGAGGGAAATCTGCCCGAGGGGACTCAGGCCGCCGGCCCGGTCAGGGAACACAGGGATAATCTTAAGCCGATCGTGCTTGGCAATCTCTTTCACCATCTGGCGCGTGGCCAACGCGATGAGCGCAGTCTGCCAGAGCGCGGCAGGGAGCAGAATGACGAAGACAAAAGTATCCTTTGCCTGGTTGAAGAAATACCCGAAGGGATGTGGTCCGGTCCAGGTCCACGGATTGAAGCTGAAGTTCCAGGTGTTTCCCTCTACCTGGTGCGTAGCAATGGGTAGATAGATCGCAAAGGCACAATAACAGACACCCATTGTAAAGTGGAGAATGCGAATGAGCCGGTGCGCATGTGGATCGGTACCGTTGATTCTCCCTTTCCACTTCCGCAGCGACGCTTCGATATCCACATCATGCATCGCGCCAACTTCGAGCGCGGGTTTCAATTCTGAATCAAAGAGATGCGAGAATTTTAGTCCCAACCTGTAGATCAGATAGAACGACATAATGAAAGAGATATGGAAGAAGGAGTTGGCGACGTCTTGCACATATCCCAACCCTTTGCTGCCTAGATTTACTGAACCATCCAGTGACGTCAACATTAGTCCGAGAATATAGATGCCGAGAAAGAGACCAACGACCCTCATAAGGATCGATCGTGGGAAACCGTTGAAATTGTAAAGGAAGTTCAGGACAGGAAGGTTTTCCACCAAAGTGTCGTGTTCGTGTTGCTTGTCATTTTCGACCATCGGATTTCCTTTCAAGTCGGCAGTTCAATTCCGTTTCGGGCACAGATCGATGCATAGAGTTCACCACTCCGCTTAAGCCTCCGCTCGTAGGAACGAGGTGGAGAGACCTCGACCAGTCCGAACCTCACGGTATTCCCGAAATTCCATTCGATATTGTCCAAGAGCGACCAGTGAAAATAGCCCCTGATGTCTATTCCCTGTTTGCATGCAGAAGCAACTTCGCGGAGTGTCCCAGCAAGAGCTAGCGAGCGAAGCTGGTCATTGTCAGAACCAATCCCATTTTCAAGAATGATAATCGGAAGATGCGTCTTCGAGGCAACGGTTGAAAGCACCTCTTTGAACGTCGGCGGATGGATTTCCTGGATGTCGTCAAATATTCCACCATCTTGTATTATCTTGCTCTGCGGGAATACCCCGGGAATGAAAGGCCGTCCACCCTTGATTCGCGTGGGCCCGTAGTAGTTTATTCCGATAAGATCCGTGATCGGTTCCCCTGCCGCGAAGAAGAAGGAATCGAAGATCCAATCGTTGTAGACAGAATTCAAGAGGCCGGCAAGAATGCGATCCATCGGCATTCCGGAAAATGCGTGAAAAGGACGAAAGTTCTTGGCGATGGAGATTGTGGTCGCACCCTTGCTCCTCAGCATGGAATAACCAGACCGGACTGCCGCCACCATGTTTCGCAGCTCTGAGTACGCAGAAAGGAATCTCCATTTCAAGTTGGGAGGAAATGCCCCAACAATGTACTTGTCGAGAACGTAGACCTCCGGCTCATTGATGAGATTCCACATTGAGACGCTATCGCCAAACTCGTCGGTGACTCTGTCGACGAAATCCAGGAAAAGGTCCACTACTGCGGGATTTCTCCAGCCGCCCTCCAACCACTTTGGATTCGCAAAATGATGCAACGTGACAACTGCCGCGATTCTCTCCTCCTTGAGGCCGAGAAACATTCTTCTGTAGACATCAATTCCATCCTTTGAAAGCGGGGAGCGCGGCGATGCTTGGAGACGAGACCAATCAAACCCAAAGCGATAGGCATTGACTCTCATCCGCTTCATCATTGCAAGGTCGGTCTGGAAATGACGAATGTGCGCAGGCGAATGAGCACCAATTCTCACGAACTCATCTTCCCAGTCGTTGTGGAGCCCGTCTTCAACTTGTGAAGGTGATGAGGCAGTTCCCCAGAGAAATCCTGTGGGGAAAATGAACATGGTCATTGTCGTGAGAGCTCCATTAATCAACGCGAAACGTCTTCTTTGTGCCTTCTTGTGCATGGGAGCTCTTCTTCCCGTGCCCTGCTGTATGTCTTCAAAGAGTTCCGGACAGATTTCGGTTTGAGTTAAGAGATGATTTGAACGATTGATTTGTGGTTTGTCTTGTTGACGGTGTTGCCCGCTTGTGGCACCATCTTCTCCTTACAATCTTTCAATACATCGCTCAGCATGGAAAGATGGTGAGGAAAGAAAACTCTCGCTTTTGGGCGGGAAGCAAAAAAACTCGAAGCCACCCGGCTAGACGAGCGACTCCGACTTTGAGAATGAACGTGTGGAAATGTACAATTGCTTTAGACTGATTTCAACGAAAATGGCAAAACAACCTCCACTACTCTGTATAGATAGTCGCATCCATATATCCGTGCAGAATTCACAACGGAATTCGTCACAATATCCTGCGGGCGCGTGTGTTAATGGAACAAAGAAGCGTTAGAAATCTCCGAGTTTTCCCGTCAACAGTTTGGGCATGTGCTGAAGCCTCCTGTTACATACCCCCCAAAACCCCCCAAGACCGTATAAGAGCGATCGTAGCAACAAAAGCTACCACAGCACATCCCAAAACTACACCTGCGATTGTATTACCGACTTCCAACTCCGATGCTTCGACTCTCTGAATATCCGACAACGGAATAGAGACCTGCTCCTTCATCGGCGTGAAACCTGCGAACTTTGCCTTCCCAACGACAGCTCCGTTTACGGTGGCTGGTGATTCATCATATGTGTACTTCGCTCCAGCCTTCGTCACAACATACTCCGTCTCTCCAGAATTTGATTTGCTGTCGAATGCCAAATCAGACAAGGGTATTGAGATTTCTTCCTGATTCACCTGTCCATACCCTGTGACTGTCGCCTCCCCCACAAGTCTGTCATTGGCGACAACGGGTGGTCTCTGAAACTCGTACTT
>Ga0182027_10015403_pt1 | contig 10512 bp, 8 predicted proteins | sample 712E1DmetaG_FD_121300 | JGI IMG/M metagenome (GOLD analysis project Ga0182027, IMG submission 121300) | Permafrost microbial communities from Stordalen Mire, Sweden - 712E1D metaG (Illumina Assembly) | ecosystem: Environmental > Terrestrial > Soil > Wetlands > Permafrost | place: Sweden... | reverse complement strand
GCCCGATTCTGCGGCCAGGTCCTCGAGAAGCTGGCGCTGCCGCTTCGAGAGCTTCGTCGGCACGTTGACCCGGACCATGACGTGCAGGTCGCCGCGCGAGCCGGGCCGGCGCAGGTGCGGGACGCCGCGGCCGCGAAGGCGGATCTCAGTCCCGGGTTGTGTTCCGGGCCGGACCTCGATCTCCTCCTCACCCTCGATCGTCGGGATTCGGGTCCGTGTTCCGAGCGCAGCCTGGGCAATCGACATCTGCATCTCGTAGTACAGCTCCGTGCCGTCCCGGCGAAGCTGGGCATGCGGAGTCACGTGGACAGCCACGTACAGGTTGCCGGGCGTGCCGCCGCGCGGCGCGGCTTCACCCTCGCCGGAGAGGCGGATCTGGTGACCCTCGTCAATGCCGGCCGGGACCGTGACCCGGATCTTCTTGTGGCGCTGAACGCGCCCGTCGCCCCGGCAGGCCTGGCAGGGAACGTCGATCATGCGTCCCTCGCCGTTGCAGCGGTTGCACGGAGTGACGTTGACCATCTGGCCGAGCATCGTCTGGCGGACGCTGCGGATCTCGCCCCGGCCGCCGCAGGCAGTGCACGTGACCGGCGCACTGCCGGGCGTGGCGCCGCTCCCGCCGCAGGTCAGGCACCGGTCCAGGAGGTCGAAGTCGATCTCCTTGTCGATGCCGCGAACCGCTTCGTCGAAGGTGATCCGGAGGTCGTAGCGCAGGTCCGATCCGGACTGGCGCCGGCTGCGCCGAGCCCCGGTGGCGGAGCCGCCCATGCCGGCGAAGAAGGCATCGAACAGGTCGCCGAACCCACCGAAGCCCTCGCCGAATGGCGAGCCGGCGCCGCCCATGTCGCCCAGGCCGGCCGTCCCGACGACATCGTAGATCTGTCGCCGCTTCGGATCGGAGAGGATCTGGTACGCCTCGTTGATCTCCTTGAACTTCTCGTTGGCCTCGTCGTCGGTGTTGACGTCCGGGTGCCACTGCTGGGCCAGCTTGCGAAAGGCGCGCTTGATGTCGGCCTCGGTCGCGCTGCGATCGATGCCCAGGATCTCGTAGTAGCTTCGGTCTGTAGCCATGTGCCTGTGAAGGATACGAGACGGGCGGCTGGGGCGAGTTATGCGACCGCCGCCGGATCGGGCGCCGCGGGTGCGCGAGCCGGCCGCCCCTACGACTGGAGCAGCTTCACCAGCCGGCGCGCGGTGATGGCCAGGCCGATCGTGCCCATCGCCAGCAGGTAGGCGACGTCGATCAGGAGCGTGGCGTCCGGTGTGCCGGTCGTGAGCGCCCGGATCAAGTGGACGCCCCGGTACAGCGGCGTCACCTGGACGAAGGCCTGGAGCGCCGGCGGATAGCCGTCGATCGGGTAGAACGTGCCGGAGAACAGGAACATCGGCATGATCGCCAGCTGCATGTAGTCGAAGTCGCGCCACGTGCGCACGAACGTGGTCGCGGCCAGGCCGGCCCCCGCGAACGCGAAGCCCACGACCATTGCCGCGGGGAATGCCAGCAGCCCCAGCGGCGACGTCAGCAGCCCCGTGCCGGCAATGCCGAGCACGACGATCACGACCAGGAAGCCGACGGCGTAGAGAGCGCCGCGCATCAACGCCCACAGGACCTCGCCCCGAGCCACGTCGGCGAGAGACATGGGCGTCGAGATGATTGCGTCGTAGAGCTTGGCGTACTTGAGCTTGTAGAAGAAGTTGTTCGAGCTCTCGTAGATCGCGCCGTTCATGGCCGACGAAGCCAGCAGGGCCGGGGCCACGAAGACCGCATACGGGACGCTGTGCCCGCCGTCCAGCGGAACGTTGCCGATGAGCGAGCCGACGCCGAAGCCCATCGAGAACAGGTAGAAGAGCGGCTCGAAGAACCCCGAGAAGATGACGATGAACGAGTGGCGGTAGACGCGCATGTTTCGCTCGACGATCCGCGCCGGGCGGGCGAGCGGCAGAGGTCTCGCGAATCGAAGGGCAGTCACCTAGACCACCAGCCTTCGCCGGAACGTGGCCCGGCCGGCGGCGAAGCCCAGAACGGCGACGGCGGCGAGCGCGGCAACGTGGACCGTGAGAGCCACGGGCTCGACCTGGCCCAGGGCCAGAGATCGTGCCGCGGCAACGCCGTGGTACAGCGGCGTGATCCAGGCCAGCGGCTGGAGGAAGATCGGCAGCTTCTCGATCGGAAAGAACGTGCCGGAGAACAGGAACAGCGGCGTGATCCCGAACCGGAAGAGCGCGTTGAAGCCCTGGTCGCTCTTCTGCGTCGCGGTGAAGGCAATGATCGGCGCCGCGAAGGCGAGAGCGGTCAGGACGGCCACCGGAACTGCGAAGACCACGAGCGGCGATGCCGCGGCCCCGAGCGCCACGATCACCACCAGGAACAGGACCGACAGCAGCGTCGCCCGGAAGCCAATCCACATCAGGTCGCCGGCCAGCAGGTCCATCGCGCCGAGCGGCGTGTTCAGGGCCGCGTGGTAGGTCTTGTCCCACTCGATCTTGCCCATGATCGGCCAGGCCGACTCGAAGGCGGCCGCCATCATCGCCTGCGTCACCAGTAGTGCCGGAGCTATGTAGTCGAGGTAGGGCACGCCGCCGGGCAGGTTGCCGTTGCGATTGACGTACAGCCCCAGGCCGATGCCCATGGCCACGAGATAGAGGAACGGCTGCGAGAGTCCGGCCACGATGTAGTTGGTCCAGCCGCTCCGGAAGACCAGCAGGTCGTGCTCGAGTACGCGCAGCGAGCGCCTCGAGGCGATGACCCGGGGCCGCCCAACCAGCGGCAGATCGACGACGGCCACTACTCGACCAGGCTCCGGCCGGTGAGGCGCAGGAATACGTCCTCGAGCGTGGCGCGGCGAACCAGGACGCTGGCGGCGCGCAGGCCACGTTCGTAGGCGGCGGCCGCGGCGGCCTCACCGTCGGCGGTATAGACCAGGACTCGGTCCGGCAGCTGCTCGACCCGCTCGGCCAGGCCGTGGAGCTTGCCGTCGATGTGGGCCGAATCGTCGAGTTCGTCCTCGGCTCGACGGAAACGCAACTCGAGCACCTCGCGCGTGACGTAACGGTCGATCAACTGGCGGGGCGAGCCTTCTGCGACGATGCGAGCCTGGTCCATGACGACGAGGCGATCGCACAACTGCTCGGCCTCGTCCATGTAGTGCGTCGTGAGGCAGAGAGTTACGCCCTTCTGCTTGAGCCGGTACAGCCGGTCCCAGAGCAGGTGGCGGGCCTGGGGGTCGAGCCCCGTCGTCGGTTCGTCGAGGAGCAGCAGCGAGGGCTCGTTGATGAGCGAGCGGGCGATCACGAGGCGGCGCTTCATTCCGCCGGAAAGAGGCTCGACCTTGTCGTTCGAGCGTTCGGTCAGCTGGACGAAATCGAGCAACTCGGTCGCCCGGCGCCGCGACTCTGCCCACGACAGGTCGAAGTAGCGGCCGTAGATCAGCAGGTTCTCCAGGACGGACAATTCGTTGTCCAGCGTGTCCGCCTGTGGCACGACGCCAAGGCGGGCCCGGATCTTCGCGCCCTGGTGGTTCGGGTCGAGACCGAATACGGTCAGCTCGCCGGCCGTCACCGGCGACACGGTCCCGATCATCCGCATCGTCGAAGTCTTGCCGGCGCCGTTCGGGCCGAGGAAGCCGAAGGCCTCGCCGGGGGCGACGTCGAAGTCGATGCCGTCCACTGCGGTGAACGATCCGAATCGCTTGGTCAGGCCCTGGGCGTGAATGAGTGGAGCCGAGGTCTCGGGTTTCGCTATCACCGGTCGATGGTAACGCCGAGGCGGCCTGCATGGCCGCGGTCTGTCGGGGGTCGACCACCTGAGGGTGGGACCGGGAAACTACCGCCGCTGGTCCTGGGACGATCTGGGAGTGTCCCGCGGCCCATCCGACGCGCCTATGATCAGACATACCAGCAAAGGTGACGCGTGGAAGAGTTCTGGGTCTGTCAAAACTGCAAATCGCTGAACCGCGCCGGCTCCAACAAGTGCTACAGCTGCAAGACCAGGTTCGGCAGCAAGCCGCCGCAGCCCGAGCCGATCTCGAAGGCTCCGGCCGCCCCTGCCACGCTCCTGCGCGGCCCGATACCGAACTTCGGTGCGGCGCCGTTCGCGTCACAGCCCTACGCCAGGCCGACTGCGCTCGGGCCGGCGACGGCAGGCGCCGCGGCGATCGCGCCGGCGCGCTCGTCCGGCTTCCCGAACCCCGTCGCCGCCATCAAGCGACGCATCGCAGCGTCGCTGAGCATGCGCCAGTCGGTCTCGGTCACGCCGCTCGGCTACTTCACGACGGGCCTGCTGGTACTGAACCTCCTTCTCGGCGCACTGCTGCTACTGACCCTGATGCCCGTGGCGAGCCACCTGCTCCAGCACGCTGATGTGGGCGCGGCGTGGGGCCAGCTGGCGGCCGGGCAGCAGGGACTCGCCAAGTCGCTGGCCATCGCCCTGCTCGTGGTCGAGCTGCTCACCTGGATCTGCTTCGCGGTGTTTGTGGGGCTGACCACGCACAACGCCACCGGCCTCGGTGCAGACCAGCCGCTCCTCTCGCCGTACCGTGCCGGAACCACCTGGGGCCGCGTGGTCTGGACCCAGGCGCGCGTGGCCGTTGGTCTGATCGTCCCGGCGGCGTTGATCTGGCGGAACTACATCATCGTCGGACTTATCGGCGCCCTCGTCGCGGTGGAGATTGCGCACCGAAACCTGGACGACCAGTCCTCGTGGCTCAACCGCCCCGCCCGTCACCTGCCGGACCTGTACATCAAGCTCGGTCTCGAAGGCTCGATCTCGTCACGGCTGGCCGCGCTGTGGTCTGCCTGTTTTCGGATGGCGAACGTCATGGCGATCGTCGTCAGCGCCACTCCGATGGTCTTGCTGACGGCGTGGGTCGCCGGCGTCATCACGGGGCACACCGACGTGATCACGTGGCAGTCAAGCGGCCTCGGGCCCGTGCAGATTGTCGTGGCCCTGCTCGTCGCCAATTTGATCGGCTGGATGGCGGCTGCGATCGTTCTTCTCATTCCGCTGACCATCGGGCTCGTAAAGCGGCAGGAAGTGCGCAAGACGCTTGTCCGGGTCGGCCGGTCGCGGTCCTGGGTCGGCCGCCCCGGTGAGGGCGGCTACGCCGCCGGCGCCAGGGCTCTCACTGCGCAGGACGACAGCTACGACGACGAGGACCGCATAGTAGAGCGGCTGCCACGGCATCCAATCAATGCCATGCTCCAGCCGGAAGACCTCGACCCCGGGTTCGGCGGCCCAGCCCGGGGTGGCCCCGGCTTCGGCGGCCCCGATAGCCCGGGATTCGGCGCCCAGACGCCAGGAAGCCCGGGTCGCGAGGACTCGGGCTTCGGCGGTTCCGGTTTTGGCGGATCCAACCCGGGCTAGCTGACAGCCCGGGCTCGTCTGGTCGGGGCGCCGGCGATCGGCGACCTGGATCGGCTGACTACGCCTCCTTGAACTCGCCCTCGACGACTTCCTCATCGCTGTGCTCGGGCTCACCGGCGCCGGGCTGCTCGCCGTCGCCGGCAGGACCGCCGGCCGCCGGATCCGTCGGCCCGCCGGCCTGGTAGGCCGCCGTACTGACCTTCTGGAGCTGCTCGACGAGTGCCTCGAACGTGGACTTCACCGCGCCCATGTCGTTGCCCTTGAGGGCCGTACGAACGGCCTCGATGCGTCGCTCGGTCTCCGCCCGATCCTCGGGCGAAACTTTGTCACCCAGATCCTTCAACGTCCGCTCGCCCTGGTAGGCGAGAGCGTCGGCCTGGTTGCGGGTCTCGACTTCTTCCTTGCGCTTGCGGTCCTCGTCGGCATGAGCCGCAGCCTCGGTCACCATCCGGTCCACGTCGGACTTGGACAGCATCGAGCTGGCGGTGATGCGAACCTGCTGCTCGCGGCTCGTGGCCCGGTCCTTCGCCTTGACATCCAGGATGCCGTTGGCGTCGATGTCGAAGGTGACTTCGATCTGGGGGATGCCGCGAGGGGCGGGCGGGATGCCGTCGAGGATGAACTTGCCCAGGGTCTTGTTGTCAGTGGCGAAGTCGCGCTCGCCCTGGAGGACGTGGACTTCCACCTGGGTCTGGTTGTCCGATGCCGTGGAGAAGACCTGGCTCTTGCTCGTGGGGATCGTCGTGTTGCGATCGATCAGCCGGGTCATAACGCCGCCCATCGTTTCGATGCCGAGCGACAGCGGGGTGACGTCCAGGAGCAGGACATCCTTGACCTCGCCCGCGAGCACGCCGGCCTGGATCGCGGCGCCGATGGCCACGACCTCGTCCGGGTTCACGCCGCGATGCGGCTCCTTGCCGCCGAACATCTGCTTGACAGCCTCGATGACCGAGGGCATGCGGGTCTGGCCGCCGACCAGGACGACTTCGTCGATCTCGGAGGGCTTGAGGCCGGCGTCGCGAAGCGCCTGTGAGACCGGGCCGCGGGTCTTGTCGACCAGGTCCGCGGTGAGGTCCTCGAGCTTGGCCCGGGACAGGGTCATGACGAGGTGCTTGGGGTTGCCTTCGTGCGCCGTCATGTACGGCAGGTTGATCTCGGTGGTGGTAGTCGTGGAGAGCTCGATCTTGGCCTTCTCGGCGGCTTCCTTGAGCCGCTGGAGGGCCTGCGGATCCGACCGCAGGTCGATGCCTTCGTCGCGCTTGAACTCGGCCAGCAGCCACTCGATGACGCGCTGGTCGAAGTCGTCGCCGCCGAGGTGGGTGTCGCCGTTGGTGGCCTTGACCTCGAAGACGCCTTCGCCAAGCTCGAGGATCGAGATGTCGAAGGTGCCGCCGCCCAGGTCGTACACGGCGATCTTTTCGTCGTGCTTCTTATCCAGGCCGTAGGCGAGGGCCGAGGCCGTGGGCTCATTGATGATTCGTTTGACGTCCAGGCCGGCGATGCGGCCGGCGTCCTTGGTGGCCTGGCGCTGGGTGTCGTCGAAGTAGGCCGGGACGGTGATGACCGCCTCGGTGACCTTCTCGCCGAGATATGCCTCTGCATCAGCCTTGAGCTTCTGCAGGATCATGGCGCTGATTTCCGGCGGGGTGTACGTTTTGCCGTCGGCGAGGACGACCTTGATGCCGTCACTGTGGGCATCGCGCTCGACCTTGTACGGGACCAGGCCGAGGGAGTGCGCTACCTCAGCATCGTCGAAACGGCGGCCCATGAAGCGCTTGATGGAATAGACGGTATTGCCGGGGTTGGTGACCGCCTGGCGCTTGGCCAGCTGGCCGACGAGGCGGTCGCCACTCTTGGTGAAGGCCACGACCGACGGGACGGTCCGACCACCCTCCGCGGACGGGATGACGGTCGGCTCTCCGCCTTCCATCACCGCCACGACGGAGTTCGTCGTGCCCAGGTCGATGCCGATGATCTTGCCCATTTAGTCAGCGCTCCTCGTTCAGTCGGTTCCGCATCAGTTGGTGTGCGAAGTTGCGTCGCCGTGCGGCTCGCCACCGCCGGCGACGGCGACCAGGGCCGGCCGCAGGACTTTGTCTCTTACTCTGTAGCCGCGCTGTACCTCGGCCACGATCTCGCCGTCAGGTCTGCCGGTGCCTGGCACGCTGGCAATTGCTTCGTGTTCGCGGGGGTCGAACGGGCGGCCCACCGCTTCGATGATCGTCACGCCCTCGCTCTCGAGCAGGGCCCGCAGCTTGCGATCGACCAGGACGACGCCGTCGATCCAGCCCACGCCCTTGAGTTCCGCGGGCATCGCGTCAAGGGCCCGATCGAAGTCGTCGGCGACGGCCAGGAGCTTGCGCAACAGCAGTTCGCTGGCCAGCCCGAGCTCGCGCTCCCGATCCTCGGAGGTGCGGCGCTTGAAATTGGCAAAGTCGGCGGCCGTCCGCTGGAGCGAGGTCAGGTGCTCGGCCGCAAGGGCTTTCGCGGCGTCGAGCTGGGCCTCGAGCTCCTCGACGCTCAACTCGGGCGCTTCACCCTGCGAATCCCCCGAGGGCCGGCCGGGCCAATCGCCGGCGGCTCCGCGGTGATGCGGTCGCACGTGGGTTGGTCGATCAGGCATACAGGTGCTCCACCAATTCGTTCATTAGCCCCGAGACGAACTCGACAGACGCAATCGCCTGCGCGTACCCCATGCGCGTTGGCCCGAGGACGCCGACGACGCCGATAGCGCGGCCGATCCGACCGTACGGCGCCAGGATGAGCGACACGTCCTGCATCTCCAGCGGCCGATTCTCGTGGCCGATGAAGACCTGGATGCTGCCCGCCTGGGCAACACTTTCGACGAGCGACCCGAGGTAGGACCGGTTCTCCAGCGCGGCGAAGACTGCCCGGACCTTGTCGCTCCGGTCGAACTCGGGCGCGGCCATCACGTTGAGCAGCCCATCGCTGAAGAGATCGTCGATCAGGGCCGCGTCGAACTCGCGCATCGTCCCGACCAGGCCGTCGCCGATCCGGCACAGCAGGTCCAGGTCTTCGATGGCTTCCTCGCCACGCGGCAGATCAGTCAGCGCCCTTTCGATCTCCGACGCGGTCCGATCGATGGCCAGGACGTTGAGCAGCCCGGCCACGCGATCCAGCTGATCCTGGCCGGTGGAGGCAGGCAGGTTCTGGAGCGTCTGCTTCATCGTGCCTTCTCGGAAGAGCACCACCAGCAGAGCCAGGCGGTCCTGGACCGCGACGAGGTCAACGCGCCGGACGCGGGCGGCCTGCGGCTTGGCCGTCGTGGCCAGGCCGGCCGTCCCGGTATTGGCCGCCAGCGTCGTCGCCGCCAGCCTGAACCAGTGCTCGCTGGCAAACTCCACCTGGCCGAACTGGTGGCGGATCATGCGCTGCTCGACCTGCGGCAGCGACCATTCGTCCGCCACCTGGACGTAGTAGCGGTAGCCGGCGTCCGTGGGAACACGCCCGGCCGAGGTGTGCGGGTGCGTCAGCAGGCCGAGCGCCTCCAGGTCCGAGAGGATGTTCCGGACCGTGGCGCTGCTCACGCCGAGGTGGTAGTGGTCAACCAGCGAGCCCGAACTGACCGGGGTCGCCGAGGTCACGTATTCGTCGATGACGGCCCGCAGGATTGAGTCCGATCGGGCATCCAGCGAACCGATGGTGCGGCGTGGGCGTCGCGCCATGTCTGACTCCACTTCCCCGCCGGTGGGACGGCCGCGGTGTCGAACGGCGTCGGACGCGGCTTCTGCCACGGGCTGAAGATCCGCGGCCGGCTGCCGATCCCCGATTCGGCCTGACTCCGGCATTGGTTAGCACTCTCACACTGTGAGTGCTAACCGGCTGCGCCGATGGTAGCAGTCTCTCCCCGAGAGTGTCAACGCTAAGTCAGCGGGCGAAGCGGTGGGCCGGTTTCCGTGATCGCCTACGACCCGGCCGAACTCGGCCGGGCGGCATCGGAGCTGCTGTTCTCGCGAATGGCCGGCGACAACCGGCCGCCGCAGCGGATCTTCATCCCCACGCGGCTGATCCAGCGCGGCTCGGGCGAGATCCCGGTCTAGCCGGGATCTCGCCGCGAAACCGCCCAAGGCCAAAACTACACGCGGGCCATGCTGCCCGAAGTCACGCTCCGGCGCGCGAGCGCGTCGACCGACACGGCGGCCAGAAGCACCAGGGCCGTGGCGATGTACTGGTACTGGACCGGAAGGCCGAGCAGGTAGAGGCCGTTGTAGATGGCCCCGATCGCTACACCGCCGATCAAACCGTGGATCGCGCGGCCACGACCGCCCATCAGGCTCGTGCCTCCGATGACCGCGGCGGCAACGGCGAACAGCACTTCCTGCCCACCGTTGAAGTTGGTCGTGATGCCGGCCTGAAAGGAGACGGCGACGATGCCGCCCAGGCCGGCCAGGGTGGCCGAGATCACGAAAGCCCACGTGCGGATCGAGGTCACGCCCACGCCCGCGCGGCGGGCGGCTTCCGGGTTGCCGCCGACTGCGTAGATGTGGCGTCCGAACTGGGTCCGTTCGAGCAGGAGGGTCGCGCCCCCAACGACGCCCAGGACGAGTGGCACTACCCACGGCACGCCGATGATAGGCAGCGTCCCCTGGCTGCGGTTGATGCTGCAGATGGCGACTACCAGTATCCCGGCCACTGCCAGGAAGGCGATCTTCGCAAGAGTGAGGCCCACCGGTGGGGCGACCAGGCCGCTTCGGCGTCTGCTCGCGTCCCTGATCCACATCGACCCGCCGATCAGCACGATGAGCACCGCGAGGCCGAGCCAGGCAAGCCACGGGTCCAGGTAGTAGTAGATGATGCCGTAGATCGAGCGCTGGTCGCCCGGGCTCGACGGCGAGACCGACAGGCCGCCGGCCTGGCCCAGGATGATGATCATCACGCCGAACCAGCCCATCTGGCCTGCCAGGGTGACGACGAACGAGGGGAGCCGAAGGCGCGTGATGATCAACCCCTGCAGGGCTCCAATCGCCGCGCACACGAGCAGAGCGGCCGCGATGGCACCCAGCCACGGCCAGTTGTGCAGATAGTCCGACGAGCCCGCCTGTGGCTGAACGAGGAGGCCGGCCACTATCCCGCCGATCGCGGCGACGTAGCCGATCGAGAGGTCGATCTCCCCGAGCAGGAGAACGAAG
>Ga0182027_10015402_pt1 | contig 10512 bp, 5 predicted proteins | sample 712E1DmetaG_FD_121300 | JGI IMG/M metagenome (GOLD analysis project Ga0182027, IMG submission 121300) | Permafrost microbial communities from Stordalen Mire, Sweden - 712E1D metaG (Illumina Assembly) | ecosystem: Environmental > Terrestrial > Soil > Wetlands > Permafrost | place: Sweden... | reverse complement strand
AACTAGCACTCTCTTTCAAACGTATCGCAAGGGGTGAGGGCAAAACAGAGGAAATCTTGGTAAGAGCTTTTTCGATGTGTGGGTTGTTCTCATCGGTCTGACGGAGCGCTAAACGGCACGCTAGGAATATTACCATTGCTTCATAAAGTGAGAACGAAACCGGTGGGAGTATATAACCTTCGGTAATTCCATAACGGTCTCCGTTCTGCGTCAGAGGGATCTTAAGGTCAGTATCTAGCGATTGAATATCCCTTTGAATCGTTCGCATACAGACCCCGCAAAGGTCGGCTAATTCTTTGCTAGTGAGACCTGACGGATTACTATGGAGAAAATGTTGAATTTGGCTGAGACGAACTGCTCTGGCGACACTATCTTTATCTTCCAATCGCTTCCTCCTGACTTTTTTAGGAATGGGTGTTTAATTTATTGCATAGTATAACACAGAGGAGCGACAAGTACAGTCGTTTGTAAATTGTTATCATTAATAACTATGAGATGAACATGATTTCAAGATGCCAATAGCGCTCCAAGAAACTCGTCAGTTCTTATCAGGAATCATGGACAGAAGCGCCGGGGGAACGGGCCGATCTGCTCTTTGCTATTACCGGCTGGGTAGCACGGATGGAAAGTCAACGGCGAAGTGAACGAACGAAGGCAGGATTGGAGAGAGTAAAGGCTTCAGGGAAAATTCTTGGGCGACCTGTTGGTGCAAAAGATAAAAGGCGGCGGAGAACACGGCGGTTTAATTAGCAGTTGTAATGTAAACTGCTAAATTGATAGGCTGTTCACCCACCCCCAAAAAAGGTCCGCCCCATTTCACGCTTGAGTGCTGAGCATGACGGCGGCGACTAATAATGGAACCATTATGCCGGCCCGTGCCCCATCACATCAATCCATCTGCTCAAAAACGAGTGTTGCTTGCGTCCATTCCCGTACGGTGCTAGAATTGCCATACCAAAAGGACTTCATTTTGAACATCTTCGCAAACAAACAACAGGAAAGAACTTCTATGTCTTTTGACCAGATAATCGAAAAATACCGCAAGTTCTCTTTCTCCGAGCGTGACAAAGGCGACCGCTTTGAACGATTGATGCAGGCTTACCTACAGACGGACCCAACATATGCTCCTCTTTTCAAGAATGTCTGGCTGTGGAATGAATTTCCCGGCAAATTGGACTTGGGCAGAGGAGATACTGGAATTGATCTGGTTGCCTTGACCAATGAGGGAGACTACTGGGCAATTCAGTGTAAATGCTTTCAAGCAGATTCCGTCATTGACAAGCCTGCCATTGACAGCTTCTTATCCACATCCAGCAGGGAATTCAAAAACGAGAATATGCAAACTACCCGCTTTGCTCATCGGCTTTGGATTTCCACAACCAACAAATGGGGACAAAATGCCACCGAAGCTATAAGAAACCAGAACCCACCAGTGACTAGAGTCAACCTCCATGCTCTGGCGGAAGCGCCTGTTGACTGGGAAAAATTAGAGCAAGGCATTCATGGTGAAGCGTCTCGTACACCCAAAAAGAACCTTTATCCACATCAAAAGCTTGCGCTTGAAAAAGCGCATGAATATTTCCAGACAGCTGACCGCGGCAAACTCATTATGGCTTGCGGTACAGGTAAGACCTTCAACTCCCTTCGCATTGCCGAAAATGAAACAGATGGCAAAGGTCTGATTCTATTCCTGGTGCCGAGTATTGGTCTGCTGGGGCAGGTCCTACGAGAATGGAGCGCTGATGCCAAAGAACCTATTAACGCTATATGTATCTGCTCTGACCCCCAGATTTCGAGGAAAAAGACCAAGAGCGAAGATACAGACACTTTTAGTATAGTTGACCTAGCTTTGCCCGCTTCTACAGACGTCGAAAGTATTCTGCATCAATTCAGGCAAATACGAGAAAATAATCTTCCTGGGTTGACCGTTGTTTTCTCTACGTACCAATCAATTGAAGTGATTGCCCATGCACAGAATAAGTTGCTGAGAAATGGCTTCAAAGAATTTGATTTGATAATCTGTGACGAAGCCCATCGCTCCACTGGCGTGACGCTGGTCGACCAAGATGAATCGGCTTTCACTAAAGTACATGATAACAATTTCATCAAAGGAAAGAAGCGCTTATACATGACCGCGACTCCTCGTCTTTACAGCGATGACGCTAAAAGCAAAGCTGCTCAAGCAGATGCGATTCTTTGCTCAATGGATGACCCTACATTGTACGGGCAGGAGATTTACAGGATCGGTTTTGGTGAGGCTGTCGAACGGGATTTGCTCACTGACTATAAGGTTTTGATTCTAACACTCAGTGACAAAGACGTTCCGCCAGCAGTGCAACGCATGATCACCGACGGGCAATCAGAAATCAATACCGATGATGTTTCTAAGCTTGTTGGATGTATCAATGCTTTATCCAAACAGTTCTTGGGGGACGACGGTAAGACCAGAGAAGCTGACCCCGAAACTATGCGCCGAGCGGTTGCTTTTTGCCAGAATATATCAGTATCGAAAAAGATTACTTCCACCTTCAATTCAGCCGCAGAGGTCTATCTCAGTTCCCTCCCCGCCGAAAAGAAGGAACAAATGGTTTCCATATCCTCCCAACATATGGACGGCACTATGTCCGCTCCGACAAGAGACGAACTGATGGATTGGTTAAAAGCCCCCACCGAGAGTAACGAATGCCGCGTCCTGACTAATGTCCGCGTTCTGAGCGAAGGTGTCGACGTACCTTCTTTGGATGCGGTACTGTTTTTGTCTGCACGAAATTCTCAAGTGGACGTTGTCCAGTCTGTTGGCCGCGTGATGCGCAAATCACCTGGTAAAAAATACGGCTATATCATTATCCCGGTAGTCGTGCCTGCGGACGTGGAGGCCGACAAGGCCCTCGATGACAATGAACGTTATAAAGTCGTATGGACAGTGCTCAATGCTCTTCGGGCACATGATGACCGCTTTAATGCTACTGTCAACAAGATCGAGCTTAACAAGAAACGTCCTAATCAGATCTTAGTTGGAAGACCTGAAGTTACTTTTGACGAACACGGAAATCCAAAATGGGCTGACAATGAAAATGCCTCTGAAACAGCCAAGGAACTAAGTCGCCAAATGGCTTTGCAGTTTGAGCAACTGCAATCGGTGGTATTTGCACGACTGGTCCAAAAAGTTGGCGACCGGCGATATTGGGAACAATGGGCAAAAGATGTTGCCATTATCGCAAACCGCCAAATCGAACGCATTAAATTCTTGGTTTCAACCAAACCAGACCAAAAAACGGCTTTTGACAGTTTCGTACATGGACTACAGATTAATATCAATCCGAGTATTACCGAAACGCAAGCTATTGAAATGCTGGCTCAGCACATCATCACTAAACCTATCTTTGAAGCCTTATTCGAAGGATATTCATTTGTGAAAAGCAATGCCGTTTCTACAGCCATGCAAGGCATTTTAGATGTCTTGGAAGGTAACACAGTGGTTGAAGAGTCGGAAACCTTGCAACGATTTTATGAATCAGTGAAGAAACGGGCGGCAGGGATTGACAATGCAGAAGGCAAGCAGCGCATCATAATTGAACTGTATGACAAATTCTTCAAAACCGCTTTCCCGAAAATGGTGGAACAATTGGGGATTGTCTATACCCCTGTGGAAGTAGTGGACTTTATTATTCACTCGGTCGGTCAAGTACTAAAACAGGAATTTGACCGCACTATTTCGGATGAAAATATTCATGTTCTTGATCCATTCACCGGAACAGGAACTTTTACAACTCGCTTACTTCAAAGCGGTTTGATTAACAAAAAAGACCTTGCTCGTAAATACCAACAAGAATTACATGCTAATGAAATCATTTTGTTGGCATATTACATCGCTGCAGTTAACATAGAAAATGCCTACCACGACCAAACGGGCAACACCAGCCACTACGAACCCTTTGAAGGCATTGTGCTCACCGACACGTTTCAATTGGGCGAGACGGACGAAAGTGAAAGACTATTCTCCGCAATGTTCCCTCAGAATTCGGCAAGGGTAGCTAAACAAAAAAAATCACCAATTAGAGTAATTATTGGTAATCCTCCGTATTCGGTGGGCCAAGGTTCTGCAAATGATAATGCCCAAAATTTATATTATGAGATTCTAGAGAGACGAATAGGAAACACCTATTTCGAAGCTTCTAAAGGTACTGGCAAACACTCTCTTTATGACAGTTATATCAAGGCATTTCGGTGGGCGTCTGACCGTTTAGATCCTATTAATGGTGGGGTAATTTCCTTTGTTTCCAATGGCTCTTGGGTTGATGCTAATACTACGTCAGGCTTCAGAATATGTCTTGAAAAGGAATTTTCAAGTATTTGGGTGTTCAATTTAAGGGGCAACGCTCGTACTCAAGGTGAATTGAGACGGAAAGAAGCCGGTAACGTATTTGGCGGTGGTTCACGCACTCCCATTTCCATTACGTTGTTGGTTAAAAATCCTTCGCTGAAAACTGATAAGGCAATAATTCACTACCACGACATTGGCGACTATTTAAGCCGCGAAGAGAAGTTGGCAATCTTGAGAAATTTTGCTTCTATTTCCAATCCTGAAATTAAATGGGAAATTTTGCAACCCAACGAGCATGGGGACTGGATTAACAAGAGAAATGATAGTTTTTCCGCCTTAATTCCGCTGGGAGAAAAAAAGGATGCTCATCAGGTCTCATTTTTTGGACTCAATTATTCTTTTGGAGCATTGTCTAGCAGAGACAGTTGGGTTTGGAATTTTGACAAATCTGAAGTTTTAACCAATATTAAAAAGACTATTGATTTCTACAATGAAGAGAGAGAAAGGTTTGTAACAGCGAAACAGGAAGATCAATCTTTGAAGGTTCAGAATTTCATAAAATTCGATTCTAAAAGAATTACTTGGGACACGCGGAAATTAAAGGGGGGCATTGAAAAAAACCAGATTATTGATTTTCAGAAATCAGATCTTAGAATTGGCCTATATCGACCTTTCTGTAAACAGTACATCTATTTCAACAAAGACTTGAACCATTCTCTCTTTAGCCAGGGAAATTACTTCCCTTCAGGAGATCTAACTAACGTCGTGATTTGCGTTCCTGCTACGGGAGGCAGCAGAGGTTTCTCAACTCTTATATCTGATTGCATTCCCGATATCCACTTGAATGGAGATACGAATTGTTTCCCACTTTACTATTACAAAGAACAAGACAAGCAAAGCCCCAATTTGTTTGATACTGTCGCAGAAACTAAATATATACGCAGGGATGGGGTTTCAGATCTGATTTTAGAGAGAGCCAAAAAACAATATGGGAAAAATGTTAGCAAAGAAGATATTTTCTATTATGTCTATGGCATCTTGCATAGTCCCGATTACCGTATAACCTTCGTAAATGATTTAAAGAAAATGCTGCCTCGAATTCCTTTATTGGAAGATGTAAAGGATTTTTGGAAATTCAGCAAAGCTGGTCGCCAATTAGCGGAATTGCATCTCAATTACGAAAATATACCGCCTTATGCGGACGTGCAGGTAAGTGGTGCTGACAGCAAGTTCTACCGGGTAGAAAATATGCGGTTCCCAAACAAAGGGCAACAGGACACTATCATTTTCAATAGCAAGATCGTGATCTCTAATATCCCATCTAAAGCGTACGAATATGTAGTCAACGGCAAATCCGCCATTGATTGGATCATGGAACGCTATCAAATCACCGTCCATCCAGAGAGTGGCATCAAAAACGACCCTAACGATTGGTCAGAAGAAGTCGGCAATCCACGGTACATTTTAGATTTACTGTTGAGCGTTATCAACGTGAGTGTGCAGACAGTGGATATTGTAAATGGGCTGCCAAAAGTCATATTTGACATATAATTTTGGGACTATTCAAGGGTAACAATAAGAGAGAACGAAGTCATGAAAGTAGCTATTACCGCGGATGTGCATTTAAGGACCAAAGAGGGTTATCCGGAGCGATATAACGCTCTTAGGGATATATTAAATCAAATTCAAGTTGAACATATCAATTTCCTATTCATTGCTGGAGACTTATTCGATAAGGAATTCCATGATTATTCAGATTTCGAGAAACTATGTAAGGAAAATAATCAGGTTCATTTTCATATTATTCCAGGCAATCATGACTGGAATATCAGCGCAAAGACTATCGTTGGTGAAAACATTCATACATATAATGAACCTACAGTTGTTGAAATAGGTTCAACTTCTTTCATGTTTATCCCGTATGAAGAAAAAACAACAATGGTTAATAAAATTAGTGGCTTGAAGGAAAACATTAAAGGCAAAGAATGGTGTTTAATTGGTCATGGTGACTATTATAGTGGCTCCAAGGAATTAAATCCTCTAGAACCCGGGACCTACATGCCATTATCGAGAATAAATGTGGAAACCTACAATCCAAGGATGGGATTTCTTGGTCATATTCACAAACCAGCTACTTTAGGGAACGTCTATTATATGGGTTCTCCTTGTGGTGTCGACATAAGTGAAACAGGGAAAAGAACGTTCATTATTTTTGATACAGAAGACAAAAGCGTCGAATTTAGGAACGTTAATACGGATATTTATTATTTCGAAGAATCCTTTATCCTCGTGCCCAGTGAGAATGAAATCAAGGAATTAAAACAAGAGATTAATAATAGAATAAACAAATGGAATATTGCTCCTTTAGAATACGGTAAAGTCAATATCAGGGTGAAAGTCAAAGGATATTCCCTGGATAAAAGTGAGGTTGTATCGGCATTAAACGACGGGTTTGCCAGTTTTCGTTTCTACAAGAATGAATCTCCGAATATTGAAGAATTACGCGTAAGTCATACTAACCCTCAAAAAGAGGAGATTGCATCCCGTGTAATGAAACTTATTGACGAGGTGAATTGGGGTTTCGGTGGTGACGAGCCTGAAATGGAAATGGTAAAGGTAAAAGCACTTGAAGTAATCTACGGTAAATAAGCTAGAGAATGAAAATCAAAATTAACAATATAAAAGTAAATAGAGATGGCCCATTGAAGGATGATTTTTCACTCGTTCCGGGAGACATTAACCTCATTTATGGGCACAATGAAAAAGGGAAAACGTATATTGTTGAATCTATAATTAGCATGCTTTTTAAAACGGGCAGCAAATCGCCATGGAAATTAAGAAAATGGGATACGGGCGGAAAAATCGTCGTCACCGGATTAAGCGAGACAGAAGTAACTTTTCGGAAAACAGGCAAAAAGATGGAGGATCTTTGGCCCAATGGGATAGGGCTTCCTAATGATTTCTCCCGTTTGCTGGTAGTTCGAGCGGCTGAAACGTTTCTAATAGATAATGAAGATGGTGTTGGTAGAACAATCCTTAAAGATTACTTGTCAGGGGAAGGCCTTCTGGATAAGATAGTAAAAGAAATTCCGTCAACATTACAAAAGGCAGAGATTAATTATCCAACAATTTCGGGTAACGATACGGGAGAACTACAATCTTGGAGATCCTTAAAAGATGACCGGGATCGCATTAATAATCTTCTTAAAAAGGCTGAACAGAGCTATTCTTCCGAAAATATCTTATCTCTTCAACAACAATTCGATAAGGCAGAAGCTGATTTCGAATTAATGAAGAAAGCAAAATTTCACCATGCTTGGAAGGTCAGTCAAGAGATCGATAGCAATCGACGAAAGCTTCAGAATCTACCGAGCGAGGAGGAGTTGTCAAGGCTAGCGGAGAATATTTCGGTATACGAAGAACTAGAAAAAGAAATTGCTCGAAAGTCCAAAGTTTTAGAAGGATTTAACTCATCGCAGGACGACTATAGGTGGGTCAATACAGCCAGCACTAGTTACCGGGATTTGGTCTACGCTAAAAACACTAATTACAAGCACTCTTTTAAGCAATCTATTTTGCTATATCTAGCAATGCTGTCTTTTCTAGGAACGGTTGTATCGGGACTACTTCAATCAATTCCATCTCTGGTGACATTTGCAATAATGACTCTCCTTCTTTTCTTCGCTGATTATTTAAAAAGGCGTCGGCCATTAGAATCCGATGGTATTAGCGTCGAACTTCAAAAAATAGAAGGCGATTTTGAAAGAAGATTTGGGTTTGAGCTGACAAACCAGCCGGTCCTTGATGCTCAGGCCCAAAAACTTCATGAAGAATTTACCAAAGCAGAAGTGCTACAGCACGAATTGGAGTCAGAGCTTATTCCTAGTTTAGATAAGAAAAGCCGGGACATTAGTGTTAAGTTGAAGGACTTTACAGAAGTTGAACATCCTCGTGAGCAATGGCGTGCTTCTATAAATAGCTTAAGAGAAAAGATCCGTATTTTAACGGGGCTTAGGGATTCTGAGAGGGATAAATTACTTTCCCTAGCAGTCAAGGAAAGTGAGTACATTGATTGGGATCCCGGTTCAGTATGGGATAGTAATCAACACGGAATATTGGAGCAGAACAAGAGTACAAGATATGAGGAACTTCAAAGTGAATTAAAGAATCTTGAGAACCTAAAACGTGAAATTAAAACGGAAATCAAGAGCGATAGTTCCGATTGGGGAGAATTAATCAATGTACTCCAGGAAAAACGCGAGAAAACAGCAAGGGAATATAAAGAGAAGACAGCTGAGATATTAGCTAAAATGAAAGTCTTCAATGTTATTCAAAGCCTTCGCGAAGAGGAAAATAACACGATTGTAAACGGTTTAAAAAACAAACTTGTAATTGAACCACTCAATTACCTTACGAGTCACTACACAGGAATCAGATATGATGCGGGACAAGGACTCATTCTAAATACGAATGATGACGAGGAATATTCTTTAGCTGATATAAGTACGGGGGCTCGGGAACAAGTATTTTTGGCGTTAAGAATTGGTTTTGCGTCAATTAAAATGGAGGGCCAACCTGCATTCTTATTATTAGATGATGCCTTCCAGCATTCGGACTGGCTTCGCAGGCCTAACCTTGTGGATCATTTATTTAATCTTGTAGAAAATGGCTGGCAGGTTTTTTACTTTACTATGGATGATCACATAAGAGATTTGTTCTTGACCAAAGGGAAGAAGATAGGTGAGAAATTTAAATACCAAGAACTTTCTTAATAATAAGGAACGCGGTAAAGTCAGTGAAGTAGGTTACACAAAACTAAAAATGTATTCAGGTGGAATTCTACTCTCCCCTCCCTCCCCGTCCATGAGAGTTTATTGCGATAATAAGGTTCCTTTGTTTATTTTGACTTATTGCCTCGAACGTCAGTCTGCGTTCCGCGCGCTCCTTTATTTACCATCGAAAATCCACACCTTGCTGAATCTTCAATGATTCGTCAGCGGTCAAAGTTTTCAGATACCGCATGGTCATTAATGCTGACTTGTGCCGCAGCTGGTTTTGTGTAGCTCGCGGATTGCCGGTAAGCCGCAGGCGCTCGATGGCTCCACTATGCCGTAAGATATGGACGCCGCCCACGTGATCACGTTCTTTTGTCGGCCGTGGTATGCCAGCCTTATCAAAAGCGTCGGTCACTATCCTAAAGGCCTGCGACCGGCTTACAGAAAATATATGCTCATTTTCACTTATCCTGGCGCGGTAGCAATAGGACTGCAATTCAGCGGCCGTGCTTGCGGATATTGCCACCACACCTGGCTTATTACCTTTACCCATGACTTTAACGGACCATCCGTCCGGTGTACGCTGTAAGTCAACCGGCCTCACCCCCAAAGCCTCACTGACCCGCAGGCAGCCGTCAAAGAGAAACTTGATTAGTAGACCGTTCCGTTCGCCAAGACGTTTATTTTGGCTGGCTGCCGCTACGGCAATTAACTTAACCTGGTCTGCACTGACGTGTGGTACATAATCGGCGGCTCCGTCCTCCCCCCGCCGAATTGCGGACACTTGAGAACTTTTGTTGCGTAAAACGGGATTATCTACCCTTACCGTCAAGGCTGTTTCATTCTGGTTATCAGTCACTTTCGATCCCCTTTTGCAACAATCTGGTATCTTTTGTTGCATGTTCTTTGATAACGTCTGCCGGTGTCATACCATTGGCTTTCAGAACTTTATAAATATATGCCCGGCTACAATTCAGCTGCTTGGTGGTTGCCGTCACTGTATGGCATTGCCTCAAGGCGTCATAAACGATTTTGACGGTATGGTTTAACCTTTCCCGCCCCAATATGTGGCTCTCCACCAATTGTCCACAATGAGGGCATTGAATTTTCACTGCCTTAATCCTTTGATTGCCGGAGCCGTTGAAGGACGCGGACCGGACTCTTGAAAAATATTGACTAATGTTGAAGTTGCCATTTTCACTACCTCTTTATACATTTCGTTTACATCATTTACACCGTGTAGCTATTTAGCCTGATATCATGTCTTGCTCTCTAATCTCTTGACCGCTATCTGTAGTTGCTCATGTGCCATCTGTAATAGGGGATATATGGCCTGCCAGTTTACCCACATCTTAATTTCTGAATGGCTATGCGGTTTCCCACCCATATCTACGAAGTCTCTTATAGGTGGTT
>Ga0182027_10015401_pt1 | contig 10513 bp, 10 predicted proteins | sample 712E1DmetaG_FD_121300 | JGI IMG/M metagenome (GOLD analysis project Ga0182027, IMG submission 121300) | Permafrost microbial communities from Stordalen Mire, Sweden - 712E1D metaG (Illumina Assembly) | ecosystem: Environmental > Terrestrial > Soil > Wetlands > Permafrost | place: Sweden... | reverse complement strand
CCGGTAATAGGACAAATCAAGGGCGAGGGGCCGGGAGAAGAGAACATGATTCATGCCCGCCATGCCGATCAGGCCGATCCCGGAGATCGAGGAGGGGGTATAGCTCGGGGCCGCCGGGTCAAAGGCGTAATCGATGCGCAGTCCGCCACTGCCGGTGGTCCCCGCGTCGGCGCCGAGGGCGGCGGTGGCGATATGGCCGAAGCGCTCTTGCAATCCCCAGCCGGCGATGCCGCCATCAAAATTATCCAGCACGCTCTGGCCGGCCTGGACGGCCGGCGAGATAAGCAGTGAGAGAAAAATAAGCAAATAAACTTGATACTGTAGCGGGCGGATGGATCTGACAAACATGAGTTTGGGGCTTCTTTCGAAAACTGTATGGATGAACATGCCGAAGCGGGCCTCCTGAAACCAGCGGCGCGCCTCAAGGTTCTGCTCGCTCGGAGTGTAGTTTGTCGCATTCATGAATTGACTGCCTTGCGTGGTATTTCCCTGAATAGCTCAGAGATTTGGCCGAAAAATGAAAATCACATCTCCCGCACAGCCCGATCATTTTGCGATCAAGGATCGGCCGAGCAGCGCCAGCGCACGCTGGGCGATGTGCTCGGCGGTCAGGCCGAAGCTCTGCAATAATTCCCAGGGCGCGGCCGATTGACCGAAGCGGTCCTCAACCCCAACCATGTCCATCTTGAACGGCTGCGCCGGCTCCTTGGCCCGGCAGACGGCGGCGGCCGCCAGCGCGCCCAAGCCTCCCGTCTGGTGTTCCTCGACCGTAATGATCAACCCCGTTTCCCGGGCGGCGGCCGCCAGCGCCTCCCCGTCCAAAGGCTTGACCGTGTGCATGTTGATCACCCGCGTCTCCATCCCGGCCTCTTCCTTGAGGATCCAGGCCGCCCGCATCGCCTCGGCCACCATCGGCCCGCAGGCCACGATCGTCAGGGCTTCGTGTTCGTTCGCATAATCGGTCGAGAGGACCGTTTCAAAGGCCTCGGCAAAACGTACGCACGCTCCGCGAAAGCGGATTACGTTGGCCACGCCCCAGCGGTAGGGAGTCTCGGGGGTGCTCACCACCGGCGTGGCCTCGCGCGCGTAACGAATGTAGCCGGGGCCGACCACTTCCAGAACGAGCGCTTCGGTGGCCTTCTCCGTCTCGATCGTATCGGCCGGCACGGCCAGGCGCATGTTGGGCAAGACTGAAAGCAGCGCGATCTCTTCGAGGGCCTGGTGGGTCGCGCCATCCGGGCCGACCGAGAGCCCGCCGTGGGCGCCGGCCATCTTGACGTTGAGATTGGCGTAACAGGCCATCGTGCGCCACTGATCCCAATTGCGTCCGCAGGCGAACACTCCATAGGTGCCGCCCACCGGAATGCGTCCGGCGCGAGCCAGGCCGCAGGCCACGCTGAGCATGTTCTGTTCGGCGATGCCCAGGCTATAGACGCGGCTCTGGCGCTCAGGGTGGCCGGTCTCAAAATCGCTGATCCGGATGCTGGAGGAAATATCGGCGTGCAGGGTGACGATGCGCTCGTCCTGGCCGATCCGCTCCAGCGCCCGCCCAAAGCCCATCCGCGAGGGGTCCATCTCCACCTGCATGCGGCCCGCTTCAGCGTTCCACCAGTAATTGCATGAGTATTGCGGCAGGGCGGCAAGGCAGCGCTCGCGATTGCACGTCTTGATCCGGCTGGATTCTTGGGTGAGCTGCTCCACCAACTCCGGCGTCAGCTCTGGAGCGCCGAGCTCGGCCAGCGCGCGATCCAATTGCGCGCGGCCAATCGTCGCTCCGTGCCAGCCGGCCTGGTTCTCCATGAAGGAGACGCCCTTGCCTTTGATGGTTCGGGCGATGATGCAGACGGGTTGATCCTTGATTGACTTGGCAAGCTCAAAGGCTTCCACGATCTGCCACATGTCGTGGCCGTCAATCGCGAGCACGCGCCAGCCGAACGCTTCGTATCGTCGGTCCAGGGGTTCGACCGTCATCACCTCGCGCGTGGGTCCATCGATCTGCAGGCCGTTCTTGTCGATGATAGCCACCAGGTTGTCGAGCTTGAAATGAGAGGCGGCCATCGCGGCCTCCCAGACGCTGCCCTCCTGCTGCTCGCCGTCCCCCATGATGCAGACCACGCGGGCGCTCAGTGTGCGGGCTTTGAGATCGAGCGCCTGGCCGACGCAGTAGCCCAGCCCCTGGCCCAGCGAACCGCTGGAAATCTCCACCCCGGGCAGCTTGAGCCAGTTGGGATGGCCCTCAAAGGGGCTGTCCAACTGGCGCAGGCCGGTCACCACGTCTTCCATTTTGCAGTAGCCGGCTTCGGCCAGCGCGACGTAGAGCGCCGGGGCTTTGTGGCCGGCCGACCAGACGCAGCGGTCACGCTCCGCCCACTCGGGCCACGCGGGATCATGGCGCAGCACGCGCAGGTAGAGGGCCGCGGCGATATCCATGATCGAAAGCGTGCCGCCTGGGTGGCCACTGCCGGCGCAGTGCAGGGCCAGCAGGTTGAACGCGCGCATGCGCCGCGCCGCGGTTTCAAGCTCTTTAAACTCCATACAGTGTCTTACTCCATTGGCGGGGTGTCCGTGCGTTAGCGCTGAGGACATTCTTTCTAAGCTCGGGTTAAAGCATGGCCCACGCCCGCGTCAGCGTGCGCTTGGCGTTGGCGATCACGAGCTCGGGATCTTCATCAGGCCGGGGCTTGACCTCAAAGCTGACCATCGGCGGCTGCGCTTTGTTGAGGAATCCTATCTCCAATAGCACGCGCAGAAAATCGGCCACCTGCGCGACATCGTTTTCTCCTCCGGGGCAGCCAAAGCGCGGATGCGTGTCACCGTATCCGGACCGCGTGGGGTCGGCTTTGATACAATTGCCCAGGTGCGCGTGAACCAGGAATTCTCGCACCGGCACGATCGCTTCGGCCGAAGTCTCGCCAATCAGCGGAATATGGCTCAAATCCACCAGCAGGCCGAAGTTGTCGAATTCTTTACTGATCAATTCGGCGTAGCGGCGCGCCAGCGCGGCGGGTCCGATCAGACTTTTTTTGTCCACCTTATGGTCGAACATCTCATGGATGATTTTGAGCCCGCCCTTGGTCTTGGCATACGCGCACAGCTCGCGGGTGGAGTCCACCAGCGCCGTGAGGGCCTGCTCTTGCTTTTCTTCCTCGTACTTGCCACTGAAGAAGACAAACCCCGTGGCGCCCAATTCATAGGCCTGGTCGATCCCTTGCTTCATCGCGGCGATGGCCCTCAATCGCTCCGTCTCATCCAGGTGATTAAGGTTCAGGCCCGTAGAGAGCAGGCAGGGATGGGCGCCGTAACCGACCGCCATCTGCGAGGCGGCGAGCATCTGGGCGGCCTGGCGGCGCACGGCTGGATCCTTGATCCAGGTCACTTCCACCCCGTCGAAATAATTGTCCAGGATGATGGTCCTCAAGGTCTCCAGAATCGGCCCTTCACCCGCGGCCGTCTGGGGGAAGGCCATGAACTGGATCAGCCCGACCTTCATATACTCATGCATCGATTCATTCATGGCGCATCTCTCCCGTTTTCAGCGTGTGATTTTTGATTGCGGACCGTCGGTGCGGAACGGCGTGGCGGGCAGGCCCTCGGCGTTCATCAGGTTGGGCTGGGCTATCTCGTTCCAGCCGAACCGCACGGCGACGGGTTTGCTCGCCTTTGTGCTGGAGACGATCACCGTATCGCGATCAATCTTTGTTTCAGCCTCCACGAAGCGCTTATCCGCGCCGGCGATCGAAAACCAGTTTAGGGGCTTTCCGTCGCGCGACCTGAGCCCGCCAGCGACGTAATCAAAGCGGATACGGATGGCGTTGCCCTCGATGTCCATCGACTTGTAAATGGGACCCGAGTAGACAATAGACTTTTGCCCGTAAACCTTCGCCATTGCCAATTGCCCGAGACGCCGAGCGATGGTCTGTTTGTCGGGGGGATGAATGTTCCCCAGATCCTTCACGATGTCCGTGGTCACGGCCATCCCCGTGTTGGGAATGGAGAGCGCGGCCGTCTGCGCCTCCCAGATCTCCGGCAGGCTTTCCGGCGTGATCAGTTTATAGGTCGCGCCGTTAGAGGCCTTGTAGGTAAACGGAGTCAACTGAACATAGAAAAATGGGAAGTCCTCTTCACTCCAGGCCTTGCGCCAGCCGCCGACCAGCGCCTTCATTTTCTCGTAATATAGCATGCCGTCGGAGGTTTGGCAGTTACTCTCACCCTGGTACCAGATGGCGCCACGAACGGCGTAGGGCACAAGAGGGTGCACCATGCCGTTGTAAAGGGCCATCGACGCACCCCATTGCGCGGCGGCCTGATCAAGAATCTGCTGCCGGAGTTGAGCGGCCAAATCCCGCAGTTTGGGAACCATCTCAAACCCCGCCAACGTAGTCCAAGGCTCGATCCGTGATCCATTCCACGAGACGTTGATCAGTCCGACGGGAACGCCAAGCCGCCGGTGCAGCTCGCGCCCGAACAGATAAGCCACACCGGAGCCCACGATCTCGTCATTCATGGACATGATCTGGGGCGTCGTCAGCCGCCAAACTCCCTTGACATCAGCGGCAGGCCGCGCGGCGAAGACCCGCTCTGCGGTGAACTGGCGAATCAAGGGATAGTTTGCCGCGGCCAGTTCCGCCGTCTTGTTCACGACCCCGCTTAGCGACATTTGCATGTTGGACTGTCCCGCGCAGAGCCATACCTCGCCGGCCTGCACATTGCCGATCACCCGCCGCTGGATATTGCCATCCCCCGGCTTCTCCCGAACCTCGACTTCAAGCCTGTAGGCGGGTCCGGATTTAACCGGTGCAAGCCGGACCAGCCACTTGCCATCCGCGCCGACAGGAGTCTGAACCATCTGCAAGCGCCGGCCGTCCTCGGTCAGCAACCGGATGCTGACCTTCGCCCCGGGGAGCGCCGTGCCCCAGACCGGCGTCGGCATGTCGCGCTGGATGACCATGTTGTCGCTGAAGATGGCGGGCATGACCAACTCGGCACCGACCGTCAGTGGCCAACAGGCGACCAGGAGCAAGGCCAGCACGGCTAGGATCGGGCGTGGGCGTTGTTCGGAACGACGGCCCGAAGTGGAATTCCGACGGGCCGAAGCCGTAGAATCGGTCAACACGGCAAAGACGTCGTAAATTAAAATACTATTTTTCTTGGTCTTGGTATATCGAACGTTACTCCTTTTATCCGTGAACATAAGCGCTACTCCTTTTTTCTAAACATATTGACCCATCCAATGGCTGAACCAAATTTCGGGGGTAGATTATAATGCACTCCACCAAAAGTCAATCGAAAAAAGGAAACTGACGATTTTGATCCTATATTAGTTTTGATTCTCCTTGGGCGCTCACAATTTTTATTGACGTGACGAATATTTAACTGTAGTCTGACATCGAAAATGGTATAATGGTTCAGCCAATTAGTGTTACATCGCATAAATAGACAAAATGAATGCTGGAGAAAACGAAAAGATGAGCGATTTTGCCTCGAAGATTCCTGAACATAAGATTGTGCGTGAGCACCTGCATGAACAAATCGCGGGCATTCTTGAGGAAATGATCGCCACGCAGGGCCTGCCGCCGGGTTCCCGGCTCCCTTCGGAGCGTGAGTTGGCGGCCAGTTTCAGCGTCAATCGGGCCACCCTGCGCCTAGCGGTCCGCCTGATTGAGCAGCGCGGACTGGTCGAGATGAAGGTGGGCAGCGGCATTTACATCAAGGGCGTCCCCAGTTCCACGGTGGCCAACGCCATCGAGCGCTATGTGAATTTTAAAAGCTGTCCGAAGCAGGATTTGCAGACTTTCCGTGAAATTCTCGAGCCCGAGGTTGCCGTTTTGGCCGCCCAGAACGCCACGGATCAAGATCAGCGATCGATTTTGCATCATGTCGTGCAAATCGAGGAAATCGTCAGCAGTCCGGATTTTGAAAAATATGCATCGATCGATGCCAGTTTCCATGAGGCTCTGGCCTTGGCGACGCATAACCAGATGATCATCGCCGTGACCAGTGGGATTCAAAAAGTGACCAAGAATTGGATTCTTGCCCAGCACGGATTAGCCATGACGCGCCAGTGGATGAAGGTAGTCCATCAGGGCACGGCGATTCACCGGAAAATCTACGAGGCCGTTGCCGCGCATAATGTGATCCGCGCGCGGGAGGCCATGCGCACCCACATGCGGATTGGCCGTTCAATCCTTGATGCTTTGAGAGATCTTCAGCCTAAAAATATTGAAAACAGTGAGAACGAAGACGGGACAATGGTGGCGAACGATTGAAATAAGACCTCATTGGTTCCACTTGATACAATATTCAGGGACGGGCGAAGCTGGCGGTCTTCCTTCGTGTCCTTTCGGCAAGCGTGCTTGGAAAGCTGTGAAGGCGGGATGGTAAAGTCAGTCCCTCGCCGATGGCGGAGGAGGCTGACCGATGCGACGCACTCAATGGAACACCCTGCCGGATGAGGTCGAATGTATGCGCGAGCGTTTCGCGCAGTGGCGCCAGTCCCGCCCCGGCCGCTCACGCATTCCGGAGCCGCTGTGGGCTGAGGCCGCCCTGTTGGCGCGCCGCCATGGCGTGCATCCTATCGCCCGGGCCTTGGGGCTGAACGATCGCGCGCTGAAACGCCAAATCCTGCCGGCGCCCGCGCGCTGCGTGGTGGAGTGGATCCATCCCGGCGGTTCAAAAATGACGATCACGCTGGCTGGGCCGAGCCATGAGGCCACGATCGCGAGCGGTGTTGACCTGGCGGGGCTGGTACAGGCCTTCTGGAGCCGCCCGCAATGATCCAGATCACGCCGCAGATGCGAATCCTGGTGGCGGTGGCGGCGGTGGATTTTCGCAAGGGAATCGACGGCCTGGCCGCGCTGTGCCGCCAGCAACTCCAGGCCGATCCCTTTTGCGGCGCGCTGTTCGTTTTTCGCAACCGGCGGCCACGGCGCTCAAACTCTTATGCTACGATGGTCAAGGATACTGGATTTGTCAGAAGCGCCTGTCCAAGGGAGGCTTTGGTTGGTGGCCCGAGGGTGCGCAACGGTTGCAGGCGCTGGAGGCGCGTCAGTTGCAGGTGTTGGTGTGGAATGGCGATCCCGCGCGGATCGCCGGCGCGCCGCTGTGGCGCAGCGTGGGGCCGGCGGGATAAAAAAGTCGAAGAAAATCGTCAGTTTGCCCTTGCGTTCCACCACGCCGGCTTGCTACGCTGATGGCCATGATGATCACAAGCACGCCGCCGCCACCAATCGTCCTGGCCTCCCACCGCGGCCGCAACATCACCCAGGACGATATTGATTTCATCCGTGAACTGATCGCCGCCCATCCCGGCGCCAGCCGGCGGCGCCTGTCGGCTTTGCTGTGCGAGGCCTGGGGGTGGCGCCAGGCCAATGGTTGCTTGCGCGACATGGTCTGCCGCAGCCTGATGCTGGAGCTTCATCGGGCGGGGCTCATCGAATTGCCAGCCAAGGTCCGATCGCCGAGCAATCCGCTGACCCAGCGTCCCACGCCGCCCGCCCTGGATGAGGATGGGGATCTTTTTGCTCAAACTCCAATGCAATGTTCGCTGCGCGAGCTTGGTCCGCTGCGGATCGAGCAGGTGCGGCGCACGCCCGCCGAGACCGAGCCGGCCCCACCACCCAACGAAAAAACACCTTCGCGAACCGGCGTCTTCACCTCGGCCATCGTCAGCCGGGCCAAGGGCCACACCATCGCCCTTTTCGCCACCGGAGCGCGCCACGCCGGTGAGAACCTGGAGCGGCGGCGGCGGGAACTGCGCGAGGTCTATGGCCACGACGCTCACTGCCGCGAGCAAGGCTTGTCCCCGCCCGAGCGTTTGGCTTGGCATCAGGAACACAGTGGCCCCTTGCTGAAAGAGCTTCGGGCGTGGATGGAAGCCCGGTTCGAGGAGCGGCTGGTCGAGCCCAACAGCGGTCTGGGGGAGGCCATCCGCTATATGCTCAAGCACGGGGTGGCCCTCACGCTGTTTCTGCGCGTGCCCGCAGCGCCTCTGGATAACAATGTCTGCGAGCAGGCGCTCAAGATGGCCATCCGCAGTCGGAAAAATTCCTTGTTTTACAAAACCGAGCACGGCGCCCAGGTCGGCGATCTCTTCATGAGCCTGATCCACACCTGCCAGTTGAATCGCGTCAATCCCTTCGATTACCTCGTGCGGCTCCAGCGCCACTCGGCTGACCTACGCCGGAATCCCGCGGCCTGGATGCCCTGGAACTACCAGAGGGCGCTCGCCGCCCTGGAACCGGCGCCAGTCACGCCAGCGTCCTGATTCCCAACCGCGTCGCTCCGTGCCCGTCTTCATGACACCGTTTTTCGTTTACTCACGCTTGCCGAAAGGACACGGATGTCGGCGATGTGTTCCCAACCGGCGCGCTCGCCGGGGTCCAGGCCGGGCCGTTTGCCCAGGTAGGCCACCGGGCGGTGGCGCGGGCCGCGCGCCGTGCGCACCGACTTCATCAGCGTCCAGTATTCGTAGCTCTCGCCGTTCTTCGCTTTGCGATCGCGCTGCAGGAACACGATCACCTCACGCTGCGAGGATGGGGCATTTTCGCCCAAGCGCGCGCAGGGTGACAAGGGGGTTTTCTAGACTACATCGGGTTTACGAAAAACCACGTTTTGAGGCCATTGAACTTACGCGTCGGGCGGTCCGCCTTTTACCGTTTTCTGCAGGCGAACTGCGGAAAATGGGTTAAGTGCGAGCTGACGCAAAGGGCCGAAAAAGAAAGAAGCGAAAGATCAGAAATCCTGCCGCGACCACATCCCGCTGTCGCATCAGTTTGAAATTACTGTAGTTGCATCAAAATGCTTGTGCCGAGCATAAAAATTGCACTAATGTTGCATCGCCAAAAGTTACAATATGGATTTTATTATAGTTATATTCATATATACATGGACTGAAAATCCTTGTGTCGTTGGTTCGATTCCGACTCCCGGCAGCCGTCACGATCCCCCGCGTGCCGAACGGGATCGAGCCGCGGCCATTCTTCGGCCCGAGATGCTGCGCGCCCTGCTCGGTTGGTTGCGGGCAAATGATCCGCAAGTCCACGCCTGGGCCGTTCTTCAAGGCCTGTGCGGCCTGCGCCTGTTCGAGGCGGCCTATTTGCGCGAACAGGATTTCGATCCGGCGCGCGCAACCATTGCCATCACCGAGAGCGGCGCCCACCGGCCCAAGAACCGCCCCTCCTGGCGCACCATCCCTGTTTGCCCGGAAGCCGCGCGCGCCCTGGCCGGCTGGATCGCGGGCCTCAAAGTCCGACACCCCGATGGATACCTTTTCCTTCCCACGCGGGCGCGCTCGGGCCGAACCAAGGCCAAGCTGCGTGAGGCGCGGGTCGGCGCGCTGACGATGGACCGAGTCTGTCATTTGTGGGCCGACGCCCTGGAGCGCGCGCGGGCCAACGGACTTGAGGTGCCCGAAGCATTCACGCCGCGCCGGCTGCGAGCGACGTTCGTCACCGCCCTGCGCCGCGCCGGAGCGGACCTGGAACTGCTCCAAGCCACCATCGGCCACCAGCCCGGCAGCGTGCTGGCCGCCCACTACGACAAGATCGACAACGAGCGCCTGGGCGTCATTACCGTCCTGGCTCAGGAGCTATATGAAGGCTCAGGCGCATTCGGTGAAAAAGTCACGAAAGGAAAAGCCAATGGACACGCCGCAAGAACCCGCCGGCAACCCGCCGCCGCCGCACAGGCCTGAGCTTACCCCGACGGAGATCGAGGCGCAGCTTACCCAGTTTACCGGAAGCGAAAACTATTACCGCCACTGGACCGGCGCCTTGGTCTACACCGACGGCGTTAAGGCGATGGCCGAGCTATGCGGCGCCTACTGGCTGATCGACGCCATCGCCTCCTGGCAGCCGCAATGCCGGAAAGACCCGATGCTCCGCCAGATTCAGTTCTGGACGCTCAAGCGGACTGATGAAGGCCATTGGCTGCTCTACGTCGAACGCGACACGGACGATCTCGCCTTCCGCCAGCAGATCGAGTTTAGCGATTTCCCTCTGAGTGAAATCAAGCTCTACGCCGCGGCCGGCGGCCCCGGCGGCGCCATGGTCCTGATGCTGCCGAGCGAATACTGAGCGGGGGCAATGATGCCCTGGGGCACCAGCGTGCGCGTCCGCCCTGGGCGAGTCAACCGGCTCAAGCCTCATTCCACGGAAAAAGATCCCAGTTCAACCGGCACGGCATCGCCGCTCAGTGGGATATTAACCGTGGGATTATCCGGGTCGTCCGATTCGATCGCCAACGTGGCGGACAGGCCGTAAGACGGCGTCGCTCCCAGCGGGGCGAATTGCACCTGCAACGTCCAGCTTTCCCCCGTGCCCAGCGTCAGCGGCAGCGTCGGCGGGCTCAGCAGGCTGTAATTGGCTTTCCCAAGCCCATTCGTCACCAGTCCTTGGATGGTCAGGTTCCCCTGACCCGTGTTGTTGACGGTCAACTGCTGGCTGGTCGGCGCCTGCCCCTTCGTCACGTCCACCTCGTAACCGCTTCCCTTGGTGAAGAGGATCGCCTGCGGCTG
>Ga0182027_10015400_pt1 | contig 10513 bp, 8 predicted proteins | sample 712E1DmetaG_FD_121300 | JGI IMG/M metagenome (GOLD analysis project Ga0182027, IMG submission 121300) | Permafrost microbial communities from Stordalen Mire, Sweden - 712E1D metaG (Illumina Assembly) | ecosystem: Environmental > Terrestrial > Soil > Wetlands > Permafrost | place: Sweden... | reverse complement strand
CCGAGAGGATGTTCCCGGGGATCGCAACCGTCCGGCGACCCGCGTCGGTCTTCGGTTCCTTCTCCACCGTCTTGCCCGCCATCGTCGTCGTTCGAGTGACGACTATCGAGACGGCGCCCCGCAACATGTCTATGTCTCGCCGGCGCAGCCCGAGCAGCTCACCACGCCGAAGCTGGCACCAGGCGCCGAGCAGCACTGCGACCCGGAGGTGCTCGGGCATGGCCTCGGCCAGAGCCTCGACCTCGGCGGTGCTCACGACGGGGCGCTCGGGTGCCCTCTCCACGGCAGCGCCCTTCACCTGGCAGGGATTTCGTGTGATCACCTCGTCGGTGAGCGCGGTGCGCAGGATCGACGAGAGGAGCCGGTACGCCTTCGCCGCGGTTGTCGGGCGATCCACAGCAAGCCCAGCGTGCCAGGCGCGTACTGCCGAAGGTGAGAGATCGGCAAGGGCCATGTCACCGAAGGTAGGAAAGATGTGCCGGTCGAGGAGCCAGCCGTAAAGTTCGCGGGTCCGCACCGCAAGGTCGGGGCGATGCGCGAGCCATTGGCCGGCGTACTCCTTCAGGGTGACGCGGGCTCGCCTCGGGTCCACCACGACACCGCGCAGCTTGTCAGCTTCGGTCGTATTCGCGTAGACGTCGGCATCCTTGCGGCGCCTGAAGGTTCGGGTGACCACCCGGCCGGCGATGCGGGTCCGCACGTCGTAACGGTTCTCACCGGTTGCGGTAGTGCGCTTGATGAGTTGGGCCACTTCCCTCCCCTACAGTCCAGTCGCGCCGGCGGCGTCCTGACGGAAGAGTGAACTCTCGCACATGTACCGGCGAAGCATCGCCGTGCCCATGTAGCCCGTTTGCTCGGCGAGGACGCGCTCGTGGACTCCGGCAGCAGCAGTCGAGGTCGCAGGATCGGCCCTCAGCGAGCGACCTATTGCGTGTTCGGGGTCGAGCCTGGCTCGCGCAGAGTGGCGCTTCAACACGAGCACCACCCCCTGCGCGGTGAGACGTATCGCGTTGATGTGGCCATGACGGGCCACGGGGTTTCAGTGTCCTGACGCACATAAGTACGGCGCAGTAGACGCCTATCGCGCCCAATGTTCCAAGTCCGTCCGTCTCCGCCCATTGACTGACATCATGCCAGCTGGTTGTAACTCATCCTCTCCCGAGGTACGTCGCGCAGGGAGCTGGCTCCGATTGAGAGATGCTCACCGTGTCGCTGCCCGAAATGTCAGTCACGGCCGATGGCGGATCAGATTGGAAGGGTGGCATGAGAGTACGGCGGCGAACCATGTCGTACAGAAAGAACAGGTCACCGTGGGTGCGTGGTCAGTGGCGAACATGCACGAACGGCAACGGCCGCGGGATATCCGCGGGATAAGATCGATCCAACGATGCGTCCGTATGCGTAGACGTCGTCGGTGGTGTCGGTCGGCGTCAAGTCTTGCCCGCGTACCGAGCCGCTGTTCGGCCCCTGGGCTGCCAGAATCGTCCGGACACCCACCGAGCAGGTGAGCGCCCTTGAACGCCGGCTCAGACGAAGCCAGCAGCCGATCCGTAGGTAGCTCAATACTGTCGTCGGTCGTGTCGGATCGTCCCGCACCGTCGCGTTCTGGCTCGTCCAGGCGGCCGTCCATCTGGTGGCCTGACACGGGGTGCGACTCCCTGCGACGCTCTGGGACGGGTTTGTTGGCTCGAATGTTGGCTTTCTGTTGGCAGTGGACGGGGCGGTCCGAGGCGTGGCCACCGACAAAGGTGAACCCTGGGACGCTTCCTGGAGTACCTCAGACCGCGTCCATCCGACCAGCTGTCTTTGCATCCTCGCTACCCGCGACCCGTCAGCTGGCGACGCCGGGGGTTTCTCCATCGGCAACGGCTGTACTCGGCTGGGATTAGGGCGTGCGCGTGGTCACTCTTACCCGCGTGCTCGACACCGAAGGGCAGATCCACCTCAGCAACCCACTTCATTCGGTGCCGGCCCTTGGTTGGCTGGGAATTCTGTGAGCTGATCTGTTCGCAATCGCCACCAGTGATGCACAACGCATCTCACATCTCCCTCGACCTGTCCGGCACACACCACTGGTCGCTGCACTCACGTCGTCGTAGTGCCCATCGCAAAACGCGCTTTCGCATGATCATCGATCGCGCGATTCGATGATCGCGAACACTGAGTGCCGGGCATGCGAGCCAACGAAGCCGAATAGCAGGGGAAGAGAGGCTGGTTCAGTCAGAGAACACAAACTAATGTCATTATGGTCTAGTCAATGAACCAGAAGTGTGTAAGAATGGCAGGCGTGGGGTTGCCGCGTGAGTACTCGGGCGAGGTCTGCTCGTTGGCTAGGGCACTCGAGGTCGTGGGACAACGCTGGACCCTGTTGATCATTCGCGACGCTTTCTATGGAGTGGGACGTTTTAGCGACTTTGCCTCCCACTTGAAGATCCCTAAGGCGGTATTGGCTGATCGGCTCGGCTCGCTGGTGAGGGACGGGGTCCTCGAACGGGCGGGCAGCCCGGACGGCCGTGAGTACGTGCTGACTGCCAAGGGCCAGGCCCTTTGGCCAGCGCTTTTGGGCCTCGTCAAGTGGGGGGACGGCCACTACGCGCCTCAGGGGCCACCGAGGCTGGTGCTTCACGGCGCGTGTGGTGGCCATGTGGATCTCGCCAGCTCATGCTCTGTGTGCGGACTTAAGGTACCACTAGGAGAGATAGTGCTTGTGCCAGGCCCCGGCTTGTCGGCGAAACCGGCGCCGACCAGCCCGGTTTCCAAGGTCCTCTCCCGCCAGCGGCACCTCTTTCAATCGGTCAGCCAGGAAGAGGGGGTTCAAGTAGACGACGACCGTTCCGCGGGCTTGCCTTACTTGCCTAGTTCGGGCCCCGAAGCCGCACCCGCCGGCCAAGTGGGGCGGCGCTCTCTCGTGGAGAAGTCAGGCGGCCCTGCACTGCTGGAACGGAACCGACCGACGCTCGCACAGGTCGCAGCGCTAGCCGGGGTGAGCGCCAAGACAGCCTCGCGCGCGCTCAATGGCGAGCCCAACGTCTCTTCTCAGACCTACGAGCAGGTCCATAAGGCCGCGGAGCAGCTCGACTACCGCCTCAACAGCCTCGCGCGCGCCTTGCGGCAAGGCACGGCGACGACCCTCGTAGGGCTGATCACCGCTGACCTGGCCAACCCGTTCTACTCTCGGGTGGCCGCGGGTTGCGAAGCCGAGCTGCACCACCACGGCCTTCAGCTCATTACAGCCTGTTCCAACGAGGACCCGGCCCAGGAGCGGGCGATCGTGGACACGATGCTCGACCGGCGGGTTACCGCCATCATCATTGCGACATCGGCAGACTTGGACCACTCGTACCTAGCTCGCGGCAAGTGGCGCCACTGCCCGGTCGTTTTCCTCGACCGCCCTCCCATCCAGTTGTCGGCCGACGCGGCGGTCCTGGACAACTTCGGTGGCGGGAGGACCGCCGCCGAGTACCTCGCCAGAATGGGTCATCGTCGGATCGCGGTCGTCGGGGGGCATCCGGAGACGGAGACCCACAGGATGCGTATCGAGGGCTTTGCGTCGGGCATGGCCGCCGCGAAGATCGAGGAGTGGCGAGAGTTCATTCACCTTGGCGCCCATGACTTTGCGACGGCGGTAGGAGCCGTCCAGGACCTCCTGTCTAGGGAGCCGACGCCCACCGCGTTCTTCTGCACCAACAACCGCATCACCGCCGGTGCTCTGCAAGTGTTCCGGGAAATGGATGCATGTCCAGAGCTAGTCGGCTTTGACGACCTCGAGCTCGGGGACTACCTGGGCATCCCATCGATCGTCTACGACGTCCAGGAACTCGGACGCCAAGGAGCTCGCCTGGCAATGGAGCGGCTAGCAGCAATGGAGGCCGAGCCGAGGATCGTCGTCATCCCGACCCATTTGGTGAGAGCCCGGGCACAACTTTCGAGCACTTGACATCGTTGACACAAGAGCGTACGGTCACTCCCGGTGGCGACTGACATCGATGTCATGAGGTGCGAGAGGTGAACTACGAGGGGGCGCTGCGAACGCTTCTCGGAACTCTCGTTCCTAGGGTGCGGGACCACTTCGGCTCGGACACCGTGTCAAGATCGTTCGCGGCGTGCCTCCACGACACGGTCCATCGGACCATCAGAATGTTGGACGACGGCACAATCTTTGTATTGACCGGAGACATCCCGGCCATGTGGTTGCGCGACTCCACCGCGCAGGTGCGGCCCTACCTGAGCCTGTGCAGCGAGTCTTCCGAGCTCCAGGACCTCATCGAGCGCGTGATCGCGCGCCAGGTGCAGTACATCAACCTCGACGCCTACGCCAACGCCTTCAACCCTTCACCCAGCGGTGCGGGCCACCATGGTGATCTAACCGAGATGTCCCCCTGGGTATGGGAACGGAAGTACGAGGTCGATTCGCTTTGCTACCCCCTTCAGCTCAGCTATCTGTTCTGGCGAGCCACGAAACGGACCGACCACTTCACTCAGGAATGGCAACGGGCCGTATCAACCGTCCTTGAACTTTGGACAACCGAGCAGGCTCATCCTGAGCGCAGTCAGTACCGGTTCCAGCGTCTGGACGGGCCGCCCTCCGACACTCTCGCGTGCGATGGCCTCGGCACCCCTGTCGCGGTGACGGGCATGACATGGAGTGGCTTCCGGCCGAGCGACGACGCCTGCACTTATGGCTACCTGGTACCCGCCAACATGTTCGCTGCCGTCACACTTGGTCAGGTCGCCGAAATCTCCCGCGAAGTGCTGGACAACGACGTCCTAGGCAACAGGGCGACACAGCTAGGTACCGCGATCACGGATGGCATCGCACGCTTTGCCCTTCACGAGGATCCCGTTTTCGGCCCGATCTACGCCTACGAGGTGGACGGGCTGGGCCAGACTTCGTTCATGGACGACGCCAACGTCCCCAACCTCTTGTCGATGCCGTACATAGGCTTCTGCGACGCAAATGACGCCGTCTACCGGAACACGCGTGCCTTTGTCCTAAGCAAATCGAACCCGCACTTTTACTCGGGGACTTACGCCTCAGGCCTTGGCAGCAGGCACACAGCAGCCGGGTGGGTCTGGCACCTCGGAATGGCCATGGCCGCGCTTACCAGCGAGGACCGTGCCTTCAAAGCGCAGACGGTATTGGCAATGTGTGAAACCGCGGATGGCTCGCTGCTCATGCACGAGTCGTTCGACCCCGACGAACCAGGCAGGTTTACTCGCGATTGGTTTTCGTGGGCAAACGCGATGTTCTGCGAGCTCGTCCTGGACTGCATCGGGACCCTGCCGTGATCGGAGGGCTGGACCGCAAGCAGCAGCGCGCCGCGTACTTGTTCATCGCTGTGCCGGTTGGCCTGTTGATCTTGTTCACCCTGGCCCCTGTTGTCTACGCCATCTTCACCAGCTTCACGAACTACGACATCATCAACCCCTCCAAATGGGTGGGTCTCTCGAACTACACCAAGATGTGGAAAGACCCCTTCTTCCGCCTTGCGCTGAAGAACACACTGGTGTACACGGCCCTCTACATTCCACCGGGCCTTCTTGTCGCGCTGGGGACGGCACTCCTGTTGAACCGTAAAAGGCACTTTGTCTCTACGTTCCGCGTCTTCTTCTACCTACCGGTCGTGGCGTCCACGGTCGCCTCCGCGACCATCTGGTACTGGCTCTTGAATCCTCAGGAGGGGCTCCTCAATACGGTGCTGCGCTGGTTTGGGGTCAACGGGCCGGCCTGGCTTTATGACCCCAACTGGGCCATGGTCGCTATCGTCATCATGAGCGTCTGGGCCGGCTTCGGCACCAACATGCTGATCATGCTCGGCGGCCTCCAGAGCATCCCCCGCGAGCTGTACGAGGCCGCTCGGATCGACGGTGCCAGCAGGTACCAATCGCTCCGCCACGTGACCGTCCCGGGCCTGCAACGGCCCATATTCCTCGTCACGGCCTTGCTCATAATTGGCGCGCTGCAGGTCTTCGACCAGGCCTACATCCTCACCCAGGGAGGCCCCGGCAACGCAACGCTGACGATCGTCTACTACATCTACAACGACGGCTTCCTGGACCTCCACATGGGTTATGCCTCAGCCATGTCGGTAGTCCTTTTTCTCATCATCCTCGTGATATCACTGGCCAACTCGAAGATAACCAACCGCGACCTTACGGCGGCTCACAAGCCATGACGACGGCGACGCTCCACAAGGCAGCCAACGCTGGCAAGAGTGCGGCCTGGTACGTCATGGTCCTCTTCGTGAGCGTGCTCACCGTGGTGCCCTTTCTCTGGACTCTCACGACGTCGTTCAAATCCCCGGGGGCGATCCTTCAAGACCCTCTTCACGTCCTCCCTCTTCATTTCACATGGAGCAACTACTCCGACGTCTTTTCAACCGTTCCCTTTGGCCGAGACATCCTGAACTCCCTGATCATCGCAGTGGTAGGCGTTCTCACCAACTGTTCTTTCGGGGCTCTGGCTGGGTACGCGTTCGCGCGCCTCAAGTTTTTCCTCAAAGGACCGACCTTTGCCATCTTTCTTGCCACGATGATGATCCCCAACATTGTCACAATGGTGCCAACCTTCATTATCTTGCATGCGTTCCCGCTTGTCGGTGGCAATAACATCTTCGGGCACGGCGGCAGAGGGTTCATCGACTCGCTCTGGGGAGTCGTCCTTCCCGGCGCTGTCGGCGCCTTTGCCATCTTCATGATGCGACAGTTCTTCGGAATGCTGCCGTCAGTGCTGGCCGACGCGGCACGGGTCGACGGGGCCTCTGAGTTCCGTATTTTCCGTAGTGTCTATCTGCCGCTAGTCTGGCCCGCTCTGGCCGTTTTGGCCATAATCACCTTTCAGGCTTATTGGAATAGTTTCCTGTGGCCTCTGATCGTCCTGAATTCACCCAACAAACAGACCGTCCAGCTGGGGTTGGCAACCTTCAAGTACACCTACAGCACCAACTATGGCCCGCTGATGGCGGGGACGATCCTGGCGACCATTCCTGTGATATTGATCTTCATCCTTGCCCAGAAACGCATCATAGAGGGTGTTGCCTTTACGGGTATTACCTCATGATGCCGAATTCGCCCATACAAACAAAGAAGGAGACAGACAGATGAGAAGGTTAAGAACATCGAGGATCGTGGCGCTGGTGGTCGCCGGTGCGCTCGCCGGTACAGGCACCATTTGGGGTGGTGTCTCGGCCTCCGCCTCGACGGCTAGTAGCCGAACGAACATCGTGATGTGGGGTTCGTGGTCAGGTGGCCAGATAACCCAGCTCAACCAGGAACTTAGTGCTTTCAACAAGTCACAGAGCAAGATCACCGTTTCTTACCAACTCGTGCAGGACGCTGAGACGAAGCTGCTTACCGCCACGGTGACCGGCCAGGCCCCGGACATCGTCCTTTGGGACCGGAACCTGACTGCCAAGTTCGCGAGCAGGGACGTCCTTGCGCCGCTCAACTCGTTCATCAAGGCAGACAATGTCGACCTGAGTCGCTTCTACCAAGCGCCGCTCAACGAGATGAAGATCAACGGGACCCAGTACGGCTTGCCCCTCATAACCGACGTCCGGGTCCTCTTCTACAACAAGAAGCTCTTCGCCGCCGCCGGCCTGCAACCACCGACGAACTGGAGCCAGTTGGAGTCTGACGCCAAGGCTCTGACTGTCCACAACAGCGCTGGTCAGCTCACCCAGGCTGGCATGGTCATCGATCCTGGGACCTTTACGACCTGGATTCAGCAGGCTTGTGGGTGGGTGTTGAACGCCAATGGCACGAAGACGGCTTTCAACTCGCCTGCTGGCGAGACTGTCTTGTCGTTCTGGAACAAGCTGATGAACGTCGACAAGGTGTACCAGATGGGCTTCGGTCAGGGCAGCAATCCCTTTGCCGAGGGCAAGGTTGCCATGCAGTACGACGGGCCGTGGGACGTGCAGGGCTACAACGAGGTACCCGGCCTGTCCTATGGTGTCGTCCAGGCCCCTGTTGGTCCGACTGGCTGCAAGGGCGCCATTACAGGCGGATTTGGCCTTGTGATCCCCAAGGCCTCGCCTCACGCGGCGGCGGCCTGGCAGTTCATCAAGTGGATAACAACGAATACGGCTAACCAGGTGGCCATGGCCAAGATCACCGGATGGGTGCCAGCTCTTCAGGCCGCAGCCGACACGCCGTACTTCAGCCAGAATCCGTATTTCGGCCCGATAGTCAAGGCCATTGCTTACGCTCGGACCCGCCCCACCGTCGCTGGTTACGCAGACCTCGAGCAGCTGGCGTTGACCCCGCAACTTCAGAACTTCCTGGCAGGAAAGGAGAGCGCCAAAACGGCGTTGTCCGTGGCGGCCAACCAGGGGAATCAGATCCTGGCCCAGGGTGGAGCGTCGTAGCCGAACCTAGACGCCTGGGACCACGTCTGGGATAGGAAGCTAGCGCCTATCCCGGGCGGGTCATCCCGAGCCTCGGATCAGGGAACGGATTACGGAATGCAATTATCTGAACTAGCTGCTCAGGCCTTTCAATCGTTCATGCGGGTGTACTGGGACAGTGAGAGGCGCTACTTCTACAGGTACAGTGACCACACCCGGCACGAAAGCGCCGCCGGACCAGAAGATGGCACTTACACCGACTACTGGTGGGAGGCCCAGATCTGGGAAATGGTGATGGACGTCTACGAGGCGACACACGAGGCTCAGCACTTGGGCCTCGTCGAGGCGATATTCGACGGCTTCACATCGGCATACCCGGACTTCAGGGCCAATGACTGGAACGACGACATCGGGTGGTGGGCCCGGGGGTGCGTGAGGGCCTACGAGCTGACGGGCAACCCGAGGTATCTCGCCTCAGCCCAGGCAATGTTCGACTACATCTATTCGTTCCATGATGATCGTTACGGCGGCGGCATCTGGTGGAAGAACGTGGACGTTGGCGATGGTGCCAAGAACGAAAAGAACGTGGCGACCAACGCGACGGCCGTGTACACCGCGATGAGGTTGTACCGCGCCACGCAGGAGCCTTCGTACAAGGAAGACGCCACCGAGATCCTCTCGTGGCTCCGGGCCAACTTCTTCAACGACGGGCATGTCTTGGACCATGTCAACGGGCAAGGGGCCGGGACGTACGTTCAGTGGGACTGGACGTACAACAACGGAGGATACGCGGGAGCCTGCCTTGAGATGTACCTGCACCTCATGGAGCCCAACTACTTGCACGAGGCAGTTCGCGCGGTCGATTGGGCCGTCAAGAACATGACGCGGGAGGGTGTCTTCCTTAATGAGGGCACTGGGGACAGCGGAGGGTTCAAGGCGATCCTGACGAGGAACATGTGGGCCTTGGTGAAGGCGGGCGGGCAGGAGCAGTACCAGCAGGTGCTGGCGAATAACGCCCTCCAAGTGGCGATACATGCGAACAGCGACGGTATCGCGGGTTATGACTGGGCATCCGACGCCCCCGAACTGCAGAAGGAACCGGTCCAAAGCCTGGCGGCGGCTTCGGCTCTAGCTGTGTTGCATCACGCGCCCCGGGATTGGCCCGTGAGTTTGTGAAGATGACAAGTAACCTGAGGAAAGTTGCCAGTGGGGTTTGAAAGCCGGACCACAAGGTTCCGCAGGCGGATTCGAACCCATCATCGAATATCGTTGACAGCTGAGTCGGGTCATCACTCAGCTTGAACGTCACGTGGCGATGATGCACCCGGTTCTCCGCGTCCCGGCCCAGGTAAACCCGCAGCTGCCAGGTACCTGGTTCACCTCGGACTGCTCTCAGGCTCCCCTCAACCCCGTCGCCTCCTCAGCCAACCGGCTTGTTGGCTTTCTTGTTGGCTATCAGTTTCAATAACCATCGTCTGAACTGGACTTACTCAGCGCGCTCGGAGGAACTCGAATCCCCAACCTTCTGATCCGTAGGTAGCTCAGTAGTGTCGCTGGTCGTGTCGGATCGTCCCGCATCGTCGCGTTCTGGCTCGTCCAGAACGCTGTACCGCGGGTCGTCTGCAACGGTGTGCAACTGCGTGCGACGCTCTGGGACGGGTTTGTTGGCTCGAATGTTGGCTTTTTTGCTGACAGGGACAGGGCTTCAGTGTGAGTAGCAGTCGTGAGTTCGTCAACCGAGATTGGTCTCACTGTGGGTCGCGCTACCGAGCATGAGAGTGGGCACGATGGTCACACCTGCCGCGTACTGTCCCCTCGATGCCACCCCTCCCACGCGTAACCGGTCGACAGGTAGTGCAAGCTCTCGGCCGACTGGGCTGGGTGATCGTTGTCCAGAGGGGTTCCCATGCTCAGCTCAAACACACGACCCGTGGCGGCCGAGTCACCGTTCCGCTGCACGCGGGCGAGGTCATCGGACCTGGCCTGCTCCGAGCGATCCTCGCCCAGGCAGGAGTGACCGCTGAGGAGTTTCGAGCCGCACTATGAGAGGATGAACTTCGTGCGTACTTACACCATCGTCGTGGAGCCTGACGAGACCGGTGACTTCGTCGTTTCGGTCCCGGCCCTGCCCGGCTGCTTGACTCGCGGCAAGTCCCTAGACGAAT
>Ga0182027_10015399_pt1 | contig 10513 bp, 7 predicted proteins | sample 712E1DmetaG_FD_121300 | JGI IMG/M metagenome (GOLD analysis project Ga0182027, IMG submission 121300) | Permafrost microbial communities from Stordalen Mire, Sweden - 712E1D metaG (Illumina Assembly) | ecosystem: Environmental > Terrestrial > Soil > Wetlands > Permafrost | place: Sweden... | reverse complement strand
CTGCCCCTATCCGCCAGTCAAAAGCAAATGCTGTTTTGAAATCATTTTTAGATGGGTCATCAAAATTGCTGTAGCTTATAAATAAAGCCTCAAAACCTAAACCTCCGGTACCATAAACTTCTGCAAGTGGAGTAATAGGAAACCTGACGGTCATTTCTGCCATTATTGGGAAGTCATGAACATTAGTGCTTGCTCTTAATTGATTTTCGGTAACCCCGACACCATACAATTGATCTGCGACATTTACAATCGTAGCATCCGTATAATTTGAATGATACCAATCTATACTCCACCCGAAACTGAAGTTCGGATCAAAAAAATGTGAGCCTTCATAGCCGACTATAAATCCAGCCCCTGCTGAAGATGGGATAAAAGTTCCCAGCTTTATTGCTGATGTGTTCCATTGCGCAAACAACGGTAATGGTAATAAAATTATAAACAACAGATATCTTTTCATTGATTCCTCAATCTCTTTTGTTAATGATACGCAATTGAAGTGCCAGACTCAAACATGCTTATCACACCTAAAATAGCACAATAAAGTCTTCGGGTGTAGTTAAATCAATACATTTTGTCTTTTCCAGAAGACATTTGAACAATTAAAAATAAACCCGAGATTCATCAACAGATTGGGAATTTTCCTATTTTTACTTTTCACTTTTTACTTTTTACTTATGATAAGGGTCTTATTTATCTGTTTAGGAAACATCTGCCGCTCACCTGCAGCAGAAGGCATAATGAAATCTTTAATTCTGAACAATAATTTGCAGAATGAAATATCGGTTGATTCAGCCGGAACTATAAGTTATCACACCGGAGAATCCCCTGATTCACGAATGCTCAAGCATGCAGCCCAAAAAGGTTATGAACTTAACCATAAAGCAAGAAAATTTAACCCGAACAGTGATTTCATAGAGTTCGATTATATTCTTACTATGGATGATCAAAACTATAAAGATATAAAGAAGCTAGATAAAAGAAATCTTTATTCAACTAAGATTTACAAAATTGCAGATTTCAGTTCAGACCCTAAGGTGAAATCAGTTCCTGATCCTTATAACGGAGGACCGGAAGCATTCGATAATGTTATTGATATCCTTATGGATGCCTGCTCAAATCTGCTTAATAAAATAAAAGATGAGTTTAAGTAATTCTGTACTAAATAAATTGAAAGAACTTATTGGTTCTTCTGTTATTGACGCAGTTCCACTTTCAGGCGGATGTATAAGTAATGCATTTAGGATTACATTCGCTGATAAAGGGATCTATCTTCTTAAGTTAAATGATCAGAATAAAGGAGATATGTTTATAAAAGAGGGGCACGGTCTGCAGGAATTAAAAAAGGCAAATGCTATTCGTGTCCCCGAAGTATTTAATTGTGATGCAGAATTTATTCTACTTGAGTTTATAAAATCTGCACCTAAGCAGAAGAATTTCTTTGAGGAATTCGGAAGGAAATTTGCATTGCTTCACAGATACAGTTCAAATGAATTCGGATTCTATGAGAATAATTATATCGGTTCAACCCCTCAGATTAATTTATCTGATAATATATCCCGGCTGAATTGGGTTAGTTTTTATTTTAATAACCGGCTTTTATTTCAGTTCAGACTACTTGAAAAGAATGGATATGCTGATTCAGCATTAAGGGATGCTTTCGATAAAATTGAGAAGAAAATTGATTCGATATTGAGCGGAATTGATGCTCCCCCTTCCCTTCTTCATGGAGATTTGTGGAGCGGGAATTATATGTCAGACGAGAACGGAAAGGCTTGTCTTATAGACCCGGCCGTTTATTACGGCCACAGGGAAGCTGATCTTGCAATGACTAAATTGTTCGGCGGCTTCCCCGCAACATTCTATAATTCGTATAACGAATCTTTCCCTCTTCAGGATGAATGGGAGTACAGGGAAAATATATATAAGCTATATCATGTAATGAACCACCTAAATCTTTTTGGCGGTGGTTATTACTCGCATACACTATCACTGATGAAGAGTTATTCTTAAAAATAACTTACTTCAGGAGAATCATTTTTTTAACCTGACTAAAATTGCCGGCTTCGACCTTATAGAAATATATTCCGCTTGCCAGGACTGAAGCATCAAATTTAACAGAATAATATCCAGCATTCTGGAACTGGTTAACCAATGTCCTGACCAATTCTCCTTTTATATTATATACAGACACCTTAACATTCTGACCAGTTGGAATTGAATATTTAATTGCTGTTGAAGGATTAAATGGATTAGGATAATTCTGGGATACTTCAAAACTAACTGGATTATTGGCCGCTGTTTCAGGTTTCACGGGTGTTGGTAGCGATGTCATAAATGCACTCCGACCATGTGTGAATGCAAAAATATAATTAGAGCCTTTCTGGTAAACCAATTCATCGACCGGAGCAAATGCAGGCATACCTGAATTCGCTGCTATCCAATTAGAGCCCCTGTTTGTTGACTGATAAACTCCGGTTTCCGTACCGATGTATAAAGTAGTCGGCATATTATTATCTACTAACAAAGAATGAACCGGTACATCCGGTAAATCGCCTGATATATCAGTCCATGTTGTTCCCTGGTTACTTGAAAACCAGATATGTTTAGTTGGAGTAACACCATTATTGTTATACCCGGAATAACACGCATAAATATTCTGCTGATTTGAGGGATCGATAGAAATTCTTCTAACATAAGCTGTATTATTCCCCGCCGGGGAAATATCTGTCCATGTATTTATACCAATAGTTGGATCAAGAGAGTTGCAAATAAAAATATGACCGTCAGTTGTTCCGGCAAAGCCTAAATATGGTGAAGCAGAATTGGTTATTGTAAGAGCACTTACTTTGCCTGCAGTCAGGGCATTGCTAACCTGAACCCAGCTGCCTGCAGAATTTGTAGTAGCCCAAACTTTATTGGAACCTGCGAGCAGGATAGATGAATTCTGCTGATTCAAAACAAAGGGAGCAATAAACAAACAATTGGTTGAATTATTTGCGTCTGCTAGGCCTGAAATACAGCTGTACCAACTAATCCCACCGTTAGTAGATTTGCTCATATCCAGGTATACATATTCCTCATAAGAGACAAGAGAATTTGACTGATCCTGAGCAGCATATCCACCATCACCTCCATAAACTTCATTCCAGCTAGTGCCTGAAGAATACTTCAGATGACCGTTATCCTGTGTACCGCCAAAATATGTTTTACCAGTTGGATATACGGCACCACCGTAAAACTGTGTTATTGCAAGATTATTATTTAATATTGTCCATGTAGTACCGCCATTCGTTGTTTTATGAATTCCACCGTCATCACCGCTGTAAACTATATTAGCTGTAACCGGGTCAAATACAATTGCATGGTGATCAGCATGAACCTCAGGTGTCCCATAGTAATTATCCCAATAGGTTAACTGAAACCATGAAGTGCCTCCATTTGTTGATTTCATCATATCAACTCCGCCGACATAAATATTATTGGAATTAAACGGATCGACAGCGATCACATTATCATACCATCCCTGAGTACTTAAAAAAGAAGAGGAATCAGAAGCGTATGAATTACCTGTAGATTCTATCCGACGAGGTTTGGGTAAAACTGTCCATGTTGCTCCGGCATCTGTTGTTTTATAAATTCCGGCTAACCCAAAGTCGGGGGTAGTGTAAAGAGATGATTCAATTTGCGCATAAGCAGTGTTTGCAATATTTGGATCTTTGGCAAAAGCAATTCTTTTGTAGTTGGCTGTAGGAAGATTCGCTGTTATTTTGTTCCATGTAGTTCCACCGTCTGTAGTTCTGTATATACCGCCTAATGTAGAACCATTTGCATTTGTTGAAAAAATAATAGTACTTGAAGAGAAAGGAATTACATCATCACCGTTAAAAGAATTATCGGCAAATATAGAGTTTATGGCTGACCATGATGTTCCCTGGTTTGTTGATTTATAAAGTCCGCCTGAAGTAGTTAAATAACCACCCAGTCCATCTTTTCTTTTATATGAATATGTAACAGCATACAGATTACCTGAATTGTCAAATGCCATCGACCTGACATTACTAAAATATTGTATATTAGTTCCAATTGTACTTGGAAGAAATGCCCATGTATCTCCAAAATCAGTCGATTTATAAATACCGCCGCCATATACAAAATCAGAATTATTCCATCCTTCGCCGGTACCGGCATAAACAATATTTTCATTTGATGGATCCTTAACCATACACCCGATGGCAAGCTGAGCTCCGCCGTCAGTTTTAGGCAGCCAGGAAGCACCTCCATCAGTTGATTTCCATATTCCGCCTGCAACCGCTCCAACCAAAATATTGGAAGTGTTTGAAGGCTTTATTATTATTGATCTGATCCTGCCTCCGATATTGCCGGGACCCAGAGGGATCCACCCGGAAATTCCATTTGACTTCATAAGCATATTGCCCGACTGCAGTTTTTTTATTGTATAGTCAATTGCATTCATCCGGGACTGGGGATCAATATTTCCATTATTTCCTGCAATCATTTCATATCTGAACTGTGAGGCTCCATATGGATTATCTCTATCACCCTGAGTTGGTTCCGGAGGTATAGCATGACCGTATTTATAAAAAATTAAAAATGCAGATATCGAAATGAATAGCAAAAGAAATAACAATTGTTTTTTTTCCATAGAAGGCTCCGGAAGATATTTTCAACAAAACACATTTAGGAATTGACAAATATACAAAATTGTTCGACTTCAATATGGTTAGAATTTGTGACCCTAAAGGAAGGGGAAAATAATTGAAAAATATATTATTTTTCCCCTTGACAATAAAATTGATTTTTATTAAGATCGCGATTCAATAAAAGATAGTTTATTAAAGAATTGTCATGAATTAACTGCTCAGTTCTTTGGGGATGGTATTTTGAGGGGAGATTTAGTGTTAAATATTGCTGCCCAGCAATAAACTAAGGGAGAAAAAAGCAATCCCATGTGGCTCTCAGGTACCTGACGTCTGCCTCTTACGTGTCAAAATGTAAGTTGATAGATGGGACTATGCAAGTAATAGCACATAAGCATTATAGCATGAATGCATAGTCCCGGCAGTATAAACCAATGACCAGGGAAGTGCTGATAGTTTTTGAGATGAATTAATGGGAAAGAAGTAAGTATTTGATTTACTAATATATTCGAAATGGGTACTTATATAAAAGATACACAAAAGGAACCCAGAAGAAGGTATGGATTCCTCCCGATGAATCGGGACGGGAATGACAATTAAGATTTACAAATTTAATGTTTATACAACACGGGGCATTCGCAGATGAGGATTGCGGTAAATTATTAGATTACGATAGAAAATTAATACTCTTGTGGAAGAGCCTTCAGTTCTTTATATGAAAATACCGGACCGTCTTTACAAACATAAACAGAACCAATATTGCATCTGCCGCATTTACCGAGTCCACACTTCATCCTGTTCTCAAGAGTAGTTATAACGTTATCTTCTTCAAAACCAAGCTTCTCTAAAACAGGGAATGTGTATTTTATCATAATCGGAGGACCGCATATTATTGCTACAGTATCCTTGCTTGCGGGAGCAACTTTTTCAACTATTGTCGGGACAAAACCAACTTCTCCTTTCCAATCAGGTGTTTCACCACCGGGATCAACTGTAACGACAGTTTTAACACCCGCCATCTTTTTCCAATCTTCAAGTTCATTTTTATAAACTAAATCGCCCACTGTTCTTGCGCCATATATAATTGTAATATCTTTAAACTGATCCCTAAGATCGAGGACATTCCATATTATGCATCTTACAGGGGCAAGACCAATGCCTCCCGCAATAAAGACAACATTCTTTCCCTTCATTTGTTCAATCGGAAAACTATTTCCATAAGGACCGCGAAGCCCCATTGTATCACCGACATTCAGTTTGGTCATGGCGTTAGTTACTTTCCCCGCAAACTTGAATGAACATTCAAGGAATTCGGGTCTTGTAGGTGATGATGCGATACAAAATGTACACTCCCCTTCTCCAAATACAGAGTATTCGGCAAACTGACCTGCCTTAAAGGCGAAATTCTTCATTCGTTCAGGATCTTTAAATTGCAGCCTGAAAGTTCTGATGTCAGGAGTCTCGTCAATAATATCTTTTATTTCAACAAGTTCCGGTGTATATAAATTCATTTCTTCCTCAATATCATTGAATAGTATTAACTTTTTTCTGCAAGAGCATTTATATCTTCTACAACCTGGAGTATATCAAGTGAGACAGGGCATCCTCTTGCGCACCTGCCGCATCCCGTACAAAGGATTTCATCAAATTTATCCTTGTAATATTTGAATTTGTGAGATATTCTCTGACGGTATCTTTTCTCCTGGTTGTCTCTCGGGTTATGCCCTGAAGCATGTTTTGTAAATAAAGAAAACTGGCATGCATCCCAATTCTTTGCCCGACGTCCTTCACATGAGCTGCATTGCTCATCAACTATATCAAAACAATGACAGGTTGGACAAACAAATGCGCATTGTGCGCATCCGAGACACATTTCGCCCGCAGTGTCCCAGAATTCATTTTCGAAGTTATTATCTAACCAGGTTTTTACTTTTTCATAATTGAAATGTTCCGGAATTGCTTCCTTTCTTTCAACCGGTTTATACTTCTTCCCGTCCTTCTCAAAATACTTAGCATATTCTTTTATAAAAGAATTTCCTTTCGGAGTGATCGCAGCAACTTTGAAATAATTATTCTCAAGTGAAGTAAGAAATACATCTGATCCTTTTGTGTTTTCAGGTGATCCTTTTGTAGAGACACAAAAACAGTAATCATCTTTGTAATGACATGACATTCCGATTATCAATGAACTATCATATCTCTTGTTGAAAAGATCATCCTTATAATCCCAGTTAAAAACTTTGCTTATTATAGGCAAAGCTGAAGCATCGCACGGTTTTGCGCCTATGACTACAATACCTTTCTTATCTTCAATCGGATCAAAAAGATCTACGCTGCTGTGATTCTGTTTGTAAAAAAATATCGGTTCGCTTTTAGGAAAGAAATATCCTTTAAATGAAGAGTTTGTAGGAGCAGCTTCCGGATGCAAGGAGAGTTTGTTTCCGTCGGTAATCTCCTGATATTTATTTTCTCCTTCCGGTATTCCGATTACTTTGAATTCCTTATCCAGCAATTCCTGAACTATTTTTTTAAAGTTTTCTGTGCTTATTATTAATTCTTCCATTGCCGCTCCTTATTTAATAAAATCTTCTTTATCAGAAGTACTATAGGAACCAATTAAAGTCGGCTCGTCTATACTCATTCCAGGTCTGTATCCAAATTCACTGGAAGCAACCATACCCATTTTCCGTGTGAGTAATGTAAGCGGAATATCCATTGGACAGGCTCTTTCACATTCATGGCAACCAATGCATCTTCCCGCCATATGGAAAGCGCGGATAGTATTCCATGCAAAATTACCGCGGGCAGTAGCGCTCGAATCAATCCACTGTGGCTCCGATTTTTCCGCAATACACTGCTCGCAATAGCACATTGGGCAAACCTGTCTGCATGCATAACACTTTATGCATTTTTCAAACTGCTCGTTCCAGAAATCAAGTCTTTCTTCGGCGCTCATCTTCTCAATCTTTGCCATCAGTTCCTGCTGATCATCATCTGTAAGTTCAAATTCCTTTGACTCTTCAGCTATGGCGTCAAAATAAGGAGGAGTTTTAGTCTGGCAGTATTTGCATTTAATCTGCGAATTATCCTTGCTGAATTCCTGATCGATATCTCTAACAACACCGCTGCAATTAACACCAATGATATAGAGGTCTTCCCTTTTAACCTGGCTTTCCTGGATCAAAGCGGTTACAGCTTTAAGATCACATCCTTTAACCACAATTCCTATTTTACCTTCAAAATTGTTTTTGAATCTGGAAATGTAAACAGCAAGATTATTAACAGCATGATGATTGAATACAAGCTTTTCAGCATCTTCAGGAGTTCTAGCAATAAATGGTTTTACTCTTTTATTTTTATCTTCAGAATAGCCGATAATTAAACGGGCTTTCTTTTCGGTAAGTACATCTTTACAGATTTGTTTTAGTTCATTCATTTGGCAGAAACTCCTTCTCCCGTCTGCACAGGAATTTCAATTGCTTTATTCATTTTTTTGTATTGTGTAAACGGTCCCTTTGCTCTCACAGAATCAATTACACCGTCTACAATGCTTACCCATTTTTTACCTTCAGAGGCGGATACCCATGAGAACTGAAGCCGGGTTGAATCAATCCCAACAAATTCGAGAAGATTCTTGAACATAGTCCATCTTCTTCTTGCGTGGAAGTTACCGGCGTTGTAATGGCAGTCGCCCGGATGGCAGCCGGAAATAAGGACACCATCGGCGCCACTCTCAAAAGCCTTAATAACAAATACCGGATCAATTCTACCGGTACATGGAACACGAATAAGTCTTGCGTTGGCTTCCTGTTTTAATCTTGAAGTACCTGCCAGGTCAGCGCCTGTATAGGTACACCAGTTACAAACAAAAGCAACTATTTTAGGTTCGAATTTCTCTTCCATTTATACCTCTGCAAATGCATTTATCTGAGCAAATATCTGGTCATCTTTAAACCCGGTAAGCTCAACTGATTTAGAAGGACAGGTAGCATTGCAGGTACCACAGCCCTGGCACAGCCCCGTATTGACATAAGCAACAACTTTTATCAACTTTCCTTTTCTGTCTCTTATTTCTTTTTTCTCTATTGCATTGTAAGCACAAACTTTCTGGCAATACATACAACCATTACAAGTGCTTTCATCTACTTTAGCAATAATCGGTTCCCTTTCAAGCATATCAGCGCCGAACAGGACTAATGATTTAGCTGCTGCCGCAGATGCCATAGCCACGCAATCAGGTATATCTCTCGGAGAATGACAAGCACCGGCAAGGAATATTCCACCTGTTGCTGTTTCTACAGGACGAAGTTTTGGATGCACTTCCTGGAAATATCCATATTTATCATATGAAACACCGAGAGTCTGTGCAAGTTTAGGTGCTTCGGGTTGTGCAACCATAGCTGTAGCGAGAACCACAAGATCAGCTTCAATCGTTATCTGTAGTCCGGCAATTGTATCTTCCCCCTTTACTATGAGCTTACCGTCTTCTTCAATAATTTTAGAAACACGGCCTCTTATATAATTAACATGATCTTCTTCAATGGCGCGTCTTACAAATTCATCATAGTTCTTACCGCCGGCTCTGATATCCATATAGAATACATAAGCTTCGCCGTCGTGAACTTTGTGTTTGTAAAGCATTGCGTGCTTTGCCGTGTACATACAGCATATCTTACTGCAGTAAGAGATTCCTTTTGATTCATCTCTTGAACCGACACATTGAATAAATACAATTTTCTTTGGTTCTTTTTTATCAGAAGGTCTTAACATTTCTCCTGATGTCGGTCCTGATGCGCTAGCAATTCTTTCAAACTGAAGACCATTGATTACATCTTTATATTTTCCATAACCGTATTCGCCGTATCCTTTATATATACTGGTTTCCGGTTTTTTATCAATAGAATATAATTTATATCCGGTAGCAACTATAATAGAACCGATCTCCTCAGTAATAAAAGTATCCTGCTGTGTAAAATCGATAGCTTCCCTGCCGCAAACCTTCTTACACATTTCACACTTACCTGTTTTGAAATATGTACAGACCGACCTATCGATAACAGGTACATTTGGAACCGCCTGCGGGAACGGGACGTAGATAGCTGGCCTGTTTGAAAGACCTTCATCGAATTCGCTGAATGCCTTTTTCTTTATTGGACATTTTTCAGCACAGAGACCGCATCCGGTGCAGAGATCTTCTATTACTGATTTTGCTTTTCTTCTGATTGTAACTTTGAAGTTACCTATGAAGCCCTCAACATTTTCAACTTCAGAATAAGACAGTAATTTAATTTTTGGGTGCTGGTAAACTTCAACCATTCTTGGAGTTAAAATACACTGTGAGCAGTCTAGAGTCGGGAATGTTTCCGAAAGCTGACTCATATGACCGCCGATGGAAGGTTCTTTTTCAACAAGGACTACTTCAAATCCTGCATTAGCGACATCAAGTGCAGCCTGGATACCAGAGATACCTCCGCCGATTACAAGAGTTCTTTTTGTAACAGGGACTTTAATTGTCTGAAGCGGTGTGTTAAACTTTACTCTTTCAACAGCAAATCTCATCAGGTCGATTGCTTTTTTAGTCGCTTGTGGAATATCTTCATGAATCCATGAGCAATGTTCACGAAGGTTAGCAATTTCAACCATATAAGGATTTATGCCGGCACTTTCGCATGCCTTTCTGAAAGTCCTTTCGTGCATATGAGGAGAGCAGGACCCGACCACAACAGCATCGAGACCTTTTTCCCTGATTGCTTGTTTAATTAAATTCTGTCCGGGATCCGAACACATATATTTATAATCTTCAGAATAAACAACTCCCGGAAAAGATGCGCAGGCTTTTGAAACTGCCGGGCAGT
>Ga0182027_10015398_pt1 | contig 10513 bp, 5 predicted proteins | sample 712E1DmetaG_FD_121300 | JGI IMG/M metagenome (GOLD analysis project Ga0182027, IMG submission 121300) | Permafrost microbial communities from Stordalen Mire, Sweden - 712E1D metaG (Illumina Assembly) | ecosystem: Environmental > Terrestrial > Soil > Wetlands > Permafrost | place: Sweden... | reverse complement strand
GGAAGGCCATGACGCCAGCAACCGGCTCCGCGCCATGGAACTGGCGCAGGAATACGGCAGGACGCTTTATACGGGCGTGTTCTATCGCAATCCCAACCCGCCGCCCACCTACGAGAGCCAGATTAGGGAACGCCAGCAAAATCTGTGCGGCAAAGACATGGCCCTGGAACAATTGCTGCGCAAAAAATCTGACGACGACGACAATCTTGTCGCGGGCTGAGCCGGATATTGCGCCGCGACTGGCATTGGCACCAGCAATACCGCGCATTGAAGTTTTCGATTAACGGGTCCGCCTCCAGATCGGATAGGCTCTGTCCATGTTTGGCGGCCCAATCCGATCGCGGCAATACGACGCTGAGCGAAGTTTCGCATCACGCTGGCGACCATGCGTCGCCCTGGCATCACTAGCGTTTGCCCTGCTCCAGGCTGGCTGCGTTTCCGCGCCGCAGCACCACAGCGGACCAAAGATACAACCAACCGATGTGGCGCTCCTGCTTGCGCCACTCTCTTTCGTCACTCCAGCCCTCCTAGCTCAGGCGCAACGGATTCCCAGATCCCGTTAGGCGGACGGACCGCCTCCACCTGCGCCGACAGATTCCGATCCGGCTTCAACCCTCCTCCGCCATGGCCAACTGCCGTCCCATAGCTTCGTCACCACGCCGATCCAGCCAGGACACCAAACGTTTTCTCGGCATCGATGTTGGGGCCGAGACCATCAAGCTCGTCGAGCTCGTTCATGATGCCGGTGCCCTCCGGTGGAGCCGCCGCCGCTTGGCCGAACACGACAAGAGGCCGGCCGAACGGCTGCGCGCGCTGCTGCGAGAATGGGACTGGGAATCCGTCGATTCGGCCGCGGTGAGCGGTCGGCTGGGCAAACCGGTCCGGCTGCCGCAAGTGCCGGCGCCGCAGGCGCAGGCCCGCGCCTGCCGGCATCTCGCCGGCGACCAGCCCGCCACGGTCGTCTCCATCGGCAGCCACGGGTTCTCGGTGCTCGAACTTCGCGCCGGCAGCGTGGAGGTCTTCCGCGAGAACAGCCGGTGCTCCCAAGGCACCGGCAATTTCCTCCGCCAGTTGGTCGAACGGTTCTCGCTGACGATCGAGGAAGCCAGCGAGCTCGCCGCTTCGACCGACGGCGCGGCGCCCCTGTCGGGCCGCTGCCCGGTCATTCTTAAGAGCGACATGACCCACCTGGCAAACAAGGGCGAGGATCGCGCGCGCATCCTGGCCGGCTTGTTCGACGCGGTTGCGGAGAATGTCCTGGTGCTGCTCAAGCCGGACGTTTCTCCGCCCCGCCTCGTGCTCGTGGGCGGCGTGACCCGCGCGCCGCGCATCCAGCGCGCCATCGGCGCCTTTGCCACGGCTCATGCCATGGCGCTGCTGGCGCTGCCCGACGACGCCGGACTTTATTTCGAGGCGCTCGGCTGCGCGTTGATCGCGGCGGACCGCGGCCCTTCCGGGCCCGTGCCCGCGCTGGAGGACCTGATTGCACTCCCGCCGGGGACGCGATTCGAACGCGTCCCGCCGCTCGCGGCTTCGCTCCACCAGGTTCATCGCCTGACCCGCCGGCCGCCCGCCCCGACGGAAGAGCCATCGTGCGGTCCGCTGATCCTCGGATTCGACATCGGATCCACCGGCTCGAAAATCGTCGCCATCGGTGCCGTCACCACCGATCTCCGGTGGGAGGATTATCGCGACACCCTTGGAAATCCGGTGGGCGCCGCCCAGGCCCTGCTGGAACGGTTTCAACATAGCCCGGCGGGCGGGCAACCCGTGCTCGCCGTCGGCGTCACGGGGAGTGGCCGCGAGATCGTCGGTTCGCTGCTCGCCAACTGCTACGGGAAGGAGGCGGTATGCGTCCTCAACGAGATCGCGGCCCACGCGGCCGGCGCCGTCCATTACGATCCGCGGGTCGACACGATCTTCGAGATCGGCGGACAGGATGCGAAATACTCCCGTCTGGCCGACGGGCGCGTGGTCGATTGCGCCATGAATGAAGCCTGCAGCGCCGGAACCGGCTCGTTCATCGCCGAGCAGGGCCGGAAATTCGCCGGCATCCACGACGTCGGGCAACTCGGGCAGGAGGCGCTCGCCGCCCGCGAGGGTGTTTCGCTCGGTCAGCACTGCTCGGTGTTCATGGCCGAAATCATCGACAACGCGGTGGCCGCCGGGGTCGACCAGCGCACGATCATCGCCGGGCTCTACGACTCGATCGTCCAGAATTACCTGCATCGCGTGAAGGGCAACCGCACCGTCGGCAAGGTCATCTTCTGCCAGGGCATGCCGTTTTCGTCGGACGCCCTCGCCGCGGCGGTCGCCCGGCAGACCGGCAGCGACGTGATCATCCCGCCGAGCCCCGGCACGGTGGGCGCCCTCGGAATCGCCCTGCTGGCCCACCGCGAGCTTCCGCTGGCCGGACGGTCCGCCCTGGATCTGCCTCGATTCTTGACGGCCCGGGTCGGCGCCAAGGACACCTTTGCCTGCAAGGCCACGACCGGCTGCGGCGCGCCGGGGAACCGCTGCCGGATCGAACGTCTGCAAACCGTGGTCGCCGAACGCCGGCAGGTGTTCACTTGGGGCGGCGGCTGCGCCCTGCACGACAAGGGCACGCGCCGGAAGAAGCTGCCCGACCTCGCCCCGGATCCTTTCCGCGAGCGGGAAGAACTCATCCAGCGGCTCATTTCCGGCCTGTCCTCCCGCCTGCCGGGCGCAACCGTGGCGCACGGCCGGACGGTTGCGCTCAGCGACGAGTTCATGCTCAAGGGCCTGTTCCCCTTCTTCGCCACGTTTCTCCATGGACTCGGTCTGACGCTCCGTTTTGTGGGCGGATGCGATCAGGCCGCCCTCAAGCGCGGCATCCAGGACTGCAACGTTCCCTTCTGTGCCCCGATGCAGCAATTCCACGGATTGGTCAGCCGCATGGCGGAGACCGGCGCGGATCACCTCTTTCTACCGATGATCCGCAGCCTGCCCCGGGTGGACGGCGAGCCGCACGCCGTCACCTGCCCCATCGCGCAGGCCAGTCCCGATCTGTTGCGCCGGGACCTCAAGGAGACCGCCCCTGCCCGCGTGCTCTCCCCAGTGATCGACTTGGGCGTGGAGAATCTGGAATCGGCTGCGTTTCTCGCCGGCTGCCAACAGCTCGCCGACCAGGCTGGATGCTCCGGCGAGGACTGGAAACGTGCGCACCGGCGGGCCGCCGGGGCGCAGGCGCAGTTCGAGCACGCCTGCGGGGAAATCGGACGGCGGGCGTTGGATTTCTGCCAGGCGCACGCGATTGCGCCCGTGGTTGTGCTGGGCCGCCCCTACACGATCTACAACACGGTCCTCAATTCCAATGTGCCCGCCATCCTGCGGGAACAGGGAGCCATCGGCATTCCCCTCGACTGTTATCCGGTCGACGAAGCCGTGCCCACGTTCAAGGACATGTACTGGAGCCACGGCCAGCGGATCCTGCGCGCCGCCCACCAGATCCGCCGCACGCGCGGCGTCTACAGCCTGTATTGCAGCAACTACTCGTGCGGCCCGGACAGCTTCAACCTCCACTTCTTCGCCTATACCATGGAGGGAAAACCGTTTGCCGTCATCGAAACCGACGGCCACTCCGGCGACGCTGGCACAAAGACGCGCATCGAGGCCTTTCTGCATTGTGTCGGGTTGGACCTGCCCGCCGCAACCGCCGGGACTTCACCCCGAGAATTTCATCGGGTCGAACGTCAGCCGGCGTCGCTGCCTGAGATCATCCGCCAGAGCGAGACCCTGCTGATTCCCTGGATTGGCCCCAGTTCGCAGGTGGTAACCGCGGCCCTCCAGGGCCTCGGCCTTCCGGCGGAATGCCTGCCGATGCCGGACGCCGAATCCCTGCGCCACGGCCGCCGACACACGTCGGGCAAGGAGTGCCTGCCGATGTGTCTCACCCTGGGCAATCTCCTCCAGCGTCTGGAACGCGAGCGCACCACCGACCGCCGGTTCGCCCTCCTGATGACCACCACGAACGGTCCGTGCCGCGAGGGCTGCTACAATCTGCTCAACCAGATCACGCTGGAACGCCTGGGCTGGGCGGGTCGCGTGCGGATCTGGTCGCCAGCCGACACGGGCTATTTCGACGATCTGCCCGGCGGGCTCTCCGTCCTGATCTTCACCGCCATGATGGCCTCCGATCTGCTCGAGGGCGCCCTGCACGACGTGCGGCCGGTCGAGCTCCGGCCGAAAGCTGCCCAAGAAATCTACGATCGCAGTTTTGCGCGGCTGCTGCGGGAGATCCAAACCATCGTGACCGGCGATCTGTCCCTGCCCGCGGCACTCTGGCAGGTCGCCACCGGCCGCCTGTTCGGCCTCCGCCGGTTGCTCGCCGACGCCGCCGCCGAGTTTGCCCGCGTGCGCACCTCCCGCGCGCTGCCCACGGTGCTGGTGGTGGGCGAGGTGTACGTTCGCTGCGACGCGTTCGCCAACAACTTCGTCGTCGACCAGCTGGAGGCCCGCGGCCTGCGCGCCCGCCTCGCCCCGCTCAACGAGTGGATCGAGTATTCCGACCTGGCCGCCCGGGACAACGACCCGGGGTTTCACGCCGGCGCCCGGATCGCCAGCGCGGCGCAACAGCGTATCCAAAATCTCACATACACAGCGGTCGCCCGGCCGCTGGGCTGGCCGGGGCGGCCGCTGGTCCGCCGCGCGCTGGAGGCGGGCGGCTCCTATCTCCGGCCTGATCTGGAAGGCGAGGCCGTTCTCACGATCGGTGGATCCGTGGAGGAATGGCGGCGCGGGGAAATCGATGCCGTGCTCAGCGTTGGGCCGCTGGAATGCATGCCCAACAAGATTGCGGAAGCCCAGTTTTTCCACGCTGCGGAAACGGAGGGCCTGCTCTCGCTGACGCTGTCGTTGAACGGCGATCCGGCGGACGCCGGGGCGCTCGACAACTTCGCCTTTGCCGTGCACGCGCGTTTTGCCGGCGGACGGACCGCCTCCGAAGCCCTTCGGCCAGAGGTCAACATCCCGGCCAGGGGTGGCCCCTGGCCCCGCTGGCGGCGCCCCGCCCTTGACCCGGGCAGGCAATTCCAGACCATGCCCTCCGAATCATTGCCCCAATGACGTTTCCGCCTTCGCCTGGTTCTACATGGCGTTCCCGGCGGCCGGGCCCGCGCCAGCCCGGCCATCCTAACCGAGGCTCCCCGCTCAGGTGGTATGCATCGTCCCTCCCTCGACGGGCTCGGGACCCTGAGCGAAGTCGAACGGGCAATGCGCGCAGAGCGTCTTGTGGACAAGCCGCTCCACCCCAACTGCGACGATCCGGCTTATCCCGCTGTCCCCCCGCAGCTAGGGCCGCTGATCGGGCATGATCTCCAGGCACAGCGAGTATTCGCGATAGCCCATCGCCTTCCAAAACGCCACGCCCGCCGTGTTGGCGCAGAGCACCTCGACGGTCAACCGGTGGCCGCGCGGCCAGACCTCCTTCCGTAGCAACTGCACCGCCCGCCGGCCGATTCCCTGCCGCCGCCGGCCGCGCACCACGAACAGATGCCGCAGGTAGATCTCTTCCGCGAACTCCCGATAAAGCGCATAGGCCACGACCTGGCCGTTCTCCTCAAAGAGGCGCCCGGTGTATTCGCCCATGCTGAGCCAGCGCCGCATCCGCTCCGTCAGCTCCACCACGTTCATCGGGTTGCGATGCCCTTCGTCGCGAATCAATTGATGGTTCAGCGCGCCGAGAAGCGCGTAGTCGGCGGCTGTTGCCTTGCGGTAGGTTAGATCATGCATGGGACTCCCGTGAAACAGGAAAGCCCACTGATGGCTGCGAGGCTATCCAAAACCCGGGGCTCCTGCCAAACCGCGAGGCGGCGGACCCCGAAACATTTGTCATTTAATAGATGACATCGTGCTCCGGCCTTGGCAGCCGGCCCGCTCTGCGCGAGACTGTCCCCGTGACCCTGCTTTTCGCCTTCGCCCCGGTGTTCTTCGCCTTCGAGCTCTGCCAGCTTGTGATCGCGGAACGCTACCTGGGGCTCAAACATATCGCGCGCGGAATCGACCCCCGCGAGCTCGGCCTTGGCGAGCTGACGGCTGCCTGCTGGAGCCTGGCGCTGCTGACCTACTGGGCATGGATGGCGCTCATGCTTTTCCAGCCGTTGGGCCGTTTCCAGTTCCTGATGCTCCTCGGCGTCTCGGGACTTGGCTTTACCATGCGCCGCGGCTGTGGACTCAAATGGGTGCTGGTGATCCTGACGTTCGAGGGTTCCATACGCATCGGGATGCTGCTTTCCCTCTGCGCGCTGGCGTGGCGCCGGCTGCATTAGCCTGCATATTCGGCGATTCTCGACAATACGATGCTCGCGAGCAGAAAGATGACGTGGCAGCGACCGAACCCACGAAATATGCAGGCTATTGGGTTGGGTTTTGCCTTGAGCAGGATAGATTCCACCTGCAAAACGGGAGTATCCCGCAGCCTCGCCCTCGCACCCCTCGCATTCACCTATGAAATTCGACGACGCCCCGCGGCTCTCCAAAGTCCCGTTTATCCTCGGCAATCTTGCGCTGCTTGCGCTCGCTTGGTTCATCTACGCCTACCATCCGAATCCGTTTTCGCCGTTTCCCCTGTTCATTATCTTCGTCTGTTTCGTGGTCGGCATCCTGGCGTCGATGTATCCGTTCGTCATCAATTATGTGCGCGCCCAGGCAGACGCCTCGACCTCCCTGCGGCATGAGCTGGACGAGCAGTTCAAGCGACTCATCGCAGCGTCCGAACATCTGCAGAATTCCATTCTCCAGCTCAAGAGCGTTGGGGAGATCGCCACCAAGAACGTGGAGGCGGCAGAGCGACTGCCCTCCCGTTTGCAGGAGAGAATCACGGAATTCAATCAGCAGCTCGTCGCTGCTGAGAATAAAGACAAGGCCAGGCTGGAGCAGGAGCTGACCCGGCTGCGTTCGGGCGAAAGCGAGCGCCAGACCGCCGCGGCCGCGCAAATTGCGACCGCGCTCGCCGAGTGGACCAAGCTCGAGGCAGACGCACGCCGAAGTCTCACCGAGCTGGTGCAACGGGAGAAGGAATCGTTCGAGCAGCAGGCAGCGACGCTGCGCGCCATCGATAGCGAGCGCCAGGCTGCCGCGGCCGGCCAAATCACCACCGCGTTGGCCGAGTGGGCCAAGATCGAAGCGGACGCACGCCGAACTCTCACCAGCATGGTGCAACGAGAGAAGGAATCGTTTGAGGAGCTGGCGGTGACGCTGCGAACCAACGATAACGAGAGCCAGGCCGCGGCAGCCGCGCAAATTGCGACCGCGCTGGCCGAGTGGACCAAGATCGAAGCGGACGCTCGCCGAAGTCTCACTGACATGGTGCAGCAGGAGAAGAGATTGTTCGAGCAGCAGGTGGTTACTCTACGATCCACCGAAAATGAGCGCGTGGCTGCGGCAGCCGAAGAGATCACAATGACCCTCGCCAGCTGGACGGGAATCGAAGCGGGCGTCAGGCGACAGCTCACAGCTGCCACCGATCTTCAGGAGAAACTCGGTGGCGTGCTTTTCTCTCTCGCTGGCAGAATTGCGGATCTTCAAGCAGCGGTAGAATCGGCCGTGAAAGCGGCTGAAGCCATTCCCGCCGCGTCGGCTCCGTCTCCCATTATTCTGCCCTCGCAAGCGCCTGCAGAAGCAGCCCCCATCGCGGCTGCTCCCGAGCCAGTCGAACCCGTCGCCGTGGCGCCTTCGCAAGTCGTGGTCGAGTCGGTTTCCACCCAGGAGCCGGTGCCGGAGGTTCCACCGGACGGGCGGGTTGTCTCGCAACAGGTGTCGGCGGATTCCGAGCCACCCGAGATGGCCCAGCCGGCACCTGCCATGTTCATCGAATCTCCTGCCATTGTCGATCACACGCCTGAGTTATTCCTCGATTCCACTGTTGAGGCGGGATCCACTCGCTCACGCTCGCAGCTACGAGGAACAGAAGCCTCAACTGCGGAATCTGAGTTGATTGAGGTGCCGGCTGACTCGAATTCCGCTGCTCCAGAAACGATGGTGACGCCAGCACCGCTTGAGCCGCCCGCAATGGTTCAAGCGGCGCCGGATACGACAGGAACTGACACACCTGTGTCGGTCTCCACACCAGAAATCGAGTCACCGCCCCTGCCATCGGAACCGACCGCTGCTGCTGAAGTACCAGCACCGGTTTCAATCTCCGAGATTACGCCGGCTGCGCCACCGGAACCGCCAGTCGCTGTCGAATCGACGGAGCCGCCTGCTGCGGCTGAGGAACCCAAGCCTGTTTCCACAGCTGAGGCCACTCCGCAACCAGCGCCTCCGTTTGCAGCTGAGCCGCCCCCTGAAGTCTTCGGTGCGACGCCATCTCTCAAATCGTCCGATGCCGATTCGCCTACTGCAAATCTGGATGAGCCCGAGCCACCGGCTTCGCCTTCTGACACTTCTGACCCGGCCGCGCCATCGAAACCGCGCAAGCCGCGCGCTCCGCGAAAACCCAAACCCGAATCAATCGCACCGAGCGAGACCGTGACCGAACTTCCCGTCGGGTCAGCGCCCGCGGCGGAGATCCCGATCGCTCATCAGCCACCGCTTGAGCTCATCGCCGAACCCGTGGTCGATGACCTTCCGGCGCCCGAGAATTTCTCCCAGGTTCCGCCTGAAGAGAGCAAGCCGGCGAAACCGGCAGGAAAACCATCTCCCGACGGCCGCACGCGGCTTACGGTCACCTCCTACATCGGCATTGGCAACAAGCTCCACATTCGAGGCGAGGGAGCCGGCCTGAGCTGGAACAAGGGCGTGGCGCTCCAGTTTGTCTCGATCGGCCGCTGGCGCTGGGAGACTGACAAGGCTACGGAGCCTGTGGCCTTCAAGATCTACAAGAACGATCGGCTGGAAGCTCCGAACGGCGAAATCACGCTTCTACCCGGGACCGAATTGGAAATCTCGGCCACGTTCTGAACTTGAACCATCCCGAGATCGCCGCCAGCACAGCCAACCCAAGGCTCTTTGCAGGAGGGAACGGAATCCTAATGGGTCAAACTTTGCATTTTGTCCTTGAGCGTCACATCGAAGACCTTGAGTCGGGGCATCTCCCAATGATCGGTAATGCAGCCTGGGAAGCCTGCGCCACTTTCGACGAACTTCCGGGACCACCGGCGTCAGAAGGTGCGCCTGCTCGTTGACCCGGCCGGTTGAGGGAAGGACGTTGCATCGCGGCAGGCGCGTTGCCAGTGTTCCGCGGTATGATGAACATTCATCATCTCGAGCTGTTCTACTATGTGGCGCTCCACGGAGGTATCAGTCGGGCCGTGCGGCACATTCCCTATGGCATTCAGCAGCCCGCGGTCAGCAGCCAGATCCTTTTGCTCGAGGCGGATCTCGGAAGAAAGCTCTTCGACCGAAACCCGTTCCGATTGACAGCGGAGGGCGAACAATTGTTGGCGCACATCCGGCCGTTTTTCGAGGATCTCGAAGCTGTCGCAGCGCGGCTGCACAAGGGATCGTCACCGCTCATTCGCATCGGCGGGCCCGAACTGGTGCTGCGGGAGTATCTCCCGACGATCATCCATTTGTTGCGCGAAAAGCACCCGGACATGCGACTGAGCCTGCAATCGGGCTTTACGCCACAGTTGGAAGCGTGGCTGCTGGATCGGCAGATTGACCTCGCCGTCACGCCACTCGAAAACCGGCCGCCGGCGCGCCTGAGTTGCTTGCGGTTGATGCGCGTTCCATTGGTGCTCCTCGTCCACAAACGATCAAAGTTTAAGACGGCGGCGGAGATTTGGGCGCTAGGACGGATCGAAGAACCCTTGATCATCCTCCCGGCGGTCGAGACCATCAGCCGGTTGTTCAAGAAAGGCCTGCAGCGTATTCGGATCGAATGGCCGCCGACGATCGAGGCGAGCTCGCTGGAAATCGTGACCCAATATGTGGCCGACGGCTACGGCATCGGAGTGACTGTCAATATCCCGGGAGTGGCACGGCATCCTCAGGTCCGCGTCCTGCCGTTGGCCGGGTTCGAACCGCTTGAGATGGCTGCTCTCTGGCACGGCGAGCCGACTCCGCTCATTCGCGCGGTGCTGGAGGAGAGCCAGCGCTACATCGCAAAGAGCTGGCCCGAGTGGCAGTGCAAGGACAAGGGTCTCTCGATTTGAGGTATCTTGCCCGGAAGTGCAGGTTGTGTTCTGGAGACCTGAAGCCCTCGTCGTCTATACTGTCCGAAAACGCGACGAGGGCGGTGCGCCGTCACCGCCGCAGGTTTGATGGGCGCTGACAACGCGGTGACCTCCCGATTGTCGAAAAAACAGGTTGGGAAGCCTGCGCTACTTTCAGCAACCGGATGATCTCCGGGCTAATAATGCGGCGGACGCTCGTCGATGACGGGCGGTGGGCCGGACTCTGTTCCCGCCCTCTGGCTGAGCTCCGACAGTCTCTTCTTCAGCTGGTCGATCTCCCCGGCCATTTCGAGCATGGCCTTGTCCTGCTCCGCCACGTGGTGTTGGAGCCACGCGAGTTTCTCTTCCAGGAAGGCGAGCCGTTCGTCACTCATTGC
>Ga0182027_10015397_pt1 | contig 10513 bp, 10 predicted proteins | sample 712E1DmetaG_FD_121300 | JGI IMG/M metagenome (GOLD analysis project Ga0182027, IMG submission 121300) | Permafrost microbial communities from Stordalen Mire, Sweden - 712E1D metaG (Illumina Assembly) | ecosystem: Environmental > Terrestrial > Soil > Wetlands > Permafrost | place: Sweden... | reverse complement strand
TGATGATATTACCGATACGGCCGAAGAACTGACCTACGACCGCGAAGAGCGCGGCGACATCCATAAATTTTAAGATAGAGATTTTGAGGCGCCATCCCGCGATTAATAGTACGATAACAACGGCAAAGATAGCCCCATAAAAAGCCATTCCCCCCTCCCAGAATGCCAGGATACGCCAGGGATCGGCTAAATATGGTCCCAAGGGTTGCTGGAAAATATAATACAGTCTGGCACCAACCAGGCCGGCCGGAACAGACCAAATAACCACCTTTTCGAGCTGACTTTGTGTAAATCCCTTCCATTTAGCATAAGGCCAGGCCACTAATAAACCGATCGTAATCCCTACCACATACATTAACCCGTACCAGCGGACGGAAATGGAGCCGATGGAGAAGATTACGGGATCCATGTTGATTGTTATCATAAAGGCGCTCCTGTAAAATGACGAGGCTAGAATTTCAAGTCAACTAATATCTTTTGCCTATTAAAATTACAAACTGCACACGTTATCGAGCATTGTAGAATATCAGAATGTGTAAGTCAATAATACTACATTTAGGTATGGCTAAGCTTTGATTATCAGTTGTGCTAAAATAAGTCGGCATGAGAATTGTAAGGATGCTCTGACAGAGCGAAGGATCTCATGAAAAACAGACAGGTAACCTCAGGATATTCGAAAAACGGCTTGCCATATTTCCATATTGAAGGCGGACCACAAGCTGTGGTGATTTTCGAAGGATTGAGTTTCAACCACAGGCCTCCTTCAGGATTGACTCTTTGGGTGATGAGCAGCGGCTATCAGCGCTTTACCGAACAATTTACGATATATTATGTGAATCGAAAACCGGGTCTTCCGGCGGGGTATTCAATACAGGATATGTCTGAGGACTACGCAAATATGGTCCGAAATGAGATAAAGACCCCCATCGATTTAATGGGGATTTCAACAGGGGGTCCGATTGCCCAATGTTTTGCAGTCGATCATCCGGAATTGGTTCACAAACTAGTCCTGGCGATGACCGGCTACCGCCTGAGTGACAGAGGAGCCAAACTACAAAGAAAGATCATTGAAACAATCCGGCAAAAGAAATGGAGAGCAGCCGCGGTCGGGATGGCAGACGGAATGACTTCAGGCGTGACGAATCCTATATTCAAAATGGGTTTTTGGTTACTGGGAAAAAGCGTTTTTGGAGCAACCAATGATGCTGCCGATGGTTTGGTGGAATTGGAGGCAGAGGATAATTTCAACTTCAAGGAACGCCTGGTAGACATCAAGGTGCCGACTTTGGTAATTGGCGGGGAGAATGATTCTTTCTATCCCATCCGTGAAACGGCTGAAGGCATTCCCGCGGCTAAATTGATTCTCTATAAAAAATCGGGACATACCGCCATGTTCAGAAGTAGTTTTAACCGGGATGTCTTTAGTTTTCTTAGTCGGGATAAAACCGAAGTGAAGTAAGCCAACGGCCTTTTGCTTATTTTGTAATCAACACCGTATTCCGGACCGGATAACCCCAATCCTCTAACTTACTGGTCTTAGCCCATAGATAGGCATATTTTTCTTCAGCGGACATAAAAATCCACCTTAAATGGAAAGAAATTGATTTTACATATCTAAATAGCGTATTCATCAGACGGTCCTTTCTATCGGATAGCCCCATTGTATAAGCTTTAAGATGAAATAGTTATAACACTCGCCTGAAAGATATGACAGATTCATGACGTTTTAGAGAGAGGGAAGTTTAGATAGATTTTGTTATCCTTCCTCCACCTTCTGTTAACATCGTAGCTAAACGCGCTTGTAATTTAGTTCGCAAATCTCTGATACTATTATAAACGATATGATTATAACCTTTAACATCGAATGGAGAAGCTGAAATGTCTTTAGTAATAAGTATTGTCGGCTTCCCCAAAGCGTGAGCGAACCCAAGCTCATAATAAACATTAACATTTGGTGTTGATAGTTCAGCAAGAACTATTCTCGAATTCCTAATAGAGTCATATATCTTGTCTAATATGGGACCTACGAATTCAATTTGATCTACTTTATCGCAAGAACACCCCAAAGCTTTAGCAGTCTCGTGTATACCCAAAAAATAAACATCATCCATCTCTGAAGAGAAAGGAATTATTACGAATAAATTTGGTGATTTTTGCTCTCTCATTTTTTTGGTTGATTCTTGCACCTTTAGTAAAACATCCACGGGTTTCGATTTATCATGTTTATCTTTTTTTTGTGAGATTAACTTAGAAGCCTTTTTCTTTGCTGGTTGTCGAATATCCTCTAAAGTAAGTAAATCTATATGAGTTTCCTTGGACACTAAATATGCGTCTTAAGTAAATCCAGATTGTGAAACGATGATTCCTTTGTCTACCAAATGTGCTTCTTTTAGAGTTTGGACTATCCGCACCACATCGTTTACAATTCTATTCCCTACCTTATTTTTGCTATATTTACATTCAATTGCGCTTATTAATTTTTGTTTAGACGGGGTATTCTCCTCTACGATAATGTCAATTTGAAATCCTGCCAAGTTAACGTTTTGACGAACTTGAGCTCCCATTGTTCTGTATATTTGCGCCACATCATTTTCAAACGAAGCCCAGTCAGGGCTTCTAATTACCTGTTTTTCATACTCTAATATACTATTTCCCCACTTTGATAAATTTGCCAATATTTTTAGAATACTTTCAATATCTTTTAAAGTTGCCAATAATGATGAAGAACCTTCCACCTTTTTCTTAATGATCGCAAGACATGAATTACAGAAACGTCCAGTCTTCATACCTAGATCCACAGCTGTTTTGTCCCACATAAAGTCATAGATACAACCGGTTGTATCTTCATGGCGAAAAGTGTCGTCAATCGTCAGAGCTTGTGTCACTGCGATGAAATAGAATAAACCATTTTCAATCGGCAAATCAGTGCAATGTTTCCAGCCATAAAAAGATAGGATTGTCACGGCGTTATTTGAATAGAAATAATAGTTGTTCTCATATTTTCTTGTTGTGCAGTAGAAAACATGATCAACTTTATTAATTAAGCGAAGTTTTGTTAGTTGAGAACTTTCTGTATCAAAATTGCTATAGGAGATTGGAGAACCTGTTTCAACGGGTTGTGTTTGTGTCTTAAAAGTATTAGCTTTGCAGAGACGATTTAAAATACCTACGCTTTTTTTCAGATCTAATTTAATGGTTTGGTCCTCGATCAACAGGATCTTCATTATCGCTCTCCAACTCATTTATTTTGGCTAAATTATATACCCGAACAATAAGGAAATCTATAAACCACTTCTTTTCTTTACTATTTCAGCCAGTTTTCATCCTTGCAAAACTCGTCTATCATCACCTGCTTGCGGCTCTGCGGTAACCAGGCAGCCTTGATGCCGTTCAGAATCAGCGTACGGATATCATCGCGGGAAAAACCCAGTTTTTCCTCCAGTGTTTGATATTCTTCAGCCAGGGAGTTACCGAACATCGCAGGGTCGTCGGTATTGATCGTCACCAATAATCCCGCATCGAAGAATTTCTTCACCGGATGGCGCTCGATGGATTTAACAACCCCGGTTCTCACATTAGAAAGCGGGCAGCACTCCAATGGGAGTTGCGTTCGTGCCAGATATTCTATCAAGCGCTTATCTTCGATAGCCCGCGTGCCGTGCCCGATTCTTTCCACCTTCAGACTGCGAATCGCGCCCCAGACGCTCTCCGGTCCGGCTGCCTCGCCGGCATGGGCGCCGGTGTGAAAACCCATCTGCCTTGCTTTTTCATAAATTTCCGCATACAGCTCAGGTGGATATTTTTGTTCCGAGCCCCCCAGCCCGACGCCGATAACCCCCAGTTCCTTAATTTCTTTAACGGCCGGTAGATTCTTTTCAGCATCAGCCACGCCGCTATCGCGTGAAAAATCCATTATCAACGAGATTTCCGTCTGCTTTACCCGGGTAAGCCCGGTGCGGACGGCTTCGGTCAGTTTTTGTGGTTTTAGCCTGTTTAGAGCAAACGGCAGGGGAGAATAAAACATCTCCGCATATTTGATATTCTGGCGTGCCAGATTTTTCGCCACCGCTTCCGCGATAAAAGTAAAATCGTCGTATTCCCGCAGGAATTGATTTTTCCACACCCATGTTTCGATAAAATGCGGGAAATCTTTATACTGAAATTTACGTTTCAAGGCATCAATATCGGCGACAGAAGAGTCAGTGCCGTATTTTTGCACTAACTGCCACAGGGCATCCAAGGGAATCGCGCCTTCCAGGTGAAGATGTAATTCCACCTTCGGGACGCGTTCAAACCAGGTTGGGGTTGATAGTTTATTCATGGTTTTAATCCCTTGGTTAGTTCCTTCGCTCTTGAGGAGAGAAGGTCAGGATGAAGGTGTACAATAAATAGCCCCTCTCTCTAGCTCTCTCCCACGCTGGGGAGAGGGGACTAACCTATTATTTGATTCTTGATTATTTCTCCGTTCTCATTTCTATTTCAAATACTGTCCGCGCATAGCCCCTGATTAAAACTCGTCCGTTTGCTGACAGCTCACATTCCAGGATGCCACCCCTTTTTGAGGCTTGATATGCCATTAACTTATTTTTCCCCAACTTCTTACTCCAATAAGGCACCAGCGAAGAATGAGAAGACCCGGTGACCGGATCTTCATTTACACCTAATGCCGGCGCAAAAAACCTGGAATAAAAATCAAATTCCTGGTTATCCGATTTACAGGTAACGATAAATCCACGGCCTAGTGTTTTAAGTTGAGTAAAGTCCGGTTTGAGCGACTTCAAAGCAGCATAATCCTCGATTTCAAGTAGGTAATATTTCTGGGTAATCCCGGAAAAGATTGGTGTAATTCCCAAGGCCTGATTAATCTTCTCTTGCGCGGTTATTTTCTCCACTTCGAACGTGGGAAAATCCAATTCTACTTTATCCTGCTTGTAGCGGGCAAAGAGTTTGCCGGTCAAAGTGTTGAATATAATCGTATCCGTCTTTTTCTCTATTCCTGTTTCCCACAAAATGTGCGCCGAAGATAAGGTGGCGTGCCCGCAAAATTCTACTTCTGTTGCCGGAGTAAACCAGCGTAATTGATATTCACCACCTTGTTTGCAGAGGAAGGCCGTATCCGACAGGTTCATTTCCATGGCGATGTTTTGGAGCAGTGCGTCATCCTTCATTTTGTCCTGAGGCAGAATGCAAACCCCGGCCGGATTGCCCTTAAAAATATGATTCGTGAAAGCATCCACTTGGTATATTTTCATCTAAATCTTCCTTCTTAAGGGCTCACCCGCTTCTCTATTCGATTCACTATAAACGTAATCCAGCGGCTGGGCTCTTTGGTTTGTCCGAAGTCGAATTCTGCATAAGAGCGCGACACGGATTCAGCGTAATATTTGCCGTTTCTGGATTTTTGCAGGACAAAGTTCAGCATGTCCTGGAACTCTACGCTTTTAGCGGCGTGGGGATACAAAGATAACACATCCAACACTCTTAATATGCCGTATTTCACCGCCGGATATTTTAATTTGGAAAAATCGCTGCCGATGCCGAACCCATATGGCCGCCAAGGTTGTGCTCTTTTATTCCAATGCAAGAGAAGTAAGTCAATCGCGCCATTGAAGCAGGGATCTGTTCTGAATTCCTTATACTGTGACAATAGCATCAGGACGTTTAAATTATCCATAGGACAGGATTCTGAATCCTGTAATTTCTTGCCTTTAGCGCGACTGGCGGCGCAGTGCCATCCGCCGTCCAAACGCTGGCTGTTAATCACGTTTTGAATAAACTTTCCGATATGCGGGTCGTTCTGATAACCCATCTTCGCCAGGGACGATAAAATTATCGTCGGTATGCAATAAAAAGCCGGTTTTGTTCCATCCTGAAGAACAAAAGAGCCGTCCGCCTGTTGCAGCTTAAAGAATTCTGCGACTTCTTTTTCAATCCCGATATCCTTGGCGCTCAGCTCAATATCCGCCAGAAAAAACAGATCCCAGAATGCATTGCCGGTGCTGGTATAGGCGACATTGCCCGTTTTTAACGCCGGAATGCCGACCGTATTGTCTTTAAGACGGTTGATAATCACGCTGATAGATTTATCTTTTACCGCCGGCGCGGCGTCTGATTTCTTATCCATTAATTGCGTTTCGACGGCGTATTTCAGCCAGGGGGAACCTTCTGTTAGCCACTTGGTAATAAGTTCAGTCACATGCACATATTAACGAAAATGAAGACAATAGTAAAATGGATGCTTTTTAATAGCAGAGTATATTATGTTACTGGAATGCTGAAATAATGTAGAAATATTTCAGATTTACGTTGAAAGCTAGCTGTGGCACTAGTATAATTGACAGTGAGAGTTGAAAGCCTTTGGGCTTGTTGAGCTTGCCGAAATGGTCGGGGCGAGAGGACTTGAACCTCCGGCCTCAGCGTCCCGAACGCTGCGCGCTACCAAACTGCGCTACGCCCCGCAACCACTTATTATAGGCTGAACGGCTCCCAATACGCAAGGAAAACAAATGGAATATTGTATTTTAATTATGGATGGCTCTGCCGGTTTACCGATACCGGAGCGCGGCGGTAAAACTTCGCTGGAACTGGCGCGCACCCCTAACCTCAATGCGCTGGCAATAGGCGGGTTAGTCGGGCAGGCGCATAATGTGCCTCCGGGAATGGACCCGGATAGCGCCGTCGCTTGTATGTCCATCTTCGGTTACGATCCGGCAGTCTATTATACCGGACGTTCGCCGATTGAAGCCAAGAGTCTGGGCATCGATTTTACGAAGGGAGATGTGCTCTTCCGCTGTAATCCGGTGACGATCGAGAACGGTGTCATGGTCAGCCATAGCGCCGGTTCTATAAGCACGGAAGAGGGCCAGCAATTGATGGCGACGCTGAATGAGAAGCTTGGGAGCGACAAGGTTCACTTCTATCCAGGTGTCAGTTACCGTAATATCCTGAAACTGAAAGGGAATGAAGATACCGCTCAGGCAATTTTGATCCCACCTCATGACATCCCCGGGAAACCGGTGGCGGAATATCTCCCGCACGGTAAAGGCAGCGAATATGTCCGTGATTTAATGACGCGTTCGGAAGCGATTTTTAAAGACCATCCGGTAAACAAAAAGCGCATCGCTGCCGGAAAATTACCGGCGACCGGTATTTGGTTATTCTGGGTTAGCGACAAAGTGCCTGTTTTACCTCCGTTCAAAGAGGTATACGGGCTTAAGGCGGCGGTAACCACTGGTGTTGACCTGCTGCGTGGTCTTGGGGAATATGCCAAGATGTCCATCCTGCAAATTCCCGGCGTAACTGATGGTCCGGACAATGATTACGCAGCGCAAGCGCAGGGCGGGCTTGAAGCGCTGAAAGATTATGATATAGTAATAATACATATAGAAGCTCCCGATGAAGCGGGTCATGCCGGCCTGGTCGATAAAAAGATCGAGGCAATTGAGCAAATAGATGCGGAGGTCGTCAGCCGCATACGAAGCTGGCGACAGGATAAATTAAAAGTCCTGGTGATTTCCGACCATCCGACCCCTGTCAAAGCGCGAGTTCATACCAGTGACCCGGTGCCTTTCTTGCTCTGGGGGAACGGCTTGAAAGCCAACGGAGCTAAAAGATTCACCGAGGCGGAAGCCAAAAAATCTGGGTTAATGGTTGGTCAGGGGTACAAAATCATGAATACGCTGATTAAAGGATAACCAATGGCGTTAGTTGTACAAAAATACGGCGGCTCGTCAGTTTCAACCGCCGAAAAAATTAAAGCAGTAGCCCAAAGAGTCGGTAAGGTTTTTGACGGCGGCGATCAGGTAGTAGTTGTCGTCTCGGCCATGGGTGACACCACCGACGACCTTATCAAACTGGCCGGTCAGGTCACCACCGACCCGCACCCGCGTGAGATGGATGTTTTGCTTTCTACCGGAGAACTGGTCACCTCCACACTGTTGGCCATGGCGCTCAGAGAGATAGGCTTCAAGGCGATCAGCCTCAGCGGCGCTCAGGCAGGTATCAAGACAGATTCATCCTACCGCAAAGCGAGAATTGTAAAAATTGAAACCAAGCGTATCCTGGAGGAACTGGCGGAAGGGCAGATCGTGATCGTCGCCGGCTTTCAGGGTATTACCGACGATATGGATATCACAACACTCGGGAGAGGCGGTTCGGATACCTCCGCGGTGGCACTGGCGGCGGCATTGGGTGCGAAAATATGCGAACGTCTGACGGATACCGATGGTATTTATTCGGCCGACCCCCGCGTTGTGCCGGAGGCTTACCGTCTTGCAGAAATCGGTTACGAAGAAATGCTGGAACTGGCCACCTATGGCAACAAGGTGATGCAACCCCGCGCCATTGAGCTTGCGGAATTATACAATATTCCCATCCGGGTGGCTTCAAGTTCAAATAACAATCCCGGTACTCTGATTCATGGAGGCGTGTCAATGGAGGTCAGAAATAAAGTTAGAAGTATCGCTTACGACATGGACGTGGCCAAAATCACGGTGGTGGGCATTCCGGACAAACCCGGCATTGCCGCTTCGATATTTGTGCCGCTGGCGGAAGCCGGCATCAGCGTCGATACGATAGTGCAGAACTCCAGCGTGAATAAACTGGCCGACCTGACCTTCACGACCACCAAAGATCAGATAGCCGATGCGCTGAAGGTCGCTAAACCGATTGCCAAGAAACTCGGCGCCAGTGATATCGTCAGCGATGATAAACTGGGCAAGGTCAGCATTGTGGGCACCGGTATGCAGAATACGCCCGGCTTTGCGGCCAAGATGTTTGCCACGCTCAGTGGAAATGGCATCAATATCGAACTTATTTCTACATCTGAAATCAGAATAACCTGTATTATTAAAGAGTCGAAAGTCAAAGAAGCAGTGCGTGCTCTGCATAAAGCATTTGAAGTTGAAGTGTAATATAAAATAGATGTCGTTTGCTATTGACATTTCAGGATTAATTCACTAAAGTACGGTATCTTTTGTGTGATTTAAAGGACGTAAACCATGACCTACCAGGAAGAAGAACAATCCAGACTAAGGCGGCAGGCCAGTAAAGAAGCCATCACTCTTGCTTTGCAGGGGCGGTGGAAAGAGGCGATTGCCGTCAATAAAGGCCTGATAGAATCTTTCCCCAGCGACCTCGAGGCTTATAACCGTCTCGGCCGGGCGCATATGGAATTGGGTGAATATAAAGATGCGGAAGCTGCCTATAAGAAAACACTGGAAATCGACCAGTATAATGCTATCGCCCAGAAAAACCTGCAACGGCTTTCCTATCTGAAAAAAACAAAAACTACCGCCGATGCTAATCCGCATAAACTGGAACCGCAACAATTCATTGAAGAAATCGGCAAAGCTGGAGTTGTGCAGCTAAATAATCTGGCAAAACCGGCCGTGCTCGCGCGCGTGGTCGCGGGAGACATTGTCAACCTGAAAGTAAAAGATAACAACCTGTTCATCGAGAGCAGCCGCAAAGAGGTTTTAGGACAGGTAGAGCCGCGGCATGGCCAGCGTCTTGTCCGTTTAATGCGCGGGGGAAACCGCTATTCTGCAGCCATTGTCAGCTCGGCGGATAAAGCTGTGACGGTCATTATTCGTGAAACCTATCAGAATCCCAACCAATCAGGCCAACTTTCCTTCCCGACCAGAGGTATTGAAGCCGCACGTCCCGATATCACCGACCGTGTTATCCGGCGCGAACTGGAACAGGAAGATGCTTTAGGTGGTGAACCCGGCTACACTGTCGTTGGCGGGGAAGAACCGGAAGCGCTGGCAGAAGCACCCACTGAAGATGATTTTGACGAAGAATCGGAGTCTTAAACGAAATGGTAATTGAAAGAATTAAGAATGTAAATATCGAAGAGGAAATGAAGAGTTCCTATCTGGACTACGCTATGAGCGTTATCGTCGCCCGTGCGCTGCCGGATGTCAGGGATGGTTTAAAGCCGGTACATCGACGCATACTCTATGCTATGTCTGAGTTAGGGCGTGCCCATAATTCCGCTTTCAAGAAAAGTGTCCGTATCGTCGGTGAAGTACTGGGTAAATATCATCCGCACGGCGATGCCCCGGTTTATGATGCTATGGTGCGTATGGCGCAAGACTTTTCCATGCGCTATCAACTGGTGGACGGTCAGGGTAACTTCGGAAGTGTCGATGACGACCCGCCGGCTGCCATGCGTTATACGGAAGCCCGTCTGACGGAAATCGCCGAACAAATGCTGGTAGACATCGATAAAGATACCGTCAACTTCATGGCTAACTTCGATGACAGTCTGAAAGAGCCGACCGTTTTACCGTCCCGTTTACCACAGTTACTGGTCAACGGCAGTTCCGGTATTGCCGTGGGTATGGCCACCAATATTCCGCCGCATAATCTCACCGAGGTCTGCGAGGCTATCGATTACCTCATCGATAATCCCAAGGCGACCATTGAAGACCTGACCCAAATTATTAAAGGGCCGGACTTCCCGACCGGCGGGGTGATTCTGGGAGAGGATGGCATACAGAGCGCCTAT
>Ga0182027_10015394_pt1 | contig 10515 bp, 7 predicted proteins | sample 712E1DmetaG_FD_121300 | JGI IMG/M metagenome (GOLD analysis project Ga0182027, IMG submission 121300) | Permafrost microbial communities from Stordalen Mire, Sweden - 712E1D metaG (Illumina Assembly) | ecosystem: Environmental > Terrestrial > Soil > Wetlands > Permafrost | place: Sweden... | reverse complement strand
ATAACATTTTTAAACGGAATAATCAAGGTAAATAGTACTTTGAAAACTTAAATCAAGAGGAGGTTGTTTGTGAGTAATACAAAAATTAAAGTAGCCGTGGGGAGTGTTGTGTTTATTCTTCTGATCGGGGCCTTTTTTATGGCCAGTTTGCCATCCTTGTCGTATTGTCTGTTTAACAACTATGGCCATCCGGCCAGCGCCAAGATCAAGGTTGACAACAAAGCAAGAACTCTGGAGGTGAATTATGGGTCAAGGATTAATAATCTGGTAAAGATCATGGAAAAAGACCATCTTCATTTGCCGTTTTATTTTGGCTCGGTTAAGTTGATAGTTTTCGGTTGCTTGCTGTTCTTGCTTTGTTTGCTGATATTGCGAAAAGTTTTTGATTTTGAGGATAATGATGATCAGACAATCCCTTTTTTTATCATCCTCGTTTCATTTTTAGCGGTTTGGGCTGGCGGCGGAATCTGGGTGATGCGAAGCTATATCCTCGGGACCAATATCGCGGCAATACACGCAACTTTCAAGGACGCAGAGTTGGCCCAAGGGTTGATCACTAATTATGAAGCTGAACTCTTGGGTGTGGGAATAATGATTAACGGAATATTAGTTGCCCTTATTGCGTTTTTACTATTTTGTCTGCACTTTCCGTTGCATAATTTTTTAAACTGGGTGCGGAAAATAGTTATCGGCTTCGTTAATAGCTATTGGCAGAGTTACAAGGAAAAATTATTCATTAAAATCTTCCAGCTGCGCAAAGATTCGCTCTTCGCTTCTTACATGAATGATAACGAAGAGACTATTTTGGCCAATTTGGTCGGACGGAAAAAGAATGATTTACTGGAACAGGCCGGCAAACTTAACGCGAATAGCGAAATAATTCAGATTTTACCCAATGAGACGGTGGAATTGGTGCGCTATCGTTTTGAGATTGAACACCGACCCTGGCCGATATTGGTGCCGCAAAAAGAAGTGTTGGCAAGAATTTCCATGGACAATTTTTTTCGACACCTGGTCAGCTCCACCAAAGAGCAGGCGTATGCTGAACTGCTTACGAAGGTGCAGGCAGGCTACAGTAAAAAATTTTCGCAAGCCGCGCAAGCCGCAGTGGATAATTTTATTGGTGATCTTAGCTTAAAGGCAATAGCGTCTTTTGTTAAGGATGCGCAGTCTGCCCAAAACAAAGAGATCGTTGCGGCTAAGGAGCATGCCAAGAAGACTTTTCAAAAATCATCAACCGGCGTTTTAAGAAAATTCAAGGATGAGGTGGCGAAGATCGGGCAGGATGATTTTATCAAGCTGTTGTCGGAAATAAAAACCGGCATCAGGGATCAAATCCTGACGTTGGCCGGAAATTTGTCGGACAGAAGCGCTGACTTCGACAGTCGGCAATTAGTGCTCTTGCCGCAAAACGCCAAGATGTATTTTGAGATCAACGGCTTTCAGGTGGCAGTCATTGAACAGCCGCCGATGGTCAGAAAGGTTTTTTTTAGCAGATTTTATTCTTCTAATGAAAACCAGGAAATAAGTCCCAGGTTGGCTTTTCCCTTTGTCGTTTTTGTAGTAGTTGTGAAAAATAAAGAATATGGAGGGTTAAGTGTTTACTATCGCGATAAACCGCTCCGGACATTAGATGACAAGTTGTTTCTTCCCAATCTGCCGAATCTTCATGGCGACTGTAGTGTATGCCTTAAATTTTCCGGATCCAAGGAAACTTCATTGGCGGGTTATGCTGATGAGGTCGTGGCGCAGTATTGGAGTCGTCAGTTTAATACCGATTTGAGTGATAATTTCGAGCGTTATCGAGACGAAGATGATCGCTTGAAAAACATTGAGGCCTGGGAAAATGCATCGCAAAAAAATCCCCTCTTTCCCTTAAAGGTTCGCTGGTTGGAAAGAAATAGTCTAAATTGGGAAATTCAGCGCATAATAAAAGATCACTCAATGCGAACGGCCAGAGAGTCGCTGTCTCAAAAAGTCGAGAGCCAAATTGAAGCGGCTTTCGCTTCGGGCGGACAGGAATTTTTCGAGCAATTGAAAAAAAGATTCAGCGCCATCCCGGTCAAAGATCGTTATGCCGAAGTTTTCAGTGAAATGCTGGCGGCAGACGAAAAGGAAATTATCAGCGGCTATTATAGTGTTTTGCAAGATTCGTTTGCGGGAAAATTTTCCCAGCCTCTGGCGCAGGAATTATTTCAGCTTTTTGAGACTTCGGCTGATAAAAGTTTGAAAGAAATTTTTACCGCGCTGGGCAAGGAAGTTTTATTCCGCCGCCGAGTCGATGGACCGGCGCTGATTAATAACATCAAACAAGAGAATGGAGGAAGATAATGTTTCCAATCTACATTTTGGATGGCGAAACCGAACTGCCGGCTACCGGCACTTATTATGTGGTGGCCAGCAATGGTATGTTTTTAAATAAAGATACCGGCTTGGTTCGGGCGATGGTAAAAGTGGAGGGTATTGCGATTTTAAAATCGTTGAAGCCGTCCGCTGAATTGCGGTTGCCGATGATACCTTCAACCATTATTGCGCAATCATTACTTTTTTTCCGCCGGGTTTATTCACAGCACCATTCGGAAGCGATCACGCTGTTATACTACTCGAAGGAAAAAGGAGAATTTATGGTTGACGCGCCGCCGCAAGAAACGCATTTTGCCGGTTTGAAATACGAGCCTCTGGCCAAATTCGGCGACTTGGGATTCCAGCTCGTCGGCACCATCCATTCACATTGCGATTTCGGCGCCTTTCATTCCGGTACCGATATCAATGATGAAAAAAATTTCGACGGCATTCATATTACCCTGGGCCGAGTCGATCAGCCGTATTTTACCAATTCGGTGACGATCGCGGTTAACAATAATCGTTTCAAAGTTGACGCGGAAAAAGCGATAGTCGGGATTAAAAAAGTCGAATATCAACCCACGGCGTTAAGCAAGTATCGAAGGATGTTGGGCGTACCGCGGAACGATTTGGGTGTGTTTAGCGACGATCGTCACAATTGGTTGGACAGGTTCATTGACGGCGCGGATAATTTTTTTACCCCGGTTTGCACAGATCAGTTTTACGATTTGATTCTGCCGGACGGGAAAGATTATCGTAATTTTCCCGTTAGTGCCGAATGGCTCGCTCGGGTAGAGAAAATTAAATTTAAAGAATTCGGCTTCAAAGATATTAAGGACGACGATGTGATTGAACTGCTGCCGGAAAAAATTGAACAGACTCTCAATCACAATTCATTACAGATTAAGGAGGAGGTCGTGTGAACATAAAAGTCATTGGCGCCGGTGGCATCGGAACCGCGTTGCTTTTTCCGCTGGCCAGATATCTGAATTTTTTAAAAATTGGTGATGGCGAGCAAACGGAAGCGCCTACGGTAACCGTTATCGACGGCGATATTTACGAAGAGAAGAATCGGGAAAGACAGATCTTTCATCGCTTGGGCAGTAAAGCCGAAGTGGCGGTGGAAAATCTGCAAGCGGAATTCAAGAATGTTATTTTTAAATTCCGCAACGAGTATCTGACCGAAACTTCCGGCGAATATCTGCTCGCTGACGGTGATATTGTCTTGATGGGCGTGGATAACCACAAATCAAGGAAAACCGTTTCCGATTGCTGTGAGCTTTTGGACAATGTGGTCATGATTTCCGGCGGCAACGATTACAGTGATGGCAATATTCAAATTTATATCCGACAAAACGGAAAAGATTTGACCTTGCCGATTGCTAATAATTTCCATCCGGAAATTTTGGAACCTGCTGACCGCAGCCCGGATCAAATCGGCTGCGACGAAGCAGTGATATCCGAACCGCAACTAATTTTTGCCAACCTGTTCATCGCCTCGCTGATGCTGAACGCCTTCTATGCCTATACACAAGGGAAGCTTAATTATGACGAGGCCTATGGCGACGTTTTAACCAATAATTGCCGGCAGGTGATGAGAAGGAAAAAGCAGTCTTGACATTTTTTTTAAAATGGTTTAAATTATTATCTAAAAGGAAATCTCTCTAAAAGATAGAGGGGTGGTCAGTAAAACACATTCACCAGTTCGAGGAGGTTCTTTATGGTAAAAGTCTCATCCGGGGCCAACACGCAAGACATGGAATTGGCCGGAAAAACAATCGCCGAGGTAAAGCAGGAGCTGAAAGACGTGTTGAATATTTCCGACGACGCTAACGCGGTCATCTCGGGCGACAACGTCGAAACCACTTACGTGCTCCAAAATGGAGACGTGCTGGAATTCATTAAGAAATCAGGCGACAAGGGCCGCTAAGGTCAACGGTTAAGTAATATAGCGCGGGCAGAACGCAAGTTTTGCCCGCTTTTTTATTTAAAAATTTTAAATAATTTGTTATAATGATTTTATGCAAAGGAGGGGGAAGATTTTTTTAATTTTAGGCGCGGCTATTTCTCTTTTGGGAATTGGCCTTTTTTTATTTTTTTATCATCCGCAGAAATTATTGGAAGTTGATTTTTTGAATGTCGGGCAGGGCGATTCCGAGTTAATTAAGACGCCGTATGGACAGAATGTTTTAATTGACGGCGGGCCGGATAATAAAGTTTTGGCCGAGCTCGGGCGCAATTTGCCATTTTTGTCGCGGCGCATTGATTTGGTCATTGATACGCATCCGCACGATGATCATGTATCCGGGCTGATTGATGTTTTGCGAAAATATAACGTGCAAAGAATTTTAATGACAGCCGCTCCGAGTAATGCCCCGCCGTTCCAAGAGTTTTTAAACGTTGTTAGATTAAAAAAAACGCCGGTAATTATTGAAGATGGGACAGAAACCATAACTTTGGGGCCGGATTTGGTTTTGGAAATTTTATCACCGGGAAAAAATGAGATTGGCGCGGATTTGAACGAAGATTCGATTGTCGCTAAATTAATTTTTCGCCATAAAAGTTTTTTGTTCACCGGCGACGCGGGCATTTTGACCGAAGCAAAATTGCTGGCGGAAAAAGTTGACGTGAAAGTTAATGTTTTGAAAGTCGGGCACCACGGTTCGGAAACGGCTTCATCGCTAAATTTTTTAATGGCTGTGGCGCCGGAATTTGCTGTCATTGAGGACGGCGTAAATAATCAATTCGGTTTTCCGCGCGCCGACACGCTTTGGCGTTTGGCCAAGGCCGGCGCGAAAATTTTGCGCACCGATCTGAATGGCACAATAAAAATAAAAACCGACGGCGAAAATTTATGGGTGGAGAATAAAATAAATAAAAATTTCGGAGTGCCGGGAGTTTTGAAGAAGGGGAGTTTGAAAGAACAAGAATAAAAATATTAATATGCTAAATTGTTATATTGTTAAATTGTTGCGCAACGAAATAAAGGATGATGTAATTTTTTTCGTTGCGTAACAATATAACAATTTAGCAATATAACCAATGCGTTAATAAGTAAGCTCTTGAATTTACAACCTAATTAGTTTAATATATAAAGTTCGGTAATACTTAGAAAGTTCTTTTTATTAATAAAACCAGCAACCAGAAGGAGCTGCTATGAAAATCCCATATTTGAGGGGCGATATTGATTGGGAATTAAGTTTTAACATGCGCGAGTTGATGCCGGAAGAGTGCGGTTTGACAGGGGTTTTTAATTATCCCAACGCCGCCACACTTGGTGTTATTGGCGGAGCTTTACAATTAAGCCGCGGCGAAAATGGTTGCGGCGCGGCGACTTTTCACGAAGGCCAGCTTTATTGCGAAAAAAGGACCGGCTCGTTGCCGATCGCTTTCGGCGGCGCCAATTTTTCCGCGGAAGATTTTAAAAAAAAGCTTGCCGGCGATATGGCGGTCTTCCATAATCGTTATGGCACGGCCGGGAGCGCCGATGACGGCAACACGGAAAATGTCCAGCCGCGAATCATCCGCTATTCCCGTTTCGGCCAAGTCGCTATCGCGCACAACGGAACTGTTTTGGATTATGAAAATTTGCGCAATCAGCTGATGCATGAACGCCGTTATTCTTTTGAGTCCGGAGCTGATACGGAAATTATCGCCAAATTAATTTTGGATTCCAATGCGGAAACTTTTGAGGAAGCTTTGATTGGCGCTTTAAAAAAAGTCAAAGTGGCTTTTTCGCTTTTGGTGATGGTCAAGGATAAAATTTACGCCATTAAAGATCGCAGTGGTGTGCGTCCCTTGCATTACGCGCCAATCGGCGAAGGCTGGATAATTTGTTCGGAAGATTTTCCTTTTAAAAAACTCCACCAAAACGGTTTTCCCGTTCGGCTCGAAGAAGCGAAATCGGTCAATCCGGCTGAGATTGTGGTTTTTGAAAAAGGCAAAAAAGAGCCGCGCATCATCCAGTATGACACGCCAAATCCGATGAGTTGCCGCTTTGAAGCCGCATATTTTGCTCACCCGTTTTCCGGTGAGAATGGCGTGCCGTTTTATTATTTCCGGCGCAAATGCGGAGCGCAAATCGTCAAGGAAAATCCAGGATTAAAAGCCGATATTGTCGCCGCGGTTCCTGATTCCGGTGTGCACGGCGCGATGGGTTTGGCCAGAGCGCTGGGAGCTCCTTATGAAACAATTTTTCATCGCGAGCATAATTTTTTGAGTCCATTGCGGACCTTTACGGATCCGGATGCCAAAAATCGAATGAAAAAAGTCGGCTGGAAATTGCATTTAGCCGATGATCCGCGCCCAAAAATAATTCCGCCCGATGATCACGATTTTATTTCGGTAGCCGGAAAAAAAGTCGTGGTCGTTGATGATTCTATTGTTCGCGGCAACACCATGATACGAATCGTTGAGCTGTTGCGCAACGCCAGAGCTGCTGAGATAATTTTGGCAATTTTGCATCCGCTAATCGTCAACCCCTGCTATTACGGTTTGGATTTTCCTACGCATAAAGAATTAATTGCTTATGCGAACAGTCCGGAAGAGATTAGGGACAAAATTTTAAAAGTCAATCAATTACTGTTCATTTCCAATCCGGGCTATGGCGGATTATTCCAATATCTTTACGGCCAAAAAGGCTGCTGCGTTTGCACCGGCGAGGGCAATGATCCTGGTCGTTGAGTTGTTTCCGCGCCTTAATTTTCCCTACGGCTCCGTTTTATCACGGAGCCTTTTTTATTTGTCGCTTAGTTGATTAGTTAATTAGTTAATTGGTTTGGCTATAAACCCGCCTTGCAATATTAACGAACTTGGTTGTAATACAACTAATTAACCAATTAACTAATCAACCAATCCTTGCTTTTTTAATTTTTTTTGCTATAATTTAAACAAATACGGGAACCATTGGTCTTACTATTTTGGCCGATTTTTTTTAAATAATTATTTATTGCATAAATCGCAACCACCCCCAAACCCCTCCTTGAAAAGGAGGGGGGTGCGAAATTAGCATCATCATTTATGGCTATCACAAAAAGAGAAAGAACTTTAGTTATTATCAAGCCGGACGGCATTCAGCGTTCGCTCATCGGCGAAATTATCGGGCGCTATGAACGCACCGGATTAAAAATGGTCGCGGCGAAAATGGTAATCCCGACCGAAGAACACGCGATTAAACATTATCACGAAGTCGGCGGCGATGAATGGCTGGAAGGAGTCGGCGCGAAAGCGCGCTTGGCTTATGAAAAGAAAGGGATGACCTCGCCTTATGCCACCAACAAAGATAATGGCTGGGCGGTTTTGAAAGCTAACGCTAAATATATGGCTTCCGGTCCGGTGTTCTGTATGGTTTGGGAAGGCAATTCGGCTTGCGCTTTGGTGAGAAAAATTACCGGTTCCACTGAACCGCTCACCTCTGACGTCGGAACAATCCGCGGCGACTTCACTTTGGACTCTTATCAGCTGGCCGACACTGACAAGCGCAGTGTGAGAAATTTAATTCACGCTTCCGGCAATCCGGAAGAATCAGCCAAGGAAATAAAAATTTGGTTCAAGGACGAGGAGCTATTGGAATATAATAGCATTCAGGAAAAAATGCTGTACGATGTGAACTTGGACGGGATAAAAGAATAAATTAAAAAATAAAAGATAAAAAAGAAAAAATATTTTTCCGCCGTTCCTGAAAGGGAGTGGCGGTTTTGTTTGTCGTCTTTTATCCACAAGCCAGCGTTTTTTTAATATTAAAATCCCCTAATATTTTGAAATTTGAAAAATAGCTTAAAAAACTTATAAAAGTCAATGTTTATTGGACAAAAAAAAGACTTTTATACTCTGGTTTATTTTGGTATAATATAGAAACGATTAAGGAGAAGACAAATGAATAAAAAACCTTTTAGTCAAAAGCTTTTTAGGCTGATTTTTGTGATTGGCTGTCTTTTTGTTTTATTCTTTTTTGTCTCAATTTCCCAAGCCGCTTCGCTAATTTGGACGCAATCTTCCTGGCGCGGGCACTCCACCTCCACCGTTGCCACTTACGCGGCCAATCAAAATAATTGGACCCATTATTCTTCCGCCACTAATATCGCCAGCTCTTCCTTGATCGCCACCAGCGGGTTGATTTCACTTTGGCATTTTAACGGCAACGCCAATGATAGCTTTGGCGCGAACAACGGCACGGCCACCGGCTCACCGTCTTATGTCGCCGGCCTTTCCGGACAAGCTATTTCTTTGAACGGCGATAATGCTTATGTTTCCGTGCCGTCTTCCACTAGTCTGAATTTAACTGATAATTATACAATCTCGGCTTGGGTGAAAAAGGGGGAATCTGATAGATACCAAACGATTTTGGATAAGGGAAATTATAAATTGGGCATTGATCCAAGCAACCAAGCTTACTTGGAAATTATCAGTAATGATCAAACAGCGCGTTCCACCGGAAACACGATTAGCACCGGCCGGATTTCCGCGGAAGCGGTTTATCGCGGAAATTTTTATATGAGCGGCTGGCACGGAGTGGTTTCCCGCTATCTTGGCGGGACAAGCTGGGCAAATACTGGCACGCCTGTTCCCGGCGAGCCGCCGGGCAATGGTTATAATCGTTCACTGGCCGTTTATGACGGAACGATGTTTGATTTTGCTTATCTTAACGGAAGCAATGGCAACGGCTGGAAATATAACGGCGGTACCAGTTGGACGCCGGTTAGAATGACCGGCGGCGATGTTTATAGTAGTGTTGTTTATGAAGGAAATTTATATATAATTTCCGATGCCACCGTCTATCGCTATGCCGGCGGTACGGCTTGGGTTTCCACCAAATCCAGTTTTACCTATACTCCTTATTATTTAATTGTTTACAATGGCAAATTGTATGCCGGCACGAGCTATGGCCATGTTTACCGTTATGATGGCGGAACGACTTGGACGCTAGTCGCCTCGCTAAGCGGTTCAAATAGTTATTATGTAAGGGCAATGGCTGTTTATAATAATTATTTGTATGCGCAATTAGGTGATACCGATTGCGGCATTTACCGTTATGACGGCTCCACTTGGACTTCGGCCGGCAATGCCGGCGGTACGGCTTGCGGCGGCTATGGCTACGGCAATTCCATGACTGTTTTTGGCGGAAAACTTTATGTAACGGTTAACCCAAGCGGAGGCACGGGCGGCCGTCTTTACCGCTACGACGGTGGAACAACTTGGACTGATTTGAATTTATCACCCTGGTCAAGTTCTGACTCCAATACCTTATCAGTCTATGACGGTAAATTGCACACCAGCAGTTATACCGATACCGAATCTTTCGGCAATGGCAAAAGCGTTTATTCCACTTCGGATATCGGTGATGATTATACGCAGATAACCGCTAACTATAATGGCTCGGTTTTAAAAATATATATCAATGGTCAATTGGAAGCGACCAGCTCTTTTGTCGGCCTGACCGCCACCAATACTTTGCCGCTGTTGATCGGCAACTCTTACGGCTCTTCCGAAGGCGGCAGTTGGGAATCAACCGGCGAAGAAAATTTTCGCGGCCAAATTGATGAAGTGAAAATTTATAACCGCGCTCTTACGGCCGCGGAAATCGCCAATAACTACAAGGCGGAAAAATACGGCGAGAATAATATTTTTCTAACCAAAACTTCCGGTTCAATTTTGCAGACTTCCAACGCTGATTTTTCCGGCACCACTTATCGGACGGTGGTTGCCAATAACAGTATCCGTTTAGCTTCATCGAGCGGTTATTATGCCACCGGCACTTACACGTCTTTGGCTATCAATGTTGTCAATACTGATTTTGCTACGGTCAGCTGGACGTCCACAGTGCCTGCTTCCACTACTTTGGCTATAAAATTCCGCACGGCCACCACTTCTGATATGGCCGCGGCCAAACCTTGGGCGGACTGTTATGAATATTGGAGCGGTGATGATCTTTCCAATGCCATCGGCGTCACCGACGGCCATTCCTATCTCCAATATCAAGTTATCTTGGCGACGAAAATCTCCACTTCCACCCCGCAACTTTCTGACATCACCATTAATTATAATCATTATAATACTTCCGGCAATCTTGTTTCTTCCGCCTTTGATTGGGGCAGTAATAATAGTTATTTAAAAGGTTTAGGCTGGGCCGAAAGTCTTCCGTCTGGAACAAATCTTCTTGCTTCCGTGCGCACT
>Ga0182027_10015392_pt1 | contig 10515 bp, 9 predicted proteins | sample 712E1DmetaG_FD_121300 | JGI IMG/M metagenome (GOLD analysis project Ga0182027, IMG submission 121300) | Permafrost microbial communities from Stordalen Mire, Sweden - 712E1D metaG (Illumina Assembly) | ecosystem: Environmental > Terrestrial > Soil > Wetlands > Permafrost | place: Sweden... | reverse complement strand
TTAATGTTTGGTTTCGATTTAAAAAGTTACCAAATAAAAAGAAAAAAAAGAAATGTATTTATTCTTGCCTTATTAACCATAATTGTTATAATTCTTTCATTGTATTTGGTAACTCAAATTTAATAATGAATAAAAATAATATTTATATAGAAACTTACGGATGCCAAATGAATTTTGCCGACACCGAACTGGTGCTTGGAATTCTTAAGCAACAGGGATATTCACTGACAAAAGAGATCAGTGACGCAGATGTTATTCTGCTTAATACCTGCAGTATAAGAGATAATGCGGAACAAAAAATTTATGCTCGTCTCGTACATCTTAAAGGTATAAAAAGAAATCATCCGGGAACTGTTATAGGCATCCTTGGCTGTATGGCAGAACGCCTTAGAAAAAATCTTGTCGAAGAGGAAAAAATTGTTGACCTTGTTGTAGGTCCCGACGAATATCGCCGTCTCCCTGAATTTATTGACTCTGCATTTGCCGGCGAAAAAGGAATCGGGGTTAAACTTTCACGTACGGAAACTTATGACGACATTATCCCTTACCGCGAAGAAGGATTAAATGCCTGGATCTCAGTTATGAGGGGATGCGATAAGTTTTGTACTTACTGTGTAGTTCCTTTTACAAGAGGACGAGAAAGAAGCCGTTCACTCGAATCAATTGTTTCGGAAATAAAAAGTCTTTCAGGGAAAGGGTTTAAAGAAGTAACATTGCTGGGTCAGAATGTTAACTCTTATATAGATGAAAATCGTGACTTTGCCGACCTTCTGGCAGCTTGCGCATCTGTCGATCCGCAAATGCGTATCAGATTTACTACTTCTCATCCGCAGGATTTATCGGATAAACTTCTTTATACCATTTCAGAACATCAAAATCTTTGTAATTATATTCATCTGCCCGTTCAATCCGGTTCGAATAGAATTCTTGAACTGATGAACAGAACATATTCGATCGAACATTACCTTACTATAATAGATAAGGCGCGTAAAATTATTCCAGGTGTCAGTTTCTCAACCGACATAATCGCCGGTTTCCCGACCGAAACTAATGAAGACCATAAGATGACTCTTGACGTTATGAAATATGTAAGATTCGACGGCGCATTTATGTTTAAATATTCACCGCGCGAAGGGACAAAAGCTTTCAGTATGACCGATGATGTTCCCGAAGAAATCAAAGCAAATCGTCTTAATGAAATTATATCACTTCAGCAGTCTGTTTCTTATGAATTAAATCAAGCATTGACAAGTACGGAAGAAATTATACTGGTTGAAGGATCAAGTAAAAAATCAGAAGATTTTCTTTCTGGAAGAACAGGTACAAATAAAATCGTAATTTTTCCTCGAAATAATAGCGTATCGATTGGGGATTATGTAAAAATCAGAATAAACCGGTCGACTTCGGCAACATTGTTTGGAGATTTTGTTGAATCGGTTAATCCCGAAAATCGGGATATTGTGAAGACTGCATAGATAGTTTTGGAATTAATTGGGTATTAATTTATTCCCATCCCGCATGCGGGATGGGCTTTTAAAAAAATTTTCTGCATTCGGTTCATTACTATGAATAAACTATCTGCAACTTTACTTCTTTGCATATTCCTTTCAATTAATATATTTGCCGGTGAACCCGATATATCGGATGCATTGAAACAAATAAATTCCGGCAATATTAAAGCAGCTGAATCTATACTCCAAAATTTGAAATCAACGAACCCGGAGGATCCATCAATAATTTTTCTCGACGGACTACTGACCAAAAACGGCGATGAAGCATTAAAAAAATATTCCGTCGTATTGGAAAAATATCCAAACAGTAAGTATGCCGACGCTTCCCTATACCGAATATTTACCTATTACTATTCTCTCGGTTTTTATAATAAAGCCCAAATATATTTTGAAAGACTTAAAAATGATTATCCGGAATCCGCGTATATAAAGTTAGCTAATAGATCAATACCGGTTACGGAAGAAACTGCTGCTCTCTCTCCAAAAATTAATCCCGCTTCTGCCGGTCATTCAGATAAGACAATAAAAAAATATAATTATGTTATTCAAGCCGGTGCGTTTCTGAATGAAGAAAATGCTAAAAAGTTAAGCGACAAATTAAGAAATGAAAATTATTTCACGGAAATTATTACAAAAGAAGTCGGCGGTACAACATTAAACATTGTTAATGTGGGACAATTTGTTTCAGAAGAGGATGCCAGACACGAGCTGTCAATTCTTGAAAAGAAATTCGGCATTAAAGGAAGGATAGTTCCGCTTAATAAATAGTTTTATGTCACCCCTACGCAATGTTGTCAGGTTAACGAATTTATTGGACATTACTACATTGTGTATGTCACCCCTCCGGGGTTTTATTCTTTTATTTTATAATATTTCTATAATAATTTCACCCCCTACGGGGTTTGAGTTTAGTATATTGAGTTTTTTTGGTAAAAAACGCCGAAGGCGTGATATTATTATAGAATAATACAAAGTGACAAACAACAAAACCCCAAAAGGGTGGTATTAAATTTTAAATAGTTAACCTGACAACATTGCACCTATACGGTGTTCCTTTTTTAGATATAACAACAAACCCCGGAGGGGTGAAATGTTTATAGAAAAATATATAAGAATGATCAACTGAACCCCGGAGAGGTGACATATTGATAGAGTCGAAATGAAGAAAATGCTGATTGATGCTATCCGATAGAATTTAAAATTTGACGATTACAATTGATCTAAAAACAGTTATTTTAACTGATATAATTTATATCAGTTAACGCCTGAAATGAAAATAGAAGAGTTTCAAAAAAAATTCGGTATAATCGGCAAGTCAAAAGAAATCAAAGATCTTGTTGATATTACTATGCAGGTTGCTCAATCGGATATCTCTATTTTAATAACCGGCGACAGTGGAGTAGGCAAAGAAGTCTTTGCACGCGCTATTCATAATTACAGCAAACGTTCGAATAAAGAACTTGTTAGCGTTAACTGCGGAGCAATCCCCGAAGGAATTCTTGAAAGTGAATTGTTCGGTCATAAGAAAGGTTCTTTTACAGGTGCAATCGAAGATCGAAAAGGATATTTTGAAATCGCCGACGGCGGCACCTTATTCCTCGATGAAATCGCGGAGATGCCTGCAACAACACAGGTAAAACTTCTACGTGTACTTGAAACTCAGGAATTTATTCGAATTGGAGGAGAAACTGTTACTAAAGTCGATGTGAGAATTATTGCCGCGACAAATAAGGACCTTCAAAAAGAAGTCGATTCTAAAAAATTCCGCAATGATCTTTATTTCAGACTAAAAGCCGTTACACTGAATTTACCTCCACTGCGCAAACGCAGAGGCGATATCCCAGAATTAATTTCTTTCTTTATTAAAAATTATTCGGTTAATAACAGAATACCGGAACCTACTTTGACCAAAGAAGCAATGGCAATGCTTCAGAATTACAATTGGCCGGGTAATATTCGTGAATTAAAAAATGTTGTAGAAACTGCTACAACATTGAGCAGAACCGGAAATCTTGATATTGAATCATTTGCACCGCTTTTGACTGTTGATCATTCTGGAGATGAATCGCGAAATCTACCTGTTCATGTTAACCGGCCGATGGAATCTCTTGACCGTGAATTGATTTATCGCGCCCTTATTGAAATAAAAAAAGATTTAATGGATCTTAAATTATTCGCAGAAAAAAATCAGAATGAATTTAACAATACAACAGAAGGCGGGGGAAATGAAATACTTCCCCTTCAAACCGTTGAGAGACAGGCAATCGAAAAAGCATTTACAGCAGCAAGACACAATAAAAGAAAAACCGCTCAGCTTCTCGGAATCAGCGAGCGTACGTTATATAGAAAATTGAGAGACTATGGACTCGAATAAAAAACTCTTTCTCATTATGATATTTATTTCAATGCTGTTTAATTTAACTGCATGCAGTTATTCATTTAACGGCGCTTCGGTTCCGCCTCATATTAAAACTATCGGAATACCTTTATTACAGGATAAAAGCGGATCTGGAGAATTTGATCTTGGTAATAATCTAACTACTCTTCTTACACAGAAATTTATCGATGATAATACTTTACGAGTAAGCGACAGACTTAAATCCGATTCAATTCTGGAAGGAACAATTGTAAGCTTAACCGACGCTGCCGCTGTCGTTTCAGGCGGACAAACGAATACGGCAGTTGCTACAAGAAGAATTACCATTACCATTCATGTTGTTTATAAAGATATGGTCAAGAAACAAACCCTCCTCGAAAACAATTTCACTAACTATTCGGATTATAGTTCATCCGGTAGTGTGGATATAACTGCTGGAAGAAAAGCAGCTATTAGTAAAGCACTTACTTTAATTTCGGAAGATATTGTTCTAGGTGTTGTATCAAACTGGTAATCTTTTATAGGAATATATTTATATGATTTTCGATAAAATTGTTCTTTTCGCATACATTATTTCATTAACAGTTCTACTTTTATTTGGAAGCCATGGTTTTATAATGATGTTCTATCATTATAAATACATGAAAAATAAACCTAAATCCAAACCGCTTGAAGAACTGGATATGGTTACTATTCAACTCCCTCTTTATAACGAGTTGTATGTAATAGAAAGATTAATTAATGCTGTTTGTGAAATTGATTACCCTAAAGATAAATTGGAAATTCAGGTTCTTGATGATTCTACTGATGAAACAGTTTCTCTTGTGGCAAGAGTTGTTAAAGAAAAACAGGAACTTGGATTCGACATTCAACATCTTATCCGTTCAAACCGGGAAGGCTTTAAAGCAGGAGCATTAAAGGAAGGTTTGAAAACAGCAAAAGGAAAATATGTAGCCATATTTGACGCGGATTTTATTCCTAATAAAAATTTTCTTAAAAGTACTCTTCAGTATTTCAGTAACGATAATGTTGGTATGGTCCAGACCAGGTGGGAACATTTAAATGAAGATTATTCTCTTCTAACAAGAATTCAGGCGCTTGCCTTGGACGGACATTTTGTAATTGAACAGACAGTACGCAACAGAGCAGGATTTTTTATTAACTTTAACGGCACCGGCGGAGTCTGGAAAAAAGAATGTATTGAAGATGCCGGTAATTGGCATGCCGATACATTAACAGAAGATCTTGATTTAAGTTATAGAGCTCAATTAAAAGGATGGAAATTTGTTTATCTTCGCGACGTTACTACCCCCGCTGAACTTCCCGCAGAAATGAATGCGCTGAAAGCTCAACAGTTCCGATGGACCAAAGGCGCAATTGAAACTATGAAAAAAATTCTTCCTTTAGTATGGAAATCAAAAATCCCATTGAGAATAAAACTGCAGTCAACATTCCATCTATCTAATAATATTGTCTTCCCCTTTATTCTCCTTGCTGGAATTTTAAATGTTCCTCTTATATTTATTAAAAATTCCGGTCCTTATTGGAATTTCTTTAACTTTATGGCGGTTTTTGTCGTTGCTTTTATCGGTTCATTTTTATTTTATTTATTTTCACAAAAAGATGTTCATACCGACTGGCGGAAAAAAATAGCATTATTCCCTCTTTTTATGGCGGGTAGTATGGGCTTCGCCTTAAATAATACACGAGCTGTTATTGAAGGACTGATGAATAGAAAAAGTGAATTTGTCAGAACACCGAAATTCAAAGTTGTTGATAAGAAAGACGGCATGAGTTCAAAAAATAAATATTTGGAAAAAACAAAAATCCAGGCGTCGACTTACATCGAATTAATACTCGCTTGTTATTGTTTGATAGGTGTTATTGCTTCAATATATTTCATGGAAATTGCTTCAATTCCGTTTCAGTTGATGTTCTTCTTTGGATTTGGAACCGTATCAATAATGTCATTAAGACAGGCATTGCATAAAAAACCGTCAGTTAGTTAATGGAACAGCCGATTACAGAAGATAAGATTAAATTAATCTATGAGTTTAATAACAATTCGCCTCTGTTCGCGCGCGTTGCTTTATCTGAAGTAGAGCATGGCAGTATTCCTGATGCGATAAATATTCTGCAGAATGGAATTAGACTTTACCCTGCATATTCTTCACCTTATATTATTTTGGCACTTGCAAACGCATACTCGGGAAATAAAGATGAAGCTTTAAAATATCTTTCTAAAGGTTGTGAAATAATTAATTCGCCGGATACATTTAATTTTTATAAAGAAAAAATAGCCTCGATTATTACCGATAGGAATTCTCTTTCCGAATCTCTTCGTCCAGGATTTCTCATGAGCCAGGATATAAATCCTAAAGAAAATAATTTTCAAAGCAATATTGAGAATGATGTAGATATCGAAGAGAAACTCGATGAACTCGCTCTGCAGCTTAGTAAAGCAAAAATAAAACCTAAACCTGATTCACAGTCAGATGAAATAACAGAACTACCGGAATTCAAAGGAAAGAAAATAGCGACTGAAACACTGGCTGAAATATTTATTAATCAGAAAAATTACAACCAGGCAATTTTTATTTACGAGGAATTGATTCAGCAAAAACCGGAAAATAAGGATACTTATCTTGAGAAAATTTCCGAAATAAAACAATTCGAAAAACAGTAGGCAATCCAAATTATATATATTTGTTCCTGCAATAAATCAAATTCATAGCAATGCATAATTCTTCTATTCTTAATAGAAATTATTATTTTGGGGATGTCCATAAAGTCGCCGAAAGTCTTCTGGGAAAGATTTTTGTTCGGAAACTAAAAGGCAATATTCTTTCGGGAAAAATTGTTGAAGTAGAAGCTTACGACGGATTAATAGATGAAGCATCACACGCATTTAACGGAAAAACAAAACGTAATGAAGTGATGTTTAAACAGGGCGGACTACTTTATGTATACTTTACTTACGGAATGCATTACTGCGCAAATGTAGTTACCGGAAATATCGATGATCCAAAAGCTGTGCTCCTTAGAGGTATTGAGCCGCTCGAAGGCATTGAACAAATGTCGCTAAACCGATTTGGGATAAAATCTTTTACTCAAAAGGAATTTATTAACCTTACAAACGGACCCGCAAAACTTTGTAAAGCACTTGGGATCCAACGCTCTGAAAACGGAACCGATTTGACAGGAGAAGAAATATTTATTCTGGATTCTCCTAATCTAAATAAATCGGAAATAATAATAACAACAAGAATCGGAGTTAATAAATCCATAAGTTTACCATGGCGTTATTATATAAAAAATAATCGTTTTGTATCTAAAAAATGATATCACCGAAAAATATATTAATTGTAAGAACTGACAGGATAGGAGATGTTGTTCTTTCCCTTCCTTTGGCTTCAATACTCAAGAAACATTTTCCCGAATGCAGGATTTCTTTTCTTTTACGCGAATACACAAAATCTCTGGCTGAAAATAACAGCTATATTGATGAAGTTATAGTTTTATCGGGTAATAACGGCCGCATTAAAATTTGGCAAAATGTGGCTCAGCTTAAAAATAAATTTGACGCGTGTATTTTAGCCTATCCTACATTTCTAATTGCGCTGATTCTTTTTCTATCAGGAATAAAATTAAGAATTGCTACCGGTTACCGCTGGTATTCGTTTTTATTCAATAATAAATTATATGAACATCGAAAATACGGCGTACATAATGAACTTGAATATAACGTCCGGCTGCTTCAAAAGCTGGGTATCTATGAAAAAGTGAATTATGAAAATGTATTATTTGGCCTCAAACCTTTTAAAGAAATTGAAGCACAAGTTCTTGACGATCTGAGAGAACTTGGAATAAATTTTTCTCAGCCACTTATTGTTGTTCATCCGGGAACGGGCGGAAGTGCTGTTGATCTACCTTTTGATAAATTGTGGAAAATTGTTCATGTACTTTCGTTGGATAATTATAAGATCCTTGTTACTGGAAGCGAAAGCGAAAAGGAACTTTGCGAATCACTGGTTGTAAACAAACATGTAATTAATACCGCTGGAAGATATAATTTGAGTGAACTAATTGCATTACTAAATAACACTGATTTATTACTTGCGAATTCCACAGGTCCTATTCATATAGCAGCGGCGCTTGGAAAACATGTAATTGGTTTTTATCCTAAAATTGCCGCATGTTCTCCTAAACGATGGGGACCATATACTGATAAGAAAGTTATTTTTTCACCCTCAATTGACTGCAGAGACTGCGACCCTAATCAATGTGAAAAATTAAATTGTATGGATAGTATAAGTTCGGATGAAGTAATAGTTTCAGCAAGAGATATCCTATCCCGAATAGCTGTGGAGTAAAAATGAAATACTGTAAATTGTTTTTTTATTCAGTCATAATGTATATTATTTCTTACTCTGCTGCGTCAGCTCAAAAGTCGGAATTCAGAAAAGTTGAAAACAACTCATTTAAAGTCGGAGAAGTACTTACATTCGAGGTTAAATATGGTTTTGTAACAGCAGGTATAGCAGAGTACTCAATTCCTAAAATAGTAAAAATTGCCGGAAGAGACGTTTATAATGTTAATTTTAATGTCAGTTCTATTTCAGCATTCGACCCTTTTTACAAAGTACGTGATCATTACGAAACTTATGTTGATGTAGAAGGTTTATTCCCCTGGCGTTTTGAGCAGCATATTCGCGAAGGCAAATATTCAAGAGATTTCTCAGCATTCTTTGATCAACGAAAAGCTAAAGCAAAAACTTCCGAGGGTACATATGATATTCCAAGATATGTTAGCGATATTGTATCAGCTTTTTATTATGCCCGAACTTTTGATTATACAAAAATGAAACCAGGCGACAGGGCCCATCTTGAGAATTTTTATAAAGATAAAACTTATCCTCTTGACATTTTATTTCATGGCAAGGAAACAATATCTGTTAGTGCCGGCACATTTGACTGTATTATACTAGAACCGCTTGTTCAGGAAGGCGGATTATTCAAAAGTGATGGCAGTATTGTTGTTTGGTTGACCGACGATGCGTTAAGGATACCAATTAAAGTAAAAACAAAAGTACTTATCGGTTCTATTGATGCAGAGCTTTCTAGTTATTCGGGCTTATTGGGTGAATTGAAATCAAAGAGAAAATAGGGGTTAGGGATTTGGGGTTAGTTTTTTAGTTACGAGTTATTGGCATAGAGCAAAGCGTTTAGCTTCAAGCGTAGAGCATTTCAAGTTAGTTGTAAGTTATTTGAATTAATTTTTGCTATAAATATTTTGCTTATTTACTCTTCACTAAATTCCCTATGCCCTAATCCCTAAAAACTAATCCCTAATCCCTGTAGCAATTATCTTCCCTTTTTTTTAATTTGGAATTAAGATGAATGAAGAATTGCAGAATCAGGAAAATCAGAGCGAAGAAGTACCTCATAAGGAATTAAAACCTTTCTCAGCTATATCACCAATTCTAACTGCTTTAATTGCACTGTTTGGTATATTCTTTTTATATCAGATCGGCGGAGCAATTTTAGCAATCGCGATATTCGGTTTTAATATCGAAAAGGCCGACGTTAATGCAGTGAGGCTGTTAACTACGGGCGGTCAGATTCTGTTGATGCTGCTGCCTACTCTTATCATTGCACGTCTTGTTTATCATAAAAATACTACTTTTATGCTTAGGGTTAAATTCCCAAAGTTAAAAGAAATAGGAGCCTTTGTTATAGGACTGATAATTCTTACTCCATTATTACAAAATATTCTATACGTTCAAAATTATATTCTGCAGAAACTTGCAACGTCAAGTATATTGGTGAAAAATTTAATCAGGCTCATGGATGAACTGGATAAGCTTGTTGAAAAAACGTTCAACAATCTTCTTTCAGCACATTCGATTTTTGAAGCATCATTTGTAATCTTTATAATTGCTGTTATACCCGCAATATGCGAAGAAACTTTGTTTCGCGGACTCGTACAGAAAAGTTTTGAGCGAAAATTAAAACCGTTTTGGAGTATCTTTATTACGGCTTTATTTTTCGGACTTTATCATTTTAACCCGTACGGTTTAATTGCGCTCGTTATACTCGGCGCTTATTTCGGATATGCAGCTTATGTAAGCGATTCAGTTTTTGTTACAATGGTTCTGCATTTTCTTAATAATCTTTTAGCAGTTCTTGCCTATTTTGTTTTAGGCCGCGATGAACTAATAAATACAACCGTTACTAAAACGGATCATATTGTCCCGCAGCTTTTCAGTTTATTGATGTTAGCAACTCTCTTTTTCTCATATATTATTTTTATTAGAACAAATTACGACAAGATAGTGTTGAATAATAAAAAGGAAAAGACATGATTTGTCCAAAATGTGAATGTGAATATATTGACGGCATTACTGTATGCGCCGACTGCGGAACAGAATTAATCCCTGTTGAGGATTTCGAAGGAAATCTTCTTCATCCGGCGGATTGGTTTATAATATATACCTGCGCTGATCCTCTCGAGGCGGAAATGATAAAAGCAAATCTTAGCGGCGGAGGGATTGAATCAATAATTATTTCTCAAAAAGACAGGAGTTATCCTACTATTGGCGATATGGCTATTGTGAAATTACTCGT
>Ga0182027_10015391_pt1 | contig 10516 bp, 11 predicted proteins | sample 712E1DmetaG_FD_121300 | JGI IMG/M metagenome (GOLD analysis project Ga0182027, IMG submission 121300) | Permafrost microbial communities from Stordalen Mire, Sweden - 712E1D metaG (Illumina Assembly) | ecosystem: Environmental > Terrestrial > Soil > Wetlands > Permafrost | place: Sweden... | reverse complement strand
TGGGCTGCGGCCGCTTCCCTGAGTCAATTGGACAGCCACCTTCCCCCAATTCCGTTTGTGGGACCTCCGCCAATTGTTCAGATGTCGCGTTCCGCCAAATTCCCGTCCATCGCTTCGCGCGGCACTAAGTCTCTTATTACCAATGGCTTGCGAGAGGAGGCCCAAAAGCGTATTGGGGGAACATCGCCACGCACCGACCAGCGGAAGTTCTCGACGGCTGGGCCCGTAACCCCTTGAATTTAAACCCTCATCCCTTCGTCGGCTTATAATACTTCGAGTAGTACTTCCCGTAATACCCATTGTGGGAACTTCCGCCAATTGTCAAAAGGCGGATACGCAGACTGACAGCTCAGCGAGAGGAGGGGTACTCGCGCAGTTCTGGCAGAGGGCAGACTCAGTTGGCGCGGTTCAGTGAGTCGGTGTCACGGTGTTGTCCACCCCTGCGGACGCCCTGGGCAAGGAGCAGCGGTGCAGTCCGCGGTACTGGTTACGGCGTGACCCTGGTGCCGGGGTCGCCAACGAACTCCCGCTGATGGCGGGCAGGCGAGACGGCGAGTGTGTAGAGCGGGAGGCTGCGGTACGCCGTGGTGAGGGCCCCCGTCGCTTCAGCGGAGTTGACGCTGAGGTGCCTGGACGGTACAATGATATTTGGGACTGGGAGATCCTGGTCGGCAATGGGCCTCGGTGAAAGCTGGGGCTCATTGTTTTTCGGGGAGGACCTTCAGACCGTATCCTTCGAGCCTCCCGCCTTCGCCTCTCCACAGCTTCGCTTCGACGATGTCGTAGGCTCGATTGTTCTGCTCCGGCCTCAGATGGTGCCGGCCTATCGGATGCGCGACCAAGTCGGCCAACTGCAGTCCGCTGGAATTCATCTCCTTGGCGGCGAACGCGATCTCAAGGGACATCCTGCCCGATTCCTTCGACCCTTGGACAATGCGGCGAAAAACCAACTCGAGGTCCTTGTCCTCTTCCTTCCCCCGTCTCTCGACGACGACGTGAGTCAAGCGGTCCTGCTGTCCCAGTTGACGCAGATGTGCGTACGTGGATTCCAAGCAGAATTTCAGCGCTACATCGTATGGACTGTCGGGGTGAAGATATTGCCTTTTCAGTGCGATCTTGTCAATCACGGCCGCGATCAGCGTGAAAGGCGCCGCCTCCACGACCTGATTTATGGCCTCCAGGAACCCCTGGCGTCTCTCCTGGTCGAACAGGATTCGAAAGGCGCCCCGCGACTTTCTGATCTCGTGGGCATGTAGCACGACGGCGTCATGCCCGAAGAAGCGGAACTTCAGTTGCTGTACTCTCGGCACAACCTCCGAGACGTAGTCTGCAATTCGAAAGATGCAGAAGCAAAGGACGAAGACGGGATAGTCGGCATCGATCGTCGCCAGGCCATGATCGCCACTCTCGTCGGCGTAGACGACGTAGTCACTGTAGTCCATGGGAACTTAACATTCTCTCAGAAACCGCAAATCGACGCCGATGGCGGTTTCCATGCACACCGTCGTGCCCGGTGCGGCGCGATGCACGGTGTGGTAATCCTTCAGTGCCGTGTCGCTGGGCAAGAACTCCGGCCGCCGAACCTCCAAAGTGGAACTGCCTTTCGCAGACGACGGTCGAGGGTGGCGGCGGAACTGGGGCGCGCCGGCTTGCATCGAATTCCCGTGAGACCCAGCGGAAAAGAGGGTGCGTTTGCTCCTGGCTGATCCCTTTCCGTACTCCCTCGCCGTCCGGGGCGCCAACGCAGGGACGCCTTCGGCGGAGGCCGCCGGCGGCGCGAATCCCACGTTCGCGGGGCAAGGTGCCAAGAGCGAATGGCAGCAAAAACCGTTGTCCGCAGGGAGCAAGGTTGCCGTCCGGCGCCAGGATCTCCGATAATGGATTGAGGAGGCCACGATGCAGGTAACGATTGAAGTCCCGGAAGACATCGCGAGCCAGTTTGCCGGCGATATCTCTGGATTGTCGCGGGCGGCCACGGAGGCGTTGGCCATGGAGGGTGTCCGCTCTGGCAAGCTTTCGAGCGGACAGGCTCGCCGGATGCTCGGCTTCCAAACTCGGATGCAGGTCGATGCTTTCCTCAAGGCGCGTGGCGTGTATTTCCCGATAACGGCTCAAGATGTGGCGAACGACGCCGACCTCAGCCGGACCTTCCGTGAACAATGGCCGTCATCGCAGACACCTCACCGCTGAACTACCTGCTTCTGACTGGCGCGGAGGAGGTGCTGGCCGCCCTCTACCACCGGGTGTTGATTCCGGAGGCTGTGTTGCAGGAGTTGCAGCATCCTGAATCCCCGAAGATCGTTGCAAAGTGGGCGACGCGGCTTCCAGCATGGATCGAGGTGGTTCCTTCGGGTACTTTTGTCATCGAACCGGAATTGATGGATCTCGATCCGGGAGAACGTTCAGCAATCGCACTGGCGAGGACCCATCAACCCTGTGCGTTGCTGGTGATGGACGACTGCGGGACGCGGCGGCTCAGGGGCTAGTGGATCTGCCGGCTGCTTTTGCCAAGTTGCGCCAGACCAGCTTTCGCGCTCCAGCGGATCTGATGACCGCGTTGCTGATGGCCGACGCAGGACATGGCTCACGCCCAGAATAGGTGGCTCCCAAGTCAGCGTTGAGGCCCTGGATACCCCGGATATGGGAGTTCCGGCATAAGCGCGAATGCCCGGATAAACGACACCCGCGCGGAAGAATGCGATGTCTCGCTGTGGGCGATGATGGATTACGGGCGGCGACGAAAGATCGCAGCCCAATACGATCTAGATAGTCCCCGGAAGGAGATGGCAACGGCGACTCACAGAGCCGGCTCCCAGGTAGCGTCGGAGTCGGAGCGGTGAAGTGGCCTAAGTAGCCCCGGCGGTCCTTGACTTCTGCGGGGTATTCGGCCCCGCCGGTGTTGCCATCTGACACATTCCTCCGTATCAGCACGCGCAACGCCCATGGCTCATCATGACCGAACCCACCGTGATCCTCTGGTCACGGGAGTGTCTCACTCACGCACCCGGTAAAAGAGGCGCGGAATAGGGTTAGTGGTGGTTGGCAGTTAGTATCATGAGGTAGCCCGCACCCGGCGCCGCGGGAACACAGCGTGATTCAAATTCACCTCGCCGTGCGCCGCTTGGCTCCGTCTGTGCGGCTGCGGAGAGTCGGGTCTCCTGGCCCTCGGATTGCTGTACTGCCGGATCTGTAACTACTATGAGTTTTGTGTAGATCGCGGCCGCCCGGTCCGTTGAAGGCGCAGAAGCGAAGTCTCCTGCCACCCGACGGTTTGGTCGTCACCCCATTCCGCAAATCACGGATATCCCATGTCGCTTGACGACGGCAAGCATCGTGACTCTTCTCAGTCTTCTGGCGACGTGACGGATGCCCGGCTGGTCAGGCTTGACTCCTCGAATGGCGTGCGCAAGGCGCGCACTGCGGAGGTCACGGGAGCGGCCGACTGGCAAAGCGGACAACAAGATCTCGATAGGTTCATGACTTCGCGCGTGGGCATCATCCAGCCCCACCGGCAGGCTGGCATTGGCCACGCCTGCGGCCGATCTCCGCCCACGGCAAAACAGCGCTCGACCGAATTGCACGGCCGACCGACTTCGAAACGTTTCTGCGGCACTGCGTCTGCATCGCCGCGGAGACAACTCACCAACGGAAACTCATACTGTAGGAAAACGTAACGGCCGCGGAGTTGGCGCGGGCGGGTGAGAATCTCTGCCCATTCATGCGCGCGGCGGCCGCCGGCGTAGACAGCCAAGCTCATCTCGGAGGCATGGAAGCATCACCAGCAACAACTGGAGGGTGATGTTGTGCCCGCCGGACGGGACGGGCGATGTCGATCACCTGGGCGCGATTTGGCTTGCGACCCCGAGCCTCGCCTCCGCGCCTTCGGACCCGAAAACGGACGCCAATTGAAGCTGGCGTTGATGTGACGCCTCCGTTCAAGGGCGCCTGTCCGCATTGCCATGAGCAGCTCGCGTACGCGATCGCGTGTCGCCGGGCTGCCAGAGCCGGTGAGCCGGTGCCCGACCGAAGGAACTTCGTCGAACAGCGCAGGCCCAAGACGCAACGAGAGTGATTACGGAGGCTCGCAGGAGCCATGACGCAGCACCGAGCATTCAATGGCGACCGCTTCTTGGACAGATTCCAGGGCAGCGAAGATCTTCTGCGGAATTACGCCGGCATCTGGGGTGACGGCCTCAACGTCAACGTCAGATCGCTCGACATCGCCGCCTTCAAGGATTTCATTCTGGCCGGGGACGGCGCCGTCAAGGATCAGTTCATGGAAGGGCTGTACCGCGCCTACGACCTTTGCACGGAACGCGGGCACGAGGACCTCTTCGCCGCTTGCCAGTGTCAGCAGAAGCCGTACGACCCCGATCCCGTCGGCACTCTCCCGGTCGAGTGTCTCAGCCTCAAGGTTCGAACCGAAAACGAGAACGCCTTCAACCTCGCATATGAGCGGTGCACCCTCCACCATGCCGAGAACTTTTCGGTATTTCAAGGCCAGGCGAAACGGGCGATCCTCAATCTACCGGCGGCCACCCAGAGGCTGCAGGAGCACCTGTCGACCCTTTTCAAGGGCGACAAGAACAGTGACGGCGTCGTGGTTCGCCAGTACCAGACTGGGCCCTACACAAGCTTCATCGTGTATCACGCGAAGCGCGCCAAGGCGATGCTCGTGTTCGAAGGCCCAAGTGCCCACGTGACAGTCGCCACTACGGTTTTCCGGCCGGCGCAGCAGGATTTTATCGGCTACAACGCCGAAACGGGACAGATCGAAATCGGCGCACGGTTCGAGAAGGAAGAAACATCTCTGCGAAAGACCTTCGCGGAGTGCTGCTTCGGCGATGCCGAGCTTTTCGAGAAGCCGGAATCGGCGGCGAGATTTTCGCTGGCTGCCATCGCCGCCGCGGATTTTGCGCTGGAGGTGGACGAAGGGGACTTCGCGACCCTGGTGGAGCTTCATTTCACGCTGCGCCAGAAGCACGGCCCAGCTCTTGTCGTTCGATCGAACAACGTACTGGAGACACTCGAGCTGAACGGAATGAGGCACGAGCTTTCGTCAGCGACCATCACCCGGGCCGCCTTCAGGATCGGCTTCCGGGATGATGGCCGCGGCAAGCGCGTGGAACTGAGCGGCGCCAACAAGATATCATTCGAGCGAGCCACGCACGCGGAAGACATCTTCCGATACTTGGGCAGATGGCGAGTCCTCCGTGCCTGACGGTCTGCTTCAGTACATTCTGGAGCTGCTCAACCAGATCGCGTCCCCGGTCGTGCTCGGGTCTGGTCTTGAGCACTACTCACAGGCTTCGGTCAGGTGCCTGATCGCGGAGGGCATCCTCAAGGAAACAGAGGCAGCCGAAGAGATCCCGCGTCCCGCGCGATACGGTTACGGCGGGGACCTGGTGGTGCGCAGGACGGCTATCGGTCTGTTCGGCGTTGCGGACGGAGATGACTTCTGTGAGCCGGTTCCTCTTACGGAGGACGATGTCCGGCAATACGCAATTTCCGTCCCTGGTCTGGTAGAGAAGCTGCGCAAGGAAAATGGGATCGTCGGAAACGGCTTTCACGTCGATCGCGGCGTGGTTGCGGTAGGGCAGAAGGTGGTGCACGGCTTTGGCGTTGTCGAGGTTTACATCTCGCTTCCCAACAACCATCCGGACTTGATTCTTGGGCGATTGATGCGTTTGGAAAACATGGGGCAAAAGGTCGCTCTCTTGACGCCCGCGCCGCTGGCTCAACCAACCGAACACCGGCGAATCCTTGCAGGCTGCGGAGTCGTCGTGATCCCGCTCATGCCTGTCGCTGAAAGCGACGCGCTCGAGCTCGACTGGCAGATGGCTCTTGGCGTGCCGGCGATGTTTGGGGCAGGGGAGAGCGAAGCCCAGGGCAAGAGGCGCCCAGCCGCCCGGTCGATCGGCAGCCCCGAGGCGCTCAAAGCGGTGCAGAAGTACATGGAGGAGCGCGGCTGGGGCATCACCCAATTCGCAGGCCAGGTGGGAACAACCGACCGCACATTCCGCAATTTCTTGAAGCGCGGCAAGATGCGGCGTTCCTCCTTCGAGACGATGGCCGAGCAAATGGGACTTAGCGTGGAGCAATTGCTCCGAGGCGAGCTGCCCCAAAAGAGTCGATCGCGTTGACCCCTAGTCTGAATTTTCCGGATATCTTCCGGATTTCTTCCGCTTAGCTGCATATCGGAAGAAGACGGACTCTGGCACTCTCGATGTGGAGGGTTGCGGGAAACACCCCGCAGCAAGCATCGAGATGAGCCTGAACACACCACAGCGACTCCTGAATGAATACGATGTTGCGAGTTCCTGCTCGATCAGCGTCCTGACGCTGCGCAAGTGGCGCGGCCAGAAGCGTGGACCGCAATTCGTGAAGATAGGCGTTCTTGTCCGGTATCGTCCCGAAGACGTCGATGCCTGGATTGAGGAGCAGAGGTCCCGGAGTGCAGATCTTCCGGAGGCCGCCCGATGACCCGGCCCGTCACGACTCGGGATCTGCTGCCGTCAGAGCAGGCGTTCGTGGCCGCCATGCAGCAGCTCGGTTCCGGTCGATTCGAGTATCTGCAGATCCGCGGGGGCGAACTGATCCTCACTCCTTGGCCGGTCACAGTGCGCTATATCCAATTCGCGACCCCCAAGCGCGCCGGCGTCCCGACGGCGGCCACGTCCGAACTCCGGCCGCAAGTCACGGAGCTCTTCACTTACGTGCGTGAGACGGACGCCGGCGAGATACGCGAGCTCGAAGTTCGGGACGGACTGCCGTTCTCCATGCAAGTCGAACTGGCAGCTACCCGGCTGAGGGGAGGCGGGGTATGAGTTGCGCTATCGCTCCTCGCCTCCCCGAGGTCGACCCATTTGTGGTTCAGCAGGCCGAGATTCGCGCGAGCCGCCTGATCGGCAGCTGCGGCTTCAGGCGCGACGACTGGGATGACCTCCGACAGGAACTGCTGCTGGAATACTTGAGGCGACGCCCGCGGTTCAATGCGGAACGCGGCGATCACCGTGGGTTCGCATTCGGCGTCCTGCAAAACCGGGCGGCGAAGCTGGCTGCGCGCCGTTTGAGAAGCGAATCCTTCGAGCAGCCGGGCCCTGAAACCGACCGGATCCGGCTGACTTTCTGCCATGGCGCCGGCCTCGATCTGCGCATGGATGTCCGGGCCATTGTCTCGCGGCTCCCCATCCATCTACGAATCCTGGCGCGGCAGTTGAGCGAGATGGATCTCGCGGACGTTCAGCGCCAAGCCGGCCGGTCGCGCTCTCGGGTGCACCAATGGATCGCCGAAATCCGCACGGCGTTTGTCGATGCCGGGCTGGCTCCGGCGAGCGGTGGAGGTGCGCAGTGACACTCAGGCAGCCCATACCGATCTCCAGAATCCGACTGGACGGCGGTACCCAGCCTAGGGCCGCCCTCGATTTCAGCGCAATTGAGGACTATTCCGAAGCGATGGTCGCCGGCGCCAAGTTTCCGCCGGTGACAGTCTTCTACGACGGAACGGACTACTGGTTGGCAGACGGCTTTCACCGGGTGAAAGCCGCTTACGCGGCCGAACACGATATGATCGAGTGCGAGGTTCACCAGGGCACGCTCGAAGAGGCGCAGTGGTACAGCTTCAGCGCCAATCGGACCAATGGACTTCGGCGAACCACCGACGACAAGCAGCGTGCAATAAGGTCGGCGCTCGGACATCCGAATGGCGCGCAACTAAGTAATCGCCAAATCGCTGCCCACGTCGGCGTCGTTGAGGCTACGGTTCGAAACTGGCGCGAGAAACTGACTGCGCAAATTGCGCAGTCAACCAGGCGCACAGGGCGCGATGGTCGCACCATCGATATCACCAACATCGGCAGGGCAGTCGCAGATGCCGGTCTGGCCGGGCGAAAGGAACTGGCGCCGGCCGCAGGTTCACCGCTTCCCTTGGCCGGACCCGACAGCGAAGCGCCCTCATCGCCCGCGCCCGCCGAGACCACTCGGCCGCAACGCATCGACCGGTTAGCCCGATTGACGGTTTCCTTTCTCGAGACCACGAAACGCCTGGCCCGCCTGGTGGACTGGCTGGGCGAAACATCGGGCGACTTCGAGCAGGCGGAACTGATCCTGTCGAACGCCAGCAATTCCGTGGCTGCGGTAATCGCAGAAATTGAGCGGAAGGCGCTTGCCGCCGATCCGCTGAACGCATCCCGGCTGGGGATCCAGGAGAACTTATCATGACGCCGCTGAGAATTCTGTCTGGCACTCCCATGGTCTCTACCTATTCGATGTGGTCCCTGTTCCGGAACTGTCGCAAGGCGGTGGACTGGCGCTACCTCCAGCATCTGGTCGGTCTGGAGCGTGATGGGAACCTCCATTTCGGATCCCTCGTCCACCAGTGCCTTGAGCTGTGGCACCAATGCCGCGACCTCGGGCGCGTGCTGGATCTCATCGGCGCCCTCTTCCCTGCCCGAGTGTATGACGAGGGCCAGCGCCGGGACTGGCATCTGGCCACCGCCATGATGAAGGCTTACGCGGCGCGGTATGCGGCGGAAGAGTTCGAGGTGGTGGAGCTGGAGAAGACGTTCCAAGGGCCGATCGGCAATCCGGCCACTGGCGCGGCATCCCGCAGATTTGTCCTCGCCGGCAAGGTCGACGGCATCGTGCGCATCGGGGACGACTACTTCCTCCTGGAACACAAAACCGCCGCGCAACTCGATGCCGATTATCTCGAGCGGCTGTGGACCGACTTCCAGATCACCATCTATGCCTACTACGTGGAGCAGACGATGGGCATCACCATCACCGGCATCCTCTATAACATCCTCGTCAAAGCGAAGCTCCAGCAGAGTAAGGGAGAAACGGAAAAGGAGTACGAGACGCGCCGCGCGGAACTGCTGGCGAAGTCGAAGACGGGCAAGACGACTGCCAAGCGGAAGCTGCCGGAAACGGATGAGGAATTCCAGCACCGCCTCGCGGAAAAGTACACCGATCCGGCCATGCTCCACCGGGAAATGCTCTACCTCTCCCGTGACCGCTTCGACATCCTGCGCAGCGAACTCTGGGAACTGACCCAGACATTCCTCGACGCCCGCCGTCGCGGCGTCTTCTATCAAAACACCGGCTTTTGCTTCAACTTTCACAGGCCGTGCGCGTACTTCGCGCTGTGCCGCTCGAACGGCAATCCCAACGTCGTCGAGAACTTCTACCAACGGGTGGCGCCTAACGAGGAGTTACGGGCGCTGCCCAACGATCCCACCGAGCCCGCTTTCTGAAAGGAGACTGCGCAGTTATGCCGTTACCGACAACGAAAACACAACCCAAACCAGCCCTGGCCGACCTCACGGTGCTGGTGTATGGGCAAACAAAGATCGGGAAGTCGACCCTCTGCTCGCAAGCCGATGGCGCCCTCTTCCTGGCCACCGAGCCCGGACTCAATGCCCTGGATGTCTATCAGGTTCCCATTCAGTCCTGGGAGGAGCTGCGCAAGGCATGCGCCGAAATCGTCGAGGGCAATCACCCCTTCCGGACGGTGATTCTGGACACCATCGACAACGCCTACAAGTTCTGCACCGAATACATCCTGGCGAAGTTCAAGGTCGAGCACGAATCCGATCTTGGCTACGGCAAGGGCTATGCCCTGGTCAACAACGAGTTTCAGCGCGTCCTCACCAAGCTCGCCTTCCTGCCCTACGGGCTGTTCCTCATATCGCACGCCAAGGAGATGGAGGTGGACTCGCGCACCGGCAAGTACATGCGGGTGGTGCCGACGCTGCCGGACAAGGCCCGCAAGATCGTGCTCGGGATGGCCGACATGGTGTTGTTTTGCGACCTCGAAGTCGTCACGGGCGACAACGGCGAGCAGAACATGCGGCGTGTGATCCGTACTAAGCCAAGCCTTTACTACGAGGCCGGCGACCGCACGGGCCGGCTGCCCGAGACGCTGGAACTCGACTTCGGCAAGTTCCGGGAGTCCTACAACGCGGCGACGGTGACGGCGCCCGCGGCCAAGGCTGTGGAGCCCAATCGTCAGGCGCCGGCGCCAGCAAAGCAGTAATTCATCGCACCAGGAGAACAGCACATGGCTAACCATTCGATCGATTTGACTCAGTTTGACGACGACTACCGGAGTGAAACTCCGGCGGAGCGCTCGGACATGGAGAGCGTTCCCGACGGGAAGTACCAGGTGGTTGTGGAAAAGGTGGAGATCACTGAAGCGCACACCACCGGCAAACCGATGCTGAAGTGGACGCTCCGTGTCCTCGCGCCGCGCCACGTCAACCGCCTCATGTGGCGCAACAGCGTCTTCACGGCCAACACCCTGAAGTTCGTGAAGACCGACCTGCACATCTGCGGTCTGGACCTGGAGAAGCTGTCGGACCTGCCCAGGAATCTGAGCAAGCTGCTCGACGTGAAGCTGGAAGTCACCAAGAAGACCAAGGGCGACAACGAGAACATCTACTTCAACAGCCGCATCGTAAACGACCGGACGCCGAGCAAGTTCCGGCAGGAGGCGGGCGACGCGCTTGTCCCGTTC
>Ga0182027_10015390_pt1 | contig 10517 bp, 9 predicted proteins | sample 712E1DmetaG_FD_121300 | JGI IMG/M metagenome (GOLD analysis project Ga0182027, IMG submission 121300) | Permafrost microbial communities from Stordalen Mire, Sweden - 712E1D metaG (Illumina Assembly) | ecosystem: Environmental > Terrestrial > Soil > Wetlands > Permafrost | place: Sweden... | reverse complement strand
TGGGGCTGGAGTGGGCGTGGACCCAGCCGCGAACGGAAGCGTCAAAGGGCACGGCGGCCTTATCCTCGACAAAGTCCGCCAGCCACAGGAACAGGGCCAGCGCGGCCACGGCGGCGGCCAAACCCAGAACCAAGCGTACACTGACCCTCATATTTGAATCGGAATTTCCATTATCGCTTTTCGCGCAGGGTTCAGTGCACGCCCAGCGCCAGCGAGTGCCTTTTGATTCACAATTGTGGAGGCACAATTGTGGAGGCGTGGCTCTCGGCGTCATCACTTCTCCTGGAGTCATTTTCGGACGTTTGTGAACCGAGTGTCTATTACTCCTCCCACCGAGATAGTCGCTCCACCTCACTAGAGGCGGCGGCTCCAGGCATGGAGCTACCATACTCTGCCTGGTTTCTTCCTGGAGCGCGCCGGCGGAAGCGGGCTGTTGCGCTTCCACCGGGCCGGCCAGCAACATCAGGATGCATACCGTCGCCCACGGGCGCGGGACCCTAACCCTGGGCTTTGCTCTCCGCATAATCGCACCGGAGCTCGGCGATTCGAGCTTCCTGGCGCCGGCGGATTTCTCCTTCGGACCGATCAGCCTTCTTTTGCAGAGCCTGGATCCTGACTTCCCGCTCTTGCTGGCGCAGTTGCACCTTGATGCGCTTGCGCTCAATGGCGTTTTCCAGTTTTGCGCGCAGGTGGTCGATTTTGGCGTCGATCTTCGCCAGCCGGTCTGCCCTCGCCTGCGCCCGTTCCGCCTTGAGCTGTTCCATCTCGGCCCGATGCGCGGCCGCATCGCGGTCGTCCTGTGTGTCCTGCACGAGAGCTCGGGCCCGCCGGAACACCACCCCTCCAAGCTGTTCCATCCGCACGTCCAGAGGTGTCACCCGCTCTTCGGAAATGTCGGCTACCAAAGCCACCTTGCCTCGCGTCAGTGCGGTCGTGACATCGTTGACGAATTCGGCGGTTATCCCCGACTCTTCCACATCGGCGACGGTACCGATGACGGCCCCCGCCGCGGCGCCAACAAGCACGCCGACCGCCCCACCGAGCAGCCCCACGAGCGCGCCCAACGCAGTGCCGCCGCCAATCATCGGAAGACTCGACATGTCGGGATTGTCGATCAGCCGCACAGCGCCGGTTGGTTCCTTGGCGACAGTTTGCTCCGCGTAAATGGAGATGTCGCCTTCCCGATCCAACTCCCAGAGGGCCTGCAAACCCTCAAGGGCCTTGGATTCGTTTTCAAAGACCACTACAATCATCTTTTCCATGGGAATCTCTCCTCTTACCTAGCCGCGGCAATATCCGCGCGGGCATGCTCCAGCGCGGTCCTGACTTCGCCAATGGCCGTTTGCACCCCGCGGTGCAGTTCGCCGAAAGCCGCCGTGTTCGCCTGCTTCAGGGCGTGCAATTTCTTCTGAGCAGCCTCGTGCTTGGCGTGCAGGTCTGCGATTTTCGCCTGCACGGCGGCCTTCGTCGCCACCTTCTTCTCGGCCGCGGTATCCAGCGCGGTGCCGATGCGGGCCTTCCATTCGGCGAGTTCCGCATCCAGACTCGCCGTCAGGGCGCGCCGCGCGGAGTCGTATTCTTCGCGAGCAGCTTTGGCTTTCGCCTCCACGGCGATCTTCCCCTCCGCAGTCGCGTGCTTCAGCTCCGCGTTGATGGAATCGATGTTCGTGTGGAGTTCCTTCAAACGCGCTTCGATCTCGCCCTGCTGTTCTTTGCGTGTCGCATCGAGCTTCTTCGTCAGTTCGTCGACACGAGCCATGGTTTTGGCCTTGGCGTCGTCGGCCTGTGTTTTCAACTCGGCGCGGAGTTTGTGGATTTCCGCAGTGGCGGCGTCGATTTGGCTTTGGGCCTTCGCCATCGCATCATGAAACGCCTTCTTACCGGCCTCAAAATCGGCAGTCACTTTGTCTTTTAATTCGTCAGGTTTGGAAGTCATGGGTTGATCCTTTCGCGTTGTTCTAGAGCAACTCGCAGGCCAAACGAAGCGCCCGGGCTAGGATTCCCTTCCGGCGATGCTCCGGAAACCCTCGAAGAATCGCCCGGTAACCGCCCCAAAGATGAAGCCGCCCACGTGAGCCATATAAGCGACGCCGCCCGTCTGCACATCTGCTACGGCGCCAACCCCGCTGAAGAGCTGGAGGAGAAACCAGAATCCGATCAAGAGGGCCGCGGGAATAAACGTAATGCGGGAGAACCACCCAAAGAAAAGCACCGTCTTGATCTGATCGCGAGGGTAGGTGATCAGAAAGGCGCCCATCACGCCCGCAATCGCGCCGCTGGCGCCCAGATTGGGAACCGTGGAACCGGGCATGGCTGCGATCTGCGCCAGCGTGGCTGCCAGACCGCTAAGCAGGTAAAACGCCAGGTAGCGCAGCCGCGGCATGGCATCTTCGACTTCCGGGCCAAATGCCCATAGGAACACCATGTTGCCGATGATGTGCATCCAACCGCCATGCATGAACATGGCCGTCAGGATGGCGATCCAGTGCCGGCCTGCGACAATATCGGCGGGGATCACCGACCACTGTTTTACAAATGCGTCACCACCTGTCAGCTCCAGCAGGAAGACGATTGCGTTCACGAGGATGATTGTGGCTGTGACGGCTGCGAATCGTCTGGGCCGTCGAGACGCATCCGCTAATGGGATCATGCCACCCATGGCATCTTCCTCCGATTCTCCGGACAGACATCCGCCTCAGCGAGACGCTGCCCTGGGCTGGTCCACTGTTCATAGCTCCACACTGGATTCTCCCAGCTCGATCCTTCGCTCAGCCGCACGCCTCCCTGGCAGGTACTCGACGGTGGGGAAACGTCGCGTTGGCTGGGGATAAAGCATCATCAGATCCAAGACCTCGGGCGGCATCTCGGAGCTCACGTGCAGTCCCAGCGCCTTGGCATACTCGAAGGTAATGGGAAAATCGTGCGTCCACCTGCCCTCGGAGAGCGTGACCGCCAGGTTGTCCACCACCGGATCGGGGTATTTGCCGCGCAGGAGCTCGCGAACTGTTTCTTGAACTTGAGCAATCGCCTTCTTCGCCTGGTCCGCAAGAATCAAGGTTTCGTCAAGGATTCTGTCCTTTGATTTTTGTTCCACCGCCTTCAGCAGCGATACGGCCGGATATTGCCCCAGTTGAGGATCGACTGGCCCAAGCATAGCATGGTCGCTTATTATGATCTCATCCGCCGCCAGTGCGATCAGCGTACCGCCGGACATGGCGTAGTGCGGCACGATGGCCGTGACTTTTCCCTTTCGCCGGTTTATGGCGCTTGCAATTTGTGTCGCGGCCAGTACCAGACCTCCTGGAGTGTGCAGCACGATATCAATCGGCACGCTCGGGTCGGTCAGGCGAATGGCGCGAATGACTTCCTCCGAATCGTTGACGTCAATGTACCGCATCAGCGGGAAGCCGAGAAAACTCATCGTCTCTTGCCGATGCGCGAGCAGAATCACTCGCGATCCACGCTTGCGTTCAATTTTGGCGATCAGCCGCCGCCGTGACGCCTCAAGCCACCGCTGCTTCATAATCGGCTGCAGTGAGCTCAGCATGATAAAAACCCAAAATACGTCCATAGGGCCTATGTTCATCGCTGCGGTCATGTTCGCCTCCGTAGAAGCTGCATACGGCAAGTTGTTGGCCAAACGCCGCCGACGGCTTATTACCCGCCTGAAATTCGGAGCGGCCTTGGCCGCCGCACGCCGGTCGAACCCACTTCTGGACTCGGTGTCCAACACTTCGTCACCTTTTCGAGCCGCCCGAGGACAAAGCAGGCCCTCTGAATGGCGCCTAATGCCTGTGCCCGCGACTGAGCAGCACGTTCACCAGCCCGAAAACGCCGATGGCAATCCCAGCCACGTGGTTCATCCAGCGCATGGTATGATCGGTGATCCTGCCGCGCAGGCGGTTCGCCGTACTCACCAGGATGGTCCACCAGGTCATTGACCCGCAGAATATGCCGGCGACCAGAAGCGAGGTCTGCCACAGCGCTCGCTGCCGTCCCAGGCCGAGCGTGGCCAGGACCGCCAGATAAGAGAGCACCGTTGTAGGGTTGGTCAGGTTCAAGACGAACGCGGAGACAAAGTCCGAGTTGCCGGAGGAGTTGTCATCGCCTGCGTGCAGCGAGCGTGGTGGCTTACGGTAGTACACCACTCCGATGCCGGCTAAGAAAATCCCGCCGACCATGCGGATCCAGAACTCCTCGCGGATCAGAAGTTGAATCACCAGGCTGATGCCAAACCCGGCGATAGCGCCATACATCGTGTCCGCGAGCGCCGCGCCCAAGCCCGAAATGATGCCGGATTTCCAACCCTTCTCGAGCGTCCGCCGAATGCAGAGGAGGTTGACCGGGCCGACCGGCGCTGCGATGATCAGGCCGGCGGTCAGCCCGCGGATCGGCAATCCTAGGTCCACCGCCATCTGCATTAGTTAAAGGGCAATCTTGCTTCCACCACCCGACCCCGGGTTAACTGAGCCGCTCGGCGGCGCCCTCCGCCCGGCCTTCGGATTGCAGGTATAGCCATGCTGGTGCCACCTCGTAGGGCATGAATTGGTGATGTGCCCCGTACGGGTGGCGAAGCCAAGAACCAAAACAGGATAGGAGCTTACCTATGAAGAACGATGCACAATTGCAGGCCGACGTCGAACAGGAATTGCGTTGGGAGCCCAGCGTTCATGCCGAACAGATCGGCGTCTCGGTCAAGAGCGGTGTTGTGGAGCTTGATGGTAACGTCGACAGCTACTACGAGAAGTGGGCTGCCGAACGTGCCGCAATGCGCGTTTCCAGTGTCAAGGCGGTCGCCAGCGAGATCAAAGTCGAGTTGCCCTTTTCGGCAACACGCAGCGATGAAGACATCGCCCGTACCGCCATGAATCATCTGGAGTGGAACTACTCAGTGCCTGGCACCGTGAAGGTGCAGGTGACCGACGGATGGGTGACGCTCCAAGGCACGACCGAATGGCAGTATCAGAAAGAAGAAGCCGAGAGAGCCGTTCGGCCGCTGAAAGGCGTGAAGGGGATTTTCAACGATATCGTCGTTACACCGAAGGCCAGCGCCATCGACGTGAAGCTCAATATCGAAGACGCACTGAAACGCAGCGCGGAGATCGACGCCAGCCGCATCAAAGTGGAGACGTCCGATGGCAAAGTGACGCTTCGCGGCGCCGTCCGCTCCTGGGGGGAGCGGGAAGAAGCCGAGCATGCTGCCTGGGCCGCTCCGGGCGTCACCAGGGTCGAAGACCTCCTCACGATCAGCTACTAGGTTGGGAGTCGCGATGGTCTCTTGCTCAGGCGCGGTCCCCTGGTTGAAGGGAACCGCGCCCCTGCATCTCAGCCGCGCGTGGAAGTCGAGGACCACGCGTGACGCCACATGCCCATGCTCGAGCGGGTCTACTTGTTGCGAGCCGCGGGCCGGTGCCATTTGAAATAGACCACGGCGCCGATACCGGCCGCGACGGCCAGCGCGATCAGCGCATATAGCATCGCCTGGTAGTGCTGCGAGAAAAAGCCGATCATCTGCCGGCCATAGACCTTGCTCAAGTACGCCACGCTAAAGAAACGCAGGGCGCGTCCCGCTGTCAGCGCCGACAAGAACCTCTTGTGCGGATACTGCATGGCCCCGGCGGCCATCAGGACGGAAGTGAAAGGGAACGGCGGCGGCAGAATCGAGCCGGCGAACACCGTCATGTCTCCGTGTTTCTCGAAACGCTGGTAGAGTTTTTCCGCGCGCGGCTTCCCCACTTTCTTTTCCAGGGTCTCTTGGCCGCCTTTTTCGGCCAACCGGTAGGTCGCATAACCCCCGGCCACCTCTCCCACTGTGGCCATCAAGGCGTAATAGGCCCACCATTCGTGCTGGTGTGCCGAAACCAGAATTAGGAATACGTCCACACTCCCTGCCGGGGCGGAGATGAAAGGGGTGTTGTCGGCGAGGCCAAGCAGAATCAACCCAGGTCCTCCCAGGTGGCGGATCCATTTCCACACCGAGTCGGCCACTATGAAAAGGGGGAAGAATCTCATACGCGACCCGTTGCTTAGAGGACCAATTCGGATTCAACTTCATACCGCTCCCGAATCGTCTTTACCAGCTCGCCCCGGAGGTTCTCAACGTATCCGAGGCGATATCGCTGCTCCACCTTGCGAACATCCGATGCGAGAGGATGATCGTGGAGCCCATCGGCAATCCATCGCGAAAAGTCTCCTCGACGTGCATGTCCGTCCAGCACTCCAGGCGAGACGCTCCCTAGTGACGAGACGAAGTCCTGCAACGTCCTGCTTGGGGGCCCCACGGGCTTGCCATCCGCGGTGAACACGAATTCATGCCCGCTTTGCATTGGCACATCAAGATATTTGGACCTATGGCGAACATGCGCGGTCAATCGAGCTCTCAAGGAGAAGCGCTGCAACTTCCCCGGCGCTCCCGGCGCGCCTGGCAATAGAACCGCTTCGCCATCGGCCAATCCTGCCAGCGTAGCGCTCCAATCGCCAGTGCCGTCGCCGAACATTGTCTGCATCGCCTGAGCCTCTTGCGGATCCGAAATGCGCGTGGCGCAGATCACTTCCATGGCTCTGCGGACATCGGCGTGAAGATCGGAAGGCCGGTAAGTGACAAGCGTGTATGCACCCAAGTCAAGGTCCAACAGCTCTCTGACATTCGATTCATTGAGGAAGTAATGCGCTTCATCGACGACGATCCTGTGAGGCAGACCCGTGCTCCGCCTGAGAGACGCGAGCATGGGCAGCAAGGCTTTCAGATAGTTGACCTTCTCCTGGTACTGCACGTGGGAAAGATTGATCACCACGCTCATGTCCGGATGCCGCAGCATCCGGGCCAGATCGGGCAGCGACGGTAGCGGGTCGTCGCCTCCCCATGTGAGCACGCGGGGCAGAGCTTCCAGTTGCTCGTAATCGCCCTCCGCATCGATCACGCATGTACAATAATCGTGCAGCATGAGCTGTTCGCAGAAGAGCCCCGTGGCCCACGATTTTCCGGATCGTGGGTCTCCGACGATCAGGAGGTTGCGGCCGCGGATCGCGAACCCGAGCGGTTCGCCACTCTCGGTTACGCCCACTATGATTTTGTCCCTGCCAATCCGATCCGGAGGCAGCCGCACACTTTTCACGGCCTGTCGGATGTAGGGCGCAACCGCACTGGGACCATCTCCGCGTATGACCTCCTCCGCACTCTTCTGGAGAGCCGGACTTCCCCAGCCGACCGCTACACCGATCTCGCAAGCCGCGAGGAGGTCGTGGTCGTTTTCCGCGTCGCCGATGGCGATCGCGTTGTGAGCCGACAGACGTAGCGCGGTGAGGGCCTGCCGAAGCCCGGTAGCTTTACTAATCGCCTGCGGAAGCACCATGAGGCGGCCACGGTTGAACAACAGCACCAGCGGCAGCTCGAGCTCGCGGATCACGGCCAGTATCCGGGGAGCCAACGTGGCGTCGGTCTCTACTATGCATTGGCCGGAAGCGAAGTCGATCGCACGGCGGCGGAGTTCATCCAGGAACACGGGAAGTGGAGGACGGCCGATCAACCAGGAATGACCGCTTGGAAAGGCTAGTACCGCTCCATTTTCCGCTACCACGGCATCAACAAACTGAAGGTCTCCTGCCACCCGCTTCAGGTCCGAAAGAATGCGGCCGGTCACCAGGATAACTGCGATTCCGTGGGCACGTGCCTCTGCAATGGCAATCCTCACGTCCGGATCGAGTACTCCATCACGAGCGATCGTCCCGTCGTAATCGAGTGCCAGTACCCCGAACTTCAAGGGCCCTCCTTCTCACACCTGCAATTCCGCGCGGGTCTGAAACAGTTGCAGCACCTGGCTCCGCGAGACCATACCACGTGGATGGCCACTCACCAGCACCGGCAGTTGATTCACGTCATTGGTTGCCATCACGTCGAGCGCATCCTTCAATGACGTTTCCGGCGTTACCGTGTGCAAACCAGCCGCCGGCAGCATGACGCTGCTGAGAGTAGTCGATGGCCACTGCCTGCGCTCTACGTGCTTGATTTCGTGGGGAGTGATCAGGCCAGCGAACGCGCCATCCTCCTCGACCAGGAAGCAGCGTTTTCCGCTGCGGAGCATTTCATCATCGACGAAGTGCTGAACATCCAAGTGCGCATCCACGGTTGGACAGTCGCTGGACATCAGGTCCGCTACGTGTCGGCCTGTGAGAATTGGACCGGTTTCCACTTCGCGGTAGCTTTCCGCAGCCGCCTGCATCAAGAACCAGCCAATGAAAGCGATCCAGATCCCGTTGAAAGCGGCTCCCGCGAACACTTGCATCACACCGAGGGCGATGAACACGAAGCCAACGCCCTCGCCGATTCGTGCGGCCAGCCGCGTCGATTGGTCGGCGTTGCCGGTTTTCCACCATAGGATTGCGTGGAGCACGCGTCCACCGTCCATCGGGTAACCCGGAATCAGATTGAAGATCCCGAGTCCAAGATTAATGTAGCCGAGCCAGACAAGCATGGCGACGACTGGCGTGGCCCCGCCCGCCCCCGGGGCCCAGCCGCACCACCGCGCCGTGCCCAGGCACACGCCGCCTATGGCACAGCTGGTAAGTGGACCTACGATCGCCATCCAGAACTCGGTTCCTGCGTCGGCTGGGTTCTTTTCAATCTGAGACACGCCTCCGAGTGCGAACAGGGTTATGGCACGGACGGGCAGATTCCGCGATTTTGCGACGAGCGAATGCGCGAGCTCATGCAGCAGCAGAGACACAAAGAACAGCAGCGCCGTGACCACGGAAAGCGACCAGATCAGGCTCTGGCCCCAGTCCTTGTGCGCCGCGCTGAATTCGCGTGCAACCGACAGTACGATCAGAAAAGCAATCAAGAACCAGCTATAGTGCAATCCGATCTGAATGCCGAACACGCGGCCGAGTTTAATATCCGTTCGCATTTCACACCTTCCCCCAGCATTCGGCGGAGTAAGCGTTGCTGATGTATTGCGAGAGCATCCGCTGCGTATTGAAGAATCCGCCGTTTAACGCTATGCAAAACCGCATTATTTTCCCGTAGTCGTCCGGCCGCCCGTAGAACATTGGCAGTATCGCCGAATCAAGCTTGGCGTAAAGCGAGGATGCCTCCGCCTTCGGGTCGGATGGACCGTCGGCGCCGATAGCCCATCCGGTCACGGCCTCGATACAACCCTCGACCCACCAGCCATCCAGAACGCTGAGGCTGGGGACCCCGTTCAGCGCGGCCTTCATGCCGCTCGTTCCCGAAGCCTCTTCTGGAGACTTCGGCGTATTCAACCATAGATCGACGCCGCTGGTGAGCATTTGTCCCCACAGTAGATCGTAGTTCTCGACGTATACCACGGGAATTATGCCTTTCAGAGCGGCTGCTGCCGCGAAGACGTGTTGAATTGTCGCTTTGCCTTCCTGGTCGCGGGGATGGGCCTTTCCGCCGTAGACAATCTGAAGCGGGCCAGTGTGCCGCGCGATCCACTTCAGGCGCTCGATGTCGGAGAACAACAGTTCCGGACGTTTATATACGGCCGCACGGCGGGCAAAGCCGACCGTGAAGATGTTCTCGTCGAGTTGCACGCCAGCACGGCTCTTCACGGCGGCAAGCATGGCGCGCTTTGTTGCCTGGTGTGCCCGGCGCACTTCGTCGACCGGTATGCCGATCGCGTAGCGCAAATAGAGGTTGTCCCGCCTCCACGGTTCAAGATGCTGGTCAAAGAGATCGCGAAATGGAAGGGCTGTCCAGGATACGGAATGTACCCCGTTTGTAATCGCACTGATCGGATAACCGGGAAACATTCCTCTCGATACCTCTCCGTGGCGCATGGCAACCCCATTGATGTAATGCGAGCATCTCAAGGCAACGTAGGTCATGTTCAAAGACCCATCGTGATAGCAGCCGGCGGATTCGAGCAGGCGGGCGCGGTCTCTGCCGAGAACTCGCTCGACCAGATTTCTGGAAAACCGGTCATGTCCGGCCGGGACCGGTGTGTGCGTGGTGAATACGCATCGCTTGCGCACGGCCACGATATCCTCATCCGAGACTGAAGTACCAGATCTGGCCGCCAGTTGTGCCTCAATCAGAGCCAGGGTCAGAAGAGCCGAATGCCCTTCGTTCATGTGATACGTCGCACCATTGGCGTAACCTAGTTTTCGAAGGACGCTGTATCCGCCGATCCCCAACACGATCTCCTGACATAGTCTGTATACATCGTCGCCGCCGTATAGGTTGTCCGTCAGTCGTCGATCTTGTGGCGCGTTCTCCGCCAGATCGGTATCCAGCAGATAGACGGGCACCTCATGGCTGGAGATTCCACGGATCAGGTAGCGCCAGGCCGCAACCCGAACCTGCCGCCCTTCAATCGTAACGGTAGAGAGAGGCCCGACATTCTGGAGCTTCTCCGAGGGATTCCAGTGTTCGGGGCGTTCACTCTGAATGCCCGCGGCGCTCAGACTCTGCCGGAAGTAGCCCTTCTTGTAAAGCAGCGTCACTCCGGCGATGGGATAGCCCAGATCCGCGGCGGCCCGCAACGTGTCTCCGGCGA